>Ga0081540_1003976_pt1 | contig 11472 bp, 10 predicted proteins | sample TabmetS2T1R1_FD_71024 | JGI IMG/M metagenome (GOLD analysis project Ga0081540, IMG submission 71024) | Tabebuia heterophylla rhizosphere microbial communities from the University of Puerto Rico - S2T1R1 | ecosystem: Host-associated > Plants > Roots > Rhizosphere ...
GGGCCTGCTGTGGGCTTGGCATTACATCAAGCGCTATCGCCTCGCCATCGGCTTTACGGGCCTGACCCTAGGCTTCGGGATCATTCGCTTCATTTCTCTGCACGAAGTCGATGCATGGAATGCGAATGCGCCTTGGGCGCGCATGGCCATCGACCTCGTTGCCGCCGCTGGGGTATCGGCGATAGCCATCGCCCGGCTCTGGCAGCTAAGGACCAGCGAGCAAAGGCGCTCAGCATTAGATCAGCGGGTTGACGCAGAGCGCACCAGCAGCCGTTTCTGAGTCATGCTGACGGTTTTTTGCCCCTCACGCGTTTGCGCTTGCCTCGAAAGGGTTTAGCGCCCTCCAGATGGTGCCGACACCAACCTCATACTCGGCCGCAAGCTCCGGAATCGTCTTTCCCTTGCCGTGAAGCTCGGCAATAACCCGCTTCTGGCCATCATCGAGTCGCTCCGGCCGTCCAAACTTCTTGCCCTGACGCCTAGCGCGTTCAATGCCTTCCTCGGTGCGGCCGCGAATCAGCTTGCGCTCGAACTCAGCAATGCCGCCCATAATGGTCAGGACAAGCACTCCAACGTCGCTCGTGGTGTCGCACCAGCTCTCTCCTAGCGATACGAACCCGCACGAGAGGCCTTCCAGTTCATGCAGGATGTTGTGCAGGTCGCGGCTGGAGCGCGCCAAGCGGTCTAGCTTGGTCACCACGACCGTATCGCCGGGCAACAGCGCCTTCATCAGCTTGCCGAACTCCGGCCGACCGTCACGAGATTTGCCGGACTGCTTCTCGCTGTAAATCTTCTCGCAACCGGCGGCCTTCAGCGCCTCGACCTGGGCCGTGTAGTCCTGAGCCTTCGAGCTCACCCTAGCGTATCCGTATTTCATCTCCGAAACTCCTCATTTTGGAAACCTGACTTTCGGAAAAATAATTGATTCGCAGATTCAACGTCAATTGAATTCTTTCCAAATCTGTCGAGTTGTGGAAACGGGCAAACCGTCTATTTGGCTCGATCGGTACAGCAAGCCGCGCCCGCAGATCCTCCTCGATCATCTCGAAGACATCGCGAGGATCGCCATCGGCATCCGCGACTGCTACGCATGCGCCTTCCCTGATCCACGTCCGTTCTACCCCCGAAAGCGGACGTCGGGATCGAACTGTCATGTCGGCTTTGGGCAGCTCTATTCGGCCAACAGGCGATAGAATTCGATCTCCGGCTGCCGGCTCAAGATGCCCTCTGGCGGTGGCCCGACTTCCTTTCGGAATGCCGCAATCGTCTGGACGTGTTGGTCGAACGCCGCTTGCGAGGGGTAGACTTCGTAATACAGAAAAACCCCTGGCTCTTTCGTTGAGCGATGGAGGCGATAGATTGTACGTGGCTCCGCCTGCTTTACGAACTTCACGGATTGCAGAAGTCGCGTTTCAAGTTCGGCTTCCCGTCCCGGCGCGGGGTAGAAACGCGCGACGACGACGACCTGCTCATCCGCCCGGGTTGGTTCGCTGGAAATGGCAAGCAGCGCGGCCAGCGCAAAACCCTGAATTGTTCTGCGATCCATGGTACCTCTCCTTCGATCGATCACAGTTCGCAAGAGCAAGTTTATCACGGTCGGCATCCAGCAGGGCGAGCGCGAGCGACGCGCTGCGAAAGAGGCGCAAGAAAGTCCGCTTGGGATCATTTGCAGATGTTCCCAGCCAGTTAGGCTGTGTCTGCTTTACCCCTAGAAGCGGACGTCGGTGAACCGATCTGCTATGTCGGCTTTGGTCATGAACCGACATCGGTCGTGCCCGAGAGGTATGTCCGCTCTGACCCCGAGAGCGGACCTAACGGCTGCGGCCAGGGAGGTCAGCTACGGGCCAATACCGGACCGCCGGCGACTCAATAATGGCCCGGCAAGAAGATTGAAGTTGCCTGAGTCGACTACAGGTAGGCGCGAAAGAACTTGGTGAGCGCTTCGTTGAACCGCTCGTGAAATTGTGCCCGGTCCAGACCGGGCGGGTCATTGCAGATGACCGGCTCTTGCTCGGCAATACTCGGCGGGCAGACCGTTAGGAATGAAAAGTGCTGCGCATTCTCGACCTGCGTGAAGGTGTGCGGCGCTTTGAGCGCCGAGTTGACCCCCTCTACAGTCTTCGGTTCCACGCCGTCGCCGCCCTTCTCGGAGCCCCATAACTGCACCGGGATCGTGATACCTGCGAGAGCCTCGGCCGTGAAAAAGATGGAAAGCGGATCAGCTACCACAGCAGCCTTAATCCGGGGGTCGTGCGTCAATGGCTCTTTTCGATATTCTTGCGCACGAATTTGTTCACAGACCCTGTCGGTCCGTCTCTCGCACTGGGGCAATCCGAGTGCAAAGTCGGGATTGGCACCGATGGCGACAAGGGCCGTATAGCCTCCCCGTGAGAAGCCATAGATGCCAATTCGATTTGGATCAATCGTTGCTGCCAAGGGTGCAGCGCCAGTAAGGTAATCAATCACGCGTTTCACGTCCAAGGGACGTTGTACGTAGACCGACAAATCGTAAAACAGGCTTTTGTCGCGCGCCGTATCGCCGGGGTGGTTGAGCGCTGCCACGACAAATCCGGCGTCAGCCAGGTATTCGGCAGTATCGTGATGTACTACGAATGACCCACCCCGTCCATGCGAGAGGACGACGAGCGGCAACCCGCGGCCATCAATCTTGCCCTCGTGCGCCGCGAGCACTGTGATGGGACCGAGCGTGACTTGAGAGGGTTTGTCGGCGCTCGGATACCAGACTGCGACTGTGATCGCAGGACCGCGTGCATCATCCGGTATGGTGAGAAACGTGAGACCGGCTGCGGCGGCGGGAGCACTCAAAATGACAGCACAGAAAAGTCCGATAAGCCCATGCCAGCACATGTCGGCTCCCATTTCGCGCTTCTCGCCGCTGTCACGCTGAGCTCTGTCAGCGTCGAGGTTAGGCGAATTGCGCACCTCACACCAGACCGATTTGCGCGACGTCGCCGCTGCTCGAATGTTCGCTTAGGGTCCAAAAGGCGACCTTCCGGGGCTCCCTCGCACCACGTCCGCTTTGCCCTCGAAAGCCGACATTATGGAGGTCAAGTCGAGTGTCCGAGAAGGGCCCATGACCGGACAGATCAGCAGCTTCTTGCTAGGCGGCTAGGGTCAGCCTAACACAGCGCCGGATGAACGGGTTTCCAGTGCTGATGGGCGTGCGCTCCTTGGTGGGATTGAGCTTTTCGAACGGGGCCCAGGGGAAGTCGTAGATGAGCGCGCATCCGCCCGGCCGCAGCACGCGGACGAGTTGCGGCGCGGCGGCCTCGGGGGCGTCCCAGTGATGCAGGCTGAACGACGACACGACCACGTCGAACGATCGGTCTTCAAACGGGAGTTGCCTCACGTCACCCAACCGGACGGTGGCTCGCCCGCCCAGATTTTTGGCGGCCGCCGTCACCATGTCGGGCGACAAGTCGACGCCGGTGAGCGTCAGGTCGGGGCGCAGCCGGGCCAGCTCGGCCAGCAGCACGCCGGGGCCGGTGCCGATGTCTAACACGGCAGCGTTTGGAGGGGCGGTGGCAGCGATGTCGCGCGCGAGCCGGCGATAGACGCCGCGAAATACCGTCTTGGCGAGAAAGCTATAGAGCCGGCTGCCGTGCCCTTGAAAGGCGTGCGGCCGGCTACCGCTGAAGAGGCTTCGATGTTGATGCCCATTCATACATGCATCGTACAACTAACGGGGGCTAGTCGCCAATCACAAGATCCCGTGGAAGCAAGGGGCGCCGTGCGAAACCCGTAGTTCCCTTTGTCGCAAAAGTGGGCGATGCACTCTAACTTCGACCGCGCCACCCGAGCGCAAACCTTAACCACGGAAAGCATGGGCAAGGCATGGCATTCGGATCTCTCGTATGGTTCATCGGACTGCCGTCCTTCGGCGTCCTGCTTGGGGGGCTGCTCGGCGCTGGATAGCGCTTTCCGCCACTGTGGCAAAGCGCCGTTCGGCATTTCGCGGCGGGGGTGGTGTTCGCGGCGATCGCGAGCGAGATTATCCCAGACGTCCTTCACGGCGAGACGCCCGTCGCCGCCCTCGCGACTGGCGTAGGGCTGATGTTTGCTCTTCGCGCTCTTGCCGAACGGCTTGAGAGCGCGAGCGATGTCAGGCGCGCTTATCCGCTCGGGCTGCTGGCGGTGGTTGCCATTGATTGCATTGTTGACGGCGTAGTCGTCGGCGCCGGGTTCGCGACTGTAGGTGCCATACGACAGGTCGGTTCGCTGGCTGTACGTCGTCAGCGTGCGAGCGACCCCTCGCTAATGATTGAAATGGCTCATCCTTAAAATATGCTAAATGGCCATAAGGCTGCGATGAAGTTTAAACTTCCGATCTTACCGGCAGACCGCTATCAGGTGCCCATCGTGACCAAATTTCGTGTAGCTGACCGCGTTCGACTAAGTGCGCTTGGCCAGAAGCGCGCGCCAAGAGCGCGAGCTTCCACCGGAGAGGTGGTCCACATACCGCGACACAAATCCAGAGGCCAAACGCTTGAAGTACTATTCGATGGAAATACTCGACCAACCCGAATTCATTGGTCATATATCGAGATCGATGAAGCGCGCAGTTAGGCGGAAACCGACCGCATCAAGGCGCGCTGCAGGCGACGCGCGCCGCGCAGCCGAACGATCGGGAGGGTTGAAGCATGCTTTCGGTTCTTGGCAACCGCACTTACCGCCATTTGTTTGCGGCACAGGTTATCGCCCTGATTGGAACCGGCCTGATGACGGTCGCGCTCGGTCTTCTCGCCTACAAGATCGCGGGAGAAAAGGCGGGCGCGGTGCTGGGCACGGCGCTCGCGATCAAAATGATCGCCTATGTCGGCATCTCGCCGATCGCAGGAAGCCTTGCCGGCTACCTGCCGCGCCGGCCGTTTCTGATCGCGATGGATCTGGTGCGCGCCGCGGTGGCGATCGCGCTGCCGTTCGTCACAGAGGTATGGCAGATCTACCTGCTGATCTTCCTGCTGCAATCGGCTTCCGCGTCGTTCACGCCGACATTCCAGGCCACCATTCCGGACGTGCTGCCTGACGAGCGCGATTACACGCGCGCGCTTTCGCTGTCGCGGCTTGCCTACGATCTGGAGAACCTGCTCAGTCCGACGCTCGCGGCCGCCCTGCTGGCCGTGATTTCCTTCAACATGCTGTTTGCCGGGACCGTGATCGGTTTTCTCTGCTCGGCTGCGCTGGTGGTGTCAGTGACACTGCCGTCGGTCGCGGCGAAACCCGACGCAAGCCAGTCATTCTTCGACAAGACCACCAAGGGCATGCGAATCTATCTGGCAACGCCACGGCTGCGCGGGCTGCTTGCACTGAACCTCGCGGTAGCCGCGGCAGGCGCCATGGTGATCGTCAACACCGTCGTGCTGGTGCGCGGGATGCTGGGACGGCCCGACAGCGACGTCGCCATTGCGCTGGCCTGCTTTGGCGGCGGCTCGATGCTGGCCGCCCTGATGCTGCCAAAACTGCTCGATCGTCTGCCCGATCGCGCCGTGATGATTTCGGCCGCCGGCATGCTGACGCTGCTGTTGCTTGCGGTGGCCATCGTTCTTCGCGGCGGCGCCAGCATGATCTGGCCTGCAATACTCGCGCTGTGGATCCCGATGGGGATTGGATACAGCGCGGTGCAAACGCCGACCGGCAGGCTGCTGCGGCGCTCAGCGCAGGAGTGGGATCGTCCCGCGGTATTCGCCGCGCAGTTTGCGCTGTCCCATGCGTGCTGGTTGCTGACCTATCCGGTTGCCGGCTGGTTTGGCAATGCCATCGGCCTGTCGGCCACGGCGCTCGTGCTGGCCGCGATCACGCTCGCCGGTGTCGTGGCAGCGCGAACACTTTGGCCGGCGAATGACGCGGATGTGATCGTGCACGATCATCCAGAACTTGACCCTGGCGATCCGCATCTGGACGGCGCTACCGAGCGACGTCACGCCCACGTCTTCGTCATCGACGACCACCACCGCCGCTGGCCCAACGATGCCTGACAGATCGAACACGGTGTTACAGCGTTGAACGTCTGGCTTGACACGATTTCGGACGCGCAGCGCGCGCTCTATGCCAACGCCGTCGGCGCGCTGAAGGCGCTGCAGGACGGCGGAACCGACGCGCTGCCTTCGCTGGCTGTGGCGGCCTTTACGTTCGGCATGCTGCACGCCTTGCTGCCCGGACACGGCAAGGCGGTGCTGACATCGTATTACGCCGCCGAGGGCAACTGGCGCGGCGCCCTCGGCTCAACCTTGCTGCTGATTACGACGCATGTCGGCTCGGCTATTGCGCTCGTTCTTTCCGGCTACGCCATCCTCAAACATACGCTCGGCGGCGCCGGGCGCGCGCCGATGCTCGAGGTGGCGAGCCAGATCCTGATCATCCTGATCGGCGGATGGCTGTTGTGGCGGGCGTTCCGCCATCCCCACGACCACGACCAGTCCGCACCCCTGCTCGCCGTTGCGACCGGGCTCGTGCCATGCCCGCTGACCACCTTCATTATGACCTATGCGGTCGTTCATGGGGCAGTTCAGTGGGGCCTATTGCTCTCGGCCCTTTTCGCAGCAGGCATGATCGCCATGGTCGCGCTCTTTCCGCTTGCGGCAGTGGTTACACGCACCAGGCTGGTGCCGTTGATGGCGCAGACCGAGGCGACCCGCAGCCGTGTCGCGGTCGGGCTGGAAGCAGTTGCGGCCATCGCGTTGATTGCGCTAGGGGCCTGGCCTTTGCTTGGCAGGTAGGTCGACGACAACGTCTCTATCCCCTATTTTGGCGTCGCTGGCCGGGAGACGATCGGATATGATCCGGCAGGGACGCAGCTTTCTCCTATCGAGGATGACGATGGCAGTCCGCTGCTTGTTATTGACCGTTCTCCTCCTGCTCTGCAGTGAAGTGCGAGCTTACTCCAGAGCAAGTTCGCCAAATCAGGACAATCCCTGGAATACTGAGCATATCAACGTTCTTCCCGCCGAAGTCAGACAATACATCGCGAGAATCTGTAAAGGACCTGCGAAAGCCCAGCATGACTTCGCCACCTACAATCCCCAAGAGAGGCGTTGGCGGATAAACCTCGAGTATCTGCAATGCAGCGGCTTGATTGAATTTCGGCGAGGTAACCAGTGTCTAGACGTCGACTTTGTGGCCGCTAATTCGCACTTCCGACTTGCGAAGCGAAATTTCGCTGAGTGTGGGTACTGACATAGTATTTCAGGCCCACGACGGTGACCTCAGATCGTTCGCGAGTTTGTCGATTTGTTGATAACGAGCGATGGTTATCATGAGATTCGGTAGCTGATTGAATTCGCTCAAGCGATCCGAAGAACCGGCTTCAAAGGGCGGACGAACGCGCCGAGGTCACCTCACAGCTGCCGTCGGGCGCCGGCACCCGCAACTAGGGCGTGTACTTACCTTAGAAGCAGACATCAGGCGGGCCAGCCGGCATATCCGCTTGGGCCAGTTGCGGAAGTCACCCGGGCCAGCTGTCAACTCAATTCGCATTGATGACGGCTGCCCTTATCGGCCACCAACCCTCGATCTCAGCCGTCGTTAGCGGGGCTTGTCTATCTGCCCGCTGCTTTGCTCGCTAGCCTTGAGGTCTTTGTCTGCATCCTGGTGCATTTGCCCGCTGGTTTGCGGGCTAGGTGCGGCCTGCTGCTGTTGCGCCTGCCCGCTGGTTTGCTCGCTAGCCTTGGGGTTTTTGTCTGCATCCTGGTGCATTTGCCCGGTGGTTTGCGGGCTAGGTGCGGCCTGCTGCGGTCCGGGCTGCTGCTGCGCCGTTGCAGGGAAAGCGACCGCGCTTCCGGCAACAACCATGATCGCGAAGATTGGTGTTCGCATGGGCTGTCCTCCAGTCGGTTGCCCTCACGTGGTAACGCGCCAAATTCCAGACGTTTCCTTGGCTCTCGCTAATTTTTAAGATGCCCTTGCGTTCGGATAGGATGGAGCGGCTTACGCACGTTCGGTTGCACAGGAAGTTCGGGCATGTTTTGGCTCGCTAGCCACGTCCCGGGTGCAAGGGCCAAAAATCTGCACATCTTGCGCTCCTTTGGGCCGTCGCCGTGTCGAGAGACGCAGCGATGGCCCAGACGCTCTGACGAGTTCAATCGACGTTAAGCAAAATGTCCGTCACGGGGTCATTTGCAGACATCCGCCGAGTCTGAAGGCAAGTCGGCTTCACACCCCAAAGCGGACGTTACCCGTTTACGAGTACACGCCCTAGTCGACCGCTTCATTGCGTAAGCGATAAACCTCTATCCCGGCAAGGGACCGTGGCAACGGGATTAGCGCAACTGGCTGGAGCCGATTATGCGTTGGAGTGCCGAATAGCGTGCCGCGGACTGCGTCCGTGACGAAGATGCCGTGCTCCCCGCTCTCCAAAAGCTTAGCCGATGCGCTCTGCAGTTGCGATGCAACCCAAACATCGCGGCCGTAGAGAAAGGACCGGAAAGTGTAAAGTGTGCCGCGGTGAAGCCCTACGCTGATCGTGCAGTTGAACTGCTCTTGATGCCGAATTGCTTCCCAGCTCCGAGTCAAGCCCTCTGCCCATGCGATAGCCTGCGCGGCCTCAGCGAAAGTCACGCAATAAGAATCCCCGAGATTGAAGCGGACCGTGCCACCGAATTCCTGCGCGGTGCCACGAGCTAGCGCATCGAGCGCATCGAGGATGCGCTCCACCGTTGCGCTGGTAGGCCCAGCATCCATCATCCTCCCGAAGCCGCTGAGGTCTGAAAACAGAATGTAGGTGTCGGCAATAATGCGCGTGCGGTCGCGTCGCTCGATACGGTAGACGAGCATCGGTTCAGCAAATCCCTTAAACACGAAACTCTCGACAAGCGCAGTCTGGATTTCCGCAGGTGAAAGCGCGAGCCGAGCAGCAGCTGTCAGATAGATCTCATCGGGTGGCGTCACCGCCTCGACGCGGGTGGCCAGCGCGAAGGCATCGCCAATGAAGTCACCGTCCTGAACTGCAATATCACCGAGCGTGATGACGATACGTATTGCCAGGCGGTCGTCACCCCGATTTAGTTGCGCTAGTCGCAACGCTTCCTGCATCTCGATCGCCGCTTTGGCCGCACTGGTGACGCTGGGAAATTCCAACCAATAACCGTCGCCCGCGGCCTTGATGATTTGGCCGTCGTGCTCGGCGGCGTGGCGCGCCAGGAAGTCACGATGGTCGCCGAGAAGCACCTGCAGGTCTGCGGCCAGCAATTCACGGAAGCGGGACGTCGAGCCGCTGATGTCGGTCTTCATGACTACAGTGGTTCGAAGCGGATTCATCCCACGCCATCGATCTTATGCGCTCTCTGGTTCCAGCCTACAACATTTCCTGCCTCGATGAGTGGGGAATTGCATGACGTCCTGTCACGCACGCAGTCATTTCGTGGTGCAAAGCAAGACCCATGTCTTGCGCCTAGCACGCAGGGGCCGGTCCGCCTAGACCTCTACCCTCCGAACGCAGACGTCCAGAGCTGCTACTACGGCAATCACCGATCCGGGTTGAATACGGAATGAAAGTCAGAACGACTTCCTCGTTCACCAATGAGGCGGTTGATGATCTGGCAGTCAAGACCGGCGCCCAAGTGATCGTTGTTGTGAAGGCTTCCGACGTGATGATTGCAGTTGATTAACTGTAGTAGCGCCTGACTATTTTGGAGTGGTGGTCAAGCGTCGCCTACTTGCAGACCCCATGGACCGTTTGTCACTCCTGCCCGATACGGGGCTTGCATCGAAACGTTATCCCACACTGCTCAAGCGCTGGTCGGTCGCACGCAAGCTTGACGCTCGTGCCGCCGGCAACCTGGTCGTCTGCTGTCAAGAGCGGCCGAAATGCCGTGACACGGATTGAATGAAGGTACGGTTTCGACATGCCGGACGTCACCTTGGCCCCTTCCAACCCTTTTCCCATGGTTGCTTTGAGGTTAGTCTTGCTTCCTGTCAGCGCGCTGGCGAGCCGCCGACGACCCCGGCACGACGGTACCGGTCCATCTCAAAATCATTCGCCGTCCATCGGACGCGCGTCGTGCAGGAGTCTGCCGCATGATTCGCTTTGCCCGTCTGCTTGTCATCGCCCTGCTTGCAGGCCTGACCTTCGCCAATACGGCTGCCACCCAGCCCGCCGCCAACGAACTGATCATCCTGACAACCACCACCACACAGGACAGCGGAATCCTCCGCGTTCTGACCGACGCATTTGCCAAGAAGTCAGGTTTGACCGTGAAAGCCATCGTCGCGGGCAGCGGCGATATCCTCAAGCAGGGCGCACGCGGAGAAGGCGACGTGCTGCTTACGCATTCGCCCGATGCCGAGAAGCTCTGGATGGCGGACGGCAATGGAACATCGCGAAGGCTCGTCATGTACAACGACTTCGTGATCATTGGACCGGACGCCGATCCGGCAAAGATCAAAGGATTGAAAGCCGCCGAGGCCCTGCGGCGAATCGCGGAAACCAAGTCGGCGTTTGTCTCGCGTGGCGACCAATCCGGAACGCACGTGCGCGAGCTTGCGATGTGGAAGCGCGCCGGAGTCGATCCAAAAGGTCAGTCCTGGTATCGCGAGACCGGACAAGGACAGGGCCTGACCATGGACGTCGCCTCGCAATTTCAGGCCTACGCCTTCACCGACCGCGGTACCTATCTGACCCAGGCCAAGCGCATTGGCCTGCCCGTACTCGTCGAAAATGACCCTGCCCTGTACAACATCTACCATGTCATGCCGGTGAATCCCGCCAAGTTTCCCAAGGTGAACGCCTCAGCCGGACAGACATTTGCTGACTGGATCGTTTCACCTGAGGGACAGGCTGTTATCGCGGAGGTCGGGAAAGCCGAGTACGGTCGATCATTGTTCATGCCTGCGGCGACCAAGCAGGAAAGCGACCTCCTTCAGAACTAGGATCTGACATGGGGGTGGGCTCCTGGGACTATTGGGCGGAGATCGGTCAGGGCTTTATCGACGCCTTGCTGCTGCTTGTGACGGGCGATCCCGAAACATGGGGCATCATCCGTCAGTCGCTCTATATCTCGGTGTCGGCGACCGTTGTAAGCATGGTGTTCGGCGTGCCGGCCGGTTTCTGGATCGCCTATTCGAGGTTTCGCGGACGCGGCCTGTTGCTTGCGATTTGCAACACCGGCTTCGGACTTCCGCCCGTCGTCGTGGGCCTGGTACTTTCAATCCTGCTGCTGAGGCACGGTCCTCTCGGCTACCTCAACCTGCGGTTCACGCCGTATGCCATGATGGTCGGCCAATTCGTCCTCAGCATGCCGATCGTCGTCAACCTCACGGTCGTTGCGCTACAGCAGCTCGATCCAAAACTGCGGCTGCAGATCAAGGCGCTTGGAGCGTCACGCCTGCAGACGGTTTGGCTATTGAGCCGGGAAATCCGTCTGCCGTTGCTCGTGGCCTACATGGCGGGCTTCGGCGCCGTGGTGTCGGAAGTCGGCGCGAGCCAGATGCTCGGCGGCAACCTGCCCGGCTCGACCC
>Ga0081540_1003977_pt1:0-5000 | contig 11467 bp, 8 predicted proteins | sample TabmetS2T1R1_FD_71024 | JGI IMG/M metagenome (GOLD analysis project Ga0081540, IMG submission 71024) | Tabebuia heterophylla rhizosphere microbial communities from the University of Puerto Rico - S2T1R1 | ecosystem: Host-associated > Plants > Roots > Rhizosphere ...
GATACATTACGCAAGCTAATACTTCCTTAAGGAAAGACATAACCTTACGGTAGCTACGTAGCTATGCTTTCTTTCTCTCTCCCTTTCCTAGTTGTAGTAGAGGCAGTTTAGTAGCAGCCGTGGTAGGGCATTGCTGTTCTCTTCTCTGTTGCATAGGCATAGATGGGGTAGGCAACTCAAGCAAGACAGAACTACAGAACTAACTAAGCAGTAGCCACCTGAAGACAGAAGAGCACCTGAATAAAGAGCCAACCATCAACCAATCGCCCTGTAGTTTTCTTCGCTGGAGCGCAGGTTTGGAACCCTATTTGACTAATAATAAGAAAGGGGCTTGTTGAAGCTATGAAGCATGAAAGAGTCTTCCTATCCGTTTTTAAGCTGGATCCGGGCTTGTTCGGCCTGAAAAAACTTTTTTTTCATTTTGTAGACAGAGAGGGGCTTTTTTCGAAAGGCTATCAACGTTTACGTATATAGATAGATTGAGTGTGCGTGCGGGGTGCAGGTATACCACTTACGAGAAAGAACCCCAAGTCAGTAAAGTAGTTAACCAAACACAAGTAAGTAGTTCGTCAGTCCTTCCTCTGACGCCTCCCGTTCATTCTTCTTCATTTCATCATGTTTGTTGTGTTGTTCTGTTTATAGGGCCCAAGCCCTTCTTAGAAAGCTCTCTTCACTCTCCTAAAAAAGAAGAATGCTGCTTGATTGAACGAACATTGTAAGAACCTTTCTAACTGACACCCCAGTTATAATGCCACCCATGTCTTTTTTTTCTTTTGAACAGGCCTGAAAAATCCAAATTTTTTGTCCTTTTGATTTGAGTTCATACGGCAGGTTTCATTAATAAAAAGAAAAGCGGAGGCCCGCCATCTGCTAGCATTGTGGTTTGAAATCGATTCTTTATCAATGGCCCACCCTTTCTTTGAACCTTGTTAATGATCGAACTTAAAGATATGAACTGAGTGCCATTTGATGAGTAACTGAGAACAAAGGAGAGGGATATGGAAAGAATGAAGTAATGAAAGAGGAAGTCATTGCTAGTAGTAACGACTTGTCACGATCCATTGGTTCATATAGAATCCATGTCCTAGGTGTATCAAAAAACATTCTTTTCACTAAGCGTATATAATAAAATAGAGTGAAAGGGTCCACCCCGAAACCAAGCCAAGGGGGTACTAACTAACAGCTGAGTCCTCTCCGAACCGCAGGAGATAGTTGCCCATCATACGGCTCACCAACTTCACTTGCCTCTATGGGAGGCTCGCTCCAGGCAGGTTCGGATCACTTACAATACACGGCTCTACGAAGGAAGGGGTTGGGTTAGGAGCGTTTTCAATATGATTCTTTTTCTGTATTTGTTCGATGAGAAATGCGAGTCTGTTTTGTCCACTTTCTTCATCCCCCTCTATCAAAATGATCAAAAAGGAAGGCGAGCTTGCTTCTTATTCCCGTGTTTGATCTCTTCCATCTCTGCCTCGCTCGTTGTCACCTATGTTGAAGAAAGGTTTGGAACCCTGTAGAGAATGAAGAGGGGCCACAAACATATTCCTCTCAACGGTGCTTTTCGAGGCTCGACTCTCCCCCCTGAATAAGTAAGGCCCCGTTAGCCTGGGCGAAGATGGGGATAAAGAGCAAGGATTGAAGCCCCCTTAGCTCTGCCAGGCACTGGACAGGGGTTACTCTGTAAATGTGTAGAGCCAAGTGTAGTGTGGTGTAGTAGTAGGCACTTCTAGGCCCCTTCCCGGCTACTGGATTACTCCAGTGCTTCGGGTACTACGGACCCTCTGCCATCCATTGCAGCGGAGCCGTTTCATGAGCAGGGGGGCTAAGCACAGTTCTTTGAATCAAACGTTGAATGAAATCGATTCTTTTTTAGATATCAAAATCTAAATCGGATAGGATAGATGGATGGATCTATCTTTCTATTCATATATATTACTAAATAAAATGGATTTATGTTGTAGCGTAGCAAGAAGCCCCAAATCCTTGATTTGGCGAGGAAAGACTGCACTGCTTTGGGCCCAGGAAGCGAAGGGAATGAGCTCGGCTGCTTCTCCTCCACACTTCTTTTTCTCCGTGCCCGTTCCGCATGCGCTTCGCGCGCAATTGGCGCTTTGCTCTCCTCTTATTCTTCATTGGACGGTTCGGATGGACTTCGCCGTTCTTTCCCAACTAAAAAAGAAAGGGCTGTATCACACCGAGATGTCGATTCGTTTTCCGCCCCCAATGAGATGGGGAATTTTGAACCCCCTATTTCTACTTTTGGGCCCTTCATCTTTCTGAATCGAAACCCGGCCCGGCTCGCGTCGTTCCAACAAACCGGTGGGGAGCACCTCAGTATACGATCGCGCGCAGTAACTGAGAGTCCTATTAGACCTAAGGCCAACTTCAATTCACCAAACCAAGGTTCATCTCGTGTAGTGATTGTGGACTCGTACAAGGATATTGAGTAGACGGTTGATGTATCAGACCCGACCCTCTCTTTCGTAGCATGCATTCCCATCCGTGTCGCAACTGATTCGGTAAGCTACGTGTCCGGTGCACGGAGAACTGCCTTCGGTCTCCCAAACTGACTTACTCGTGGCAACCTTCCGGCCGCCCAACGACCTATAACGCTAGTCACTACTCCCACTGGGGCTAGGAAGTAAGCCCCACAACCCAAAGCGGCGAAAAACAAATAGAATTTGCTACAAAAGCCGGCTAACGGGGGTATTCCTGCGTATGAGAACATAGTAATGGAAAAGGTAATAGCCAAAATAGGATTCGTTTTGGCTAGAGCGCCCAAATCAGCTATATATTTGACACGGGTTTGCCGTAATGCTAAAACTATGGCGAATGCATCTATCGTCATTGATGCATAAATAAAGATACCAATTAGTAGTGATTGAATTCCTTCTATGGTTCCACATGAGAAACCAGTACGAATATAACCTACATGTCCAATTGAACTATAAGCTAGAAGTCTTTTTACTTTCGTTTGGGCCATGGCGGCCAGTGCTCCTAAGATCATAGAAGCAATGCTGCAGAAAAAGAAGATTTGTTGCAATGTAGCTCCATAAGAACCATAAATAGAAACACGTGAAATATTAGCAGAAATAGAGATTTTAGGCGCAATAGAAAGGAATGCTGTAACCGGGGTGGGTGAACCCTCATAGATATCAGGTGCCCACATATATAGAGTCAACAGAGATATGGAGTCCGAAGGGGAGGGGGGTTTTTCTTCGGGGCTCGAAAGATGGAATAGATAGGGCCCCACAAGTTTGAATTCTCCACTGGGGAATTCACACGAAAGGGAACGAGGAATTCTCAACGAAAAAAGTGCTCTCTGAACCGAACGTGAAAGTCGTTTTCCATCAGACGGCTGTTCCCGTAACTCTACTCTCGACTTGGATTATATATCCAAAAAGGTCCGCTCTCGGCCATTCCACACGCTGCCTAGCAGAGGCGTGGTTATCTGAAGTGGATTCTCTCTTTTGTAGTAGATGCCGAACCTGCTGTGCCCCATTGACTAAGAAGGGGGTGGGCGCAGCAGCTACATGGACCCCTTCCTTTCTGTTGTTGCCAGCGCTTTCCCGGGCCGAGCCGGAATTTTTTATTAGAAAGGGAAGGCAAAGCCCGAAGGCTGCTATCCCAATAGGCCCGCGGGCGGAACGAGGAGAGAACCCGGCAATCATACCACAGCGGTCAAAAAAGCGTGTTCCCTTCAGATAAGACGCACCGTAGGCCATCCTCGGCCTTCTTAGTTTTCGATGAAAAACAAATCAAATCTCGATCTCCGAAAGCGTTTTCCTTCCCCCGCCGCATCTCCCTCCCTTCGCCGAGCCTTTCCTTTAATGGTTGGGGGAAGCATTCCCTTATCTGAACTTGGCGGGCATTCTTTCCATCCTTAGTCAAATAGGGGGTGGGTTTGAACATAGGCCCAAACATGATTTGAAGGGTCCTAGCTACGCCATGCTACAAAATCTGGAAAGCCGCAGGGATGACAAAAAGAGGGCGCTTCCTCTGTTGCACTGAAAAAAAAGGACTAAGAGAAGAGCGTCTTCTCTTAGGTTTCTTCCTCCCGCGCCCGTCGCCGCCCGGCTCGCGTTAGAGGGGAAGATTAGCAAAGCGGGAAAAGACAGAGGGAGGGGGAGCAGCATCTTATTCTCTTCGCGAGAACTTCCGGATCGGAGAAGCATTCGGAACGGGCTCCGCGTTCATTTCGTTGGCAGAAACGATCCAATCCATAAACACGGAAACGAAACAAAGTTCGTTCCCTTTCGTCAAGTAGGTAAAGTAGGCATACGAACCACTTTGCCTTAGACTCTATTGGAACAAAGACGGAGGCGGAATGGAGAAAGGAAAGGGACAAGGGCGGTCTTGCTTGGCGCGAAGGCTGCTGGTTCGGGGGTAGAGTACAGTACTAAAGGTCCTCGGACTTCCAGGCGGTTTTTCTTTTGGGCAGCTGTTCACCGTTGGATCTCGCCAATACAGCCCCCTATAGTTTTCGTTACCGAGATATCTTTTTTTTTTTCATTGTTCCCAGGGATTTTTTGGGTAATCTGCTCCCATGCTGCAAACAGTCAAATCTGAACTGAACCTTGTCGCTCTTCTTTCCTTGCGAGCAGGAAGCACACCAGCAGCGTGCGTTGCGTGATTCTACTGTGTTTTTTGCACTTGACTGGGTGGACAGTTGACCGGAAGAGAACTTCGATTCGCCCGGCCAGCAGGCGGGCGGCGTGCTTATCTTGTGTGACAAGACTACAGAGCGAGTGGCTCTTCTAGGCGGGCAGCTGTGTGACAAGACTACAGAGAAAGCGGCGCTTTCGTGTAACATGCTATGGTCTCAACGCCCTTACGAGGTAGTGATGAGTTTCACGCGCTCTAAGCCCGGCCCTAAGCGGCTAGGAAGATTGGCCGCAATCTGAGCGGTACCACCCACCCTACCCTACCACCTATAGGCGGCCGTCCGTCCTACAGCCGCCCGAAAAGGAACTGCAGTGATCTTGAATAGGAATCCTACA
>Ga0081540_1003977_pt1:7500-11467 | contig 11467 bp, 8 predicted proteins | sample TabmetS2T1R1_FD_71024 | JGI IMG/M metagenome (GOLD analysis project Ga0081540, IMG submission 71024) | Tabebuia heterophylla rhizosphere microbial communities from the University of Puerto Rico - S2T1R1 | ecosystem: Host-associated > Plants > Roots > Rhizosphere ...
TTGGTCTAACATTTTGTTATGAACTGGCTGGACAAAGATGGATTGAAGGTCAGATAGATTGGAGTGAAAGTGGCACAGGACCTTCGATCGACCATAGGGCGTACTCTACCCTTACTGAATTCATTCTATTGAAGCGTAACGTAAAAAGCTCCTTCTCATGTTGCATTTCTTTGGGAAGTTCTAGAATGTTGTCTGTGGATTTCTAACAAAGGAAAGCCCCCTACCCTAATGCCATTTGATTGATTAAAGTTCCGTGCTGCTCACCACTCCTCGAGGCCAAGGACGGGGTCGAACCGTCATTCCAGGATTTGCAGTCCGATACATTTCCATTATGTTACCTAGCCAAACCCGCCACCTCATGTGCCAAAGTCAAAAGGTTGTTCTTCCTTCTCCGCTCCCTCTTTTTCTACATATGCGGCGGCGGGTTACCAGAGAAGAGGGGACAACTTCTTTCTCCTTTGCCTTGCTCAATCTTCCTTTTCTGATTAAAAGTAGCAAGCCGCTCTACTACTGGTAGAGAGGCCAGATAGAAGGTTGCTCATCCAGCCCAGCGGATCCATTGTTTATGCGGCAGTGCAATGCAGCTGAAAAAGGGAAGCCCCCTTTTATTAGTAAGGTATAGGTTGGGGAAAACTCCAAAACTAGGGTTCCAAAAAGTTTAAAGCTTACCTTATATTATAGAAAAGTTTTAGAAAGGGGCACCCCTACTATACCCCTAAACTACAAGCTAGCGCGCAACGGCTTTTCAGCCGTTGTTGCTTGCTGCTTGCAGGCTCGAAAATCTCTCTTTCGCCTTTACTCCCTGTCTCAATTCTGATTGATTAGCTTTTTCCTTCGCGCAAGCGCTTGGTTCGCCCCTTGTTGTGTTGCATTTTGTGATCCTCCGCTTCAGTCTGCCTTTTTCGGATAGCCGGGACCTGACGTTGATTTCCGATTTCAATTGTTATGTCAGCTCCAGGTTTTTTTGGGCGGCCATCTGGTTAGTTCAGCTATCACTGCTGGAAGCCCCTGCGGTTGTTCGGCTGCGCACTCCCCGTCTGCCTATCTCACACTCCCAAAGCATATTTTGATTTCATATTTCATTTTCCTTTCCTGCATTTTTCTTTCTATCCATAGGTCGGCTTCGTGCAGATAGAAATTTGCCGGGGGGAGATTGGTGCTCCTTGAAGTATGCCCTTCCGGTGGGTTGTTCCTTTATCTGTCTTTTCCATCCAGTGCCCGCACTGCGTCAGAAAATCTTCGTCTTCGATCTCTCTTCGCAACGCAATAAAGAAGTCTAACAGTTTCTCTCGACATCTGTCTTTTAAGTCATTGATCTCATATCTATAAGCAGGGGGTCTGCGTTCACTATTAAGCCTACGCCCGTCCATTCCTTTCAAGCTTGATCTTGCCCTTAGACTCCTTACCTTGTTCGACTGAACTCGTTGGCTCCGCGCTCTATTCGGTCGGAACCCGGTTCGAGAACCTTCTCTCATAGATTCCCTTCACCAAGTCATCGCCAGCAATCAGCTCTTATCCCTTGGTGTCAAAGGGCGAGTTTCTTTCTTGTCTTGTCCAAAAACTTTCTTTATTCTCATTGGAGAAAGACTCTCCCGCGGCAAGGTTTTACACATAGGGCCAGCTGCTTTCTTTATCTCGCTTGCCGTTAGTCCGTCTAGCGCCTTTCGGTTGGGGTCCGCCCCGGGGGTTAGACCGCTTGGGTTATTTTTCTAGTATCGAAGGCAGTCAACGTGTCAGCCATTCTTCTCCTATTAGACTTGTAAATCCTTTGCTCTTTTTCCTTCTCTCTTCCAGTTCTCTCCCTATACTTTATTTGACAGGGGCGGAGCACTCTATCAATAACAAGAAAAAAGTAGCAATTCAGTTTCAAATGGTTTGAGCTTGGAAGCAACCTGCTATCTATCAATAGGCGAGAACAGACTGCTTCGCCTATCTATTCTATTATGGCCGGCTTGAAGACATCAGAGGAAGACCATCATCTCTATCCGGGTACGATCATAGCTTCATTCATTCGTTGAACCTTGGGGATAACCATTAGCATTGAGGTCAATGACCACACCACCTCTATCATACATACGACATTACACGAAGGGAGAGTGCATGGTCAACACACACCTAAAGCGCCTACGTTCCGCTTGCAGCCACAACCTAACTTGCACGAGATTCAACAACCGAAGCTACTGGTAGTCCCGAGGGGGCGGCATCCTCCTAGTTTAAATAGTTAGCAGTACTGAACGAGCGAGTCATCGGTCCGGGGAAAGAAAAGGACCGCCTTTGCTTATCTTACTCTTACTAGTCGCTCTATCTATTGGTACCAGCCGGGGAACTCCCTCTTTGCGAGCTACTTACTTTATCTGAACCCTCTACCGACAGATGCGCGAATTGCACTGGTCATTGCGCGAAATGTCCTCTAAGCCAGTCAGTCAATGGAGGGACCGGGGCGCTAGGTATTTCCTTTCTTCTGGCCGTAGGTGTGATCAATGCCATTGAGCTTCGGTACTCTAAAATAGTAGTAGGAGTTCGCTTCTGAGTGAGCTTCCTTCCTTATGCTCTGGCCTGACCTTCACGAACAGCTTTCTTTCAGCTACCAACTTCAAAGTTTGATCTCATCTCTCTTCTTTTGCTTTTTTTGAAAGTAAAGTACTCTACTTGTTGGCATGGAAGGAGTTCATCTTGAATTGCCAGTACAGTGATTGGAGGTCTTCCTCACCTGTTCTAGTGACATAGGCCCATCCGGTCGAGAGAAGAGCCTTGAGGCGAAGAACCGCTTGTTGCCTATTGGTTCCCTTCCGTTCAGTACAGACAGAGTTCAAACAGAAATCTCTCACTCTGCAGGTGCCAATGCGCTGACGTAAGGACAGTAAGACTTGGGACATAGGGTACCCATTGTTGGCTGCTAACCTTCGCTTCAGTCGGTAGAAAAAGGGAATTTCTCTCACAAAGGTCGATAGTAGCTCAAAGGACGGAAGTCAATACTGGACTTCTCGCCCACCAGAAGGTCAAAAGCAGATGGAGCAGGGAAGAAGCCCCATTCGTTGAATATCTACCTCCCATTTTCGATTTACTTGTTTGATAAAGGCGAAACAAAGCACTACTAGTACCAAGCCTGCAGGCTATTATGTTTGTCATACACGCATGCGGGCCAGCGAGGGAAGGATCGGATGAGTGGAAATTGCCATTGCCCTATGGTCTTCGTCTGGTGCACTTCAACGGATTACGGAAATCGGAGAAGAAGCTGAAGAAGATCGTAGAATAGTCTTTGCAGTGAGTGTGTTATGAGTGCTGGCTAGTCTATGAGTGCATATCAGTCTATCCTCTGTCTTTTCCCTGGCCTGGCTCAGACTCGCGCGCTACAACGCCAGTGACAGGTTGGATAGCCTAACGTGCATTGCATGGGGTGGTGTCAAAGTGAGTTTTCTTGCTTTACGACAAGCCTCTGGACAAGGCTTCTCTTCTGACCGTCTTCCAGCTTGAATCCAATCCGAAGTGAAGAAAAAACGAGAAAGCAAAGAGAAAGCCTTCCACTTTCAGAAAAGAGCTTAGTTAGACCCTTCTTCGAGAGATCAGACGATTGTAGAAGACGATGTTTTCGTCTTCTTTTCTCGTCTTCAAATTGCACATGCTGTCGGGAGAGATTACCTTCTTCTTCAGTCTAATCCGATGTGAGCAGACTTCTCTATCTTCATGCCTCTTTCAGCAGAGAAGAAAGCTTTGGGACAGTTTCTGAGAGAAGAGGGTCAAGGGGGACTCCCAGAATCGAAGTCGTGTAACTATGTTTCTAAGCACATAACGTATAGGATAACTAAAAAGGCTTGTATGGCTGAGTTGAGTGGAGGGGCTAAGCGCTGCTGCATATTCTAATTAGCCCTTTCCCGTCCGTACTTTTTGACTGTATGTAGGGAGGACCGCCTATTAGAAGGTCTTTTCTCTTTATTTCCATGCCACCTGTGTAAAGAAAGCAGTCTCC
>Ga0081540_1003978_pt1 | contig 11465 bp, 7 predicted proteins | sample TabmetS2T1R1_FD_71024 | JGI IMG/M metagenome (GOLD analysis project Ga0081540, IMG submission 71024) | Tabebuia heterophylla rhizosphere microbial communities from the University of Puerto Rico - S2T1R1 | ecosystem: Host-associated > Plants > Roots > Rhizosphere ...
ACCCTGCTATGCGCGAGGACGAGATGACTATCATTGGCAACACGAACTGTTTCGTGTGGCCGGTTGAGGAAATGCAACTCCCGGGAGCGACCCCTCGTTCACCGACGGGCGATTGCCAAAAATCAGCGGGCTTTTGCACGGATCTCGCGGCCTCGAAGCGAGAAATTAGGCGTCGTGCCGTGTTTCCGGGCCCTTTCAAGCAAGATTTAAGTCGGCTCTAAGATTACACAATTGTAACGTGCACCGTGCATCGACACGAGGACTGCAAATTCGGTCTGCGGCCCTGACATCGATGTGATTTGCAGCGAGCAAGCACTCACTTAAAACTCAGTACACGGAGCAGTGCTGCTCCCAAAGGCAAAAGAGCGCGCCGCGGATTCTGTCCAAGCGCTCGATGGACTGCTCAACTTGATTCGTTTTAGGCATAATTTATTGGATTATAGGCCATCCCCGCCGAACTCTTCGCTGGCCCAGTTTCCGTTTTGTCGGTGGGACTGGTCATGCAGGTAGAAATAAATCCCGAGGGCTGGCGCTGCTGGCCCGATCGCGAAGACCTTTCAATGGAGTTCACGAGGCTGTTGGCCGGAGCGCAGGAGGGCGGGTCGACGGTGTCCGAGTGCTGGCTCGCGGCGAGCCGGGTTGACCCGGCGGACGACAACTCCTGGTATCGGGCCTGGAGTGACCTCGCTGGCACCAACAGGATGCGAGCCGTTGTAGCGCTCTCGAACGGCCATCTGGCGACCGCCAGGCGCAACTGGCTTCGCGCCATGAACTACTACCAAGCCGCCGCCTATCCCATTGATTTGTCACTGCAGAGCCGGCAGACCGCGTTCGCGGCGATGCGGGATTGCGCCATGAACTATCTGCGCCATCGCCAACCTGCCGGCGAGGTAGTTTCAATCCCATGGCTCAACGAGTTCGCGCTGCAAGGCTATTTCCTGAGGCCGCGTGCCGCCAAGGACCGCGCCTCTACCGTTATTTGCATCGGAGAGCCCGGTCACCGCAAGGAAGAGTTCCTGTTCAAGGTGTCACGCCACGCCTGCGAGCGTGGCATTGCCTTGCTGGCGGTCGATCTGTTCGGCGATGGCGTCGAGGTCCAGTTCGAGGAGATAATACGTCGGCACAGGCTTGAGCCGGCGATCGAGTGCATAGTTGACTATCTGGTCCGCCGCGATGACGTGGATACGGATCGCATCGCAATTTTGGGCGACAATTGGAGTTCGTCCTTCGTCGCGCGAGGGATGGCCTTTGACTCGCGCTGCGCCGCGGCGGTCTGCGATGGGGGAATTTGGGATGCGCACGAGCGGGCCTTCCTGCGAAAGCGAGCATTTCCTGCCGAACAGGATACCGACCGGAACTGGGCGACCAACCGGCTGCTGCGCAGCGTCCAGTGTCCGGTGCTGGTTACTGTCGGCGAGAAGGGCTGGCTCGACAGCAATCGTGTGATTGAACTGACCAATCAGATCAGGGCAGAGGAGCGTGACCTGACACTGAAAATTTTCCGGGAAAATGAGACCGCGGCCGCGCAAGGGCATGCCGACAATCCAACTCTGGCAAACGAGTTCATTTTCGACTGGATTGCGTCGAGGCTGCGCGAGGTCCAGCCGCGCCAAGTGTGATCGAATGTCGCCCGTCTAGAAATCGACTGCAGCCTTCATGCAGGCCTTCTCGAGGCGCTTCTTGAGCTTAGCCAGCTTGCTGGCAAGATCGTTTATCTCGCTTGCGCTGAACTCCGAGAAAATAAACTCGTTGAGGGCTTCCTGCTGCGAAGCGAGGCTGGCCAGGTGCTTGTAGCTCTTGTCGCTCAGCGACATGTTGACGATTCTGGCGTCCTGCGCGGAGGTTTTGCGGCGAACGAAGCCCTTCTTTTCCAGGAGCTTGGACTGCGTAGTTACGAACGAAGGATCGACATGCAGCATCTTCGAGACGGCATTCACCGGGACCCCTTCGCCTTGGTCAAGATCCGCCAGCGCCATGACGATCATCCATTGCGGGCCGCTAATGCCGAGCGTCTTGGCCCAGAAATGGCGCAGTTCTTCGAGGTGCACGCTGATCGAGGCGATCTCCCAGGTGAATCGTCGAATAACGTCCTGATTCTTTTTGGCGGAGTGATCCATGCAGACGACCCATGCCTGGTTTCTAGCCACCCGCAGATTACGGATGTTTGCCGGAAACACATGAGTAAATCAGCAGGGTGCGGCGATATATAGCGGAATTGCGACGAATTCCCAGGGTTTGCCCACAGGCCCAGTTGCTCAAATGCCACAGAGTTTCTGCAATAAATAGATTAGTAGATAAACTAATTTGATTATCTAAACGGCACATGCATAAAGTTTCCGTGACGGAGGGGGGGCTCCTCTGACCGTCTCGTCTCCGGTGGTTCGCAACTCCACCGGCCAGAGAAGATGCGTTGATCTTCAACGTTTTTTTCGCGGGCGACTAAATCCGCTTTGTACGCACAAAGCACACACTTGGAGGTTAACATGAAGATGGTTAAGAGCCTTGTCCTCGGCTCAGCGGCGGGTCTCCTCGCCATGGGTGGGGCGCAGGCAGCCGATCTTCCCGTGAAGGCCAAAGCGGTCGAATACGTGAAGATTTGCTCCCTGTATGGTGCCGGATTCTTCTACATCCCGGGCACTGACACCTGCATCAAGCTGGGTGGTTATCTGCGCGTTGACACGACGTTCAACGGCGGCATCTACGACTCGCCAGCGTGGAGCGGTGATATCGGTCAGCGAAATCGGTACATGAACTACTTCGCTGCCCGTTCCCGTATGGCGCTGACGGTTGATACCCGCACCGCCACGGAATACGGCGTGGTCCGTACCTTCGGTCAGGCTGACTTCCAGTTCTCGACCCTGGGCAACACCACTTTAAACCCGACGTCGGTTAACCTGACCTCTCCGGTTGGCGGCGTGAACCTGCTTGACACTCCCGGCGGCGGCTATGTCGCGGTCGAAATGGCGTTCATCCAGTTCGCCGGCTTCACCTTCGGTAAGTCGGCTTCCGCCTACGCCACGCCGTGGCATGGCTATCCGGGCAACAACACCTCGAACCTGCTCGGCGGTCATGACACCGTCACGGGCGTGAACAACATCCAGTACACCGCGCAGTTCGGCAATGGCGTGTCGGCCACCATCGGTCTCGATGATCCGACCGTGTTCAACCGCACCGCCGTGGTGAACCTGAACCTGCCGCTGTCGGCGACGGGCTCTCCGGCTAACGCCTACGCCGGCACGCATGCGCCCGACATCGTCGGCAACATCCGCGTCGACCAGGCTTGGGGTCTGTTCCAGATTTCGGCTGCCGGGCATGAAGTCAACGGTTCCTACAACATCCTGAACTCGAGCTTGGTTGCCCCGCTCACCGGCGTGGGCGGTGCGACTAACGTGTTCGCGACGGCGGCTCCGGCCGGTGCGACCGGTCTTGCTCCGGGCCAGCCGAACAACCTGTCGGAAATCAGCGGTCACCCCGACACCAAGTGGGGCTGGTCGGTGATGGGTGCGTTGCAGATCAAGAACATCCCGACTGGTCCCGGCGACGACTTCAAGATCGATGCGACCTACGCGAAGGGCGATACCAAAAACGTGATTTCGACGAGCGGTTCCTCGCCTAACTTCACGATGTTCGGCGGTTCCGGCAATGGCGCTTATCAGAGCATCGGCTTCGGTGCGACCACTGACGCAGTCTACCTGCCGGCCTTCCAGGGCGGTGATGGTTCGCTGCACCTGACGACCGCATGGGGTGTCCGTGGTGCGTTCAACCACAACTGGGACCCCTATTGGTCGACCAGCCTCTTCGGCAGCTACTCCTCAGTGTCGTATGACAACACTGCGAAGAGCTACATTTGCACCGTCTATACCATCTTCCGAACCTCGGCTGGTCGCAGCGCCGATTACAGCTGTAACCCTGACTTCAACGTGGCGCAGGTCGGCGTGGTTACCCGGTGGACCCCGGTCAAGAACCTGACGTTCTCGGGCGAAGTCATGTGGTTCGGCCTCGACCAGAAGTTCACCGGTTCCGCGATCCTGACCCCGACCGCTCCGAAGCCGACGGCGCTCTACGAGTACAAGGACCAGAACGCCGTTTCGCTCAACCTCCGCGTTCAGCGCAACTTCTGATCCTCTGAAGTACCTCCAAGTTGATGGGAGCCCCGGCGGGAAACTGCCGGGGTTTCTTCTTGAGGTGCCGAGGTGTTTTTGCCGGACGTTCGCTTCCTGCATCTCTTTAAAGGGTACGGCTGCGTGCCGGGACCGCGGATAGACCGGGTTTAGGGGCTATCCGGCCCGCTAGAAGCCCCTTGAAACATAGGGTTTCCCGTGCGGACCGGGTAGGCCGGGCCATTTTCCAAACTTTCACTGACATCAAAACTTAAGGTCCCCGCCGTCGGCGTCGTCCTCGCCTTCAGGCAGAACGTAAAGGCGCTTCTTCCGGTCCCCGACGGTCTTTCGAACCGCCGTAACTCCGGCGAGCTTGAGAGCGTTGCCGAGTTCCTTGGTGTTCTTCGCGTGCGCTCCATAGCCTTCTTTGGCCAGCTGGCGTTGAAGCGCATCGAATGAGAACTCGTCCCCAAGCTCACGCCGGAAGTGGCCGCTGACCACCGCCTCGATGATATAGGTATGCAGCGGGTGCTCGCTCTCCGCGATGATCTGCTGTTTTGCTTCGGTCATCGGTGGTCGCCGGTACGGGTTGAAGCCCGAGAGGTCGCGTCTCGTCAGGAAGGTATAGATGGCGTTCATTGCCTCTGGCGTCTCGATGTAACGATACAGCGCATCGTAGTAGTCATCGTCTCGCGGTCGCGGTCGAAATGGCGTTCATCCAGTTCGCCGGCTTCACCTTCGGTAAGTCGGCTTCTGCCTACGCCACGCCGTGGCATGGCTATCCGGGCAACAAAACCTCGTTCCTGCTCGGCGGTCATGACACCGTCACCGGCGTGAACAACATCCAGTACGCCGCGCAGTTCGGCAACGGCGTGTCGGCCACCATCGGTCTCGATGATCCGACCGTGTTCGACCGCACCGTCGTGACGAACCTGAACCTGCCGCTTACCGCGCAGGGCACGCCTAGCAACGCTTATGGCGCCGTGCATGCTCCCGACATCGTCGGTAACATCCGCGTCGACCAGGCTTGGGGTCTGTTCCAGATTTCGGCTTCGGCCCACGAGGTCAACGGTTCGTACAACATCTTGAACAACAGCGCATTCACTCCGTTGGTTGCCGGCAACCCCGGCGGCTTGGCCTCGGTGGCGGCTCCGGCCGGCTCCACGGGTCTTGCTGGCGCGCAGTCGATCAACCTTTCGGAAATCTCGGGCCACCCCGACACCAAGTGGGGCGGTGCTGTGATGGCTGCGTTGCAGATCAAGAACATCCCGACCGGTCCCGGCGACGACTTCAAGATCGATGCGACCTACGCGAAGGGCAATACCAAGCAGGTGATCTCGACTTCGTCGAGCTCGCCGCAGTTCACGATGTTCGGCGGTTCCGGCATTGGTGCCTACCAGAGCATTGGCTTCGGTGCGGTGACTGACGGCGTTTACTTGCCGGTTGTCAGCGGTGGTGATGGTAGCATCCATCTGACGACGGCTTGGGGTGTCCGTGGTGCGTTCAACCACAACTGGGATCCCTACTGGTCGACCAGCTTGTTCGGAAGCTACACGGGAGTTTCTTACGACAGCACTTCCAAGGGCTATATCTGCACGATCTATACGAACTTCCGTGCTACGGTCCACAGTGCGGACTACAGCTGCAACCCGGACTTCAACACGGCGCAGCTCGGTGTGGTTACCCGCTGGACCCCCGTCAAGAACCTGACGTTCTCGGCCGAAGTTCAGTGGTTCCACCTCGACCAGAAGTTCACTGGTTCGGCGTTGCTGACCCCGACGGCTCCGAAGCCGACCGCGACCTACGAGTTCAAGGACCAGGACGCTGTCAGCTTGAACGTCCGCGTTCAGCGCAACTTCTGATCCAAGTCGCATAACGCCACTGAAATACCCCGGCGGGTAACCGCCGGGGTATTTTGTTGTTGACGGGATTGGGTCCCCGACCGCGTGCAAAAATTCATAGTCTCAATCCGAGCTCGGTCAATACCACGTCCCCTGTTGGGAGTGCGAACCTGCTCGACACCCCCGGCGGCGGCTATGTCGCGATCCTTGCCTAATCCGGTTGTGGTGGCCTCACACCCATTTCGCGCGACGCCTTCGACCGCACATTAACGCAATGATACCCGCCGGCGCTGAGCGACTGCGGGCGCAAATATCTTCGGTCCATCGGGCTCGGATTCCCGGCATGTTGGTCCGAATTTCATCCGGTAGGCGCGGCGGCAGTCCGCTTGAGCGAGGTTGCGCGGCTCAAACTTCGGCAATCCGTGCACAATTTTTCTCACGCTTGCGATTACGTGCGTCATTTTATTCTTCGTTGAAGCGGAAAATCAGAACGAAGCACTCGCGACGTTTCCCTCTGTGGCTTGCAAACCACATTCGTGAAGGAATATCGCGCGCGTCACCACGTTGTCATGCTTCCTGCCCTCTTTCTGCGATACGAAACATCTAAAGCGTCCGCTTCGGACGCCAAGAATCTCAGCGGAGAGTTCAGAGATGATCACGATAAAGGGTCTGGTCCTTGGTTCGGCGGCGAGCCTTTTCGCCATCGGCGGGGCTGCGGCCGCCGATTTGCCCGTCAAGGCAAAGGCAGTCGAATATGTTCGGATTTGCTCGCTCTATGGAGCCGGCTTCTTCTACATCCCGGGCACCGATACCTGCATCAAGCTCGGCGGCTATCTGCGCGTTGACACCACGTTCAACGGCGGCCCGCACGGCCAGCCTGCCTGGTCGGGTGATCTCGGCCAGCGCAACCGCTATTACGACAATTTTTCCTCGCGTTCGCGCATGGCACTGACCATTGATACGCGCACCGCTACCGAATATGGCGTCGTCCGCACCTTCGGCCATGCCGACTTCCAGTTCACGACGCTGGGCAGCAGCACCTACAATCCCGCTTCGATCAACACGACTTCGCCAGTGGGTGGCGTGCAGCTGCTCGACACGCCCGGCGGTGGCTATGTCGCGGTTGAGTATCTCTTCATCCAGTTCGCCGGCTTCACCTTCGGCAAATCGGCATCCGCCTATGCCACGCCCTGGCAGGGGTTCCCCGGCAATATCAACTCCAGCCTGCTTGGTGGCCAGAATACCGATACCGGCGTGAACAACATCCAGTACCAAATCCAGTTCGGCAATGGCGTGTCGGCCACCATTGGTCTCGACGATCCGACCGTGTGGAATCGTACGTCCGTGGTCAACCTGAACCTGCCGCTGTCGGCGACGGGTTCTCCGGCTAACGCCTATGCCGGCACGCATGCACCGGACGTGGTCGGCAACATCCGCGTCGACCAGGCCTGGGGTCTGTTCCAGATTTCCGCCGCCGCGCACGAAGTCAGCGGTTCCTACAACATCCTCAATGCGAGCTTGGTCAATCCATTGCTCGGTGCGGCGGGTGGTACGTTCCCGACGCCGGCGCCGGGCGGCGCCACCGGTCTTGCGCCGGCTCAGCCGAATAACTTGTCGGAAATCTCCGGTCACCCCGACACCAAGTGGGGCGGCTCGGTGATGGCTGCGTTGCAGATCAAGAACATCCCGACTGGCCCCGGCGACGACATCAAGATGGATGTGTCCTACGCGAAGGGCACCACCAAGAACGTCATCGCCACATCGGGCACATCACCCAGCTTTGCCATGTTCGGCGGCACGGGACTTGCCGGTGCCTATCAGAGCGTCGGCTTCGGCACGACCACTGACGCAGTCTACCTGCCGGCCTTCCAGGGCGGCGATGGACGGCTGCACCTGACGGAGGCTTACGGCATCCGTGGTGCGTTCAACCACAATTGGGATCCCTACTGGTCGACCAGCCTCTTCGGCAGCTACTCCGCCGTGCGGTATGACAACACTGCCAAGGCTTATATGTGCACCATCTACACGGCCAACCGCGTGACCGCACCAAGCACCGACTACAGCTGCAACCCGGACTTCAACGTGTCGCAGCTCGGTGCGGTGACCCGCTGGACACCGGTCAAGAACCTGACATTCAACGCCGAAGTCCAGTGGTTCCACCTCGACCAGAAGTTCACCGGGTCTGCGGTCCTGACTCCGACGGCTCCCAAGCCGGCCGCGCGCTACGAGTTCAAGGATCAGGACACCGTGCTGCTGCAAGTTCGCGTGCAGCGCAACTTCTGACCTCCCTACCAGCGAAACGCCGCGCCGTCGCAAGACCGCGCGGCGTTTTCTTTGCACCTCATGCTCGCAGTCGAGCAGTTCCTGCGCTGTAGCCCAAATCGCTATCTACTCGCACCGTGCTGCGGGCAGGGCGAGCATCGAGCCTTTTCGATGCTCGCCCTGTGGCTGGCGGCGGCATGCGACGCAGGAACAGGTCGCATCATCAAGAAGGCCGCGGGGAGGTACAGGAAGACTGAGCACGAGGAGGCCTTCGGGGTTCTTGCCACCAGGTTCTCTTTGCGCCTGTAGGTGGGTGAAGTCGGTGAACCGGGCCGGGTAGGCTTCTGCCGGATGTCTGGAAACAACACGTCCCAAGCGCCTTGCAACGGGCAGGATCCCGATCCGGCCTTCCTGGACGAGAAGCGGAGGCGCGATTACTCGCCGTCTGACGTATTCCACCTACCGCGGGTTGCAGAAATGCCACATGGGTCGAGGAATCGACAGACGTCACGGAGGCCGTCATTACCGACTCTCCGTTTTGCGGTAATGACAAATTTACTCATGCATTTGCATGCACTGCGCGACGGAGGCTTACATGAAAGCGGTTCGGACCTTTGTCCTCGGCTCGGCTGCGGGTTTGCTCGTCGCGGCCAGCGCGCAGGCCGCCGACCTTCCGGTCAAGGCGAAGGCGGTGGAGTATGTCAAAGTCTGCTCGCTCTATGGCGCGGGCTTCTTCTACATCCCCGGCACCGACACCTGCATCAAGCTCGGCGGCTATATGCGCGCCGACACCACCTTCAACGCCGGCGGCGCCCACGGCCAGCCGGCGTGGAACGGCGATCCCGGCCAACAGAACCGCTTTGCCAATTATTTCGTCGACCGCTCGCGCATGGTGCTGTCGGTCGATACCCGTACTGCGACCGAATACGGTGTGGTGCGCACGTTCGGTTCGACCAAATTCCAGTTCACCACACTCGGCGGCGGCAGCCTCAATCCGAGCTCGGTCAATACCACGTCCCCTGTTGGAAGCGCGAACCTGCTCGACACCCCCGGCGGCGGCTATGTCGCGATCCTTGATCTCTTCGTCCAGTTCGGCGGATTCACGTTCGGCAAGTCGGCTTCCGCCTACTCATCGCCCTGGCAGGGCAAGCCGGGCAACATTTCGACGTTCCTGCTGGGTGGCTACAGTGCCGACGACACCGGACCCAATAACATCCAGTACACGGTGGAGTTCGGCAACGGGGTGTCGGCCTCCATCGGCCTCGATGATCCAACGGTGTGGGATCGCACCAACGTCTACAATCTCTCGCTGGCGCTCAATGCCACGTTGAGCACCGGCAACGCCTATGCCGGCACGCATGCGCCTGATGTCGTCGGCAGAATCCGTGTCGATCAGGCCTGGGGTCTGTTCCAGATCTCGGCTGCCGCCCACGAGGTCTCCGGTTCCTACAACATCCTCAATACCGCCGCGGTGCCCGGTGGTGCCACGGGCCTCGCCGGCGCATCTTCGACCGCCCTTTCCGAGATTTCGGGTCATCCCGGCTCGGAGTGGGGTGGTGCGGCCCAGGTAGCGCTGCAGATCAAGAACATCCCCACCGGCCCCGGCGACGACATCAAGATGGATGCGAGCTACTCCAAGGGCGCCACGAAATATATCATCTCGTCGGATTCCACCTCGCCCAGCTTTGCGATGTTCGGGAATACCGGCGTTGCCGGCACCTATCAGAGCATCGGCTTTGGCGCGACGACCGATGCGGTCTATCTACCGGCGTTCGCCGGAGGCGATGGACGGCTGCACCTGACGGAGGCTTACGGCTTCCGCGGCGCGTTCAACCACAACTGGAATCCGAACTGGGCCTCCAGCATCTATGGCGGCTATTCGGCGGTCCGTTATGATGGCACCGCAAAGGCCGCCATCTGCGCCAACTACACCACAGCCGGCAAGGCGGTCAGCGCGGATTATATCTGCAATCCCGACTACAACGTTTCGCAGCTTGGTTTTAACACGCGCTGGACTCCGGTGAAGAACCTGACCTTCACGGCCGAAGTACAGTGGTTCCATCTCGACCAGAAATTCCAGGGCACCGCTCTGCTCACGCCTTCGGCGCCGAAGCCGACGGCGCGGTATGAATTCAAGGACCAGGACACGGTGTTCCTTGAACTCCGCGCGCAGCGTAACTTCTGATCCTGAGCGGATAACTCTCTGAACGCCCCCCGGCAGGAAACTGCCGGGGGTTTTTCTTTTGTGTGCGAGTGGCGAATGGGCGAGTAGCGAATAGGGGAAGGGTTGGCAGAGCGGTTGTCCACTCGCCATTCGCCACTCGCTATTCCGTGCTGGTGCCGCGGCGCAGGTCGGCCTCGATCTGCAGCCTCGTGCCGCCGCCGAAGCGGGCCCGATAGACCTGCAGATTCTCCATGATCCGCTGCACGTAGTTGCGGGTCTCGGAGAACGGAATCAGTTCGACCCAGTCAACGGCGTCGACCTTGGGATCGCGCGGATCGCCATAGCGCTCGATCCATTTCTTCACGCTGCCGCGGCCGGCATTGTAGGCCGCAAAGGTCATGATGTAGGAGCCGCGGTAATCCTCGAGCAGGCCGCCGAGCTCGGCAGCGCCCAGCGTCGCGTTGTAGACCGAATCGTTCTTCAGCCGCGCCAGATCGTAGGTGGCCCCGTGCCGCTTGCAGACATAGCGCGCCGCATCCGGTGTCACCTGCATCAGCCCGTAGGCCTGGGCGGGCGAGACCACCGACGGGTTGAAGGCGCTCTCCTGGCGGGCGATGGCATAGACGATGCTGCGCTCCACTTCCGGTCCGATTTGCTTGAACGGGGGAATCCCGTTGACGGGATAGGCGTAATGGTCGAACGGCAGGCCGCGGTTGAGCGCCGCCTTTCCCATCAGCAGCATGCCGCGCGCATCGGCATAGCGTGCGGTAATTTCGCCCAAGCCCACCAGCGCCTCGGCATCGCCATTCTCGCCCATGTCGGCCAGCAGCGGCACCGCGATCTCGCTTTCGTCGAGCTCGTAGAGCAATTGTGCGGCGCGCACGATCTCCAGCCGCTCCGGACTGCGGCCGCGCGCGGAGGGCGCGCCGTTCAGCTCGATCTGCGGCAATCCAAGCTTGGCGCGCGCGAGCTGGCCGTAATAGCTGGTCGATTGCTCGGCGGCGCGGGTGTAGGCGGCGCGCGCCTCCTGGGCGCGGCCGGCGGCCTCCGCGGCGCGGCCCTGCCAGTAGCCGGCACGCGCCAGCGCCGCCGGATTGA
>Ga0081540_1003979_pt1 | contig 11465 bp, 10 predicted proteins | sample TabmetS2T1R1_FD_71024 | JGI IMG/M metagenome (GOLD analysis project Ga0081540, IMG submission 71024) | Tabebuia heterophylla rhizosphere microbial communities from the University of Puerto Rico - S2T1R1 | ecosystem: Host-associated > Plants > Roots > Rhizosphere ...
CGGCGTGCTCTTCATCGTGATCGGCTACCTGCCGTCGGTGTATTCGGCCTTCTCGCGCCGCGAGACGGCGGTGTCCCAGCTCTCGACGCGAGCCGGCTCGCCGCCCGCGGCCGCCACGCTCCTCCACCGGGCGGCCGGGCGCGAGCACTGGAGCGAGCTCGAACGCGACCTGCAGGCGTGGGAGGAGTGGGCGGCCGAGCTGATGGAGACGCACCTGTCGTATCCGCTGCTCGCCTTCTACCGCTCACAGCATGTAAACCAGAACTGGCTCGCCGCGCTGACGGCGATGGTCGACGTGGCGGCGTTCGTGAAGGCGACGCTCCACGACAGCGTCGACGCAGCCGACATCACCTTCAGGATCGGCCGCCATGCACTCGCCGACCTGGCGCTCCAGTTCCGCCTCGAGCCCGTTGCTGTCGACCGCCTCTCCGATGCCGACTTCGCCGAGCTGTTCGCCATCGTCGACCGCTCAACCGCCGAGAACGTCGACAGCGCGACGGCCCAGCGGCGACTCGCCCGGCTGCGCGAGGAATACGAGCCGAATGCACAGGCGCTCGCCGACTTCCTCGCGCTCGAGCTACCGCCCTGGTTCCACAGCGAGCACGCGAGGGAGGAGGCCGAGCCGCACCGATCCGAGAGCGGAACCGGCCGAGACCTCGTGGGCGGCTCGCCGAGAGCCGGCCAACGCCGCCGGGTGCGCTAAAGCCCGCGCACCGCGCTCGGGAGGCAGCCAGCATGGCCCAACCTGACGCGCTAAGTCGTGGGTCGGCTAGACCTCGCCTAAAGAGCCACTTGACATGCGACGGTGTCTGACGCCGTTGGTCCCGGAAGGCGCGGCGGCTGTGGTCGGTTCGGGAAGGTCGCTGTCCGATGCCGGACTGGTCGCCGGCCGAGTTCGCTGCCGTTGCAAAGGTGCTGGATCGCGGCCGGCGTCGACGCGGGCACCGTGAGCGGCTACCGCGAGGGGAGCCCGGCACGCGAGGGCCGCCTCCACTCGCGGTGGGGCACGGGTGCGGGTTGGTCGCTGTTCTGCAGCAAAGGCCACTTGGCGTCGTTCTGGCCGGAGGCGCTACTTGACGTAGCTGGGCTCTTAGAACAGCGCCATCACGAGGAAAAAGAGGAGCACGGCCTCGTTGACGATCCAGGAATTCGCGTTCATCCACTTCCTGATCTTCGGGAGCGTGCGCTCGGCCCGCCGTCCCAGGGCGAGGAGCACGATGAACGGCAGTCCCGCGATCAGAATGGTGAGGATGACGAAGCCGAGGGTGTGCCACCACGGCTCGCCTCGGCGTGCGATGTAGGCGCCGACGGTGAACATGGCCACCAGGTCGGTCGGCATCAAGAGGTAGAGGAGGAGCCCGATCGTGACGGCGAAGCGTGCATTGGCTTCTTGGAGCCTGCCCATCCATTTCGGCGGCTGGGACTCTTTCCGCCTGAGGAAGACCCAGATCACGAGGAAAACCAGCAGGCCGATGATGAGCCAATCGAGCCAGTCCTTCCCGTCCTTTTGCTTCCCGGCGATTCCGCTGCTGAGCAAGAAGAACACGGTCACGCCGATCGTCGTCGCGATCGCGACTCCGCCGAGGAACGCGAGCGAGTTCCGCTTCGCATCCTGGCTGGTCGCGAAGAAGGTCGCGGTGACGATCTGCGGGCCGGCGCTCATCACGACGGCCATCGGGAGAACAGTCCAAAATCCTTGCATCAGCTCCTCTTGGCGTTTACGCCCACTCTCAATCGGCGCAGGACGAAGCGCTTCATCCGCACGGGGTGATCCACGTCCCTCAGAGTTCACCGGCCAGGGAGACCCAACGGCGCCCGCAAGTCAGTCGAGCGCGCGGACATAGACGACCGTGGACAGGCTCTTGGGGGAGGTTGCAGCGCTCGGGGTGGCGGTCGCGTTGACGAGCCCGGTGTCGGTGGTGACCGTGATCGTCCTGCTGAGCATGCCGTCGGGCCTACGCCGGGCAATCGCGTTCGTATGCGGATGGTTGGCTGCGCTCGCAGGGATCGGCCTGCTCGTGGTGTTCGTGTTTCACGGGCAGGACTTCGGCTCGAGGCATACGACCCCGTCGCGCATTGCCTCTGCGGTGGAGGTGGTGCTGGGGGCTTTCCTGTTCGTTTGGGCGCTGGTCGCCTTGCGGAGGCGGGGCCCGGCGACTGCTGGCGCTTCGACGCCGAAGTGGCTCGACCGAGTTCAGCGCACGCACTGGTCGCTTGCGGCTGCGGTCGGAGCGGTCATGCTCAGCTACGCGCTCTCGCTTGCTGCAGTGAGCGAGATCCTCAAGGCCGACGTGACCGCATCAGATGACGCGCTTGCGGTCGCGGTCTTCGCTTTAACCTCGATGGTTACCGTGGTCGCGCCGATTTTGCTCGTCGTGTTCGCGCCCGAACGGTCAGCGCGAACACTCGAAGTCTGGAAGAGATGGCTCCTGGCCAACTCGCGAACCGTGGTGTTCGTGGTGTTGATGGTTGTCTCTGCCTTTCTCTTCGTTCGCGGTATCTACGACCTAGCATCCTGAGGTTCTTGATCCAAAGAGGCCGGCGAGCGACCAGGCGCTTATGCGGATGGTCTGGCGCGTCTGCAAGCGAGCCCGAGTTCGGTCCCTCTCCCCCTCACCAGCTGCGACACGGCTTCGCAAATCGGTTCCTCCGTGAGAGCGGCCGCGATGTCGTCGCATTGCAGGCACTCATGGGCCACAGGCATCCGGACACAACGCAGCAGTACACAGACGAAGTGCGGCTAGACGAGTTGGCAGACGCACTGGCTCGGGCGTTCGAAGGCCGAGACGCACAAACGTCGCCTGATCTGACGACGCTTGAGGATGAGGTCTCCGACGAGCTGGAAACCCTTAGGTGGAGGCGGCGGGAATCGAACCCGCGTCCGTGGACGCACCGGACAGAGCGTCTACAAGCTTAGGCTGCCGTTGCGTTTCGCCCGGCGGCCGGTTGGCAGCCGACCAACCTCCGGGCTAGCCATCCTTTGGTGTCGCACCTCGGGCGATTGGCTCTCCGTCGGTGCCGAGCCCGTTCTCTGACACCGCTGCCCGAGCCACGGGCCGAGCTCGGAGCGATGCGCTTCGCTACGGGTTAGGCAGCGAGAGCGAGTGCGGAGTTGTCCTTCGCACTTGCGTGTGTTCCCGGTTGTTTTAGGAGGCCGACCGGGGACCTCCGCTTGCAGCTCAGCCGGCGTAACGACCACGTCGAAACCAGGTCGCCCCCGTATGTCACTGCTCGAATTGTAGCCGCGAGCCCCTGCGCTGCCCGTGCGCCATGACCTCCGCGGTCGGCAGCTCGAAGACGAACATCGAGCCCTTGCTCCCGTTCGGCTCGGCCCAGATGCGGCCGCCCATGCGGTCGATCAGCTCGCGGCAGATGTAGAGGCCGAGGCCGGTCCCGCCCACGCCGCGGGTCATCTGCGGGTCGGCGCGGTAGAACTTCTCGAAGATCCGCTCCTGGTCCTCGGGCGAGACGCCGAGGCCCTCGTCGCGGACGTGGAAGCGGAGAAAGCCGTCGCGCTCCTCGATGCCGACCTCGACCCGGCCGCCGTCCGGGGAGTACTTGATCGCGTTCTCGACGAGGTTGACCAGCACCTGGCGGACCTTGTCGGCGTCGGCGGCGACCTGCAGCCCGTTCTCGGGCGCCTCGACTTCCAGCGTGACGGAGGGCGGCGCGTGCATCCGCGTCGCCTCGACGACGCGCTCGACGAGGTCGCGCGGGTCGAACGGCTCGGACTCGAGGTCGAGCCTGCCCGCGTCGAGCTGGTTCGCGAGCAGGATCTCGTTGACGATCCGGCCGAGCCGCTCCGACTCGTCGGCGATCAGCGAGACGAAGCGCTCGCGGCCGGTCTCGTCGAGCGCGAAGTCGTGCCGCAGCAGCGTCTGCGCCGCGCCGTAGACGGCCGCCAGCGGCGTGCGCAGCTCGTGCGAGGCGGTCGCGATGAAGTCGGCCTTGATCTCCTCCAGCCGGCGCACGTCGGTCAGGTCGCGGAAGGCGTAGACGGTGCCGCCGAAGAAGCGCACGCCGGAGATCGCGATCCAGCGCTCCCCGCGCGAGGTCTCGATCGGGATCAGCACCTCGTCGTGGCCGGGGTCGGGCGAGGCGGAGACGGGAACGCGCTCGGCGGCGGTCTTCCAGCCTGGGATCGCGTCGGCCGCGGCGCGGCCGACGACCTCGCCGGCCGGGATGAACGTGATCGCCTCGGCCGCCGGGTTCCACAGCCGGACGACGCCGAGGCGGTCGAGCAGCAGGATGCCGTCGGCGACGTGCTCGAGCACCCAGGCCGCGTCCGAGCGCTCCTCGACCTCGCGGTAGAGCCGCGTCCGGTCGAGCGCCAGGGCGAGCCGCGCGGCGAGGTCCTCCGCAAGCGCGACGTCCTCGGAGGTGTACGCCGGCCCGCGCTCGGTGCGCGCCACCGTGAGCACGCCGAGCCGCTGCTTGCGGGCGCGGAACGGGACGGAGACGACCGAGCGCGCCTGGAGGCCGCCGAGCGGGACGGCTTCGGCTTTCGAGCGCTCGTCGAGGGCCGGGCGGACGCTGATGCGTCCCTGGTCGAGGACGGTCCGGACCTCGGCCTCCGGCTCGTCGGCGGGGACGCGCCCGCCTCCCGGGCTGGTCGTCGCGCCGCGCGCGACCGCCACGCGGCGAAGGTCGTTCGCGTCGTCGGCGACATCGATCAGGCACCAGTCAGCGAAGTCGACCACGATCAGCTCCGCGACCTGTGCCAGCGCGCGGTCGAGGTCGACCCCGGAGGCGATCTGGTTCCCGACGTGCCGGAGCAGGTCCAGCCGCGCGCGACGCTCCGCGCTCTCGGAGGCGGCCTCGCGCTCCGCGGACTGGAGCAGCTCGCGCCGGTCGTCGCCGCGCTTCAGCTCGCCGACGTCGCGCAGGAAGGTCTGGACGTACAGCGGCTCGCCCTTTGCGTCCCGCACGGTGGCGCTGTCCTCGCGCACCCAGACGGCCCGGCCGTCTCGCGCGAGCAGGCGGTACTCGAGCGAGCGGATCGGCGCGCCGGTGCTCGCGCGCTCGTGCTCGGGCGCGACGCGATCGCGGTCGTCCGGGTGCAGGAGGCGGACGTGCAGGTCGGGCTCCTCGGCCCACTCCGAAGGGGAGTACCCCGTGACGTCCGCGATCGACGGCGACACGTAGAGCGTCTCGCCACGGTCGCCCGCTGCCGTGAGCCACGTGACGAGCGGCAGGCCGTCGAGCAGGGACTGGTGCCTCGCCTCGGCCGTCTCGAGCTCCTCGATCCGCGCCCGCTCCCGCGCGCGTGCGCGTCGCACCAGCCACACCGTGAGCGCCGCGCCGCCGACGAGGGCGACCGCGGCGACGAGGGCGCGCTCCCAGCGCTCGGGCAGGAGCACGAGGAGGACGGCCGCCGCGGCGCCCAGGACGAGCGCGAAAACGGCGGCGAGCCCGATGCGGGCACGGTACTTCTGAAGAGACAACACGGGCGGCTTCACCAGGGTAGCTCCCGGCCCGGAGGGCTACAACCCCCACCGCGCTGTCCCTAAGGTTGGCGCATGGTCGAAGTCGCCCCTGTCGCGGACGCGGCCGAGGAGCAGCTCTCGCTCGACGCCTACCTCGAGACGTGGCCGCACGAGCAGTTCGGGCTACCGGAAGTGCAGGCCTTCAAGGCGAGCCTGCTCGACTACGCCGACCTGCTCGCCCGCGAGGACGGAACGGTGCTCGGCAGCGGCTTCGCGGCGCTCTTCCCCGGGCTGCCGGAGAGCCCGTGGGTGATGGTGACCGTGCCGCCGCGGCATCGTCGCCGCGGCGCCGGCTCGGCGCTCTACACGGCCCTCTCGGACTGGGCGCGTGCACGCGACCTCCAGGAGCTCGAGGCGATCGTCGCCGACAACGATCCGGAGAGCCTCGAGTTCGCCGAGCGGCGCGGGTTCGTCGAGGAGCGGCGGGAGAAAGGCGTCGCGCTCGACCTGACGAGGATCAAGCCGCCGCCCGTCGAGCCACCGGCCGGCGTCGAGATCGTCACCTGGGCGGAACGGCCCGAGCTTGCGCGCGGCATGTTCGAGGTCTCGGTCGAGGCCTCCCCGGACGTGCCCGGCTACGAGGACGAGGAGCACCAGCCTTTCGAGGCGTGGCTCGAGCACGACATGCAGGGCCCGGGCGACCGTCCCGAGGCGACCTTTGTCGCGGTCGCGGGCGACGAGGTCGCCGGCTACGCGAAGTTCTCGCTCTCGAGCTCGGCGCCGACGCGTGCCCACCACGACCTGACGGCGGTCAAGCGCGCCTGGCGCGGCCGCGGAGTAGGCCGGGCGCTCAAGGCGGCGCAGATCGGCTGGGCGAAGGCGAACGGCTACGAGCTGCTGCGCACGACGAACGACGAGCGCAACGCGCCGATCCGCCGCCTGAACGCCGAGTTCGGGTACGAGCCGGCGATCGGCCGCATCTTCCTGCGCGGGCCGCTCGCGTGATCGAGACCGAGCGCCTCCGGCTCGTCCCGCTCGACGCGGAGCTGATGGAGGCCCTGCTCGCCGGCGGCGACGTCCCGTTCACCGTGCCGCCCGACTGGCCCGACGAGCACGACGCGCGCTTCCTGCGCCTGCGGGCGCGGCAGCTGCACGAAAGCCCGGAGCGGCTGGCCTGGCCGGTCTGCGCGATCGTGCGCGACGGCGCGATGGTCGGGCACATCGGCTACCACGGGCCGCCCGGCGCCAACGCCCTCCGCGCGCCGGACGCGGTCGAGATCGGCTACACGATCTTTCCCGAGCACCGCCGGCAGGGCTACGCGACCGAGGCCGTACGGGCACTCCTCGAGCATGCGCGCGGTCAGGGCATCCACCGCGTGATCGCATCGGTCGGGCCTCGGAACGAGCCGTCGCTCGCGCTCGTGCGCCGGCTCGGCTTCGTCGAGGTCGGCCGGCACTGGGACGACGAGGACGGCGAGGAGCTCGAGTTCGAGCTCAGACCTTCCGGCTGAGGAAGCCGGCTGCGAGCAGGCCGCCGACGAGCCTGACCGCATCGCTCTCCAGCACACCGCGGTCGACCTTGTTGCGGCGCGCCTGCTCCTCGACGACGCGGTGCAGCTTGCGGATGCCGTCGAGCCCGGTCAGCAGCTCGACGGTCATCGGGTCGAGGCCCGCACGCAGGCCGAGCCCGTCCTGCAGCTCGAGCGAGAGCTCGACCAGCTGCCAGCTGCCGTCGTGGAACTCGCCCCGCTGCTCGAGCAGGTCGTGCGGCGCCAGCGCAAACGTGCCGTCGAGCAGCTCGCGCTCGTCGGCGATCCCGGCCAGGTAGTCCTGCGACTCGAAGATCCGCAGGATGTGGTCGCTCGCCGGCTTGAGCCGGTCGGGCGGCAGCTCGTTCGCGCAGATCCAGTTCCGGCCACCGCTGCGCCGCCGCAGCACGAGCGCGCCGTAGGCGACCCCTCCGATCCCGAGCCGCTCGAGGTAGGCGAGCCAGCGGTCGATCGCCTCGGCGAGCCCCTCCGGATCGCCGGTGAACGTGTTGCGGTTCCAGTTCGCAGCGTGGGTGAGCGGATCGCTCGTGCCGTGGTGGAGCAGCCAGGCGTCGCAGCCGCTGCCCTCCAGCCACGCCCTTAGCGGCGCCGTCCAGTCCTCGCCCGGCGAGTGCGCCCAGCTGGCGAGGATCGTCGCGAAGCCGCCTTCCTCGATGTGCTCCGGGGTGGCGCCCACCACGTCCTGCGAGACCCTGTCGCCCTCGAGCCCGCTGTCGCGGAAGAGGAACGCCGACTCCGGCGAGATCACGTACGGCGGGTTCGTGGTGACCAGGTCGAAGCGCTCGCCGGCGACCGGCTCGAAGAAGCTGCCGGTGCGGAACTCGATGTTCTCGGCGCCGTTCAGGACGGCGTTGAAGGCGGCGAAGTTCAGCGCGCGCTCGTTCAGGTCGGTCGCGACGACCTGGTCGCTGTGGCGCGAGGCGAGGATCGCCTGGACGCCCGACCCGGTCCCCATGTCGAGCGCCCGCTCGACCGGCCGGCGGACGGTCAGATGGGAGAGCGTCAACGACGGGCCGTGGACGCCGGCGACGTGGTCGGGCTGCTCGGAATCGGCCTCGAGGCGGCGGTCGGAGGCGATCAGGATCTCGTCGTGCGGCACGAGCCGGATGCGCGGTCGCACCTCGCCGCCCTCGGCTTCGAGCACGCCGAGCTGCTCGAGCTGTGCCAGCGACAGCGGCTCCAGTGCCCGCTTCGCGGCAGCGGCGGGAACCGCCACGTCGAGCACGAACAGCTTGATCAGCGTGCCGAGGGGCTCGTTCCCGGCGAGACGGCGCTCCCGCACCGGGATGTCGTGCGAACGGGTCAGCAGCTCGTTCGAGACACCGAGCGCCTCCCGAACACCTTCGCCCTCGAGCCCCGCCGCTCGCAGCACCTCCCGCAGCTCGGCGATCACGCCGGGGTCGTCCAGCCGAAGCGGGCCCATCGGGTAACACTCTAGTGAAGCTCCTGCAGGGCTATTGAACTCCCGGCGGCGCGGGTCTAGAGTCGAGCGACCTGCCGAAGACCTTTGTGGGGGGACCGGGTCTGGTGCGGGGCAGTCTCCACGAAGGAGGTAAGCATGGAGGAGCCCACTAGCAGCTCGTCCTCGAGACGAGGGCTGCTCGGACGCGGGCTCGTGGTAGCGCTCGGGGCGGTCGGCCTCGGCGCCGCCCGACGACCGGACGCGGCCGGCGCCGCTACGCCTGCGACGGCCCGGTCGACGTCGACGCTCCGTCTCTACGCACGACAGCTGCACTTGCACGCGCCGTCACGCCTGCCCGGGCAGGTCCCGGAGAAGGGCGACCGGCACACCGGCTACGCGCAGCTGCTGAACCGGCCGCAGGGCCGGGTCATCGGCCACTTCACGGCCGCACATCTGGCGCTCAACTCGCCGTTCGCCCACGCGGGCAGCCTCGAGATCCACACGTTCCACCTGGCCGAGGGCACGATCCACGGCCTCGGCGCCGCGGCCAGAGGAGCGGAGGGCCACTTCGTCGTTCTCGGCGGCACGGGACGCTATGCAGGCGTCTCGGGCAGCTACCTCGCCCGGCAGAACCCACGGGAGCTGGGCGGCGACGGCACGGCCGAGTTCAACCTGACACTCGCGCGATAGGAGGACGCGAATGGCGTTCGATGCGTTTCTGAAGATCGAAGGAATCGAGGGCGAGAGCACCGACAAGTCCCATCCGAACGAGATCGAGATCCAGTCGTTCAGCTGGGGCGTGAGCAACACGTTCAGCGGCCCCATCGGCGGCGGCGGCGGACAGGGCAAGGCCTCGTTCACCGACATGAACTTCTTCTCGCTCTTGAGCAAGGCCTCGCCGACCCTGATGCTCGCCTGCGCGACCGGCAGGCATTTCAAGACGGCCCTGTTGACCTGCCGCAAGGCAGGCGGCGACAAGGCGGTCGAGTTCCTGAAGATCAAGCTCACGGACATCCTGGTCTCCTCGTTCCAGGAGAGCGGCTCCGGCGGCGGCGACTTCCCGGAGGACTCGTTCAGCCTGAACTTCGCCAAGATCGAATTCCTCTACACCAACCAGAGGACGGGCGAGACGACCGAGACCTCGTTCGACGTGCGGGAGAACAAGGGCTAGGCGCTGCCTTGAGAGCCCCGTCCGCCAGCGGGGCTCTCAGCGTCGCCGCGTCTTCAGCTCGCGCTCGAGGCGGCGCTTCGACTCACGGTCGGCGATGTCGCGGCGCTTGTCGCGGCCTTCCTTGCCGCGCGCCAGGGCGAGCTCGACCTTGGCGCGGCCGTCCTTGAAGTAGAGCCGCGTCGGGACGAGGGTCAGGCCCTTCTCGGCGACCTGGGCCGCGAGCCGGTCGATCTCGCGCCGGTGCAGCAGGAGCTTGCGGTCGCGGTCGGGGTCGTGCGGCGCGATCGAGGCCTGCTCGTACGGCGGGATGTGCAGGCCGACGAGCCAGAGCTCGCCGTCGCGGGCGTCGGCGTAGGCGCGCTGCAGCACGGCGTGCCCCTGGCGGAGCGACTTGACCTCGCTGCCGCCCAGCACGAGGCCGGCCTCGAAGCGGTCGAGGAAGTGGTAGTCGTGCCGCGCGCGGCGGTTCTCTGCGATCAGCTTCTCGGCCACGTGGCGATTGTAGGTCGGCACGGTTTCGTCACTTCTGCGCCACAGACACGTGCGCGTTTCCCGGCTACGCTCAGCGCGGGTGGCGGGTGGACCGATCCCCACCCATGGGTGGGGCCGCGCGCGCGTGAACCTTAGGGTTCGGCGAGCTCGAGCTCGACCTTGCCCTCGCTGCGGCGCAGGTCGGCGACGCGCACCTCGATCCGGTCGCCGAGGCGATAGGTGCGCCCGCCACGGCGGCCGACTAGCGCCGTAGCCAGCTCGTTCAGCTCGAAGTAGTCGCCGGGCAGGCGCCGCGCGGGAACGTAGCCCTCGAAGACGTCGCCGAAGCGGGCGAACAGCCCGGAGGGGATCACGCCGATGATCTCGCCCTCGAACGGCGCCTCCCAGCCGAGCTCGAACAGGCGGCGCTCGAGCAGCCACGCCAGGCAGAGCTCGTCGGCGCGGTACTCGATTCGTGACGCGTGCCGCTCGCGTTCGGACGCGTGCCGGGCGTTCCCGTCGAGGTCGTCCGGCAGCGGCTCGTCGGAGACCCCGAACTCGCGCAGGAGCGCCCGGTGGACGACCAGGTCGGGGTAGCGGCGGATCGGCGAGGTGAAATGGCAGTACGCCGTGCTGGCGAGGCCCATGTGGCCGAGGTTCGCCGGGTCGTAGCGGGCCTGCTTGAGCGCCTGCAGCACGAGCGGCGGGAAGGCTTCCCGCCCACGGCCGGAACGCTCGACGTAGTCGGTGACGAGCTCGCTGGCGGCGCCCGCGACGGCGGCCGCGTCCGACGGGCCCAGGCGGTCGGGCGCCGGCGGCGTCGGGATGCCGAGGTCGGCCAGACGGGCCAGCAGCAGCGAGACCGCCTGCGGCTCTGGCGGCTCGTGCACGCGGAAGAGCGCCTCGCGGCGACGGCCGGCGAGCAGCTCGGCGACGAGCTCGTTCGCTCGGATCATCAGCTCCTCGACCAGCATGTGGGCGTGCGGCTCCGACTCGCGCCAGGCTCGCTCGACCCCGCCCCGGCCGTCGAAGGCGAAGACCACCTCGGAGCTCTCGACCCGTAGGGCACCACGGGCAAAGCGCGTGTCGCGCAGCTCCTGCGCGAGCCGCTCCGCTCGGCGCAGCGCCTCGGTCAGCTCGGGCTCGGCCTGCTCGCGGCCGGCGAGGATCGCCTCGGCCTGCCCGTAGGTGAGCCGGGCCGCGCTGCGGATGACCGAGCGGTAGAAGGTCGGCTCGCCGCCGTCCAGCGGGAACTCGACGGTCACGCAGAGCCGGTCGACGTTCGGCCGCAGCGAGCACAGCTCTTCCGAGAGCTCGGGCGGCAGCATCGGCGAGACGAGCCCCGGCACGTAGACCGAGAACGCCCGCTCGGCGGCCCCGTGGTCGAGCGGCGTCCCGGCCGCGACGAACCACGAGACGTCGGCGATGTGCACAAACGCGCGGTC
>Ga0081540_1003980_pt1 | contig 11462 bp, 13 predicted proteins | sample TabmetS2T1R1_FD_71024 | JGI IMG/M metagenome (GOLD analysis project Ga0081540, IMG submission 71024) | Tabebuia heterophylla rhizosphere microbial communities from the University of Puerto Rico - S2T1R1 | ecosystem: Host-associated > Plants > Roots > Rhizosphere ...
TCGACGCTCGCCATCTCACTCCCCTGTAAGCGCCGGAGCGGTACCAGACCGTCCCGGCGCGCGAAAGAGGAGACGCCATCGCGGCCGGCAAGCCGCGACGTGTCGCCGCCCTAGACCGAGATGACTTTTCTTCGAAGCGGCATCTCGCTCTAATTTATTGTTGGAGCATGATCTTTTCCGAAAACCGGTATCCACTTTTCGGGATCATGCTCTAGTTGCGACTGCTGCGGGCGATCCCTATAAATGCGCCGGTTATCCCGACATGTGAGGCTCGATGCTTCGAGGTATCCGTACTGCCTCTGCCAACTGGCTCGGCAAGGCCGTCATGGGCGTCGTCATGGGCCTCCTGATCGTGAGCTTCGCGATCTGGGGGATCGGCGACATCTTTCGCGGCTTCGGCCGCTCCAGTCTCGCCAAGATCGGCCGGACCGAGATTGGCATCGAGCAGTTCCGCCAGATCTACAATGACCGCCTGCAGCAGCTTGGACGCCAGGTCGGGCGGCCGATTTCGCCCGACCAGGCGCGGGCGCTCGGCTTCGACCGGCAACTGCTGGGACAACTGGTGGCGGAAACCGCCCTGGATGAGCGGGCCCGCCAGCTCGGGCTCGGGCTGTCCGACGCCGAGGTGGCACGCCGGATCACCGAAGACCCGACGTTCCGCGGCTTCACCGGGCAGTTCGATCGCTCCCGCTTCGATCAGCTGATCCGCTCTGCCGGCTATACGGAAGCCCGCTATGCGGCGGAGCAACGCCGCGTCTCGCTGCGGCGCCAGCTTGCCGATACGGTCACGGGGGATGTGGTCGCGCCGAAAAGCCTGGCTGACCTGGTCAACCGTTACGAAGGCGAGGAACGGTCGATCGAATATGTGGTGCTCGACCGCGCCAAGGCCGGGGAGATTCCGGCCCCCACCCCGGAGGAGCTCGCGAGCTATTTCGAGGCGCGCAAGATCCTGTTCCGCGCTCCGGAGTACCGCAAGGTCGTGTTCATCGTGCTGAGCGTCGCCGACGCCTTGCCGTGGGTGACAGTGTCGGATGCGGACGCGCGGGCCCGGTATGACCAGCAGCGTGCGCGCTACGTCACGCCCGAGCGGCGCCAGGTGCAACAGATCGTCTTCCCCAACATGGACGAGGCGCGCGCCGCCTCCGAACGTCTGGCCGCAGGCACGACCTTTGCGGCTCTTGCGGCCGAGCGGGGCATGAAGGACGCCGACGTCGACCTCGGGCTGGTGACCAAGGCCGAGATGGTCGACCGCGCCGTTGCTGACGCCGCCTTCGCGCTCAAGGAAGGCGAGCCGAGCCAGCCGGTGCAGGGGCGCTTCGGCGTCGCCATCGTGCAGGTGACGAAGATTCAGTCCGAACAGGTGCGCAGCTTTGAAGCGGTTGCACCCGAGATCAAACGCGACATCGCGACCGATCGTGCCAAGGAAGAGATCCAAGCGCGCTACAACAAGGTCGAGGACGAAAGGGCGGGCGGCGCGCAGCTCAGCGAGCTCGCACAGAAGATCGGGCTTGCCGCCCATACCATCGAAGCGGTCGACCGTTCCGGCCGCGATCCCGAGGGAAAGGCGGTGTCGCTGCCTCCCGGCGTGGACCTCCTGCCGAATATCTTCGCGTCCAATATCGGGGTGGAGAATGACCCTATCCAGCTCTCGGGAGGCGGTTATGTCTGGTACGACGTCGTCGGCGTGACGCCGTCGCGCGAGCGCACCCTCGACGAGGTGAAGGACAGGGTGGAAGCGCGCTGGCGCGACGACCAGATCGTGGACCGCCTGAAGAAGAAAGCGCAGGAGCTGGTGGATCAGCTCAAGGCCGGCAAGTCGATGGCCGAGGTTGCGGCCGCCAACGATCTGAAAGTGGACACCGCGACGGGACTGAAGCGCAACAAGCCGTCGGAGGGCATCTCCACCAACCTCCTGGAAGAGGTATTCAGAACCAACAAGGACGCGGTTGGCGTCGCTGAAGGCCAAAGTCCAACCGAGCGGCTCGTCTTCCGCGTCACCGATATCACCGTGCCGTCGCTCGACGCCGGCTCCGCCGAGGCCAAGCGCATCAGCGACGACATCAAGCGATCGATCGCCGACGACCTCATGGGCCAGTATGTCGTGCGGGTACAGAATGACGTCGGCGTCAACATCAATCAGGCCGCGGTCCGCCAGGTGACCGGCGGCGGCGAGCCGTAGGGCGTTCTCGACATGCACGTCGAGCCGGCGGCGGACGCGTTCGCCGAGCGCTATCGCCGCGGCCAGCCCCAGGTGGTGTGGACGACGCTGGTCGCGGACCTCGAGACCCCCGTCTCGGCCTTTCTGAAGCTCGCCGGCCGGCCCATGAGCTTCCTTCTGGAATCGGTGGAAGGCGGCGCCGTGCGCGGCCGCTATTCCATCATCGGGCTCGAGCCCGATCTCATCTGGCGCACGGTGGATGGGCAGGCCGAGATCAATCGCAATGCCCGGAGCGATCCGGATGCCTTCGTGGCGTGCGCGCAGCCGCCGCTCGAGTCGCTGCGGTCGCTGGTTGCCGAAAGCCGCATGGCACTTCCCGAGACGTTGCCTCCCATGGCGGCCGGCATTTTCGGGTATCTCGGCTACGACATGGTCCGGCTGATGGAGCGGCTTCCCTCTCCCCGCCCCGACCCGATTTCCATTCCCGATGCCTTGCTGATGCGGCCGCGGCTCATCGTCGTGTTCGATTCGATCGAGCACACGATGACGGTGGTCACGCCGGTCTGGCACGATCCCGATGTGCCGACCGGGATCGCATTCAACTTCGCGGTCGAGCGGCTCACCAGCATCATCGACAGCCTCGACACGCTGATCCTCAGCTCCAGCGAAGGCGATCCAGGCGCACTCGTCGTGCCGCCCGCCTCGAACACCACGCCCGCCGAATACGAGGCCATGGTCGGCCGCGCCAAGGCGTATATCGCGGCCGGCGATGTGTTTCAGGTGGTGCTGTCGCAGCGCTTCGAAGCCGCCTTTCCGCTCCCGCCGTTCTCGTTCTATCGTGCCTTGCGGCGCGTCAATCCGGCGCCGTTCCTCTACTTTCTCGACTTCGGCAGCTTCGCGGTCGCCGGCTCCAGCCCGGAAATCCTGGTCCGCGTGCGCGACGGCGTCGTCACCGTGCGCCCGCTCGCCGGAACGCGCCCACGCGGTGCAACTCCGCACGAGGACAAGGCGCTGGAAGAGGAGCTGCTCGCCGATCCCAAGGAACGCGCCGAGCACCTGATGCTCCTCGATCTCGGCCGCAACGACGTCGGCCGCGTGGCGCAGATCGGCACCGTCAGCGTCACCGACCAGTTCTTCATCGAGCGCTACAGCCAGGTGATGCACATCGTGTCGAACGTCGAGGGGAAGCTCGGCAGCGACCACGATGCCCTCGATGCCCTGGTCGCCGGATTTCCCGCCGGCACGGTCTCGGGCGCCCCGAAGGTGCGCGCCATGGAGATCATCGACGAGCTGGAGAAGGAAAAACGCGGTCTCTATGCCGGCTGCGTCGGCTATTTCTCGGCGGACGGCGAGATGGATACCTGCATCGCGCTGCGCACCGCGCTGATCAAGGACGGCACCATCTACGTCCAGGCCGGAGCCGGCATCGTTGCCGATTCCAATCCGGCCTCCGAGCAGCAGGAATGCGTGAACAAGGCGAAGGCGCTGTTCCGCGCCGCCGAAGAGGCGCGGCGGTTCGCCAGCGCCGCCAAGCGCGGACAGTAGCGGCTGTCGCATATGTCCGCATGCATCTGATCCACAACGAACGAACCAAGTTGCTGGCAACCGGCCTGAACAACATGGCGGTGGCTACGATCGTCACTGCCATCATCGCTCCTGTGGTCGGATTTCTTTATGGCTCCCCGAGTGCTGCGGCGACCAGATGGTGGCCTGTTATCGGATTGGTTTGGCTTTTGGTCGGACTGGCACTACATGTAGCGGCACAGTTCGTGCTCGGGAGGCTTCGCGATGACTAGCCTTCAGATCTATCTGCTGATCGCCCCTCTGGTCCTTTTGGCTGTCGGTTGCGGAGCCGCATATTGGTGGATCGTCCGGAGCGACCGCGAGCAGCATCGACCCGGATAGCTGGCTGAGGCCGCGGATGACGAAGTGGAAACATGACGGGGTGCGCGTCATCCCTGCCGGCTCGCTCGACTCCAATACGGCGCAGACGCCCGGAATGGATCGCAAGGCGGCGATCAACTACGCGCGCGTCGGGGCGCAGAAGATCTGGGCCGGGACGGTCGCCATCCAGCCCAACGCCAAGACCGGCGCCCATCATCATGGCGAACTGGAGAGCGTGATCTACGTCGTGCGCGGCAAGGCGCGCATGCGCTGGGGCGAGCACCTCGAATTCGTTGCCGAGGCCGGACCGGGCGACTTCATCTATGTGCCGCCCTTCGTCCCGCACCAGGAGATCAATGCCAGTCCGGACGAGCCACTCGAATGCGTGCTCGTGCGCAGCGACAACGAAGCGGTGGTGGTCAATCTCGATATCGAGCCGGCGGAAAAGCCCGAGCAGGTGAAGTGGATCGACCCGATCCACAAGAGCTAGCGCCGCGGATTTTTGAAGTTGCCTACACGGTCTGACGCGAACGCGGGTACCGGCATTATTTCGGCTTGGGAGCTTCGCGGACGTTCCTCCACGGGTCGGGCTTCTCGTCCGTTTTCGGGATGCGATCGAGCGCGGACTTGTAGTCTTTTTCGTCGACCTTTTTTTCCTCTTTCTTGGGTTGCTCCTGGCCCGTCGCGTAGCCTCGGCCTCCTCCTCTCTGGGCCAAGGCCGGCGCCGTGAGGAACGCGACCGCCGTCAGTGCCACCACCAAGGACCGCATTGGGCTTCTCCATCGATCGTGCGGATGACTTTTCTTCGAATCGTCGTCCCGCTCCAATTATGCCTGGAGCATGATCCCCCGGGTCGAGCCCGAGGGCATGCTATTCCGAAAACCGGCATCCACTTTTCGGGATCATGCTCTACAGTCACCCATGAAGCCATCCTATCCGGTTTTGCGGGCGCTGCCCACTGCTCTGCCTTGACCCTCGCATAGGCCACGTCTAAGACCTTGAATAGCCACAAGTTCGGGCGCCATGATCGTCCTCATCGACAATTACGACAGTTTCACCTTCAACCTCGTCCACTACCTGGGTGAGCTTGGGGCCGAGACTCAGGTGCATCGCAACGACAAGATCGCGGTGGATGCAGTGATCGCCGCCGCGCCGGATGCGATCGTGCTGTCGCCCGGCCCGTGCACGCCCACCGAGGCCGGCATCTGTCTCGATCTGATTGCCAAGGCGGCGCCGGCTATTCCGATCCTCGGGGTCTGCCTTGGACATCAGGCGATCGGCCAAGCGTTCGGGGCCGACGTGGTGCGCGCGCCGGTGCCGGTGCACGGCAAGCTCTCCGAGGTGAAGCACGAAGGCGTCGGCGTATTCCGCGGCATCAACCGGCCGTTCCGCGCGACGCGCTACCATTCGCTCGTGGTCGATCGCGACAATCTTCCCGATGACCTCGCGGTCACCGCCGAAACCGAAGACCACCTGGTGATGGGCCTGGCGCACCGCCGGTTTCCGGTCCACGGTGTTCAGTTCCATCCCGAGAGCATCGCGTCCGAGCACGGTCATCTGATCCTGAAGAACTTCCTCGATATTGCGGCAGCCTGGAACGAGGCGCACGGCCGGGCGCCGGCGCGCGCGCATTGAGCCGGACATGCAGGATTTCAAGGCGCTCATCGGCAAGGTTGCGACCGGCGCTGCGCTGACGCGCGACGAGGCCGCAAGCGCTTTCGACGTCATGATGTCGGGCGAAGCGACGCCGTCGCAGATGGGCGGGCTGTTGATGGCGTTGCGCGTGCGCGGCGAGACCGTCGACGAGATCACCGGCGCGGTATCGACCATGCGCGCCAAGATGCTCAAGGTTACGGCGCCGCCGGATGCCATCGATGTGGTCGGCACCGGTGGCGATGCGTCGGGATCCTACAACATCTCCACCTGCGCGGGCTTCATCGTCGCGGGCGCCGGCGTGCCAGTAGCCAAGCACGGCAACCGTGCCCTGTCGTCGCGCTCCGGTGCGGCCGACGTGCTGGCGGCCTTGGGCGTGCGCATCGATCTCGGTCCGGAAGCCATCTCGCGTTGCATCGGCGAAGCCGGCATCGGGTTCATGTTTGCGCCGGCGCATCATCCGGCGATGAAGCATGTCGGTCCGACGCGGGTCGAGCTCGCCACCCGCACGCTGTTCAACCTGCTCGGCCCCCTTTCCAATCCGGCTGGCGTCAAGCGGCAGATGGTCGGGGTCTTCTCACGCCAATGGGTCGAGCCGCTCGCGCATGTGCTGAAAAATCTCGGCAGCGAGCGTGCCTTCGTGGTGCACGGCTCCGACGGGCTCGACGAGATCACGACGTGCGGGCCGACCACCGTGGCCGCCTTGGCGGATGGCGCCGTGCGGACGTTCGAGATCAGCCCGGAAGAGGTCGGTCTCGACAAGGCCAAGCCGGAAGCGCTGCGCGGCGGCGACGCGGAGGAGAACGCCGTTGCGCTGATGGCGGTGCTGAAGGGAAGCAAGGGGCCGTTCCGCGATGTCGCGGTATTCAATGCCGCAGCGGCCCTTGTGGTGGCCGGCCGCGCCAACGATCTCAAGGATGGGGTCGCGCTGGCGACCAAGTCCCTCGATTCCGGCGAGGCGGAGGGCCGCCTCGACCGGCTGATCCACGTGTCCAATGGCTGACATTCTCACCAGGATCGAGGCGTACAAGCGCGACGAGATCGCGGCGGCGAAACGCGCGCGTCCGGCCGCGATGCTCGAGCAGCACGCCCGGGCGGCGCCGGCGCCGCGCGGTTTCCTGGCGGCGATCGAGCAACGGATATCCGGCGGCGCCTTTGCGTTGATTGCGGAAATCAAGAAGGCGAGCCCGTCGAAGGGATTGATCCGCGCCGACTTCGATCCGCCGGCGCTGGCGCTTGCTTACGAAGCGGGCGGAGCGACGTGCCTGTCCGTCCTGACCGATGCACCCTCCTTCCAGGGCAAGCCCGAGTATCTTACGGCCGCCCGCGCCGCCACCAAGCTTCCGGCGTTGCGCAAGGATTTCATGTACGACGTCTACCAGGTGATGGAAGCACGGGCGTGGGGCGCCGACTGCATCCTGATCATCATGGCGGCGGTCGATGATGCGACCGCCCGCGATATCGAGCAGGCCGCGATGGCTTTCGGCATGGATGTGCTGGCTGAAGTGCACGACGAAGCCGAGCTCGAGCGCGCGCTGCGGCTCGACACGCGTCTGATCGGGATCAACAATCGAAACTTGAAGACGTTCGAGACGACGCTTGCCACATCGGAGCGCCTGGCGCCGCGCGTTCCGTCCGATCGCGTGATCGTGGGCGAGAGCGGCATTTTCGCCCCGTCCGATCTGGAGCGGCTGGCGGCGGTGGGCATTTCCACGTTCCTCATTGGCGAAAGCCTGATGCGCCAACGCGACGTGGCGGCGGCAACGCGCGCGTTACTGCAGCGTCATCCCGTGCCTTCGGCCGCCGGTTAGGCGCCGTGCCCAAGGCGAAGCTCACGCATCTCGGCGAGCGCGGCCAGGCGCGCATGGTGGACGTCGGCGACAAGGCCGTGACGGCGCGCGTGGCGGTCGCCGAAGGCCGCGTCCTGATGACGGCGGAGACGCTCGAGACGGTGCTCGCCGGCGATGCCAAAAAGGGCGACGTGTTGGGCGCGGCACGCATCGCCGGCATCATGGCTGCCAAGCGCACGCATGAGCTCATTCCGCTCTGTCACCCCCTGCCGGTCTCGCAGATCGCCGTCGACATCGTGCCCGAACCCGCCCTACCCGGGCTGCGCGTGCGCGCGCAGGTGAAAGTCTCCGGCAAGACTGGCGTCGAGATGGAAGCCCTGACCGCGGTTTCGGTTGCCTGCCTGACCATCTATGACATGGCCAAGGCCATTGAGCGCGGCATGCGCATCGACGGGATCCGGTTGATCGAGAAGACGGGCGGGAAGTCGGGCCGCTATCGCGCCCCGCGGGATTGAGCCATGGCGCTGATGCCGGTGTCCGAGGCCCTCGCGAAGGTGCTGGCGGGGGTCGAGTCGCTGCCCCCGGAACCCGTGCCCCTGAGCGAAGCGCATGGCCGCGTGCTCGCCGCCGATCTGACGGCGCTCCGCACGCAGCCGCCCGCCGACATGTCGGCCATGGACGGCTACGCGGTGCGCGGCGCCGATGTCGCCACGGTGCCGGCCCAGCTGCGCATCATTGGCGAGGTGGCGGCTGGCCGGCCGTTTGCGCACGACGTTGGCGCCGGCGAAGCCGCGCGCATTTTCACCGGCGGAGTCATGCCGGCTGGCGCCGATACGGTCGTGATCCAGGAAGTGACCGAGCGCCAAGACGATATGGTGACGGTAACCCCCCCGACTGCGCGCGGCCGCCACGTCCGCCGCGCCGGCCTGGACTTCACGGCCGGCGAGGCGTTGCTGCGCGCCGGCCAGAGGCTCACCAGCCGTGATCTGGCGTTGGCGGCCGCCATGAATCACGCGACCATCCCAGGGCACCGACGTCCTAAGGTGGCGCTGCTGGCAACCGGCGATGAGCTGGTGGCGCCCGGCACGCCGGCCGCGCCGGGGCAGATCGTGTATTCCAACGGTTTCGCTCTCGGTGCCCTGATCCGGCGCGAAGGCGCCGAGCTCGCGGACCTCGGCATCGTCGGGGACGACCTCGCCGCGACGGTCGCGGCGATCGGGCGCGCGCGCGAATGCGGCGCCGATGTCCTCGTTACGGCAGGCGGCGCCTCGGTCGGCGACTATGACCTGGTGCAGCGGGCCCTCGCCGCGGTCGGCCTGGAACTGGCGTTCTGGAAGGTGGCGCTGCGCCCCGGCAAGCCCTTGCTGTACGGCCGGATCGGCAACATGCGCGTGCTCGGCGTGCCCGGCAACCCGGTATCGGCATTCGTCTGTGCCTTGCTGTTCGTCGTGCCGCTGATCCGGCGCCTTGCCGGCCGTGCCGACGTGGTGGCCGCACCCGAATCAGCGGTGCTGGGAATCGACCTGCCGGGCAACGACGAGCGCAGCGACTATCTGCGCGCCACCCTGCAAAGCCGGGATGGACATTTGGTCGCGACACCGTTCCCGATCCAGGATTCGTCCATGCTGGGGCCGCTTGCAAAGGCCGATTGTCTTTTGATTCGTGAGCCTTTCGCGCCGCCGGCAGCGGCAGGCTCGGCGTGCCGCATCGTTAAGTTAGGACTTTGACGGGCCGTCGATTTGTTCACCTGAAATTAAGGGGTTGCGGAACACATAAGGAACATATAGTGTCCGTTCATGATTTGTTTCGAACATCTGGTGGTCGTGTTGACCACCGCACGCGGGGGACCTGATCGATGTTGACTCGCAAGCAGCTCGAACTGTTGCGCTTCATCCATGAACGCCTGACCGAGACCGGCGTGCCGCCGTCGTTCGATGAGATGAAGGATGCGCTCGACCTGCGTTCCAAATCGGGGATCCATCGCCTGATCACCGCGCTGGAAGAGCGTGGCTTTATTCGCCGGCTGCCCAACCGTGCGCGCGCCATCGAGGTGATCAAGCAGCCCGAGGGTTACGGCGCCGGACGCACGCGCGGGTTCACACCCAGCGTGATCGAAGGAAATCTCGGCCGCGTGCGCGCCCCGTCGGAGGACGAAGGCGGCCGCCCTGTCGCGGTGCCGGTCATGGGCCGCATCGCCGCCGGCACGCCGATCGAGGCGATCCAGACCCGCAGCCATACCATCAACATGCCGCCGGAACTGCTGACCACGGGCGACCACTTCGCGCTCGAGGTTCGCGGCGATTCGATGATCGATGCCGGCATCCTGGACGGCGACATCGTGCTGATCCGCCGTGGCGATACCGCGGATACCGGCGACGTGGTCGTGGCCTTGATCGACGACGAGGAGGCAACGCTCAAGCGGTTCCGGCGCCGCGGCGCCTCGATCGCGCTTGAGCCGGCCAATTCCTCGCACGAGGTGCGCATCCTGCCGCCCAATCGGGTGCGCATCCAGGGCAAGCTGGTCGGCCTATTCCGCCGCTACTGAGGCGCCGCATTAGCGCGAGATGACTTTTCTTCGAATAGCCATCTCGCTCTACTTTTTTGTTGGAGCATGATCTTTTTCCGAAAACCGGTATCCACCCGGATCAAGTCCGGGGCAGGCTTTTTCGGGATCATGCTCTAGCACTATGAGCCGGCACGCCAGTTGGCGGCGGTCAGGCGTTCGAGCGCTTCGAAATAGGGCTTGTTGGGATCCGCCGGCGGCGTGCCGCCGGCCTGCTTGAACAGCGTGTGCAAGTGCTCGGCCAGTACGGCGCCGATCGCGTGCAGGGCGTCGTGCCGATCGAGTCCTTCGGATAGCAGTCGCTGCATCGTCCGTTGCACCGGCAATGCGTCCCCGGCCGCGATCTGGTTCTCCACCACCGCATGGAGCATGGCATGGACCTGCGCTTCGGGCAGGTCGATGCGCATGCGGCGGTGATAGTCCTGCACCAGCCAGATGCGCTCCGACTCGTCCAGTTCGAGCCACTCTTCCGCGACCGGAGCGATGAGAGGATCGTATTGTTCCATCGGTGCCGCCAGTCCGGTTGGGAAAGCCTGCATACGGCATAGCACAGCGACTGAACGCACGCATTTGAGCGAAGCCGTAAACCAGTCGCTAGGGGTGTTTGCGCTTTGTCGCGGCGCCGGCCCTCGTCATTTCACGCCCTACACCCGCAATTAAGCGGTGGTGCCCTATGGACATCCCCTGCCGGGCACGAGTCCGGGGAAACCAATGTGCCCACACGTCGGGGAGGACGTCATGCGCAACTTCGCTATCGCCGCCACCATTGTTCTGACCCTCGCCACCGCCGCCGTTTGGGCGCAGCCGACGTCGACGTCGGGCGCGTCCATGGCCGCGTCGGGTGAGATCGATGTCTTCGCGTTGCAGGTCAACGCGCGGAACCTGCCGGTGCCGGTCGTGCAGGACCTGATCTGATCGATCCGATCAATCAGGGTCTCATCTCTCGTCAATGAGGCCGCCGATAGGCGGCCTCATTTCTTTTGCGGGACCTCAAGCCGCGCTCACCTTCTGCAGGAACGACTCGATCTCCATCTGCATGGTGCCGGACTGGTCCGAGAGGGCTTGCGACATCTGCAGCACCGCCGAGGCGGACCGGTTGGTCTCGTCGATGGCACCGGTCACGCTGGTGACGTTGGTAACGAGATCGTTGGCGCCGCTCGCCGCCTGCTGAATGTTGCGGCCGATCTCCTGCGTGGCGGCACTCTGCTCCTCGACCGCCGACGCGATCGTGGCGGTGAAGCCGCTGATGTCGTCCATCACGGCACCGATGGACCGGATGGCACCCACGGCTTCGCTCGTCGAGCCCTGGATGGCCCCGATCTGGATGGCGATTTCCTCCGTGGCCTTGGCGGTCTGGCTGGCCAGCATCTTTACCTCGGAGGCCACCACCGAGAAGCCACCACCCCCCTCCCCC
>Ga0081540_1003981_pt1 | contig 11461 bp, 9 predicted proteins | sample TabmetS2T1R1_FD_71024 | JGI IMG/M metagenome (GOLD analysis project Ga0081540, IMG submission 71024) | Tabebuia heterophylla rhizosphere microbial communities from the University of Puerto Rico - S2T1R1 | ecosystem: Host-associated > Plants > Roots > Rhizosphere ...
GGTGACATATTGCGTGTCGAGCAGCTCAAAACCGCCCGCGATCAGCCGCGCCACCAGATGCACCAGCGCCACTTTCGAGGCGTCGCGGACGCGGTGGAACATGCTCTCGCCAAAGAAGGCGCGGCCTAAACTTACCCCATAAAGTCCGCCGGCGAGATCGCCGTCCTGCCAGACCTCGACGCTGTGGCAATGGCCGAGCTCGTGCAGGCCGAAATAGAGGTCGCGGATGCGCTTGTTGATCCAGGTATCGTCGCGGCCTTCCTGCGGCGCGGCACAGCCCGCGATCACGGCCTTGAAAGCGGTGTTGGCGGTCACGGTGAAACCTTCCGAGCGCACGGTGCGGGCAAGACGCGAGGCGATGCGAAAGCCGTCGAGCGGGATCACGCCACGCATCTCCGGCTCGACCCAGAACAGGGTCGGATCGTCGGCGCTTTCGGCCATCGGGAAAATCCCGCAGGCATAGGCGCGCAGCAGGACTTCGGGGGTGATCTCGGAGGAGGCGGAGTCGCGCGACGTCATGGTGTCCGCAGGATAGCAGGGCCGTGACTGCCTATGCTAGGTTTCGCCGCAAGGGCAGCGCCGGAGCAGCGGCGCACAAGCCTAAATGGGGACGAAACGAGGGCAATCCGTGAAAATCAGTTGGAAGACGTTCGCGCCGCTGGCCGTGTGGCTGGTGCTGTACTTGATTCCGGTTCCGGCCGGACTGCAACCCAATCAGTGGCATTACTTCGCGATCTTCGCGGCGGTCATCGCCGGCCTGATCCTGGAATCCATGCCGGTCGGCGCCATCGGCCTGATCGGGCTGACGCTTGCCGGCATCTCCGGTTATGTCGAGCACGATCCCAACAAGGCGCTGCGCTGGATGCTCGGCGGCTTCTCCGAAAGCACGGTGTGGCTGATCGTCGGCGCCTTCGTGTTCTCCATCGGCTACCGCAAGACCGGACTTGGCCGCAGGCTGGCGTTGCTGCTGGTGCACTCCCTCGGGCGGCGCACGCTGGGGCTCGGCTATGCGGTCGCCCTGTCCGACGTGGTGCTGGCGCCGGCAACGCCCTCCAACACCGCGCGCTCCGGCGGCACCATCTATCCGATCGTCAACAACATCCCGCGCATCTATGGTTCCGAGCCGGGCCCGACCGCGGGCAAGATCGGCACCTATGTGATGTGGACGGCGTTTGCCACGACGGCGGTGACGAGCTCGCTGTTCCTCACTGCGCTCGCGCCGAACGGTGCGGCGCTGAGCATCGCCAAGAAGATCGTCAACATCGAGGTGAGCTGGTCGCAATGGTTCGTCGGCTTTGCGCCGCTCGGCATCCCCTTGCTGATTTTGGTGCCGCTGCTCGGCTATTTTATCTGCCGGCCCGAGATCAAGGAGAGCCCGGAGATCGTGGAGTGGAGCAAGGGCGAGCTCGCCGCGATGGGGCCGGTGTCGCGCCATGAATGGATCATGGCCTTCCTGGTGGTGCTGGCGATGTTCTTCTGGATCTGCGGCTCCAATCCGAACATCAGCGTGCCTTTCCTCGGCAGCAATTTCATCAACACCACCATGGTTGTGTTTGTGATCATCTCATTGATGCTGATCACCGGCGTGATCGACTTTGCCGACATCGTCGCGGAAAAGGCGGCGTGGGAAGTGTTCTTCTACTTCACCTCGCTGCTGACGCTGTCGGCGGGCCTCAACGAAATCGGCTTCATCAAATGGGTGGCGGAAGGCTACGCCAAGCCGCTGGCGGGCCTGTCGCCGACGATGGGGCTGATCCTGCTGGTGACGTTCTTCTTCTGGGTGCACTATTTCTTCTCCAGCATCACCTCGCATACGGCTGCGATCCTGCCTGTGGTGCTCGCGGTCGGCAGCAGCATTCCCGGCATGCCGATGGACGTGCTGACGCTGCTCTGCATCTATTCGCTGGGCCTGATGGGCGTGATCTCGCCCTATGCGACGGGGCCGGCGCCGATGTATTACGGTTCGGGCTATATCGGGAAGGGTCAGTTCTGGGCCTTCGGCCTGATCTTCGGTCTGATCTTCTTTGCAGGCCTCTTGATCATCGTGCTGCCCTGGCTCGAGGTGATCGGTACGAAATTATAGCGGCCGCGGGCCATGCAACTCGTCATTCGCGCGCCTGATAACAGGGAATTGCCGGCGCTGTCGGAGCTGTGCATGCGCTCGAAGGCGGTGTGGGGCTATGACGCTGACTTCATGGCGGCGTGCCTGAAGGAGCTGACGTTCGTTCCCGGCGATCTCGTTTCCTCGCGGATCGCTGTCGCGGCACGGGGGGAGAGCGTGCTCGGCGTCGCCCAGGTCAGGATGGTGGGCTGCGATGCCGATCTGCAAAAGCTTTTCGTGGAGCCCTCGGCGCTGCGCGGCGGCGTCGGCAAGGCGCTGTTCGATTGGGCGACCGACGCCGCGCGCGAGATGGGCGCATCGCGGATGATCATCGAGACCGACCCCGACGCCGCACCGTTCTATCGCAGCCTCGGGGCGCGCGACATCGGCCATGCGCCGTCCGGCTCGATTGCCGGACGCATGCTGCCGAAGCTCGCGCTTGATCTCTAAGGGCACGTACTCATAGCGGCGATTGGTCCGCTTTCGGATCTAAGCAGAAATTTTCTGCTCAATCAGAGTATTTCCGGTTTTGACCCTGGCTGTGTGAAATGCACAGCCAAGACCCGAAGCGGACATTGGAAATGACGTACGGGCACCCACTGGTCGGTAGTGGCTTCTAACCATGAACGTGCGCGGCAGTCGGCTGGGAACTCGAGCAACGGGCCTAAGCCTATTCATGTGAACGACCGAATCCGGCCCATGTGGACGCTACCATGGGAATAGCACTCAATCTCGGCGCGAGGTCTGCGCCGTTGTCGCCAATTTCCCTACGCGCACGACGGTCTCTACGGCGCGATGCGCGTCCGCAAGCACCCGCCTCATCGATATGAGCGCTTCGCCCAAATCCGGCTCAGCTCTATCGAGCCAACGCAGGCTTGCATCACAATTGAGCATGATGGCGCCGAGTGACTCGTTCAGCTCCTTCGTCAGTTCGCCCAGCGTCCGAACCTGCGGGGCGTGCGCGAGTTCGATCTGCATGTTTGCGTCTCCTGTGACGAGATTGCTGCGTTCGTGGCTACTCTCTCAATCAAGAATGGATCGGATAAAGGCGCTGGCCTGCGCAATGGCGCCGCGGGTCGCCGGCGTATCGGCCAGTGCGTTAAGCATGACAAAATCGTGGATCGTGTCGTTGTATCTCGTTGAGGTGACACGCACCCCTGCACGAGCCAATTTGCGCGCGTAGCCCTCGCCCTCGTCCCGCACCACATCGTGCTCTGCGACAATGACGAGGGCATCCGGAAGGCCTGTCAGCTCGTCAATCGAAGCATTAAGCGGCGCTGCGGTGATTCTCTTGCGCATTGCGACGTCCGGAAGATAGGCGTTCCAGAACGATTCCATGGCCGGCCTGGTCAGCCATGGTCCATTTGCATACGAGGCGTAAGACTCGGTGTCGAACACTGAAGCGACGGCGGGATAGAACAACACCTGCACGTCGATCTTGGGGCCGCGGCGCTGTTTGGCCAGAAGCGTGACAGCTGCGGCCATGTTGCCGCCGACGCCGTCGCCGGCAATAGCCAGGCGGGTGGAATCGATGGCCAGCTGCTCGCCATGTTCCATCAGGTATCTGGTGACGGCATAAACTTGTTCGATCGCGACGGGATACTGAACCTCCGGCGAGCGATCGTAACCCACGAAAAACAACGCAACGTTTGCACAGACAGCGATGTCCCGGATCAGGCGGTCGTGCGTGCTCTTGTCGCCGAAGACCCAGCCGCCGCCGTGCACGTATACCAGTGCGGGCAGTGCTTCAGTCGCGCCCTCTGGTCGGACGATGCGAATCGGCACCGATCCGGTAGGGCCGGCTGGAATCACCAAGTCCTCCAGATGCGCGGCCGGTTTGCCGATATCTCCTGATTGGATATCCTGCAGAAATCTTCTAGCGTCCTCGGGAGTCAGCTTGCGCATCATCGGTCCGTCGGCGGTCGCATCGACAAACTGCTGCGTCGCCAACTCGAGCAACGGTGCGTCGGCGATATCTAATGATGCCTTCTTCGGATTCGGCATAGGGGCCTCGCGCTTCATCCATGATGAACGCGGCCAGATCAAGCTCCAGCGAAACGTTGTGAATTCTTGCGAATTCTCCGCAGCGGACGTGAAGTTGGCCTACAAGCGTCTTGAACTTTAGTCGGGTGAGAAGCCCTGAAAGGGGCCGCTTCGGATCGCACCTTCGCTAGCGATGTCCCGCGAGGTCACCCAGCAGATTGCTTGCGGCCCTAAGATCGTCGGTTTGATGACCTTCGCGGAACCGACCAAAGACCGGTGAGATGAGTTCGTATGCCTCGCCGATCCTCCCTTGATCCAGCCACAATCGCGCAAGGCCCGTTGCGGTGCGCAACTCCCACGCGAGGGCCTCTTGCCTTCGAGCTAGCTGAATCGACTCCAGAAAATCTCTCTCGGCCATAGCCGCGGAATTGTCAGTCCCCTGCTGCAGGATGACGGCACCTTTGATCCGCAACAATTCCGGGGTGCACCAACGTTCTTCGCTTTGTCCGTTTCGCTTGATCGCCTCATCGATAGTCGCCAGCGCCTGCTGCGTGTCACCTGCTGCCGCCAGACCTTCCGCCAGCCTGCCCAGGAACGTCGTCAGATACTGGCCGAACCCGGCTCGACGCAGTTCGTCGACACCGGCTCCAAGTTGCTTCAAGCCAGCCGCAAGATGCCCCCGCTTGACGTCCAATTCGCCTTCAAAACACCTGCCAAATGCATGCCAAATATCAAATGCTTCCCTCTCGGTCTGGCGGAGCAACATCCTAGTATAATACTCGGCAGCTGCCTGGTCGCCCGTCAGCAGTGCGATCGGGCACGCCGCGTTGGCCAGCGCATTGCAAAGCGAAAGTGTGTGATCAATCGCTAGGGCGTGCTCGATATTGGATTCGACGCAGCTAAGCGCTTGTTCCGGGAATCCCTGCAACCACAGAACGCGCGCAAGCGTCATGCGCGCCGATACTTGCTGGTGGAATTGAAAGCGGGCCGCGTCAGAACGCTGAACCGGCGCGACATAGCGGGCAAGCATTCGTTCCAGGTGTAATCTTGCCCCGGGCTGATCACCAAGGAAATGCAGCGCCACGCCTGTCAGGCGGTCGCCGATCAGGCGGTCATTCTTATCCGCTGCCGTCTCGGCAAACTCGGAAAAGCGCTTTGCCACTGTCAGCGCCGAACCAAATTCCCCCCTGTTGATGTGCGTCGCCCACGTTCCCCAGAGCGCGCGCAACAGGTAGTCTGCATCATTCAGCGCTTCCGCGATCTCAGCAGTGGTTGCCCATGCTGCTCCCGTATCGCGGCCTGATCCCGCGGTATACATCTGTGACCAGGCGACTGCTGCGTAGAGGAGCATCCGGCGACGGTCATCGTTTATGGCGCTTTTTTCCAGTGTGGTTAGCGCACGCTCGGCACGCGCGCGACATTCCTCCATCAGTGACATCTCGAACCACAAGGGCACCGCAGCGACAGTAAGGTCCCTTCCAACTCCAGCATCGCCGCTTGGCGAAAATGCCCAGTCAAGAGCGCTGCGGAGATCATCAATTTTTGCGGCATATGTTGCCAGCCACTCGGCAGTGGGCCATGTCGCCCAATCTGAATGAGCACGCTCGAATTGCTCACGAAAGTGTAGCGCGTGTTGTCTCGTAACGCTCTGCGCCTCGCCGTTTTCACTGAGTTTCTTCAGAGCGTACGCGCGAGCAGTATCGGTTAACCGGTAAAATACCGCGGCGTCTCCCACATCCGCCACGACAAGCGATTTCTCGACAAGATCGGCGACCGTTTCGTCCACCACCGCCGCTGCAATATCGGCATCTCCAGTCACGGCTATGGCCGCGTCCATTGTAAAGCGTCCAGCAAATATCCCCAACCGGCGCATGATGGTGCGTTCGGTTTCGGAGAGCAATTCGTAACTCCAATCAAATGCTGCGCTGAGCGTTTGATGCCGTGGCAACGCCGTCCGTCGACCGCGCGTCAAGAGTTGAAATCGATCATCGAGCCGACTGGCCACTCCGCGAACTCCGAAGGCGTCGACTCGGCCTGCAGCAAGCTCAATTGCCAGTGCAATGCCGTCGAGCCGGCGGCAGATTTGTGCGACAACCAGGGCATCGTCATCCTTGAACTCGTAGCCGCCGGCAGTTGCCGTTGCGCGCTCGACAAAGAGTTGGACTGCTGGGTAGGTATAGGCTTCGGCGGCTGTTAGCGCTGCCGAGGCGGGAGCGGTTTCCAGCGGTGGCAGGCGCTGCACGCGCTCATCTTGCGCACGCAAAGGTTCTCGACTTGTCGCAAGCACATGGACGCCTGTTACCCTTTTCAACAATTCTTCAGTCAAACCCGCGGCTGCCAATAAGACATGTTCGCAATTATCCAGGACGATCAAAATCTGCCTGTCCTTCAGAAAGGAAATCAGCGCGGGATAGGGATCCTCCGAGCGAACAGCGACGCCAAGCACTGATGCGAGCGCGCTGGGTACGAGCCTGGGATCCTTAAGCGGCGCAAGGTCGACGAATCGTACACCGCCTCGATAGGAGGGAAGCAGCTTATCGGCCACCGCCAAGGCAACCGATGTCTTGCCGATTCCGGCCGGTCCGGTGATCGTAACGAATCGGCTTCGCTGCAAGCGGCTACTCACCATCGCTATGATATCGGCGCGACCAATAAGTCGGGTGGGCCGATCGAGGAGATTGCGTGCCGTATCGGTGTCTTTAGGCTGGACGGCGTCGCTTGTGGATCGCGCAACTACCGCGACAAATCGATACCCGCGGCCGGGCAAAGTGACGACATAATTCTCGCCGGTCCCTCCCTCGGCGAGTACGCGCCTCAAGCCAGTGATCTGAGCTCGTAGGTTGGATTCGTCGACCGTGACATCCGACCAGGCCCGGGTCATAAGTGAATCTTTGTCGACCACTTCGCCGGCGTGCTCGACCAAAGCATGCAGAAGTTCAAAAGCACGACTTCCGAGAGGAACTGGAGTTTCTCCCTTAAGCAATAGTTGCCGCCGAGGAGACAGGCGGAACGGGCCAAACGAGAAGGTCAATTCGACTGGCGCATCTAGGTGATCGTGTCCGTCACCCTCCGTCGCGGATGCGGAAGGATGATTGAGGTCGCCTCCGCTACTAGATGCCATCGGCTCACCTCTCAGAGCCTGGTAGGATCACTCATGACCTCATATTAGGGTGAAAAGCTCAGCGTCAATACGGCAATTTAAGGCCCCAGAACACCGCTGCTCATCGTCCGGTAGGTGTAGTTGCGACCTGCAGGGTGGAATGGAGTAGCGCCCAAAGCTTCTGCGCATGGGGTCCTTTGCGCGCGCCACGTCCGGAAGTGGCCCAAAGCCGACCTCGGGCAGGGCGCCGGTCGATGTCGGCTTCTGGACCCAAAGCAGACCTCGGGCTCGTGCGGCTTGGCGTAACCGACTATTGCACGAGCCCACCGTTCGCTGTGAAACCCTAGGCCTTGTGATGGACGGCTTGCAGGCCATAGACCGGCGTTGGAATCCCCTCGTAGCGCGCTTTCAACTGCAGGGAGAGGAACTGCGAGTAGTGACGTGACTGGTGCAGATTGCCGCCGTGGAACCAGAGGCCTTCCTGCTGCGTCGGCTTCCACATGTTGCGCTGTTCGCCTTCCCATGGGCCGGGGTCCTTGGTCGTATTGGAGCCGAGCCCCCAGACCTTTCCGACCTTGTCGGCCATTTCCCGGCTGATGAGGTCGGCGACAAAGCCGTTCATCGAGCTGTAGCCGGTGGCGTAGACGATCACATCGGCGGGCAGTTCCTTGCCGTTGTCGAGCTTGACGCCTTTAGGCGTGATTTCCTCGACCTGGCCGGCCACCAGCTTGACCTTACCGTCGATGATGAGTTGCGAGGCGCCGACGTCAATGTAATAGCCGGAGCCACGACGCAGGTACTTCATGAAAAGCCCGGAATCATCGTCGCCGAAGTCGAGCCGAAAACCAGCTTTCGTCAGCCCCGCGTAGAAATCCGCGTCGTCCTTTCGGATCTTGTCGTAGACCGGCTTCTGCAGCTGATGCAGGATCTTGTAGGGCAGCGAGGCGAAGATCAAATCAGCTTTCGCCGTCGTCATGCCGGCGCGGACAGCACGCTCGGAATAGAGGTCGGCGATGGATTGCATCAGCGAATCCGAGCGGACGATATGGGTGGTCGAGCGCTGCACCATGGTCACGTCGACGCCGGCCTCGTATAGCGCGGCGCAGATGTCATGTGCCGAATTGTTGGAGCCGATCACGACGACCTTCTTGCCCTTGTAGCGATCAGGACCTGGATGGCGCGAGGAATGGTGCTGCTCACCTTTGAAGCCGTCCATGCCCTTGAATTGCGGCATGTTCGGCTTGGCCGACATGCCGGTCGCGAACACCAGCTGTTTCGGCTTGAGCGTGATCTCTTTGCCATCGCGCTCGACGACGACGTTCCATTCCTTTTTGGCATCGTCCCAGCCCGCGTGCTTTGCCGTGGTGCCGGTCCAGTAGTTCAGCTCCATCACCTTGGTGTACATCTCCAGCCAGTCGCCGATCTTGTCCTTGGGCGAGAACACCGGCCAGTTCCGCGGGAAGTCGATGTAGGGCAAATGGTCGTACCAGACCGGGTCATGCAGGCAGAGCGATTTATAGCGGTTGCGCCAGGAGTCGCCGGCGCGCCCGTTTTTCTCGACGACGATGGCGGGCACGCCGAGCTGGCGCAACCGCGCGCCAAGCGCGATGCCGCCCTGGCCGCCCCCGATGACCAGCGCATAGGGCTGCGTCTTGAGGCCGAGTTGCTCGGTTTCCTCGTCTCGCAATTCCTTCCAGGTTTTGGCGCCGGGATTTACGCCGTGCCGGGCTCCGAGCGGCCGGCTGTAGCCGGCTTTTTCCTCGTGATCCTTTAGTTCGACCATCGTTGTCAAAAGCGTCCAGATCTGGCCGTCCTGCAGGCGGATCAGGCCGTAGCCACGCGCCGCCCCAGTTTCGAACGAGATCCAGCATTCGGTGACGCCATTGGCGTCAGTTGCGCTTTCCCCCTCGGCGATTTTCCAGTTGCGCGGCTTTACGCGCGCCAGGCAGGAGGTGAGCATTTCGCGCACCTGATCGCGGCCTTCCATGGTCTTGATGTTCCAGGTGAAGGCTACGAGGTCGCGCCAGTAGCATTCCTGCGCGAACATCCCTACCGCGGCGTCGATATCGCCCGCCGCGAGTGCCGCATCAAATTGGTCAAGAAAGGCCTGAATGCGCGCGTTCAGCGTGGTGTCGAGCATCATCTCCTCCCTGTCGTTTCTCGGCTTTTCTTCGGAGATGGCAAGCTTATCCCAACTATCGGATGAATCCAGACTCGCGCAGTCCGATTTTTCCGCGGGGTATGGAGATGCGTTGGCAGAAGTGGTTTAGTAGCCGGCGTCGCACGGGCCGTTGAGGGCAAGGGCCGCATGGGCAAGCAGGAGCAAGTCAGGACCGCGCGGTGCTCGACCGCCACCATCATGCTCCACCCTCAGTTTGAGCGTGGCCTCGACGATATTCGCAATGGACGGCCATTCGCCGACAGCGCTGATGATCCCTACTGGAGCTACGAGCGTGGTCGAATGTTTGGCAGGGTCGCGCCGCGCGACATGCCGCTGTTCGATGGCAACCAGCTTAACTTCAAGGCCATCCTGCTTTTTCAGGCGGCCTATGACAGGGGGCTCATCCTGTGACCAGGAAGAAGCGCCCGCGGGGATGCAAGCGCTTGCCCACGGCGGTCTGACATTCGAATTCTGGATGATGTGTTCGCGCCGCGTGTCTACTTCACGCCGTAGCGGGCGAACTCGTCGCCGACCCCGGCCGTGATGGCCTTGGCCGCCGCGATGTCGGCATCGCTGCCGGCCTGGTCGCCCGCCTTCAGCCGCGCGAGGCCGCGTCCGTAAAACGCGCTCGCCAGCTTCGGATTGAGCCGCAACGCCGCGGAATAGTCGTCGATGGCTACGGCGGGTTGCTCCATCTTGAGGTGGATCAGCCCGAGCGAGTCGTGCACCGCGGCATTGTTGATGCCGGACTGCAGGGCCTTGTTGCAGGCCTCCAGCGCCGGTTGCAGGTCACCAAGAATGGCCTGCGCCCAGCAGCGGCCAACCCATACGATGTCGTGCCCGGGATTGAGACGAACGGCTTCGTCATAGTCCTGCAGCGCGCGGGCGAAGTCGCCCTTCCTCAGATAGGCGCCGGCGCGGTTGGCGTAGGCGTTGGCGTAGCTGGGTTTGAGGCGGATCGCCTCATCGAACGCTTCGATCGCGCGGTCGTACTCGCCCTGGCGCATCAAGGCCACGCCACGGTTGTTGAGCGGCTTGGTGTAGTTTGCATCGAGCTTGATCGACTGGTCAAAATCCTGGATGGCGCGATCAAGGTCGCCCTTGGCGATGTAGGCATTGCCGCGATTGTTGTACGCGATGGCCTGGGCAGCCGTTGTGCCATAAGCGGCATCGATGAGAACGGTGCAACCGCTGATGCGGGCATCAAGCGCCGCGCGATCCATGCGGTTGCACATCTCGATGTTCTTGAAGAAGCCGTCCTTCTTCGCAACCTGCGCCGACGCCGGCGCAGCAAGCACCAACAACGCAAGCAGCAGCGCCAGGCGGGCGATCATCTCTAGCAGTTCCGGCAAATCTTCAGATTGAGCTTGGGCTCGGCGGCCTGCTCGGGCTGCCGGGCGGCGGGTGCTGCGGCTTTCCTCGCAACGCTGCTCTTGCTCTTGCCCTCTTCGATCAGGGTCGAGAACCTGACCGACCCATCGTCGGATATCTCGACATGCGGCGTCGTGCCGCGAATGCCCATGGTGGCGACGGGGGTGTCGACCTTCATGTCGCCGGTCTTGGCGATGCCGCCGGCGACAAAGGTGAATGTCCCCTTGGATAGGGTGAACAGGGTCGAGTTTGATTTTCCGTTCGGGTCGTACACGAACTCGTCGAGGACGATGCGGGCATTGCTTGACAGGTTGAACGAGCTTCCGTCGGCGAAGTTGATGCCGCACTTGCCGTCGGCTCCAGTCAGAACGACATCGCCGAGATAGACGAGGTCGCCGACCTTGGCCTGATCGGCTTTGCCGACGCTTGCCTGCACGACGACCGCGCCGGCATGCTCGACGGTGACCGAGCCTGTGGCGGTGACGATCCTGCCGATAGGTTTGATTTCGACCTGCTGGACCGCAGGTCGTGCAGGTTCGGTTTGTGCCTGGACCGAAGCCGGCGCGAAACCGAATGAGGCCAAAATTGCGGCTGTGAGCAATACGGTGACCGTACGCGCGCGCATGATCTCCGCCTTTCCAAAATGAATAAGTTAATCCGGCTCGCTCAATTCAACTGCTGAAACCGGCCGAGCTTTCAGCGCACATAATGTCAAGGCCGGCGGCCGCAAACCAGCTTACTCAAA
>Ga0081540_1003982_pt1 | contig 11458 bp, 9 predicted proteins | sample TabmetS2T1R1_FD_71024 | JGI IMG/M metagenome (GOLD analysis project Ga0081540, IMG submission 71024) | Tabebuia heterophylla rhizosphere microbial communities from the University of Puerto Rico - S2T1R1 | ecosystem: Host-associated > Plants > Roots > Rhizosphere ...
AGGCGCCTGAACAGTGCCAGCAATCGGTCCAGCTCTTCGCGCTTGAGATACTGCGCCACCGAGTTGAGCACGATGAGGTCGAGGCTGCTGGACGGCAGTGCCGCGACCTCGTCGGGCGACAGCACCGAAATCTTCGCATTGTCCCGGAAGCGCGCCGCAAGCTTGTCGCGCACCGCTGGTGCGCCGTCGGAAAGGGTCAGGGTCGCGGCTGCCTCGGCGACGAGATGCGCGGCCGTCGCCTCGCCGCAGCCGTAGTCGAGAACCGCGGCGGTCGGGCCGGGAACGAGCGCGCGGATCTGCAGCGCCACGTCACGATAGTGAACGTCGCGGTGATGGTCGTTGACGTAGATGCGGTTCGGCGCATTCCAGAACGACAGCCAGTCACGCATGACGATATTGATTCCGTAGGTGGCAAAAGCCGCGCCGGCAGGGGTCAGAGCATGATCCCGAAAAGTGGACGCCGGTTTTCGGAAAAGATCATGCTCCAACAATAAAGTAGAGCGAGATGGCGGTTCAAAGAACAGTCATCTCGCTCTGGCGCCCTTTTTTGTTCGCGCTCGGGGACGCGGGAATCGTCCTTCAAAATTCGCCCGGGCACGGATCGACGATGGCCCACAGTTCGGCGCCGTTCTTCAGGTGCTTCATCTGCGGCGCGAGACCGCCGTGGCGGTTGATCCACTTCTTCACCGACCGCGGATAGACCGACATCAGCTCGGCGGTGCCGGCGATGCTGGTGACGCGGACACCCGCCGTCCAGCGCTTGTCGTAGTAGGCCTGGTGGAAGCCGAGGCTCGCGCGCGGCGTGACGCATACGCGGTTGAGCGGGACGAGACCGAGCAGGAGAGTGCAGGCCGAGTTGCAGGTCCCGTCGATGACGACGCGCTCACCCTTGGCCTTCACGCGCGCATACTTCGCCTTGTACTCGTCGACCAGCCCGCCGAGATCGCGCGTGATGCGCAACTCCGCGGCGGCCGGCATCGTCAGGACGAGGAGGAAAACGAGACTGAGCCCCCGCATGCGTCCCCGATGGCGTCGTACCGCAAGCATACTCTGCTCCCGCTGGCGGCAAAAATCAGTCCGGTCATCTCGCGTTTGGGTTAAGGCGGGGTGAACCGCCGCGGGGAGGGGCTGCCGTCAGTGCGCGCCTCGGCGCCGGCCGTGCCGGCAAGTCCTTGATTCCGGCCGACTCTGCCGCTATATGCGCGCCATCTCACACGCGGACCATGGCCGGAAGGCTGTCCGGTGGCGCCGGTTTTCATGAAGCCGGGCGCTCACGGGTCCGCGGCGGCTCAACCGGAGAACACTATGGCGCTACCCGATTTCTCGATGCGCCAGCTGCTAGAGGCTGGCGTTCACTTCGGCCATCAGGCCCACCGCTGGAATCCGAAGATGTCGGACTACATCTTCGGCACCCGCAACAACATCCACATCATCGATCTCGCCCAGACGGTGCCGATGTTCCATCGCGCCCTGCAGGCGGTGAGCGACACCGTGGCCAAGGGCGGCCGCATCCTGTTCGTCGGCACCAAGCGGCAGGCGCAGGACTCGGTTGCCGACGCCGCCAAGCGCTCGGCCCAGTACTACGTCAATTCCCGTTGGCTCGGCGGTACGCTGACCAACTGGAAGACCATTTCCGAGTCGATCAAGCGGCTGCGCAAGCTCGACGAGATGCTCAGCTCGGGCGAGGCGCAGGGCTACACCAAGAAGGAGCGGCTGACGCTGCAGCGCGAGCGCGACAAGCTCGACCGCGCTCTCGGCGGCATCAAGGACATGGGCGGCGTGCCCGACCTCCTGTTCGTGATCGACACGAACAAGGAAGACATCGCCATCAAGGAGGCGCAGCGGCTGGGGCTTCCGGTCGCGGCCGTGGTCGACACCAACAGCGATCCCAACGGCATCACCTTTCCGGTGCCGGGCAACGACGATGCCAGCCGGGCGATCACGCTCTACTGCGATCTCGTGGCGCGTGCCGCCATCGACGGCATCTCGCGCGCGCAGGGTGAGCTTGGCGTCGACGTCGGCGCCGCCGAGGAGCCGATCGCCGAGTCGCTGCCGGCGCAGACGGAGTGGAAGACCTTCCAGCCGCTGTCGGGGCCGCGCGGCACCGCCGACGACCTGCGCAAGCTCTCCGGCGTGTCGGGCACCATCGAGAAGGGCCTCAACGACCTCGGCATCTTCCACTATTGGCAGATCGCTGAGCTTGGGCCGGAGGACGCGCACCGGGTGGGCGAAGAGGTGGGGCTGCCCGGTCGCATCGAAGGCTGGATCGCGCAGGCGAAGAGCCTCGTGGCGGAATAACGGCGCGCACCGGGCGCGCGCGGCGCGCCCGGTTTCCTGACGGCGGCCGGTGTCGGTGCGATTTTCCGATCGCACCCGAGGACCGCAAACGACCTTTTTGACGATCAAGGATCATTGCAATGGCCGAAGTCACCGCACAGTTGGTGAAGGAGCTCCGCGACCGAACCGGCGCGGGGATGATGGACTGCAAGGCTGCGCTCGGCGAGACCGCCGGCGAGATCGAGGCGGCGGTCGATCTGCTGCGCAAAAAGGGGCTCGCCAAGGCGGCCAAGAAAGCCGGACGCGTCGCCGCCGAGGGCCTGATCGGCGTCGCCCTGGCGGGGACCAAGGGCGTGGTGGTGGAGGTCAATTCGGAAACGGACTTCGTCGCCCGCAATCAGCAGTTCCAGTCGCTGGTGAAGATGATCGCCGACCTCGCCCTCGACGTCGGTGCCGACTTGGACGGCATCAAGGCAGCGAAGATCGGCGGCGAAACCGTTGCTGACGCGATTTCGTCGGCCATCGCCACCATCGGCGAGAACATCACGCTGCGTCGCGCCACCGGGCTGTCGGTAGGGCAGGGTGTGGTGGCGAGCTACGTGCATAACGCCGCCGGGCCGAACCTCGGCAAGATCGGCGTCCTCGTTGCGCTGGAATCCGCAGGCAGGACCGACGAGCTGGCGGGCTTTGGCCGGCAGCTGGCCATGCATGTCGCCTCCGCCAGCCCGCAGGCGCTGGAAGCCGGAAGCCTCGACCCCTCGGTGGTGGCGCGCGAGCGCGAGGTCCTGGCCGAAAAGGCCAAGGCCCAGGGCAAGCCGGCCGACGTGGTCAACAAGATCGTCGAATCGGGGCTGAAAGCCTTCTACAAGGAAGCCTGCCTGGTCGATCAGGTCTTCATCAGTCCCGAGTCCGACGGTAAGAAGACTGTCGCTCAGGCCGTCAAGGACGCGGAAGGCAAGGCGGGCGCACCGATCAAGCTTGCCGGCTATGTCCGCTATCTGCTCGGCGAGGGCATCGATCGGCCGGATGATGACTTCGGGGGCGAAGTCGCGGCAATGGCCGGCAAGAAATAACGCCGACATGCCGGAGCCGGCCTACCGACGGGTGATCGTCAAGGTCTCGGGCGAGGCCCTCGCCGGCGTCGAGGGCTATGGCATCCACCAGGCAACTGTCGACCGCATCGCCGGTGATCTCGTGCGGGCGCAGGCACTGGGGGTGGCGCTCGGAGTCGTGGTCGGCGGCGGCAACATTCTGCGCGGCGTCGCCGCCGCCGGGGCCGGGCTGCCGCGCGCGACCGCCGACGCCATGGGCATGCTGGCGACGGTAGTGAACGCCCTCGTGCTCGAGGCCGCAATCGAGCGCGCCGGCTCGTCGGCGCGCACCATGTCGGCGCTCGCCATGCCGCAGGTGTGCGAGACCTACGAGCGTCAGCGCGCCCTGCGCCACTTGGCGGATGGACGGATCGTGCTGTTCGCCGGCGGCACCGGCAATCCGTTCTTCACCACCGATACCACCGCCGTGCTGCGCGCCGCCGAGATGGATTGCGATGCGGTGCTCAAGGCCACCAACGTGGACGGGGTGTATTCGGCGGATCCCAAGAAGGACCCGGCGGCACGCCGTTACGACCGCATCTCCCATCAGCAGGCGATCGACGACAACCTCAAAGTGATGGATGCGACGGCCTTCGCGCTTGCCCGCGAGAACCGTATGCCTATCATCGTTTTCTCGATTGCCGCGCCGGGCGTGATCGAAGCCGTGTTGCGCGGCAGCGGGCGCGCGACGGTCGTCGGATGAGGTCCCGATATCGGCGATGCCGATCGCGTGGCGCAGGCCCGTGGCCTTGCCCTGCGGCGCCGGCGAATTCGTTCCGAAGTTGAATTGGATAGCTTAAGGAGACGCGGCCATGGCAGCTCCCACTCACGACCTTGCCGAACTGAAGCGGCGCATGCATGGCACGCTCGGCGTGCTCAAGCAGGAGCTCGGCGGCCTGCGCACCGGACGGGCGTCCCCGCATCTGCTCGATCCGGTGCAGGTCGACGCCTACGGCACCCACATGCCGATCAACCAGGTCGCTACCGTCAGCGTGCCGGAACCGCGCCTGGTGACCGTCCAGGTGTGGGACAAATCCTTGGTGCACGCCGTCGAGAAGGCGATCGTGAATGCCAATCTCGGGCTCAGCCCGGCCACCGAAGGACAAATGCTGCGCCTGCGCATTCCGGAGCTGAACCAGGAACGGCGCAAGGAGCTGGTCAAGGTGGCGCATAAGTATGCCGAGAATGCCCGTGTGGCGGTCCGCCACGTGCGGCGTGACGGGCTCGATGTCCTGAAAAAGCTGGAAAAAGACCACAAGATCAGCGAGGACGACCACAAGCATCAGGCCGATCTGGTGCAGAAGGCGACCGACGAAGCGATCACCGAAGTGGACGAGGCGCTTGCCGCTAAAGAAAAAGAGATCATGACGGTGTAAACCCGTCGAACTGCAGTGCAGGATTCGCGCGCCACCATGTCCATGCCCGAAGTGCCGCTGATCGTTTCACAAGGGCCGTTCGACGCGCCGCGGCACGTCGCCATCATCATGGACGGCAATGGCCGCTGGGCCGCCGCGCGCGGTCTGCCGCGCACCGAGGGCCACCGCCGCGGCGTGGAGGCGTTGCGCCGCACGGTGCGCGCCGCCGGCGAGCTGGGCGTCGGTTATCTCACCATCTTCTCGTTCAGCTCGGAGAACTGGTCGCGTCCGCCCGCCGAAGTGCGCGACCTGATGGCCTTGCTGCGCCGGTTCATTCGCAACGACCTCGCCGAGCTGCACGGCAACAATGTGCGCGTTCGCGTCATCGGCGAGCGCGAAGGGCTCGCCCCGGACATTCTTCGCCTGCTCGACGAAGCCGAGGACCTGACGCGGCGTAACGACGGCCTCGTCCTGGTGGTGGCATTCAACTACGGGGCACGCCAGGAGATCGCGCGCGCGGCCCGCCGCCTCGCTCAGGAGGTGCGCGAGGGACGTCTCGAGCCGGACGCGATCACCGCCGATTCGCTGTCGCGGTTCCTCGACGCTCCCGACCTGCCCGATCCCGACCTCATCATTCGCACCAGCGGCGAGCAGCGACTCTCGAACTTCCTGCTGTGGCAGGCAGCCTATAGCGAACTCGTCTTCGTCCCGGTCCACTGGCCCGACTTCGACCGCGCCGTACTGGAGCAGGCGCTTGCCGAATATCGCCGCCGCGAGCGCCGCTTCGGCGGTCTCGTGGCGCAGACCGGATCCTGATTGTCGTGGGCGGCGAGGATCGGGCTCGCCGCGCATCGCGGGGCGACGGCGGCCGCGGCCGCAGCAATCTCATCCTGCGCGTCCTGTCCGGGGTGGTGCTGGCGCCGCTCGCCATCGGTGCCGCCGCCGTCGGCGGCTTGCCGTTCCTGTTGCTTTGCGCGCTGGCGGCCATCGGTATCTGGTGGGAATGGGCAAGCCTGTCAGCCGGCGAAACCGCCCGCCAGCTGGTGACTGCTGGCGGGGGCTCCCTGGCGGCGGCCGCCATCTTTCTCGCCGCCGGTTGGCTTGGCACGGCGCTCGTCTGCATCGCCGGCGGCACCGTCCTCGTTACTGCGCTGAGCTGGCCGCGCCATCGCGCCTGGGTCGGCGCCGGCGTGGCCTATGCTGGCGTGATGCTGGTCGCGCCGGTGCTGCTGCGCGCCGACCCTGCCTACGGATTTGTCGCCATCCTGTTCCTGTTCGCAGTGGTATGGACCACCGATATCCTGGCCTACTTCGCCGGCCGGGCGATCGGTGGCGCCAAGCTCGCGCCGCGCCTGAGCCCCAACAAGACGTGGTCGGGCGCGATTGCCGGGGCGGCCGGCGCCGTCGTCGCTGCCGCCACGGTTGCCGTCATGGCGAGCCTCGGCTCGGTGGCGGCCGTCGCCCTGGTGGGAGCAGGATTGTCGGTCGCCTCGCAGGCCGGCGATCTGTTCGAATCGGCTGTGAAGCGCCTGTATGGGGCCAAGGATGCCGGGACGCTCATCCCGGGTCACGGCGGGCTGATGGATCGGCTCGACGGATTCATCGCCGCCGCCCTCGTGGCAGCCGCCTTGGGATTGCTACGTAGTGGCGCAGAAGCTCCGGCACGCGGGCTGCTTGTGTGGTAGGACATCATCATGCACGGACTTCTCTCCCGCGCCGAGCGAGATGGCGCCGCGACTGAACGGCGGGTGACGATTCTCGGTGCCACCGGCTCGATCGGCGAGAGCACGGTCGACGTAGTCAAGCATGAGCCGGGACTGTACGCCGTCGAAGCCGTGGCCTCGGGCGGGAACGCCGCGGCGCTCGCCCGGCTCGCGCGCGAGCTCAATGCCCGCTTCGCGGCCATTGCGGATCCCAACGCCTATCAGGATCTCAAGGCAGGGCTCGCCGGCAGCGGCGTCGAGCCCGCCGCCGGGGCTGCCGCCGTGGTGGAAGCCGCGCAACGGCCCGCCGACCTGGTCATGGCGGCGATCTCCGGCGCCAACGGTCTCGCGCCGACATTGGCCGCGCTGGGGCAGGGACGTACCGTCGCGCTTGCCAACAAGGAGTGCCTGGTCTGCGCCGGCACCCTGTTCATGCGCACCGCGGCCGCAGCCGGCGCGACCGTGCTGCCGGTGGATTCCGAGCACAACGCGATTTTCCAGGCCCTGGCCGCCGGCCGGCGCGGCGACGTCCGCCGCATCGTGCTCACCGCGTCGGGCGGGCCGTTCCGCACCTGGTCGCGCGAGGCGATGCGGCAGGTGACGCGCGAACAGGCTCTCAAGCACCCGAATTGGTCGATGGGTCCGAAGGTTACGATCGATTCCGCAACGTTGATGAACAAAGGTCTGGAACTCATTGAGGCGCATCATATTTTTGCGCTTCCGTCGCGGCAGATCGACATCCTGGTCCACCCCCAGTCGATTGTGCACGGGCTGGTTGAGTTCCGCGATGGGTCGGTGGTGGCGCAGCTCGGCTCGCCCGACATGCGCACCCCCATTGCCCACTGCCTCGCCTGGCCGGCGCGAATTGACGGCCGCGCGCAGCGGCTCGACCTTGCCAAGGCCGCGACCCTGAGCTTCGAGGAACCCGACCCCGAGCGCTTTCCGGCGCTCAGGCTGGCGCGTACCGCGCTCGAGCAGGGCGGCGGCGCCACCACGGTGCTCAATGCCGCCAATGAAATCGCTGTGGCGGAATTTCTCCATAGTAGTCTTGGATTTGCCGGAATTCCCGTGCTCGTCGAGCGCACGTTGGAGGTCGCGTCGCAGCGCGGCATCACGCGCGAGCCGGGCAGCGTCGAAGAGGCGCTGGCCATTGATCTTGAAGCAAGAACACTAGCGCACGATCTCAAGCCCGAAATTGCCGCAAAGGCATAGTAGGCGGTAATGCGGGTGTGGACGAAGGGGACGAGAGACGATGGAATTGCTTGGAGGTTTTGGACTTTGGGGTTTGGGATGGACGGGTTGGATAATTCCCTTTCTGTTCGTTCTCTCGATCGTCGTCTTCTTTCATGAACTGGGGCATTTCGTCGTCGCCCGCTGGTGCGGCGTCAAGGTTCTGACCTTTTCCATCGGCTTTGGCCCCGAGCTCATCGGCTTCAACGACCGCCACGACACCCGCTGGAAGATTTCCGCCATTCCGCTCGGCGGCTATGTGAAGTTTTTCGGCGACGAGAATGCCGCCAGCGTGCCGGATCAGGCTGCGATCGCGGCGATGACGCCGGCAGAGCAGCAGCAGAGCTTCATCCATAAATCGGTCCTGCAGCGGGTTGCCATCGTGGCGGCCGGCCCGATTGCCAACTTCGTGCTGGCGATCGCGATCTTCGCCGCCGTGTTCACGCTGTTCGGCAAGCAGATCACCTCGGCGCGAGTCGACACCGTGCAACCGGAGAGCGCCGCCGCCGCTGCCGGCTTCCAGGCAGGCGACCTCGTCGTGGCCATCGACGGCCGGGCGATCGACAGTTTCATCGACATGCAGCGCATCGTCGCGTCGAGTGCCGGCCGTACCCTCGAGATGAGGGTCGATCGCGGCGGCGCCCTCGTCAACCTCAAGGCCGTGCCGGCCCTCCGCGAGGTCAAGGACACGTTCGGCAACGTGCAGCGAATCGGCGTGCTCGGGATCAGCCGGTCAGCAGCCCCTGGTGACGTGCGCACCGAACGGGTCGACCCCCTGACCGCCGTGAAGATGGGCGTGGAAGAGACGTGGTTCGTCATCGAACGCACCATGTCCTACCTGGGCGGCGTGGTGGTGGGCCGGGAATCCGCCGACCAGCTCGGTGGCCCGATTCGCATCGCCCAGGTTTCCGGTCAGGTGGCCAGCGTCGGCCTTGGCCCCCTGATTCACCTTGCGGCCGTCCTGTCGGTATCGATCGGCCTGCTCAACCTGTTCCCGATCCCGCTGCTCGATGGCGGTCACCTTCTGTTCTATGGCATCGAGGCAATCCGCGGTCAGCCGCTGTCCGAGCGTGCCCAGGAACTTGGTTTCCGCATCGGTTTAGCGATCGTTCTGATGTTGATGACCTATGCAACGTTTAATGACATCCTGCGCCTGATGTCGTGACCGTGTCTTACGGGCAACGCTTTGACAGTAAATGAGTAATGAGCGGGCCTCGGCGGTTTCCAGCACCCCCGAAACTGGGTAGAAGCAGGTAGGCGATTGTTGTTGTTGCAGCCATCGTCAACGGGCGGCGGCAACCATACGAGGGCGCGTTGCGAATGAAGCTCTGGGCCGGCGTTGTTCGCAGAGTGGTGGTTACGGCGTTCCTGCTCGGGGGGGTGCTTGTTGGCGCCTTTGCGGGGTCGATAGTCGTGGCAGAGACCGCTTCTGCCCAGCAGATCGTCGTCCAGGGCAACCGCCGCGTCGAAGCGAGCACGATTCAATCCTATTTCCGGCCGGGCCCCGGCGAACGCCTGGACGACCTCAAGATCGACAGCGCCTACAAGGCCTTGATCAATACCGGCCTGTTCCAGGACGTGCAGATCAGGCGCGCCGGCGGCCAGATCATCGTGTCGGTGGTCGAATCGGCGGTGATCAACCGCGTGGCCTTCGAGGGCAATCGTCGCCTCAAGGACGATCAGCTCAGCCAGGAAGTCCAGTCGAAGCCGCGCGGCACGTTCTCGCGCGCCGTCGTCCAGTCGGACGTTCAGCGCATTCTCGAAATCTACCGGGCATCCGGCCGCTACGACATTCGCGTCGATCCCAAGATCATCGAGCTGCCCAACAACCGCGTCGATCTGGTGTTCGAGATCAACGAGGGGCCGAAGACCACGGTCAAGAGCCTCACGTTCGTCGGCAATCGCGCCTTTTCCGACCGTCGGCTGCGCGATGTGATCAAGACGGCCGAGACCGGGATTCTGAGCTTCCTCAAGAGTAACGACCTCTATGACCGTGACCGTATCGAGGCGGACCGCGAACTCCTGCGGCGGTTCTATTTGAAGAACGGCTACGCCGACATCCGCATCACCTCGTCGGTCGCCGAATACGATCCCGAGCGCCGCGGCTTCGTGGTCACCTTCAACATCGAGGAAGGCGATCTCTACCGCTTCGGCAACGTCGACATCATCTCGAACGTTCGTGACGTCGATCCGGGCGCGTTGCAGGCCCGCCTGCGCATGCGGACGGGCGCCGTCTACAACGCCGAGCAGGTTGAAAAGACCGTCGAGGACATGACGGTCGAGATGTCCAAGCGCGGCTATGCCTTCGCCCAGGTTCGTCCGCGCGGCGACCGCGACCTGCAGGCGCGCATCATCAACGTCACCTTCGTGCTCGACCAGGGCGCCCGCGCCTATATCGAGCGCATCAATATCCGCGGCAACACCCGCACCCGGGACAACGTGATTCGCCGCGAATTCGATTTCGCCGAGGGCGACGCCTACAACCGCGTGCTCATCGACCGCGGCGAACGACGGTTGAAGAACCTCAACTACTTCAAGACCGTCCGCATCACCAACGAGCCGGGCTCGGCGCCCGACCGCATCATCGTCAACGTCGATGTCGAAGAGCAGTCGACCGGCGAGTTCTCCATCGCAGGCGGCTTTTCGACTCAGCAGGGCTTCTTGGCCGAGGTCAGCGTGGCCGAGCGCAACCTGCTCGGACGCGGCCACTTCATCAAGGGCGCGGTGCAGTACGGCGAATATGCCCGCGGCTTCGAGTTCTCCTTCGCGGATCCGTACTTCCTCGACTACCGCGTTCTGGCCGGCATCGACATCTTCGCCAAGCAGACGCTGCAGAACAATTATCAATCTTACGATTCGCGCACCGTGGGTGGCGGCCTGCGGTTCGGCCTGCCATTGCGCGAGGATCTCAGCCTCACGCTGCGCTATTCGGCCTACGAGCAGAAGATCGATCTGCCGCTGTCCTTCAACAACTGTAACAACATCAATCCGGACTTCATCAACACGTTCCCGACGCCGAACAACCCGCTGGCGTTGAATCCGCCGGCCAACGCGGTTCTGGCGAACTGCTTCCTGGACGGCGAAGCTTCGCTTGCCATCAAGCAGTCGACGCTGCAGGGCTCGGTCCTGACCTCGCTTATCGGCTACAACCTTGTCTTCAATGCGCTCGACAGCAACAAGGTGCCGACCAACGGTCTCCTGATCGATTTCCGACAGGACTTCGCCGGCGTCGGCGGCGACGTCACCTTCCTGCGCAGCATCGCCGACGTTCGCTACTACTACGAACTTTATTCCGACTACGTCCTGATGCTGCGCGGCCAGGGCGGTCATATCACCGGGTTCGGCAACCAGAGCGCGTTCAATCCGGTGACCGGCGTCACCGTCGACAACCTGCCCGGCCTGCGCATGCTCGACCACTTCTTCATGGGCCCCAATCTCGTCCGCGGCTTTGCGTCGGCCGGTATCGGTCCGCGCGACCTGACGCCCGGCACCAACTTTGACGCGCTGGGCGGCACCATGTATTGGGGAACCACCGCGGAGCTGCAATTCCCGCTCTTCGGTGTACCGAAGGATATCGGCGTGCGCTTCGCCGTCTTCGCCGATGCCGGTTCGCTATGGGACTACGAGGGACCGTCACAGCAGCAGCTGCAGACCCTGTTTGCCGGCCAGACCATCACGCCGTCGGACAACAGCATGCATGTCCGCGCGTCGGTCGGCGCCGGCATCCTGTGGGATTCGCCGTTCGGTCCGCTGCGTCTCGATTACGCCAAGGCGCTGCTCAAGGAAGACTGCGGGCCGTTCA
>Ga0081540_1003983_pt1 | contig 11456 bp, 11 predicted proteins | sample TabmetS2T1R1_FD_71024 | JGI IMG/M metagenome (GOLD analysis project Ga0081540, IMG submission 71024) | Tabebuia heterophylla rhizosphere microbial communities from the University of Puerto Rico - S2T1R1 | ecosystem: Host-associated > Plants > Roots > Rhizosphere ...
GCTTCCCGGCGATTCAAAAAGTTCCCGAAAGTTACGCGGCCGAACGCCGCAAGCGCTGATGTGCAAACCCCGGGGAATCCTGATAGCACTGCCCGATCCATGGACCAGGCCAGCCCGCCCCTACAGTCACAATCCTCATCGCGGATGCGCGCGGCGGCGTTCTCCGTGCACATCTTCACGGCGCTCGGCGCAGGCATTGCGCTGATTGCGATGCTGGAAGCGGTGCGCGAGCACTGGACCAGCATGTTCGGCTGGCTCGGCGTCGCGCTCGTCATCGACGCCATCGACGGCCCGATTGCGCGGCGGTTGGACGTGGTCCGTCTGCAGCCGAACTGGTCGGGCGATATCCTCGATCTCGTGGTCGATTTCCTGACCTATGTGTTCGTGCCGGCCTACGCGATCACCGCCAGTGGACTGCTGCTGCCGCTCGCTGCGCCGATCCTGGGGATCGGCATCGTCGTCTCCAGCGCGCTCTATTTCGCCGACCGCCGCATGAAGGCCGCCGACAATCACTTTCGCGGCTTTCCGGCGCTATGGAATGCCGTGGCGTTCTATCTTTTCCTCCTGCACCTGCCGCCCGTGCTGTCGACATTTGCCGTGGCGATCCTGATCGCGCTGACCTTCGTGCCGATCCACGTGGTGCATCCCTTCCGCGTCGTCCGGCTGCGCTGGCTGACGCTGTGGCTGCTCGCGGCCTGGGCCGTACTTGCCATGATGACGCTGGTCTACGACTTCAATGTCGGCCTGCCGATCACCTTCGGCCTGTGCGCCATCGGCGCCTATGTCCTCTGCAGCAATGCTGCCATCCGCCTGATCAAGTCACTGAAGGCATGATCGAACTCCTGACCAGCCCGGAAGCCTGGGCGGCGCTGCTGACGCTGACTGCGCTCGAAATCGTGCTCGGCATCGACAACGTCATCTTCATTTCGGTGCTGGTGTCGCGCATTCCCGAACCGCAGGCGACGCACGCGCGGCAGATCGGGCTGTTGCTGGCGCTGGTGTTCCGCATCGTCCTGCTCAGCCTGCTGTTCTGGCTGATCGGCCTGACCCAGCCTGTCATCACGGTGAAAGGTTTTGAGTTCTCCTGGCGCGACATCATCCTGATCGCCGGCGGCCTGTTCCTGATCGCGAAGGCGACGCACGAAATTCACGGCGAAGTGGAAGCCATCGAAGGCGGGCATGACGAGAGATCGGCCGGACGCGCCTTCTTCTGGGTGATCATGCAGATCATCGTCATCGACATGGTGTTTTCGCTCGACTCCATCATCACCGCGATCGGCATGGCGCAGGAGCTGGAGATCATGGTCGCCGCCGTCGTGATCGCCTGCGTCATCATGTACGTTTCCTCGGGGCCGGTGGCGCGATTTGTCGCAGAGCATCCGACCACGAAAATGCTGGCGCTGGCGTTCCTGGTGCTGATCGGCGTGGCGCTGGTGGCGGATGGATTCAAATTCCATATCCCGCGCGGCTATATCTACTTCGCCATCGCGTTCTCGGCGGCGGTGGAGTTCTTCAATGTGCTCGCCAGGCGCAACCGGCGAAAGGCCAGGAAATAGGCAGGGCTCCGCTTTCCGCCAAGGTCTTGGTTGACAAGGCCTTGGTTGACAAGGCCTGCCTGCGGGCGTTCGTTTCGAACCGGGCGAGTAGAAGGGAGAAGCCGCCATGACCAAGGCCGTCCGCGTGCACAAGGTAGGGGGTCCGGAAGTCCTGACCTACGAAAGCGTGGATGTGCCGGCCCCGGGACCTGGCGAGATCCGTATTCGCCAGCATGCCGTCGGCCTCAACTTCATCGACGTCTATTTCCGCACCGGCCTGTACAAGGCGCCGGGACTGCCGTTCATCGCCGGCAACGAGGCGGCGGGTGAGGTGATCGCGGTGGGACCGGGGGTAACGCATTTCCACCCAGGGGACCGCGTCGCCTACTATTTCAATCTCGGCGGCTACGCCTCCGAGCGCAACATCCCCTGGGACAAGCTGGTCAAGCTGCCGGACCACATCACCTATGAGCAGGGCGCGGTGCTGATGCTCAAGGGGATGACGGTCTGGTACCTCCTGCACAAGACCTTCAAGGTCGAGCCCCACCACCGGGTGCTCGTTCACGCCGCCGCCGGCGGCATTGGGCTGCTTGCTTGCCAATGGGCGAGGGCGCTCGGCGCCCACGTCATCGGCACCGTCGGCTCCAAGGCGAAGGCGGACCTGGCGCTATCCAATGGCTGCGACCACGTCATCAACTACAACGAAGAGGATTTCGTCGAGCGGGTGAAGCAGATCAGCCGCAATGAATTGTGCGATGTCGTCTATGACGGCGTCGGCAAGGCCACCTTCCCGGGCTCGCTGTCGTGCCTGAAGCGGCGCGGCATGTTCGTCAGCTTTGGCAACGCCTCGGGGCCGGTGCCGCCCTTTGCGATTGCCGAGCTCAACAACCATGGCTCGCTATTTGCGACCCGGCCGAAACTGAACGACTATGTCGCCACCCGCAAGGAATTGCTCGAGGGCGCCGACACCGTGTTTGCCGCCGTCATCAACGGCAAGCTGCACGTGCCGATCAATCACGCCTATGCACTGAAGGACGCGGCGCGGGCGCATACTGATCTCGAGAGCCGGGCGACCACGGGCGCGGCGATACTGCGTCCGTAGTTGGAGGCTCGTCGTTCCGGGGCGATGCGTTAGCATCGAACCCGGAATCTCGAGATTCCGGGTCTGGTGCTTACGCACCATCCCGGAATGACTCCCTCAAAATGTTACGCCACGCGCCGCGCCACGCCGGCCTCGGTCAGGATCGCATCGAGACCATCGATCATCTCCGCGATCTCCTCCCGCGTGACGTTGAGCGCCGGCATGAAGCGCAGCGCATCAGGTTGCGGAGAATTCAGCAGCAGGCCCGCCTGAAACGCCTGCGCGACGATCGAGGCGCCGATCGGCAGTTTCAGGTCGAGCGCCAGCAACAGCCCGCGGCCGCGGACCTCGCCGAGGCCGTGCCGGGCCGAGAGCTTTTGCAACTCGCTCTCCAGGAATTGCCCGGCGTCGATGGCCGCCTGCAGAAACTCTGGCTTGCTCACCTGCTCGAGCACGGCAAGCCCGGCCGCGCACATCAACGGGTTGCCGTTGAACGTGCCGCCCTGATCGCCATGCTCGAAGCAGGAGGCCTTTTCTGTCGCAAGCAGCGCGGCCAGCGGCACGCCGCCGCCAATGCCTTTGCCAAGCGTCATGATGTCGGGCTCGATGCCGGCGTGCTCGTAGTGGAACAGCTTTCCGGTGCGGCCGACGCCAGTCTGGATCTCGTCGACGATCAGCAGCAGACCGTGCTCTTTCGTCAACGCCCGGAGCTCCTGCAGGAACTGGTCCGTCGCAGGCCACACACCGGCTTCGCCCTGGATCGGCTCCAGCATCACAGCCACGGTTGAGGGCGTGATCAGCGCCTTGACCGAATCCAGATCGTTGAGCCGTGCTTTCCGGAAGCCCGCGACCTTCGGCTCGAACAGCGGCTCGAACGCCTTCTTGCCCGAAGCCGACATGGTCGCAAGCGTCCGGCCGTGAAAGCCGCCTTCGAAGGTGATGATCTCGTGGGCGCCGCTCTTGTGCGGCGAGCCGAATTTGCGCGCGAGCTTGATCGCGCCCTCGTTGGCCTCGGCGCCGGAGTTCGCAAAGAACACCTGATCAAAGCAGCTCTTTTCGACCAGCGCCTTGGCGAGCTTCAGGCTCGGCGCATTGTAGAAGGCCGGGCTCGGCGTCACCAGCGCCGCCGACTGCACGACAAGCGCGTCCGCAATGACGTCAGGCGAATGGCCGAGGCAATTCACCGCCCAGCCCTGCACGAAGTCGAGATAGCGCTTGCCGCTGTCGTCCCAGAGATAGCTGCCCTTGCCGCGGACGAACACGACCTGCGGGCGCGCGGTGATGTCCATCAGCGCATCGAACGAATAGGTAGCCTGGGTCATGTCGATCTCCTCTTGGGTTTTGTGGTGAAAGGGCAGGCCGAAACGCGAGAAGGCCGCACTTTGCGGGTGCGGCCTTCTCGAAAACTTGGCTGATTTTAGATTTTCAGCGTTGTCGTCGGACATGGCGCGCGCTCGCATCGTCGTGGGTACGACGGCGGTCGGCGGCGCGGCGGATGATCCGGTTCAACATCATGGGGCGCGCTGATACAGCCAAAGGGCGGGCGATGTCAAGCAGTTCGAAAACCCGGGCGTTCGCGATCCGATGCCGGCGGCTCATACCAGATGGTGACGACGAGCCAGGGGCCGCCCGTGTCGGCCGGCTTTCCCACCCCTGCCGAGATGGCCGTCTCCGTCTTGATGATGCTTACCGACGTCTGTGAAGCCAACCAGGCATTGATCTGCTCTTCGATCACGTTCGCGCGGCTATCCGTGAAGATTTTGACTTGCAGTGGCCTTGGCATCTTGCTCGTCCTACTCAGAACCCGGCGACGCTGCCGTGCAGATCATATTCGCCGGCGCGCTCGATCCTGGCGGTGACGATCTCGCCGACCTTCAGTGGGCGCCGGCTCGACAGATAGACCGCGCCATCGATCTCCGGCGCATCGGCCTTTGACCGACCTTTTGCGACCGTAGGGCCGACCTCATCGACAATCACCTGCTGCCGCGTGCCGACCTTGCGCTTCAACCGGCGTGCGGAGATTTTCTGCTGCCGGGCCATCAGCGCGTTCCAGCGCTCCTGCTTGACCTCGTCGGGCACCGCATTGCCGATCGCATTGGAAGCAGCGCCTGCGACGGGCTCGTATTTGAAGCAGCCGAGGCGATCGATCTCGGCTTCCTCCAGCCAGTCGAGCAGATAGGCGAAATCGGCATCGGTTTCGCCGGGGAAGCCGACAATGAAGGTCGAGCGCAGCGTCAGTTCCGGGCACGCCTCGCGCCAGGCCTTGATCCGCGCCAGCGTCTTCTCCTGTGCCGCCGGCCGCTTCATCGCTTTCAGCACTTCCGGGCTCGCGTGCTGGAAGGGGATGTCGAGGTAGGGCAGCACCTTGCCCTCGGTCATCAGGGGGATCACTTCGTCGACATGCGGGTAGGGATAGACATATTGCAGCCGCACCCAGGCGCCGAGCTCGCCAAGCTCTTTGGCGAGATCAAAGAACTTGGCTCGCACCTCGCGGTCTTGCCAGGGGCTCGCGGCGTACTTGATGTCCACGCCATAGGCCGAGGTGTCCTGAGAGATGACCAAGAGCTCTTTCACACCGGCCTTCACCAGCCGCTCGGCTTCGCGCAGCACCTCATTGGCCGGGCGCGAGACCAGGTCGCCGCGCAGTTTCGGAATGATGCAAAAACTGCAGCGGTTGTTGCAGCCCTCGGAAATCTTCAAGTACGCATAGTGCCGCGGCGTCAGCTTGACGCCCTGCGGCGGCACCAGATCGATATGCGGATTATGCGCCGGCGGCACCGCGCGGTGCACGGCCTCCAGCACGCTCTCATATTGCTGCGGCCCCGTAATCGAGAGCACGCCGGGATAGGCCGCTTCGATCTGCTCGGGCTCGGCGCCCATGCAGCCGGTGACGATCACCTTGCCGTTCTCCGCCATGGCCTCGCCAATGGCGGATAGCGATTCCTTCTTGGCGCTGTCGAGGAAGCCGCAGGTATTGACGATGACGAGGTCGGCGCCGTCATGCTTGCGCGCGAGTTCATAGCCTTCGGCGCGCAGGCGGGTGATGATCCGCTCGGAATCCACCAGCGCCTTGGGGCACCCAAGCGAAACAAAGCTGACTTTGGGCGCGTTGGCCTGCTGCATGTCCGGAAATGCCTGATTAAGGGGCTGAGCTAGTCCCATTTGCCCGCAAATACAAGGCTTTGCGGTCGCGTTTGGCGTGGGGTATGCATGCGCTGCCGGGTTATGAGTGAACGATGAGCGCCGAATCGTCTCCCAAGATCGTCATTGTCGACGAGAGCCCGATCCGTGCTGCGATCCTGCAAGAGGGGTTGCGGGAGGCGGGGTTTACCGGCGTCGTTCACATCAGCGAAATGCAGAGCCTTTTGGCGCAGATTTTCGCTGTTGACCCCGATGTCATCCTGATCGACCTCGAAAATCCCAGCCGCGACGTGCTGGAACAGATGTTCCAGGTCAGCCGCGCGGTGCGCCGGCCGATTGCCATGTTCGTGGACCAGAGCGACGCTGCCTCGATCCAGGCTTCCGTCGAGGCTGGCGTCTCCGCCTATATCGTCGACGGGCTGAAGAAGGAGCGGATCAAGCCGATCCTCGACCTCTGCGTCTCCCGCTTCAACGCCTTCGCCAAGCTGCAGGACGAACTCGACCGCACCAAATCCGCGCTCGAGGACCGCAAGGTGATCGACCGCGCCAAGGGCATTTTGATGAAGGCGAAGGGCCTCACCGAGGAAGAGGCCTATGTGCTGATGCGCTCCACCGCGATGCGCGAGAAGAAGAAAATCAGCGAGATCGCCCAGTCGATCCTGACCGCGTCGGAGATGCTGAAATGAGTACGCCCCTTCGCATCGGCTTCATTCCGCTGGTCGATGCGGCTGCCCTGATCGTTGCCGTGGACAAGGGTTTCGCCAAGGCCGAGGGCCTCGACATCACCCTGGTGCGGGAAGTGTCGTGGTCGAACGTTCGCGACAAGCTCAATATCGGCCTGTTCGATGCGGCACATCTGCTGGCGCCGGTCGCAATCGCCTCCAGCCTCGGGCTCGGCCACATCAAGGTGCCGATCACCGCCCCCTTCAATCTCGGCCTGAACGGCAACGCCATCACCGTCTCGCCCGAGCTGCATGCGGCGATCATGGCCGAGATCGACGGCGACCGTTTTGATCCGATGGCGACGGCCGCCGCGCTTGCACGCGTCGTCGCCAAACGGAAGAAGAGTGGCGCGGAGCCGCTGACCTTCGGCATGACCTTCCCGTTCTCCACCCACAATTATCAGCTGCGGTTCTGGATGGCGGCGGGCGGTGTCGATCCCGACGAGGACGTGCGGCTGGTGGTGCTGCCGCCGCCCTACATGGTCGATAGCCTCGCCGGCGGCCAGGTCGATGCGTTCTGCGTCGGCGCGCCCTGGAATTCGGTCGCAGTCGACCTCGGCGTCGGACATATCCTGCATTTCGTCTCCGACATTCTGGTGCGTGCGGCCGAGAAGGTGCTGGCGGTGCGCCAGAACTGGTCGGAACAGAATCCCGACGTGCTGGCCGCGCTGATCCGCTCGGCCGCGCGTGCGGTCGAATTCATCGAGCAGCCGGAGACCGGTGCCGAGGCCGCCAAAATTCTTTCGCACGCCGACCGCATCGGCGTTGACGCCGAGGTCATCCAGCGCACGCTCGATGGTCGGCTGAAGATCTCGCCTGACGGCACCATGCGCCAGAGCAGCCGCTATTTGCTGGTCGGACGGGAAGGCGCGGAGCGGCCGGAGCCGGTGCAGGCCGCCTGGCTTTACGCGCAGATGGTGCGCTGGGGACAGACCGCCTACAGCCCGGAGGCGCTGAAGACCGCGATGGGTGTATTCCGTCCCGACCTCTACGTCGCAGCGCTCGGGCGCAATGGGAAGGCCGCCGAGGCTGCCGATGCGATCGGCGCCTTTGCCGGCCCGCCGTTCAATCCCGATGATATTGCGGGACATCTCGCGGCGTTTTCGATCCGGCATCGGAAAACCTGACAAAGAAACTGGTTTCCGGCAGCTCATTAGGTCCAATCCGGGACCAATCGGTCCGAAGAATATTCTCGCGCGAATCCGCGGCAGAGAAGGTTTCACTGCAATTCCAGCCCGAAAAAGCGTCGCCATCGCTATTTTTGCCGGCTTATTGCATCCGGCGGTCCGCGATCTTCTCTTGTAAGCCAACGACTGCGTTGGAGATCGGCCTTGAGCGACCTATCGGCGGATACCCGTCTTTCCATTGATCCGCGCCTTCCGTCTTCGAGGACGGAGCGGCGGATCCATACCGTTGCCATCTACAGCTCGCTGGCGCTGATTGCCGCCGTCGTGTTCGGCACGCTGTCGGTGCATCCGTTCTAGGAACGGCTAGTCCTCGCAGGAGGACCCCTGGCGATCTCTCAATCGCCAGTGAGCGCGCCTTAAGGGCTACTCGAGACTCCGTCGTCAGCCGTCGGATTCAATTCGGCTTCTTGAATGGCGCCACTTCTATTCCGGCCGCCTTCAGCGCGGCGCGCACGCCACGCGCGATCTCGACGGCGCCGGGCGTATCGCCGTGGATACACACCGTATCAGTGCGCATCCTGATCACCTTGCCGGTGACCGAGACGACCGCGCCGTCCTGAACCATCCGCACCACGCGGTCGGCAATGGTCTTGGCGTCGTGCAGCACCGCACCGGGCTTCTTGCGGGACACGAGGTTGCCATCGTCCTCATAGGCGCGGTCGGCGAATACTTCATGCACCATCGGCAGGTTGGCATCCTCGCCGGCCTTCACCAGCTTTGAGTTTGCGAGCACGACGAAGATCAGATTGGGATCGACCGCCTTGATACCGCTAGCGATCGCTTTCGCCGTCATGTCGTCCTCGCAGGCGACGTTCGAGATCGCGCCGTGCGCCTTGACGTGGGTGACCTTGTAGCCGGCCGCGGTCGCGATCGCCTGCAGGGCGCCGATCTGATAGGCGATCAGGTTCTCGATCTCCCTCGACGTCAGGCCCGGCATGGGCCGACGCCCGAAGCCGTGGAGGTCACGATAGCCGGGATGCGCACCGACGCTGACGCCACGGGCCCTCGCGAGCTCGACTGTCTTGCGCATGATGTCGGGATCGCCGGCATGGAAACCGCAGGCGACGTTGACTGAAGTCGCCAACTCGATCATCGCGGCGTCATTGCCCATTTCCCAGGCGCCAAAGCCTTCGCCGAGATCGCAGTTCAAATCGACTGTTTTCATGGTGCTTGCTCGCTTTCTGTCCAGGCGTATGGGTGCCAGGTGCCGGCATCCACCGCGCTCACGGCGTGCCCTGCCACATTAGCACCGGCCAGGGCCTCCATGTTGAATTCCGCGCTGTCCGCGCGCAGGCGCTCGGGCAGGCTGCCCAAAAGCTCCGCGAATTTTTTCGCCTCGGCCTGCGCCTCGGCCATGCTGGCGGCCTTGAAGCGAAAGCTGCGGCCGGCGGAGATCTGCGCGAAGCGGCCGAAGTCCGCTGAAATGACGGTGGCAATCTTGGGATAGCCGCCGCTGGTGCCGCGGTCGGGCATCAGTACGATCGGTTGCCCGTTGCCGGGCACCTGGATGCTGCCGTTGACCGTGCCGTCGGAGACGATGTTGTGACCGTGCAGATGCTCGATGACGGGGCCCTCCAAACGGTAACCCATGCGGTCGCTGGTCGCCGAGATTTTCCAGTCGCTGCCGATGAATAGCGCCTTGGCTTCGTCGGAGAATTCATCTTCCTGCGGCCCGAACAAGACGCGGATCGGCGCCTCCGGGACATCGGGCAGTTCGATGCGACGCTCCGGTGCGCCGCTCGCTGCTTGAACCTGCAATTCGTCGCCTGCTTGCAGCGGGCGCGGGTAGGGGCTGCCAAGGCCGGCGCGCGCATTCACCGACAGGCTGCCGAACATTGGCTCGCCAGCAATACCGCCTTCGATGGCGAGATAGCTAAACGAGCCGTTGCGCGCAAAGCCGAGCGTCAGCGTCTCGCCATCGGCGAGGGTCATTGAATTGTCGACAGCGACGGCGCGTTTGGCAATGTCCGCGCTGCGCTGCGCGCCCGCAAGCGCCACACGAACCGGCCCGCCGCGCGCGGTAAAGGACGCGCCGAACGGACCGATCTCGATCGCCGCCGCAAATAGCGTATTTCCGACGAGGGTATTGGCCGCGGCCAGCGCAAGCCGATCCATCGCCCCGCTCGGCACGAGGCCATAGCGCTGCGAGCCCGGACGTCCGCCATCCTGGACCGAGCTTGCGGGGCCAATGGAGGTAATGACGAGCTTTGGCATCAAGCGATCCGCTCGGCGACGATCTCGCCCGCTTCCGCGGCGCGGTCCTGCTCCGCAAAGGTTTTGGCGTCTACCTGCGAAAACGTCACGTAATCACCGGGTTCGAGCAGGAAGGTGGCATCGCGATGTAACTGATAGGTGCGCACCGGCGTGCGCCCCAATAGGTGCCAGCCGCTGGGGCCGGCGAGGCACTGCACGCCCGTCTGTACGCCGCCAATCGAGATGGTGCCGGCCGGAGTCAGCAGCCGCGGATTCTGCCGCCGCGGCATGTGCAGCGATTTCTGCAGTCCGCTGAGATAGGACCAGCCCGGTGTGAAGCCGATCATCGCCACGCGGTAATTGCCTGCGACATGCCGCGCCACGATCTCGTCAGGCGTCGTGTTGAGTGCCTTCGCGACATCCTCGAGATCGATGCCATGTTCGCCGCCGTAGGCGACCGGGATACGCCAGCGCCGTGCGTTCGACGCTCCCTCGGCCGGCGCTTGCGCGAGTGCAAGCAGCCGCTTGCCCAGCGTGTCGTAATCGATCCGGACGGGATCGTAATGCACCAGCAGCGAGCGATAGGTCGGCACTGCTTCGGTGACGCCATCAATCGGCCCGCGCGCAAGTGCGCGATCGAGTGCGAGCACGCTCTGGTTGGCGGCATCGTCGATATCGCGGGAATACTCCACCGTGATGGCGCTGTCGCCGCTCGGCAGGAGGCGGGGGAGGGTTTTTGTTGCGGCCATGGCCTTCTTTGGATTCTCGGCGCGCAGGCTAGCGCGTTTCGCTTCGAAGTGGAATTCGTTCTGCGAAAAAGTTCTTGTAACTTCAATAAATTAAACTGCACGCCGGCGATAAGCAGGGTTGATCGCTCGGCCCTTGACGCAAAGCGTCTTCCCCGCAAGATGCGCCCGCAAAACTTTCCCACCGGAGCCTGTCTTTTCGATGTCCCTGTCCCCCGAGCAGATCGCCACGCTTTCCAAGGTCTCCACCGCCACCATCACGACCGTGCTGCTCAAGAAGGGCCTGCGAAACGTCTGGATGCGCGGCACCAAGCCGCTTCATCCGGGACAGAAGCGGCTGGTGGGCCCTGCCTTCACGCTGCGTTTCGTGCCGGCGCGCGAGGATCTCGCCACACCGGAATCCTGGTCATCGCCGATCTCGACGCGCACCGCGATCGAAGCCATGCCCGCCGGCTGCATCGCCGTGGTCGATGCGATGGGCGTCGCTGATGCCGGCATCTTCGGAGACATCCTCTGCGCGCGCATGGTCAAGCGCGGCGTCACCGCGCTGATCACCGACGGCGTGGTGCGCGACGTCGAGGGCGTGCTCGGCACCAACCTGCCGGTGTGGTGCAACGGCTATGCGGCGCCGCCATCGGTCGCGGGCCTCACCTTCGTCGGCTGGGGCGAGCCGATCGGCTGCGGCGGCGTCGCTGTCTTCCCGAATGACATCGTGGTGGCCGACCAGGACGGCGCGGTGCTGATCCCGCAGGCCCAGCTCGACCACATCCTGGCCGAGGGACCGGAGCAGGAGCGCATGGAAGCCTGGATCGTCAATGAGGTGAACAACGGCGCCTCGCTGCCGGGCCTTT
>Ga0081540_1003984_pt1 | contig 11456 bp, 11 predicted proteins | sample TabmetS2T1R1_FD_71024 | JGI IMG/M metagenome (GOLD analysis project Ga0081540, IMG submission 71024) | Tabebuia heterophylla rhizosphere microbial communities from the University of Puerto Rico - S2T1R1 | ecosystem: Host-associated > Plants > Roots > Rhizosphere ...
CCGGAGCCGATGACGACGGCGTGGCGTCCGTGCCGGTGATGATGTTTGCCGGCGAGCAGAAGGCTGTTCGTGTCACTCATGAGGTGGAAGGGGCTCCGGCCATTGGACGGCATCGAAACTGCCGTCTGGTTTCAGGGTAAGCACAGGCGCGTAAAGGCCAAGCAATTGTCGTCTCCACCATAGACCGCTGGTACGTTTTTCCGCCATAGAAGTAAACCAGTACTGCCAGAGTATCGCGCGGACATATTTCGGCGGCGATTGCGGAAATGGGTTTCCGGCGAAGAGTGTTAGCACATCGGGACTGCCCGTCAAAAGACGCTCCTCAGCAAGCGGCACGATGGAGTTCTGGCGCCAATCGCCTAGCGAAGCAAACCAGAGATTCCAATCGAACCGCGGTTGATAGGGTGCATAGATTCCAGGGGGAGTGTCAAGTGCCTGTGGTTTGTAGCGGAAGGGATACGCCGTCCAGTCTTGACCGTCATTGGAGCCCTGGAATTCAATTTCGTAGCGGCCTCGCGTCATAACGGCAAAAAGTCCGTATCGATTGGCGATGCGGAGCGGTTCCAGTGCGACGATCGGCGCACTGGGCAGAGGGGCGGCTCGCCAAAGCATACGAATGAGTCCGGCTGCGGTGACATAAAAGATCCAGGTAAGGCAGACGGCGCTGATGGCAAGGCGCAGCGCTGATATGTGCTGGATCAGTCTTCGGGCGCGCACAACGGATTGAGGATCTGCTTCTGGAATCTCATCTGCGGCGGGTACTGCATTCTCTGTGGCAAGCGTCTCTTCCTTTGGCGTCGGATCTTGTTCAATGGGTTTTCCAAATTGAAGACGCCTGGGAAGAAAGGGTAAGACGAATCGGTCATCGAGCAATAAGAAGCCGAGCGCGAAGACCAGGTAGTTCAGGAATGTATAGTTCGCCGTCGCTATGACGACTATTTGCCAGGGTGTGACGATGAAGAAGCAAAGGATCCGGAAGCGTCGCGGCAGAAAGAGCAGCAGGACGAGCACCAATTCCAGAGTTAGTGTGGCCGCAACGGTGAAGACGTGAAACCAGTGAGGCAGATGCTGCATGTACCAGCCGATCCATGTGGGCAACGGGCCATTCTGGTAGTACTCATCCATTGCGGTGAAGTGACGCCATTGCTGGTCGCCACTCAAGAGCTTTACAAGTCCCGATTCAAAATATATGCGGAACCATTCCCACTGCAGCAGGAAAATGCTGGCACGGGAGGGCGCGGAGGTGAATCCAAGACCGGGCCAGAAGCCTCGTGGAGCGAAAAAGAGTGAGATAAAGCCCGCTTCGAGCAGCATGCCATCGGATTGATAGTTGGAGAAATCGCCCGCTGCGCTGACAAAGGAAAGAAAGCAGAGAAGACAGATAAAAAGATTGAGACGCGGCCAGACATTCGCAACAACCAGCAGGGAGCTGAGGAGCCCGATCATCGTTATGCCGACAAGCGCATGATTGCTGGTTGAGAGCCAGAATAGACTTGGCGCAAACCAGAAGCGCATCATTCCCGGCATCGCACGATCGATGGCCCGCAGATATTGTTGTGCGGGCAAGATACCTTCGGGACCTATAAGGCCGCGGATCTGAAAGAGGAGCGAATAGAAGGCTGAAAAGTAAATGAGTCCCAGAGCACGAAGGAATATCCAGCGAGGGATGAGGTGGCCAGACTGATGCGGATCGCGGAAAGAATCAGCGTCTGTCTCCGGGCCGAAAATTTTTCGCAGAATGGAAATCCCGCCAGCCATAGGCTGTTGGACATAATAGCTGCTTCGGGATGTTGCCTGCTGTTGAAATAGACTGTTGGGCGAGAGTGGGCGATGGAGAAAACGCAGACACGAACCAACCTTGAAGGGGAGCTAAGGGCAGCTGGGGATGCGACGCGGGCGAAGCAGGTAGCTCGTTACTTTAAGACAGGCGAAGGCGAGTACGGGGAAGGAGATGTCTTTTTAGGCATCCCTGTTCCGGTTATGCGCAGGATCGCGCTTCAATATCGGGTACTGCCGTTAATAGAACTGCAGAAGTTGCTCGATTCGAAAATTCATGAGCATCGTGCGGCGGCACTGGAGATTCTGGCTGCGCAGTACGCGCGCGGAGATGAACGCCAGCGCGAGGCTATCGTTAGCTTCTACCTCAAGAACACGAGCCGGATCAATAACTGGGACCTCGTAGATGCTTCGGCGCGGCCGATTCTGGGAGAGCATTTGAAATCGCGGCCACGGAAAATATTACGAAAGCTGGCGAAGTCGAAGAGCCTGTGGGAGCGGCGTATCGCGATGGTTTCGACGATGAACCTGGTCTGGGCTGGAGAGCTGGACGATGCGATGGAAATAGCCGAGATGTTGCTCGACGATGAGCATGACCTGATTCACAAGGCTGTGGGTTGGGTGCTGCGTGAAGCTGGCGTCAAGGACCGGGAACGACTGATTGCTTTTCTTCAAAAGAATTATGCCCGGATGCCTCGCACAGCACTGCGTTATGCGATAGAACATTTTCCGCCTGAAGAACGAAAGAAATTGCTGGCAGGTTCGTTTTGACTCGGAAGGCTTAACAGTCCCGTTTTTGTAGAGCAGCGTGCACATCGAGATAATCTTGCGGAGTGTGCACGCTGTCCTTCAATCGCGCGATCCTCACAAAGCGTGCGCGATCTCGTCAGTGTCTTCAATGGAAACACCTTCGTGATTTGCTCCAAATGCACGTTCGATCACGTCGGCAGCGATATCCAAACCACGGGTCCGGGAGATTACATTTTGAAAGTAACGAGCCTTCTCCCGATAGCCTGGGTTCTTTTGTATTTGCTGGATAGTTTTTGACAGACTTTCCACGGTCAGGTCTTCGATTTCGAGCAATTCACCCGCTCCGTGGTATGCAATTCTTGCAGCAACACCTGGTTGATCGTACCCGATGGGGATGGCCACCATGGGCACTCCATGTGCCAGCGACTCAAGTGCCGTATTTAATCCGGCATGCGTAATGCAGAGGGATGCCCGCTTGAGTAGTTGAATTTGCGGAGCACTCCTGACGACGATGGTGTTCGCTGGAATTGGTCCCAGGTCACTCAGCTGAATATTCTTTCCGACGGAAAGCACAACCTGAACATCTGAAAGTGGTGCGACCGCCCCAAGAATGGCACGGTAAATGTGTTCAAGGCCATTTACGAGCGTTCCAAGGGAAGCGTAGATGAGTGGCTTGTCAGAGAGCTTTTCCCATGGAAACGGGACCGGCTCGCGCCCTCCGTCATCGGAAAAAGGACCTGCATAGTGAAATTGCGGAGGCCAATCAGGGCTGGGAAAATCAAACTCTTTCGGCGTCTGCGAGATGACAGCTAGTTCGGAAATGGTTGCGGCAGGGTTGCTCCAGTCGATTTGCAGCCCTACTTTTTCCGCATAAGGCTTTGCAATCTCGCGGGCCGGGCCAAAGAGTCCACCGACCCACTGCAATCCCTCGACATTCCTGGCGATACCTTTCTCAGTCGTGTCATATGGCCAACTGAAAAAGCAATGTGGTGTCACTCCCGACAAATCGAAATGGAGCACATTCCAGATGTGGGCGTAGAGCATGCCGAGGCTCATCGGCACAAGTCCAAGAAATAAAAATATTGTGTCGAGTACCAGTGCCTCGATGCCTGCATCTGCGAGCTTTTTGGGCAGGTGCTCCAACGCTGCCTCAAGAAGGATAGGTATCAAATGCTGAGTGGTGTGCTGCACCACGTCCAGGCCATGCCGTTTGGCCACTTGACCCCACCCTGTGGCTATTGAACCGGCTGGGAACTCTTTTTCGCAAAAAGATAGAAAATTCAGATGAGCGACACGAGCAAAAGGCTCGACATCCGGCACACCGATAAATACCACTTCATGTCCACGCGATTCCAGTTTACGCGCGAGCGCAATCATGGGGTTTAAATGCCCTGACACAGGCATGCTCACAAAACCTATTTTCATCTTTCCTCTTCCTTTGGAGTGGACTGTTTCTGTAGTTTCGGCAACTACTTCAGCGTGAGACTCGGCATGGCTGTTGTGATAAGAACCCCCGGAGTTGACTTTTATTCCTTCCATGTGAACGAAAGCGCCTAACGTATTGAGTTGTCTTGACGATGGGGCTGGTATGGGCAGGAGAGCTGGACGATTACTTTGGTTCTAGTAGTTGCAGGTTCGACCTTTCTAGTGGCTAAGTTTCTCTATATTCTTTGATCAATTCACCTCAACGGATAGGAAAGCTAACTTTGCGCAAGAGCGAGTTAGTGAGCGTGGTGATTCCCACGCATGGACGTCCACGGTCAGTAGCGCATGCGGTAAGAAGCGCACTGATGCAGAGCTATGTGCAGCTTGAAATTATTGTGGTGGTTGACGGTCCGGATGCCGAGACTGTCCGCGTACTGCAAGGCATCAACGATGAGCGATTGCGAGTGATTGTGCTCGACGAGAATGCAGGCGGCTCTGAGGCGCGCAACGCGGGTGTACGCGCTGCCTGTGGTGGATGGGTGGCCTTTCTTGATGACGATGATACATGGGTGGCCGACAAACTAGAGAAGCAGATGGAAGCGTGTGCAAGCAGTCAGGTCAAGTATCCGGTGATAAGTTCGAGGGTAGTAGCGCATGCTTCCGACGGCGGCCGTATTTTGCCGCGCCGCCTATATAGCCCGGGTGTGGAGATGGCGGACTATCTTTTTTGCCGTCGAAGCTTTTCCTACGACGATGGGATGCTGCAGACTTCGACGCTGCTGACAAGGCGCAGCCTGTTGCTTGAAGTCCCGTTTCAAAGAGGCTTGAAACGGTATCAGGACTGGGACTGGCTGCTGAAGATTGCCGGGCGACCTGACGTGGAAATAGTAATGGTGCCGGAAGCACTGACTTTTGTGCGAATCGCAGGGCGAGGCGAAAGCGTAAGTCAAGCGGCAGACTGGAAGACGTCGCTGGGGTGGGCAAAGTTGGCGCGTCCCCGGATGAGTGCGAAAGCCTATTCGTTCTTTATTGCAACGGAATGTGTTCCGCGCGCGCGGAAATGCAAGGTGGGGCTGGGGACGCAGATCAGTCTGCTTTGGGAATGTCTGCGGAGAGGCCGGCCAAGTTTCATGCAAATGACACTCTTCTTTACTTTTTGCGTGGTTCCGGACGACATCCGGAGAAGTTTGCGCAGTCGAAGGGCACGAGCGGTCTCAATAAGAGAATGGAGAGAGCACCATCGGATATGAGCGACCACACTGTGTTGTTTCTTCAGGCAATGCAGGAAATCATCGCGCGGCTTGAGAGAAGAGATTTCGATCGGATGATCGACGTGCTGATTGAGGTCCGTGCGCGTGGGGGCCGCGTTTTCTTTCTTGGAGTGGGAGGCAGCGCTGCGAACGCGAGTCACGCGGTCAATGATTTTCGCAAGATTGCCGGGATAGAGTGCTATGCGCCAAGTGACAACATCTCAGAGTTGACTGCCCGCATTAACGATGATGGATGGGAGAACTGCTACGCAAACTGGCTGCGTGTGAGCAGACTGAATGCTCAGGATGCGGTGTTCGTGTTTTCTGTGGGCGGCGGCAGCGTCGCGCGGGGCATCAGCACAAACATCGTACGCAGCCTCGATTTTGCAAAGCATGTTGGAGCGGGAATTCTCGGCGTCGTGGGAAGAGATGGAGGCTACACCGCGCAGGTTGCGGATGTTTGTGTCATCATTCCCACGATCGTGGAAGAAATGATTACCCCTCTTGTTGAAGCATTTCAGGCTGTCGTTTGGCATTTGATCGTATCTCATCCCAGAATCAGATTGAACGAGGCGAAGTGGGAATCGATCCTGCTTCCGGCATGAAGCGCGGGGTCTTTCTCGACCGTGACGGAGTGCTAAATCGGAATGTCTGGAATGCGGCGACCGCTGCTTATGAGTCGCCGCTTACGCCGGAAGAATTTGAATTGCTTCCCAAGGTGATTCCGGCGCTGGAACTGCTGCAGGATCGGGGCTATCTGCTGTTTCTTGTTTCAAATCAACCGAACCACGCCAAGGGCAAAGCAACGATGCAGATGCTTGAGGCGATTCACAAGCGGCTGGAGACGGCGCTTATGGAAGCATCTGTCTCATTCGCCGCTTACTATTATTGCTTTCATCATCCTGCTTTTACTGGGCCGTGTATCTGCCGCAAGCCCTCTCCATACTTCCTTAAGAAAGCTCGTGACGCGTTTGGAGTGGATCTGACTCGTTCGTGGATGATCGGCGATCGCGTTACCGACATTGAGTGTGGACGCGCCGCGGGTACGCGAACCGTGCAGATAGGTGGACTGTCAGGATCGAAGGGAGATGCGGACCTTATCTCTCCTGACCTATGGACAGCGGCGGAACTTATCGTGAGCGATTCAGGCTGATAGTGCGGCGGTTTTCTTAGTCTCAATCTGATAGCCAGCCGCGCAGGCATCACGATAAAACATATTTACTGTTTCAAGCGAAAAGGCGTCGAGATCTTTGTTGATGACGTCGAGCTTAGAGAGAATCTCGGGTAGCAGAGTGATGATGTGGCAGCCGACATCTTCGGCCTGAAAGATATTCAACACTTCGCGCGGACTGGCCCACAGAAGCTCCACATTCGGCAAAGGTTCCAGGAGTCGAGCTGCCTGGCGCATGATTGGGACCGGATCGATGCCCGTGTCGGCAATGCGGCCGGCGAAGATGGAAATGATGGCCGGCGTAGAGGGGGCGAGGCACGCGGCAACGCGCTCGACCTGTTCGAGCGTGAAGAGCGCTGTGACATTCAGCATGACTCCTGCGCGTGAAAGACGGCGCAGGGAAGGGCCGGTGAATGCTCCCCAGGTATTTGTAACTGGTACTTTTACGTTTACGTTGTCTCCCCAGGATGCAACGGCAAGAGCCTGTTCTTCCAGGGTTTCCGGATCATCGGCGAGTATCTCGAAGGAAATAGGGCGGTCGGGTATGACTCTGATCAACTCTCTTGCAAAAGCTTCATAGTCGACGACGCGGGCTTTGCGCATAAGTGTGGGATTGGTGGTAAATCCCTTGATACGCGTGTCGGCTGACCACGTGAGCAAGCTGCTGAAATCAGCCCCGTCGCAAAATAGCTTGATGCGCAATTGATCGATGTCTGTCATATTGTCTCGTTTTGGTGATGGGCAGATTATGCCTGGGGTTCGACCTTCAAAGGATCGTATACAGGATGACGGAATGGTGAAACAGCGTTGGCCTTCATGACAGGTTCGGGACATGCCGAAGCTGTTTCCCGGCCTGTTGCGCGTCCATAGATGAAGCGCTGCTTCAGGACAAGATAAAGAAAGTGGGTATTGCCGATAAGATATCGGCGCCATAGTCGGCGGGGTTCCTGCACGAGACGGTAAAACCATTCCAGGCAAAGGCTGTGCGTCCAGCGAGGCGCTCGCTTACGCAGACCGGATTGAGTGTCGAAAGCAGCCCCGACTGACATTGCAGCTCCGATGGGAAGGCTGGGGCAGTTTTCGTGCATCCATATCTCCTGCTTGGGAGCGCCAAAGGCCACGAATAGCAGATCGGGTGCGGCTTCTGTGATGAGCTGGCGAATGTGATCGCGCTCCATAGGGTTGTGTTCAAAGCCACGGGGCGGACAATATGAGCCGACCACTGATAAGGCTGGATACCGGCGTTGTAGTTGTTTGGAGGCTCCGATTGCGGCTCCGGGCAATCCTCCGAGGAGGAATATGCTCAGGCCATGGTGAGCGGCTTCACGGCAAAGCGATTCCATGAGCTCGCCTCCAGGCACGCGTGCATGTATCTTGTTCCCAAGAATCTTCGACGCGAGCACAACGGAGATACCATCAGGAACGTTCATCGCCGAAGCCTGCAGAGCTTCGAAGAAGCGCTTGTCTCTCTGTGCCAGAGTAATCAGTTGGGCATTTGGGCCCATGATGAGAAACGGTGATGCCTCAGTGCGTTCTCGAAGTGCATCGACGATCAGGGCGGATGCCTGCTCCATTGAAAGTCGATTGATTGCGACTCCGGCGATGATGCATCGCTTCAGAGTTTGAAATGGCTTGGAAGCTTTCTTCTGGCTGATGCTCTCGGGCGCTAAAAACTTGGCTAGACTCACGGCCAGAGTACTTCCTTTCTGCGATAGAACCAGTCGGGAGATATTCCGTTAGCAATGGAGTTCTGGGGAAGGAGTTCGTCAATCATTCGTTGGATAAAGTAGGTCGGCGAAGACAAGGCTGAGCGGACAAAGGACGCAAGCGCATCGCCGAAACGCTTGCCCGCCAAATGCAGATTCACTTGACGCAAATGTTGTTTCGCTTCAAGATGATCGGCTGAAATATTTTTTTCGAGCATCGGCGCGATTTCCGCGAGGGGCAGCGGCTTGCGATCAGAGAGATGGGATAACAACAGGTATTGAATGTAGAGGCCATGTAACTCTTGCGTGTAAGAGTTACGGGAACTGATGCTGGATGCGTTCTGGCGGAATCCGATAAGAATTTCGGGCAGCAGGTGGATGTCATAGCGGAGGGCCATGCGCCACCACAGATCTGCATCTTCGGCGTGCGTAAGATCGCGATATCCACCCATGGCCAGGGTTTTAGCTACGTTGAGCGCAACCGATGGGTGACAGATGGACAACAGATATCCAGATTGCACTATCTGGCGCAGTTCCTGAGGAGAGCCTCGGCTACACCGATAGAGTCCCAGACTGCGCTCCGGAGGATAGTACTCGGCCAAGGAATAGAACATGGCGGCATCAGGATATCGGCGAATGTGCTCCTGAATACGCTCAATGCGCGCAGGGTAAGAAACGTCGTCAGCATCCTGGCGAATGAGCCAGTCTGTCGTGGTCTCACGCAACATCCGGTTTAATGTGGCGGTAAGTCCCTGGTTAGGTTGAGAGAGTACGCGAAGGCGGCTGTCCCGGATGCTTTCCAGATACTCCAGGCTTCCGTCGTCTGCGCCGTCGACGATAACAAGAATGCTAAAGTCGCCTACTGTTTGCGTGAGGAGGCTTTCTACCGCCTCCGGTAAAAAAGGCATTGCGTTGTAGACGGGCAGTCCAACGGTAATTGAGCTTTGCTGCAAGACTACTCCTCAATGCCTCATTTTGAGCAAGGATATGCGCGACCCGCAGGTTGCACAGGAAAGAATCCAAGGCTAAGTCGAACAATAAGTAACAACTGTGATGCTATTGAGTCAGTAATGTACATCTACTATCGCGGGAAGATAGTTATCAAGATAAATAAAAGCCATACATAAACTTAGGTAACTTTTGTATGGCCGCTGAAATCTGTTAACGTTCTCACAAATTACAAATAACTATAACTCTAACCCTGCTTGATATGCGGCAGCATCAGCCTGGGCTGGCTGCCAGCGGAAAACGACGAACACCATTTGGTTCAGAGCATCAATTTATCAGACGCAACAGTGATGAGAAGTATCTGGAGTACTTTTGATATCTGCCATGTTCAGAAGCTCATCTGCCGCAGGGCTTAGACGCCGATACTTTCTAGTTGGGGGAGCCGGTTTTATCGGCAGCCATCTTACCGACGCCCTCTTAGCGAGTGGCCTCGCAGATACGGTTACGCTATACGATAACTTTTCATCCGGGCGGGAGTGGCACTACGAAGAACATCTGAATGATCGTAGATTTCACGTGGTGTGCGGTGACGTGCGAGATGTGTCGTCGCTGACCGAGGTCATGGCTGGACATGACATTGTGGTGCATCTGGCGTCGAATCCAGATATTGCTCGTGCGGTGTCCGAACCGGAGATCGATTTTCAGCAAGGCACTTATCTGACGAACAACGTCGTTGAAGCGATGCGACGTTCCGGCGTCAAGCGGTTACTATACGCATCGGGGAGTGGTGTTTACGGGGATCTTGGCGGGTGTCAAGTTGCTGAAGACTACGGACCGCTCATTCCCATATCGACCTATGGTGCGAGTAAGTTGGCGGGCGAAGCGCTGATCGCCAGCTACTGCGCCATGTTTGGTCTGACGGCCTGCGCCTTCCGGTTTGCCAACGTAGTGGGTGCGCGACAGACGCACGGCGTCGGATTTGATTTCGTGCGTCGACTGATGATCGATCCGAGGCGGCTGCGAATCCTTGGAGATGGAAGGCAAAGCAAGTCATACATTCACGTCTCGGATGTGGTGAGCGCGCTGCTGCATGCGGAGAGCCATTGCGAGGAAGCCTTCGCTGTCTTCAACGTGGCTACGGGGGACATGATTACGGTTACGGAGATTGCCGAGCTTGCGGCCAAGTGTCTGGAACTGGATCCAATGCCAGCGTTTGAATACACCGGCGGGGATCGGGGATGGAAGGGCGATGTTCCAGTGGTTTCCCTCGATACGAGCAAAATTAAGAGGCTTGGCTGGACTTGCTGTTACAGCAGCCGCGACGCGATGCAAGCGGCGTTGATGGACATGGTCGCCGACGAGAGAGTGTGCCATGCATAGTGTGCTGCCGCGGCTAGCACTGCTCGCTGGCGGCCTGGCCACGCGCATGCGTCCGCTGACCGAGGCTGTACCGAAGTCCTTGTTGCCGATGGATGGCGAGCCTTTCCTGGCGCACCAGTTGAGACTGCTGAGTGAGCAGGGAGTGAAGGATATCGTCATATGCTGCGGGCATCTGGGAGAGCAGATCGAGGACTTTGCCGGCGATGGCGCACAATTCGGATGTTGCATCCGTTACTCATATGATGGTGATTTTCTACTAGGAACAGGAGGCGCGCTTCGGCGCGCTTTGCCACTTCTGGGAGATAGCTTCTTTGTGATGTACGGCGACAGCTATCTGCTTGCAGATCCGGCGCGCGCGTGGAAGGCATTTCTTGCATCGGGACAGCCGGCATTGATGACCGTCTTCAGGAATGACGGCCGTTGGGGCGATAGCAATGTCGAGATGCGTGACAGAAAAATAGTTTCGTATGACAAGCTCCGACGTACACAAAGGATGTGCTATATCGACTACGGGCTAAGTCTATTGCAGGCCGATGTTCTTAGGGCGTGGCCGGAAGGCGAGGCATTTGATCTTGCAGCCGTGATGGCGAGCCTGGCCGCTAATGGAAACCTGGCTGCGCATGAAGTCTATTGCCGGTTCTTCGAGATTGGATCGCCTGAGGGATTTCATGCGACAGAACAAATGCTCAGCGCGTTTCGCAAATCGAAGGAAAGCGAACTACTGTCGATGACGGGGAGTTGGCGGTGATTATCACTCGCACTCCGCTGCGTATCTCGTTGGGTGGCGGCGGCTCTGATTTGCCGTCCTACTACAGGGAATTCGGCGGCTTTGTGGTCTCTGCCGCGATTAACAAGTACGTCTATATCACGATCAACCGGAGTTTCCTGCCCGGGTATTTTCTGAAGTATTCGGAGATGGAGCATACGCAGACGTGTGAGGAGGTCAGGCATCCTCTTTTGCGAGAGGCATTGATGTTGCATGAAGCGCCAAGCCCATTGGAGATCGTGAGCATTGCTGACGTTCCGGCAGGAACGGGGCTCGGTTCATCT
>Ga0081540_1003985_pt1 | contig 11452 bp, 11 predicted proteins | sample TabmetS2T1R1_FD_71024 | JGI IMG/M metagenome (GOLD analysis project Ga0081540, IMG submission 71024) | Tabebuia heterophylla rhizosphere microbial communities from the University of Puerto Rico - S2T1R1 | ecosystem: Host-associated > Plants > Roots > Rhizosphere ...
TCCCCATTGCCTCACGCAACCCACATCCCTAGGCTCCGTTGCGTGACGCAACCTATCCGGCAATCCGCGCCGTGACGACCCTCGATCACGACCCGGCCGAGGCCGCGCTGGCGCTCGCGCGGCTCGACGGGCTCAGCGCGCTGCGCGCGCTCGCCGCGGGGGAGCTTCCGCCGCCGCCGTTTGCCGTGCTGCTCGGCTTCGAGATCGTCGAGGTGCAGGAGGGGCGCGTCGTCTTCGCGGTCGAGCCGGGGCCACAGCACTACAACCCGATCGGCTCCGTCCACGGCGGCCTGGCGGCGACGCTCGTCGACTCCGCCACCGGCTGCGCCGTGCACTCCACGCTGCCCGCCGGTGTCGGCTACACGACCACCGACCTTCAGGTGCGCTACGTCCGCGGGATCACTCGCGACACCGGGCGGGTGCGGTGCGAAGGAACCGTGGTCCACCGCGGGCGGACGATCGCGACCGCCGAGGCGCGGGTCACGGCGGGCGACCGTCTGCTGGCCCACGGCACCGCCGGCGTCCTCATCCTGCCACCGGCCGCTCGAACAGGGTCGACAGCACCACCTGGGTCTGCGTCCGGGTGACGCCCGGCGTGTCGCGGATGCGCTCGAGCGCCTCCTCCAGGTGCGCGGTGTCGTGCGCGTGGACATGGAGGATCGCGCTCGCCTCGCCCGCCACGGTGTAGGCCGCGGCGACCTCGGGATGTCCGACCACGGCCTCGCGGACCTCGGACGCCGCCATGCGTCCCTCGCAGTACAGCGAGACGAGCGCGTGGGTGTGCCATCCCATCGTGCTGGGATCGACGACCGCCGCGTAGGAGCGGATCACGCCGTCGGCCTCCAGGCGGTCGACGCGCCGCTTGACCGCCGGCGCGCTCAACGAGACCTCCTGCCCGACGGATTGGAACGAGGCGCGCGCATTCGTGCGCAGCAGCGCAACGATCTGCCGGTCGATGTCGTCCATTGGCCGGATGTTAGAGCGCCCAGGCGCAACGGATCGGCATTGTGGCTCGCCTGCAACAGCGGAATCATTCACCTCCGGTCCCGCCAGGAAGGAGAGCACCCGGACGATGGCACAGCAAGCCGCTCCGGCGCCGGCGACCCCGCCGGTCCCCGATCACGACTTCATGCCGCTCAACGGCATCCACCACGTGGAGCTCTACGTCGGCAACGCGCTGCAGGCCGCCTACTACTACGCGCACGCGTTCGGCTTCCGCCGCACCGCCTACCGCGGCCTGGAGACCGGCACGCGCGAGCTCGTCTCGCACGTGCTCCAGCAGGGGCGCATCCGCCTCGTCCTCACCGGCGCGCTGCACTCCGACTCGCCGATCGCCGCCCACCAGCACAAGCACGGCGACGGTGTCAAGGACATCGCGCTGCGCGTCCCGAGCGTCGACAACGCCTACCGCGAGGCGACGACGCGCGGCGCCGAGGGCGTCTGCGAGCCTCGCGAGGTCTCCGACGAGCACGGCGCGGTCAAGGTCGCGACGATCAGGACCTACGGCGAGACGCTGCACACGTTCGTCGAGATGCTCGACTACGACGGCCCGTTCCTGCCCGGCTTCCAGCCCATCGCGGCACCGCCGACGGAGTCGGTGGTGGGGACCGAGGACAGCGGCATGCTCCTCGCGATCGACCACATCGTCGGCAACGTCGAGCTCGGCTCGATGGAGGCGTGGGTCAGGTACTACGAGGCCGTCTTCGGGATGACCGAGATGATCCACTTCTCCGACGAGGACATCTCGACCGAGTACTCGGCGCTCATGTCCAAGGTCGTCAGCGACGGCAAGGGGCTCGTGAAGTTCCCGATCAACGAGCCGGCCGAGGGCAAGCGCAAGTCGCAGATCGACGAGTACCTCGAGTTCTACGAGGGCGCCGGCGCCCAGCACATCGCAGTCGCCACCCGCGACATCGTCGGGACGGTGGCCGAGATGCGCCGCCGCGGCGTCGAGTTCCTCACCATCCCGCCCGCCTACTACGAGGACGTGCCCTCGCGCGTGCCCGAGGTGGTCGAGCAGCTCGCCGACCTGCGCGAGCAGGGCATCCTCGTCGACCGCGACGACGAGGGCTACCTGCTGCAGATCTTCACCAAGCCCGTCGGCGACCGGCCGACGATGTTCTTCGAGGTCATCGAGCGCCACGGCGCCCGCGGCTTCGGGGACGGCAACTTCAAGGCCCTGTTCGAGGCCATCGAGCGCGAGCAGGAGCGCAGAGGGAACCTGTAGGCATGCGGTACCACTCGCTGGGCGACGTCCCCGCCAAGCGCCACGCGCAGACGCGGCGCAACGGCAAGCTTCTCACCGAGGAGGTCCTCGGGTACGAGGGCTTCTCGGGCAACGAGTCGATCCTCTACCACCTGCACTCGCCGTGCCGGCTGTCGGAGGTCGGCGACTTCGAGCCGATCGTCCGCGACGAGTGGGTTCCCGACGCGCACGTCCACCGGCTGGCCGATGCCAACCAGGTCGAGCCCGGAGGCGACCCGGTCGGCGGCCGGCGGCTGCTGATGTTCAACGGCGACATCGAGGTCTGGGTCTGCAAGCCGACCGAGACCCACGAGGGCTTCTACCGCAACGGCGAGGGCGACGAGGTCGTCTACGTCCACCGCGGCGGCGGCGTGCTGCACACGATGTTCGGGCGCGTCCCGTTCCGCGAGAAGGACTACGTCGTCATCCCGCGGGGCACCACCCATAGGTGGGAGCTCGCCGATGGCGAGCAGTACTGGATGTGCTTCCACACGCCGGGTGAGATCGAGACGCCGAACCGGTACCGCAACCGCTACGGCCAGCTGCTCGAGCACGCGCCCTACTCACAGCGCGACTTCCATGCGCCGATCGAGCTGGACACGATCGAGGACGACGGCGACCACGACCTCACGCTGCGGGTCCGCGACGGCTTCCAGAGCTACGTGCTCGACCGCCATCCCTTCGACGTCGTCGGCTGGGACGGCTACGTCTACCCGTACACCTTCAACGCCGACGACTTCGAGCCCCGCGCGGGACGCTTCCACCTGCCTCCTCCTGCACATCAGACCTTCCAGGGGCCGAACTTCGTCATCTGCACGTTCGCGCCGCGGATGCTCGATTGGGACGAGACCGCGGTGCCGATCCCCTACCACCACTCGAACATCCAGTCCGAGGAGGTCATGTTCTACGCCGAGGGCGACTACGCCGCGCGCAAGGGCGTGGAGATCGGCTGCCTGACGCTGCACCCCTCGGGTCTCCCGCACGGACCCCAGCCCGGCACGGTGGAGAAGGCGCTCGGCGCCAAGCAGACCAACGAGCTGGCGGTGATGTGGGACACCTTCCGCCCGCTGCGCCTCACGACGCTGTGGCAGGGCGTCGACAACCCGGCCTACGCCTACTCCTGGAACGAGGAGAAGGCCGCCGCCCTCGAGGCCCAGCCGGTCCACTAGAGCTTCCTGCGAGGTACGGCAACGACGGAGGGCGCGTCTGGGAGCGCGCCCTCCGTCGAAAGATCGGCGTGCGCGCGCAGCGGGCGCCGGCCACGCCGCAGAGAGGGAAAGCGAGGGCGTGGCCGGCGCCTGCGCCTGAGGAGGGCGCGCGCTTCGCCCCTAGCATGGCAGCGGGCATGCATGAGGACAAGTATGAGTCTCTGCACGCAATGATAAGGTCCGCTAATGCTTGACGTCCGCCGCCTCCGGGTCCTGCGCGAGGTGGCCGCGCGCGGGTCGTTCTCGGCCGCCGCCGACGCGCTCGACTACACCCAGTCGGCCGTCTCGCAGCAGATCGCCGCGCTCGAGCGCGAGGCTGGGACAACGCTCGTCGAGCGCAGCGTGCGCGGCGTGCGCCTCACCGACGCGGGGCGCGCGCTCGTCGAGCACGCCGACGTCATCCTCGCCCGCCTGGCCGACGCCGAGGCCGAGCTCGAGGCGATCGCCGGCCTACGCGGTGGGCGGCTGCGCCTCGCCGCCTTCCCGAGCGCCGGCGCGTCGCTGATGCCCGAGGCGATCGCGGTCTTCCGCCGCCGCCACCCGGCGGTCGAGCTCACGCTCGAGCCCGCCGAGCCCGAGCCAGGGCTCGCCAAGCTGCGCGCCGGGGAGGTCGACATCGCGCTCGACATCACGGTGGCCTTCCGCCCGGCGCCCGACGATGGGATCGAGCGGGTGCACCTGCTCGACGATCCGATGTACGTCGTCCTGCCCGAGGGCCACCCGATGGCCCGCAAGCGCAACCTCAAGCTCGAGGACCTCGCCGAGGAGAGCTGGATCCTCGGCACCACGGCGTCGTGTCCCGACGCGTCGATCTTCCTGCGCTCCTGCCAGCTCGCCGGCTTCGAGCCGCGCATCGCCTTCAACAGCGACGACTACTTCGCGATGCAGGGCTTCGTGGCGGCCGGTGTCGGGGCGTCGTTCATCCCCGATCTCGCGCTCGTCTCGGTGCGCGACGACATCGTCGTGCGCTCGCTGGGCGCGCGCCCGCCCGCCCGCCGGATCGTCGCCGCGACGCTGAAGGACTCCTTCCGCTCGCCGGCCAAGCAGGCGATGCTCGACGTCCTCGTCGAGGTCGGGCACGGCTTCGGCGGCAAGCACCGCCGCCTTGCGCTGGCCTCCTGAAGGCCCGATGGGCGAGAACGCCGACATCGTGCGCCGTGCCTTCGACGCGTTCTCCCGGCGCGATCTCGCGGTCCTGCTGACGCTGACCGACCCCGAGATGGAGTTCATGCCGGCCACCGCGCGCGTCGCGGGGCGCGCCGAGCCCTACCGCGGGCACGACGGGCTGCGGACCTACCTCGCGGACGTCGCGCGGGTCTGGCAGGAGCTGCGGTCCGAGCCCGACGAGTTCGTGGAGGTCGGCGACGTCGTCGTGTGCACGGGACGCGTCTACGCGTGGGGCGTGGGCCGCGTCATCGACGCGCCGGCCGGCTGGGTCTGGCGGCTGCGCGGCGGGCTGCTCGTCGAGGGCCACGTGTACGACACGCGGCGCGAGGCGCTGATCGCCGGGGGCATCGAGCCGCGCGCGTGACGCTCAGGCCGACCGCGCCACGCGGGCGCGGTTGACGAAGACGCTGTCGAGCGCGCGCCCGACGCCGACCGACAGCGCGCCGGTCAGCACCGCGGCCTCGCCGAGGCTCGAGACCTCGACGCGCGGGGGATAGGGCACCCACCGGGCGAGCTGATCGCGCACCGGCCCGAGGAGCAGGTCGCCGTTGACGCCGAGGCCGCCGCCGAGCACGACGAGCGCGAGGTCGGTCACGGCGGCGAGCGGGACGATGTGCAGGGCGATGCGCCGCGCCTCCTCCTCGACCACCGCGAGCGCCACCTCGTCGCCGCCGCGGGCGGCGGCGAAGACGTCGCGTACGTCGTAGGGCGCGGCGAGCGCGGTGTTGGCCCCGGGTGCCGCGGCCATCGCGCCGGCGAGCTCCGAGACCGCCTGGGCGCACGGGTCGAGCTCGAGCCCGAGCCCGGCGCCGACGTAGTCGAGCTCGCCGGCGGCGCCGTGGCGGCCGCGGTGCAGCTCGCCGCGCAGCACGACCCCGGCGCCCAGGCCGGTGCCGATCGACATGAACGCGAAGTCGTCGACGCCGCGGGCGACGCCTCGCCACTGCTCGCCCAGCGCGGCGAGGTTGATGTCGTTCTCGAGCTGCACGGGCATCTCGAGCTCGGTCTCGAGCTCGTCGCCGAAGGCCCGGCCCTCGAGGCCCGGGACGTTGTCGGCCAGCCGGACGAAGCCGCTCGTGGCGTCGACCGCGCCCGGCACGCCGACCACCGCGCCGTCGATGCGCTCGACCGGCACGGCGGCGGCGGCGATGAGCGCGTCGCGAAGGCCGCCGACCGCACCGAGGACGTTCTCCGCATCGACCACCGCCAGCTCGAGGTCCTGGCGTGCGCGGACCGCGCCGGTGAGGTCGGCCAGCGCGCCGCGCAGGAAGCGCGCGCCCACGTCGATGCCGAGGACGAGCGCCGCGTCGGCGACCGGCTCGAAGAAGGTCGCGCCGTAGTGCGGGCCATCGGGATCGTGTGCCGCCTCGCGTACGAGACGCGCCTCGAGGAGCGACTGCAGGGCCAGCGAGACGGTCGGCTTGGAGATGCCGGCACGGCGCGAGATCTCCGCGCGCGAGATCGGCGAGCCGCTGCGGATCGTCTCGAGCACGGTGCGCTCGTTGAGGTCCTTCAGGAGCGGGGCGGTGGCGCGGCGCGGGGCGGTCTCGTCGGCCATCTCGTCAGGCATCCTAACCTAACCGCCGTCCAACGTCCGACGGCTTGTCGCTTGACGGCTGCCTGACGAGGGAATACGGTGCCGTTTCGTTAGTGTGTCTAACGAGAGCCTTGGAGGAGGAGATCTCATGAGACGCATGGCGGCGGCGTTCGCCCTCATGACCGCGCTGGCGCTGGCCGCGTGCGGCGGCGGTGGCGGTTCGAAGTCCACCACCCAGAGCGGCGGTGCGAGCACGACGAGCCACAAGCCGGTGACGATCACCCTGTGGAACGGCTTCACCGAGCGCGAGCTCGGGGTAGTCAAGCAGGCGGTCGCCGACTTCCACGCCAGTCATCCGTGGATCACGGTCAAGGTCGTCGGCGGCGTCAACGACGACAAGATCATCGCCGCGATCCGCGGCGGCAACGCGCCCGACGTCGCCCAGTCGTTCACCGCCGACAACACCGGCGCGTTCTGCTCGTCCGGCGGCTGGATCGACCTCAAGCCCTACATGGACAAGTCCGGGATCGACGCGAGCATGTTCCCGCAGGCCGTCCAGACCTACACCCAGTTCGACGGCAAGCGCTGCGCCCTGCCGATGCTCGCGGACACCTACGGGCTCTACTACAACAAGGACCTCTTCAAGAAGGCCGGGATCACCTCGCCGCCGAAGACGATGTCCGAGCTCACCGCCGACGCCAAGAAGCTCACCGTCCGCGACGGCGACCACTTCAAGGTTGTCGGGTTCGATCCGGCACAGGGCTTCTACGAGAACGCCCCCGCCCATTACGGTCCGCTCTTCGGGGCGAACTGGGTCGACGGCGCCAACAAGTCGGTGCTCGCCACCCAGCCCGGGTGGGTCGAGTTCATGAAGTGGCAGAAGGACCTCATCGACTTCTACGGCTTCGACAAGCTGCGCCGCTGGCAGGCCGGGGCGGGCGACGAGTTCTCCGCCCAGAATGCCTTCGAGCGCGGCAAGCTTGCCATGGCCATCGACGGCGAGTACCGCACCGCGTTCATCAAGGCCGAGCACCCCGATCTCGACTACGGCACCGCGCCGATGCCCGTGTCCGATAGCCATCCCGAGCTCTACGGCGCGGGCTACGTGACCGGCAACATCGTCGGCATCCCCAAGGGCGCCAAGAACAAAGACGCCGCCTGGGAGCTCGTCAAGTACCTGACGACCGACCAGCACGGGCTCTCGGTGCTCTCCAACGGCCTGCGCAACGTGCCGACGACGACGGCCTCGCTGAAGTCGAACGAGCTGACGCCCGACCCGAAGTTCAAGGTCTTCCTGGACATCTTCGCCCACCCGAAGACGGCGACGACCCCGATCACCGCTGCCGGCAGCGCCAACCAGGAGCTCTTCCAGGACTTCGTGAACAAGTGGCAGGCCGGGAAGGTCTCCGATCTCGGCGGCGGCCTGGCCAACGTCGACAAGCAGATCGACGCACAGCTCTCGCAATCGGCCGGCCAGGACGTGCCGTAGACGTGGCTGCCACGCCGCTCGCAGGTGGCGGTCCTGCGCCATCGCTCCCGGCGCGGGACCGCCGAGCGGCTCGTCGGAAGGCCGCGTGGCGGCGCCGGCGGCTCATCCTGGGGCTGATGGCGCCGTGGATCATCGGGTTCACGGTCTTCTTCGGCTATCCGCTGGTCGCGAGCGTCTACCTGTCGTTCACGCACTACGACCTGCTCTCCAGCCCGCGCTGGATCGGCACGAAGAACTACGACTTCATGCTCCACCACGACCCGCAGGTGTGGAACGCGGTCAAGAACACCCTGTGGTTCGTCGCGATCGCGGTGCCGCTGCAGGTCCTCTTCGCCTTCGGCGTGGCCGGGATGGTCGCCCGGGCAAGGTCTGGCGCCGGGTTCTTCCGCACCGTCTTCTACCTGCCGACCCTCGCGCCGCCGGTGGCCGCGACGCTCGGCTTCACCTACCTCCTGAACCCGGCCACCGGGCCGGTGAACACGATCCTCGGCTGGTTCGGGATCACCGGACCCCTGTGGTTCGAGTCGCCCTCGTGGTCCAAGCCGTCGCTGGTGCTGCTCGGCCTGTGGGGCATCGGCAACACGATGATCATCTTCCTCGCCGCGCTGCTCGACGTGCCGCGCCATCTCTACGAGTCGGCCCAGCTCGACGGCGCCGGGCCGTTCGCGCGGCTGCGCTGGGTGACCCTGCCGACGCTGAGCCCGGTGATCCTCTTCGCGATCGTCATCGGGGTCATCGAGGCGCTGCAGTACTTCACGCAGGCCTACGTGGCGAGCGGGATCGTCGGCGGCGGGGCGGGCAACGCAGCCGACCCGGCCAACCGGCTGGGCTACCCCGAGGGCTCGACGCTGTTCTACCCGCTGTTGCTCTACCAGCAGGGCTTCCGCTTCTTCAACATGGGCTACGCGTCGGCGCTCGCGATCGTGCTGCTGATCGTCTCGTTCGCGGTCACGCTGCTGATCGTGCGCAACTCCCGCCGCTGGGTGCACTACCAGGCCGGGGGGCGCTGATGGCCGCGACGATCGAGACCCCGGCCGCCGCTGCGCCCGCCGCGCTCGTGCGCCGCAGGCCCCCGCGGCGCGTGCGGCGCAAGCGGCTGCTGGTGGTGATCGCCGACCACAGCATCCTCATCGCGCTCTCGATCGCCTTCATCGCGCCCTTCGTGTTCATGGTGCTGACCGCGCTCATGACCTCCGATCAGGCGCTGTCGTCGAAGCTCTGGCCGCACCCGTTCCACTGGAGCAACGTCACCGAGATCTTCGACCGGGCGCCGCTGTGGCGCTACACGCTGAACACGATGCTCTACGCCGGGCTGTCGACGGTCGGCGTCCTCGTCTCGAGCATCCCGGTCGCCTACGCGCTGTCCCGGCTGCGCTGGAAGGGGCGCGACGCGGTCTTCCTGCTCGTGCTCGCGACGATGATGCTGCCCGCCCAGGTCACCGCGGTTCCGCTCTACGTCATGTGGTCCAAGCTGCACCTCGTCGGCGGGCTGGCGCCGCTGATCGTGCCCAACTGGTTCGGCGACGCGTTCTCGATCTTCCTGCTGCGCCAGTTCTTCCTGACCATCCCCGAGGAGTACTCCGACAGCGCCCGCGTCGACGGCTGCGGCGAGGTGCGGATCCTGCTCACCGTCGTGCTGAGGCTGGCCAAGCCGGCGATCGCGGCGGTCGCGCTGTTCGCCTTCCTCTATGCCTGGAACGACTTCTTCGGGCCGCTGCTGTACACGAGCGAGAACCAGGACCACTGGACGCTCGGCCTCGGGCTGTCGCAGTTCCGGACCCAGTACCAGGTCCAGTGGAACCTCACGATGATGGCCACGATCCTCTTCATGGCGCCGGTCATCGCGCTGTTCTTCGCGGCGCAGAAGGCGTTCGTCGAGGGCGTGACGCTCACAGGAGTGAAGGGATGAGGGTCGCGGTCGTCGGCGCAGGCTCCACCTACACGCCGGAGCTGGTGTCCGGGCTCACCGGGGTCGACGTGCAGCGCCTGGCCCTGCACGACGTCGACGCGGGGCGGCTCGAGGTGGTCGGCGGCCTCGCCGCGCGCATGCTCGCGCGCGCCGGCTTCGGCGGCGAGCTTGAGCTCGCGACCGACCTGGACCGCGCGCTGGACGGCGCCGACGTCGTGCTCGTCCAGATCCGCGTCGGCGGCCAGACGGCGCGCCTGTCCGATGAGACGGCGCCGCTGGCCTGTGGCTGCATCGGGCAGGAGACGACGGGCGCCGGCGGCTTCGCCAAGGCGCTGCGCACGGTGCCGGTCGTACTCGACATCGCGCGCCGGGCGCGCGAGCTCGCGGCGCCCGACGCCTGGATCGTGGACTTCACCAACCCGGTCGGGATCGTCACGCGGGCGCTGCTCGACGACGGCCACCGGGCGATCGGGCTGTGCAACGTGGCGATCGGGTTCGAGCGCGCGATCGCGCGGTGGATGGGCGTCGAGCCCGAGCGGCTCGTCGTCGATCAGGTCGGCCTGAACCACCTGACCTGGGTGCGGGCGGTGTGGCTCGACGAACGCGACGTGCTCGCCGACCTCATGGCCACGCACGGCGACGAGCTGGCCGACATGGCCGGTGGCCTCCCGCGCTCGCTGCTCGACGAGCTCGGCGTGGTCCCCTCGTACTACCTGCGCTACTTCTACGCCCACGACGAGGTGCTGGCCGAGCAGCTGGCCGGCGCGACGCCGCGCGCGCAGACCGTGGCCGAGATCGAGCGCGAGCTGCTGGAGATGTACGCGGACCCGACGCTGAGCTCCAAGCCCGCGCTGCTCGAGCGCCGCGGCGGCGCGTTCTACAGCGAGGCCGCGACGCGGCTCGTCGCGTCGCTGGCCAGCGGCGACGGCGCGGTGCACGTCGTCGACGTGCGCAATGGGCCGGCGATCGCCGGCCTGGCCGGCGACGACGTGGTCGAGCTGCCCGCGCGCGTGGATCGCGAAGGCGCGCACCCGCTGCCCCAGCCGGCGCTGTCGCCCGAGCTCCTCGGGCTCGTGCAGCACGTGGCCGCCTACGAGCGCCTCGCCGTGGCCGCGGCGGTGGGCGGCGAGCGCTCGGCGGCGCGGCGAGCGCTCCTCGCGCACCCGCTGGTCGGCCAGTGGGGCAAGGTCGAGCCGCTCCTGGACGGCCTGCTCTCCGGAGTACACGCGTGACGCTCCCGGTGGCCCTCGCCGTCGACGGCGGCGCCTACAAGACCGACCTCGCGCTCGTCCGCGCCGATGGGGCGCTGCTGGCGCTGGTGCAGGGCGCGCCGACCTCGCCCCACCAACTCGGCCTGGCCGGGTGCCTGCGCGTGCTCGAGGCGCTGCTCGCCGAGGCCCAGGCCGCCGCCGACGGGCCGATCGAGATCGCCCACGTCATGCTGGCCGGCGCCGATCTTCCGGTCGAGGAGCAGGCGCTGCAGGAGGCGATCGACGCGCGCGGCTGGGCCGCGCGGACGTCGGTGCGCAACGACACCTTCGCGGTGCTGCGCGCGGGGACCGACCGCGGGTGGGGCGTGGCGGTGGTGTGCGGATCGGGCATCAACTGCGTCGGCGTCTCGCCCGACGGCCGCCACGCCCGCTTCCCGTCGCTGGGCGCGATCACCGGCGACTGGGGTGGAGGCGGCGACGTCGGCCTCGCCGCGCTCTCGGCCGCGGCGCGCAGCGAGGACGGCCGCGGGCCGCAGACCTCGCTGCAGCGGCTCGTGCCGGCGCACTTCGGCATGAGCTCGCCGCAGGAGGTCGCCGAGGCGATCCACCTCGGCTCGCTGGAGGAGCGGCGGGTGCTGGAGCTCGCGCCACTGGTCCTCGCCGAGTCCGGGCAGGACGCGGTCGCG
>Ga0081540_1003986_pt1 | contig 11450 bp, 9 predicted proteins | sample TabmetS2T1R1_FD_71024 | JGI IMG/M metagenome (GOLD analysis project Ga0081540, IMG submission 71024) | Tabebuia heterophylla rhizosphere microbial communities from the University of Puerto Rico - S2T1R1 | ecosystem: Host-associated > Plants > Roots > Rhizosphere ...
CCCTCGCCCGAAACGCTCGCCGCCTATTTCGAGGACCACAAGGTCCAGTTCCGCGCGCCCGAATACCGCAAGATTTCGTTCGCCATGATCACGCCGGAAGAGATCGGCAAGTGGAGTTCGGTTTCCGACGAGGAGGCCAAAAAGATCTACGACGATCGCAAGGACAAGATGGGCACGCCCGACAAGCGTCAGGTCGAGCAGATCGTCTTCCCCACCATGGAGGAAGCAACATCGGCGCGTAACCGCATCAATGCGAGCTTCTCTTTTGAGGACCTTGCCAGGGAGCGCGGGCTCAATCCGTCCGACTACGATCTCGGGCTGATCGCGAAATCCGCGATCATCGATCCCGCCATTGCGGACGCCGCCTTCGCGCTGCCCGCCGGCGAGATCAGCCAGCCCGTGCAGGGCCGTTTTGGCGTCGCGCTGGTCAAGGTCGGCAAGATCGAGCCGGCCACGGTGCCGAGCTATGAAAGCGTGGCGGCGACCATCAAGAAGGAGATCGCCACCGCGAACGCGCGGGCCAAGGTCAACGAGCTGCAGGGCAAGATGGAGGACGAGCGCGGCGGCGGCGCCAGCGTCGTCGAGGCCGCGCAGAAGCTCGGGCTGACAGCCGTCACCATCGATGCCGTCGACCGTTCCGGCCGCATGCCGAACGGACAGTTGGTCGCCAACGTTCCGCGCGGGCTCGATGTGGTCTCGCAGGCATTCAACAGCGACGTCGGCGTCGACAACGACCCGATCCAGTTCAACGGCGGCTATGTCTGGTACGACGTGATCGGCATCACGCCGTCGCGCGAGCGTCCGCTCGACGAGGTGCGCGACCAGGTCGAAGCCAAGTGGCGCGAGGACCAGATTTCGAGCCGCCTGCGCACCAAGGCCGCAGAGATGGCCAAGAAGCTCGAACAGGGCGGCAACCTCGCCGATGAGGCCGCCGCGGTCGGCTCCAAGGTCGAGAGCGCGAAAGACTTCAAGCGCGAGGCGTCGGTTGCGGGCGTGCCCTCCAGCACCATCACGGCGGCGTTCCGAACGGCAAAGGATGGCGTCGGACAGAGCGGCTCGGGCAGCGAATGGACCGTGTTCAAGGTCACCGATGTCACCGTGCCGCCGGCCGACCTGGCTTCCGACGAGGTCAAGAAGCTGCGGGATACGCTGCAGCGCGGCTTGGTCGACGAGCAGGTCGCACAATACGTGACCAAGATCGAGTCGGTCATCGGCACCAGCATCAACCAGGCCGCCTTCGCACAGGTGACGGGCGCCAATCAGTAACTGCGCATGATCCGGAAAGTGGGCTCCGGTTCTGAAAGTGGGGCAATGGACGACCTGAAATCGATTATCGGCAAGGTCGCGACCGGCGCGACGCTGTCGCGTGACGAGGCCGCCTCTGCCTTCGACGCCATGATGTCGGGTGAAGCCACGCCCTCGCAGATGGGCGGGCTCCTGATGGCGCTGCGCGTGCGCGGCGAGACCGTCGACGAGATCACGGGCGCGGTCGCCGCGATGCGCGGCAAGATGCTGAAGGTACAGGCGCCGGCGGACGCCATCGACGTGGTCGGCACCGGCGGCGACGGCTCGGGCTCGGTCAATGTCTCGACCTGCGCCGCCTTCATCGTCGCAGGAAGCGGCGTTCCCGTCGCCAAGCACGGCAACCGCGCGCTGTCGTCGCGCTCGGGCGCGGCCGACGTGCTGGCTTCGCTCGGGGTCAAGATCGACCTCACGCCGGAAAAAGTCGGCCATTGCGTCAAGGAGGCCGGCATCGGCTTCATGTTCGCGCCGGCGCATCATCCGGCGATGAAGAACGTCGGCCCGACCCGCGTGGAACTCGCCACCCGCACCATCTTCAACCTGCTGGGCCCGCTCTCCAATCCCGCAGGCGTCAAGCGGCAAATGGTCGGCGTGTTCTCCAGGCAATGGGTGCAGCCGCTGGCGCAGGTGCTGAAGAATCTCGGCTCGGATTCGGTCTGGGTGGTGCATGGCTCCGACGGGCTGGACGAGATCACCCTCACCGGCCCGACGTCCGTCGCCGCCCTGGAGAAAGGCAACATCCGCACCTTCGAGGTGACGCCGGAAGATGCCGGCCTCACGCGCAGCAGTCCCGGTTCGCTAAGGGGCGGCGACGCCGATGCCAATGCGGTCGCACTGCGCAGCGTGCTCGAGGGCAAACCGAGCCCCTATCGCGACGTGGCACTGCTCAATGCCGCGGCGGCGCTGATCGTGGCAGGCAAAGCGAAGGATCTGAAGGAAGGCGTCGCGATCGGCGCCAAGACACTCGACAGCGGCGCAGCCGCCGCCAAGCTGAAGCAGCTGGTCGCGGTTTCCAACGGGTGAGGCATTAGCGATGTCCGACATCCTGAAGCAGATCGAGGACTACAAGCGCGAGGAGATCGCGGCCGCCAAGCGCGCGAACCCGCTCGCCGGCGTCGAGGCGCGCGCCAAATCGGCGCCGGCTCCGCGGGGCTTTGTGCGCGCCATCAGGGAAAAGCTTGCCCGCGGCGACTATGCGCTGATTGCGGAGGTGAAGAAGGCCTCGCCCTCCAAGGGCCTGATCCGCGCCGATTTCGATCCGCCGGCGCTGGCAAAAGCCTATGAGGCCGGCGGCGCGGCGTGTCTCTCGGTGCTGACGGATGCGCCCTCCTTCCAGGGCCATCTCGACTTCATGGTGGCGGCGCAGGCGGCGACCAATCTGCCGGTGCTGCGCAAGGATTTCATGTTCGACACCTACCAGGTCGCGGAAGCCCGTGCCCATGGCGCCGACTGCATCCTGATCATCATGGCCGCGCTCGACGATGCCGCCGCTGCTGACATCGAGGACGCCGCGATCGCATACGGCATGGACGTGCTGCTCGAGATCCACGACCGCGCCGAGCTCGATCGCGCGCTGAAGCTGCAGTCGCCGATGATCGGCGTCAACAACCGCAATCTCCGCACCTTCGAGACCACGCTGGAAACCAGTGAGGCGCTGGCGCCGCTGATCCCGCGCGATCGGCTGATGGTCGGCGAAAGCGGCATCTTCACCCCGGCGGATCTTTCGCGGCTGGAACGCGTGGGCATGTCGACCTTCCTGGTCGGCGAAAGCCTGATGCGGCAGGCCGATGTGACCGCGGCGACGCGGGCGCTGTTGACCCGCTCTGACGCGCCGCGCGCCACCGGAACGCGCTGACGCGATGCCGAAGAAACCGCCCAGGACCGGCGCCGCGCTGACCCACATCGACAGCAAGGGCAAGGCGCGGATGGTCGATGTCTCGGCAAAACCCGCCACCGAGCGCGTCGCGGTCGCCGAAGGCCGCGTGGTCATGAGCAAGGCGACGCTGGAGCTGATCGTCTCCGGCAATGCCAGGAAGGGCGACGTGCTCGGCACCGCGCGCATCGCCGGCATCATGGCCGCAAAGCGCACCTCCGAGCTGATTCCGCTCTGCCACCCGCTGGCGCTCTCCAAGGTCGAGCTCGACATCACCGCAAATGCCAAGTTGCCCGGCTGCATCGTGCGCGCAACCGTCAACGTCACCGGCCCGACCGGCGTCGAGATGGAGGCGCTCACCGCGGTGTCGGTCGCCTGCCTCACCATCTATGACATGGTGAAGGCGGTCGAGCGCGGTGTCCGCATCGAAGGCATCCATCTCGTCGAGAAAAAGGGCGGCAAGTCCGGGCATTATCAGGCGGGATAGGCCCGTCTCACGCTGGTGTGACCGCCTGGGCCGGGACTGAACCGGCCGCCACGGTGTTTTGCTCCCATCAGCTTGACATGGAGGATGCGATGTCTGTCCCCAAGCTATTGGCAACGGCGGCGATCTTGTCCGTCATCGGCGCGCCCGCGATGGCGCAGCAGGTGATCTCGGAGCCGGGCTATTGCGCGTTCTTCTACCCCTACGCCAATTGCCAGAACAAGGGACCTGGCAATCCCTACACCAGCGGCAACTACCAGCGCGGCCCCGCCGATCAAGGCGTGTGGGCCGGCGGCACGACGGTCGGCGTCGCCGCGCCGAAACCGCGCTCGCATCGCGCCGCCACGAGGATGCAGTAGCGCTTCAGCCGCGCCGATCCTGCCGGCGGCGCATCGGGCAGCTTCGGTTGCGCCCGCAGGCGGCAAACGCCGGCCTGCGAGGGTTTCCCAGACATACGCTCTCATTCTCGCGACGGTCTTTCGCCCGAGTTTTTGCAATTTTGTTGTCCCTCCCGATCAGGAGGGCGCAGGGAAAGCCGGGCGCCGACTGCGCCCGTAGTCCCGCGTGCGAAGAAAGTGCACGCGGGGTAGAACTATAGGTACAGCCGAGACATCCCGGCTTTCCCCGCGCAAGTGGTTTTTCGGCTTACTTCGTGGCCCTAGGGAGAGTGGCCGCCGCGCCGGCCCCGCCTCATTTTGCTGTGGGGGACGAGCACATCCTGACCAAGGAACGCACCTGGTTCAAGGATGTGTGAGACGGCTCACGGAGGAAAGCAGCGCCGAGGCCTAATTTTCCAGTGACGGGAGAAAGCCGCGCAAAAAGCGAGGCAATCGGAAATGGCAGCGCACGGAAAGATATTTGTCAGCTATCGCCGCGACGATGCGCCGGGAGATGCCCGGGGTATCTACGAGCGGCTTGGACGCAGCTTCGGCGAAGGGAAGGTGTTCATGGACGTTGACCAGCTTCTAGCTGGGCAGCGTTTCGACCGTGAGCTGGATAAGGCGCTCGCCGAGTGCGACGTGCTGATCGCCGTGATCGGATCGCGCTGGATGGATTTGTTGTCCGACTGCACGCAGCACGGCAAGCGCGACTACGTCCGCGACGAGATTGCAGCTGCTTTACAGCGCGACATAATCGTCATCCCCGTCATGATGGGCCGGGAGGCGAATATGCCGCTACTACCGCGGGCTCAGGACCTTCCTGAGAATATCCGCGATCTAGTACTGTATCAGAAGCACAACATTGCACACGAGAGCTTTGGCCGCGATGCCGCCCACCTGATTGCAGCGTTACAATCCTTGCTGCGCGAGCGACGCGGACCCAGACGCTGGCGAGCGCTTGCGGTCGCCGGGCTGACCGGACTGGCGGTGACAGGCGTTCTGCTGGCCGATTCGACAGGCATCGCTCCCCAGGTTCTCCGAAGCACCGAACGCCAAACTGTGCCGGACTTGGCAATAACCGCTGTGCCGAAGTTAACCCCTTCTGCGTCGAACCCGGCCAATGCTGCCACGCTGAAAGCCGCGACCGAAGGGGCCGAACCATCGGTCAACATTACCGGCCCCTGGCACGATAATTGGGGGGATAGGTATGACATCGAGCAGGAAGGATACGCGTTCCGGTTTTCGGCGTCGGGGCCATCCTGTCGCCCGGGTTACAAATTCAATGCCAGCGGCAGCGGAACCATCGATGGCGCCAGTGCCAAAATCAGTTACAATTCGGATCACGAAGACAGCTACAATTCAACGTTTCAGTCCTACGGCAATTGCCGGGGTACGCTCGTTGCCAATGGCACGACGATGAAGTCGACCTGCGATGACAAGGTTTGCGGGCACAACGACTTTTTGCTGACGCGAGACTGACGGGCACAGCAGTTCGAGCTCGGCGACGTCCGCGGCAGCGAATGCGCGTGCTTTGATGCCCGGGGGCGAGGACAATCGGCCTAAGGGGGTCCGATGACTGATGTCCATTGATGAAATCACCCATTGGAAACCGGCAATGACCATGAGAGCCTACTGCACGCTTGCCGCTGCCATCTTTGCCCTGATCGCGCTTCTGCAGTTGATGCGGATTGTGACGGGGTGGTCCGTCACCCTGAATGGCGTCGATGTGCCGTTCTGGGCAAGCTGGATTGCCGTCATCGTTGCGGGCGCGTTGAGCTTCGTCGGCTTCCGCGCAGCCAGGCGTGGCTAAAGGCTGGCAACCCGCCCGGGCCGATCCGTCGCCGAGCAGCGGAGCCACTCCCTGCTCGCGCGCACCGAGCCGTCGTGCTCCACCGCGATGGGTGAGTACAATATGGTTTTGCGACCCCAATATTTGCGAAATGACAGCGGAGGTTCTGCGGTCCTTCCGACTGTGTCCGCATGGTCTCTGGAAGAGAACATTGGGTGCGTACAGGAATTACGTCCGCCAAGGGCGACCCCTACCGGACGTTCGCAGTCACGCACGCTGAACGGGCTAGTCGTCTACTTGTCGAGCCAGACATCCTCCATGCGCCAGCCGTTGAAGATGTAGTTGACCATGATCGTCAGGCCCTTGACATAGGGACGCTCGCAGGTCCCGCCGCGGCGGTAGAAAATGATCGGCCGCACGCCGTCGTTGGCCAGCTTGCGTTCGATCGTCCACAGGATCTGCTTGCGCTTGGCCGCGTCACCCTCACGTGATTGCGCCTCGATCATCTTGTCCATCTCGGGATTGCAATAGTTGTCCCAGTTGAGGTTCGAGCCGCAGCCGTAGAACAGCTGCACAGTCGGGTCGGGATCGGGCCCTGCCGTCTGCAGGTTGAGCGCGACCGTGTATTCCTTGCGCTGGATCTTCGGGAAGTATTGCGCCGTATCGACGAGGTCGAGTTGGCCGTCGATGTAGATCTGCCTCAGCTGATCAATCAGCAGCACCGCCGGGTCGCGATATATCGACCAGTCACGCGTCGTCACCTTGATCTTGAGCCGGTTGTCGGGGCCGTAGCCGAGCTTTCGCACCAGGGCGAGGGCCTCTTCCCGGTTCTTCTGCACATCGAGGCCGTACCCCGGCAGCTCGGCGATCTGTTCCGGGGGCATGCCCCACAGCCCGGCCGGAGGCGGCTGCAGGATGCCGCCGATCTCGCCTTCGCCCTGTCCGATCGTGTCGACATAGGCCTTGCGGTCGATCGTCAGCGCCATCGCCCGCTGCAGATCGGGATTATCGAACGGCGGCTGGGCACGGTTGATCAGCAGGTGGGTGTTAACGGTGCCGGGCGACAGCTCGCACACTGCGTCCGGCACCCGCTGGCGCATCTCCTTGTAACGAGGAACTGAAAGGTCAAACGGAAATGTCATATCGAACTTCCCGGAAATAAAAGCCAGGTCCGCAGTCGCCGGCTCATGAATGACGGTGTATTCGATCCCGTCGAGATACGGCCGGTCCTTCTTCCAGTAATCCGGGTTGCGGGTGACCTTAATGCTTTCATTGGGCTTGAACTCGGCGAACTTGAACGGGCCGGTGCCGATCGGGCGCTGGCGCATCTGCGTTGCAGTGATGTGACAGGGATAGATCGCCGAAAATCCGCCAGCAAGCAGCATCGAAAAGGCGGGCTGCGGCCGCTTCAGTTTGAAGGTGACCTCGTAATCACCATTCGTCGTTACGTCGGCCAGGTTCTCATATGCGGTCTTGCGCGGGTTGAGCCGCAGCTTGTCGGGCGCCTTATCGAGCAGCAGGTCCCAGGTGCACTTGACATCGGCGGCGGTGAACGGCTTGCCGTCATGCCATTTGGCGTCCTGACGCAGCTGGAAGGTCAGCGCGGTGTCGTCCTCGTTCCACGACCAGCTTGTCGCCAGATCGGAGACTATCGTGTCGAGGCTGACCTGCGGCTTGTGCTGGTCGAACACGATGAGATTGTTGAACACGCCCATCATCGGCATCTCGACAACGATGGTCGCCGCCTCGAGGATCGACATGTTGGCCGGGCTCGCCGGGCTCGCGAGCCGCAGGATGCCGCCGCGCTTCTGCGCCCAGGCCGGATGGCCGGCAGAAAGCGCCAACAGCAGCGAGCCCGCTGCAATGTAACGCAAATAGTGCTTCACCATGGCTGTCCTCATTGTGTTCGTGGCTGGCTCGCCGAACCGGCGGGGCACGACCTAAGAAGCAGTTATCGCCAGGATATCGCCCTCCGTAAGCGTGATGAATTCCGCCGCCTCATTCGATGACCTCGTCGGCGCGGCTGCCAAGGAACCGGCTCTGGCCGGTTGGGGCATTCTACACCGAAGAGCATAAGAGTGGTGAGAAGTCGCCCGACGCTCGTCGTGCCAATGTAGCTGGTCGGCCAACTGGATGTACGCTGCGGGTCACGGCAGGTCGGCTTCTGCCATTTGCAGACGTTGCCGGCCGGTCAGGCCAGGTTTGCTCTACGCGCTCGCTGGAAGCGGACAGTTTGGGACTGACGAGTCCACGCCCTGGAGTGAGATGACTTTTCTTCGAATCGTCATCTCACTCCAGCTCTTTGTTGGAGCATGATCTTTTCGGAAAACCGCTTCACACTTTTCCGGGTCATGCTCCAGCACCGCGTTCACGGCGCTCGCGTATACATTTTTGACCTTGGCTCGGGTGGAACGGGATGCGCGCGGTCGGGAACCTGGTCGACCGTGGGGAACGATCGCTCGAGGAACTTGTTCATCTCACTCCAATTGCCCGGAACGACCCGATGCGAGAGCGCTTACCCGGCATTAGCTCGCGCCTGAATCTCTCACGACGCGCTTTTGGCGGCGGTCTCGTGATTGCAACGTTGGCTGCCCCCTCGCTCATTCGAAGTGCATTCGCGGGCACGTCCGAAATCATTCCCTTTCGCTATCATGCGCCGGCCGAAGCACTCGATGATCTGAAGCAGCGATTGCGCAAGGTCAGGCTACCCGACGGCGAGATTACCTCCGACTGGTCGCAGGGCGTGCCGGCACACAAGCTGCAAGCGCTCATCGAGCGCTGGGCAAATGCCTATGAGTGGCGGACGATAGAGAGGAAGCTCAACACCTTCGATCAATTTCGCACTGAAATCGACGGCCTGAATTTCCATTTCCTGCATGTGCGCTCGCCGCACGCCAATGCGCTGCCGCTGATCGTGACGCATGGATGGCCGAGCACGGTGCTCGAATTCCACCATATCATCGGACCGCTGACCGATCCGACGAAGCACGGCGGCCGCGCCGAAGATGCCTTCCATTTCGTGGCGCCGTCACTGCCGGGCTTCGCATTCTCGGACAAACCTGCGGAGCGCGGCTGGAACATGGATCGCACGGCGCGGGCGTGGGGCGCACTGATGCGCCGGCTGGGCTATACCCGCTACGTCGCGCAGGCCGGGGACTGGGGAGCATTCGTGACGACGCGGCTTGCGCAACAAAAGCCGCCCGGACTTGCCGCCATTCATCTCACGATGCCGCAGGTGGTGCCGGATCAGTTGCCGGCTTCGCTGACAAAGGAAGAGCAACGCGCGGTCGACCAGCTGAGGTTCTTCAAGGAAAAGAACTACGGCTTTTACGTCGAGCAGGCGAACAGGCCGCAGACGATCGCCTACAGCCTCGCCGACTCGCCGGCCGGACAGGCCGCATGGCTTTACGACATCTACGGCAATGTGACCCCGGATGGAAAGGCGTCCGAATCCGTTCCGATCGACGACATGCTCAACGAGATCACTCTCTATTGGCTGACGAACTCGGCGGGGTCGTCAGCACGCTTCTATTTCGAGCAGAACGCGCTTGGCATGAAGCCAAATCTCGGGGTCGTCGACCTTCCGGTCGGCTGCAGCATCTTTCCGCACGATTTCAACGCGCCGCGCGTGTGGGCCGAAAAGCTCTTTCCCCACCTGTTCTACTGGAATGAGCCGGATCGCGGCGGGCACTTCGCGCCGCTCGAAGAGCCCGCTCTGTTCGTCCAGGAGCTGCGCAACTGTTTTCGCTCGCAACGCGTGAGCTGACATGCACGCGCATCAGCCGCGATTGGCGCGGCCAACTCAAGGATCAAGCAATGGCACAAAAGCAACGCGCCGAACGTCGGTCTGTCAACGAGATTCCGCATCCGCCGATCGTTTCGCAGCAGGACTGGCTCGCGGCAAGAAAGAAACTTCTTCACGAGGAGAAGGAACTCACAAGGCACTACGACCGGGTAAACGCGGAGCGGCGCCGATTGCCGATGGTCCCCGTCGAAAAATCCTATCGCTTCGACGGCCCCGAAGGCAGCTGCACTCTGCTCGATCTCTTTGACCACGCGCGCCAGCTCATCGTTTATCACTTCATGTTCGACCCCGGATGGGACGAAGGCTGCCCGGGTTGCACCTACCACGTCGATTCCATGGGCGACATTTCGAAGCTGAAACAACGCGACACGAGATTCATTCTCGTCTCGCGCGCGCCGCTGACGAAGCTCACCGCCTACAAGAAGGCCAGGGGTTGGACGCTTCCGTGGTATTCGTCGTTCGGCACCGACTTCAACTACGATTTCCATGTCACGAACGATGCAAAGGTGGCACCGATCGAATACAACTACCGAAACAAGGCCGAGCTCGACGCCGCAAGGCCGCCGAACAATCTCGACGGCGAGGAACATGGCCTGAGCGTATTCTTTCGCGTCGGCGACGACGTGTTCCACACCTACTCAGCCTACGCTCGGGCAACAGAGCGCCTGGCCGAATCCCGCGCCCTCCTCGACATGACCCCCTATGGCCGCCAGGAGGATTTTGAAGACTCTCCGCCGGGATGGCCGCAACGGCCAACCTATGGCGGCGGCGAGCGCAAGGCCTGATTGAGCCGCATCGGTCGCAGCGGCCAAAGCCTCGGTGCCGCCGCCCTGGGGGATTTGCACCAGCACTGCGATACCAGAGGATACAGGCACCGCCATTGCGAGGAGTGGAGCGGCGAACCAGCGCGCCTGCGCAATCTATGAAAGCAATCGTAAGCTGCAGCAATCTAAGCGAGAATGTGGCGGCAATCCGGCCCCGTATAACTGCGGGGTGAGGCTCGCTTGGCTACAATCTTCCGTTAGGGAAACTGCCGTAGTGTCAGCCGCTTAAGCGCCTGCAATTGCCGCGGTGTTCTGCGCGGAAAGACACTTCGTGATGGCTAACCTGGCTGGCAGAAAATGTTGGTTCATTTCGTCACCGACGCGCCCAACAAGATACCAGCCATCCGCGCGATGCTGGAGCCGGAGCACGCCGTAGAGTCCCGCGTGCTGGGAGCTGCCGATCAACGCGCTCTCTCAAACGGTGTGCTGGTCGTTGACGCCGACCTGCGCAAGGCGGTTCCGGTTGAGCAGCTCAAGGCGATCATGCGGGACGTGGAGTGCGTTTCCGAAAAGCTGTTTGTCGTCCAGAGCCACCTCCGCGACATGGTCGCGCAGGCCTTTGCGCTCGGTGCCACGGCGGTCGTTTCGCGGCCCGGGGAGATCGTAAACAAGCTGGCCCAGGTCGAGCGCGCACAGAAATCCGACCTTGCCAGTGAGCCGCCCGGGCTCGCAAGCGCCGCGGCATCCTTCTCGTCCCTGTTCTCGGCAGCTGGGAGAGGCAAGCAAATAACGCTTTCGGATGCCGAGAACGCCACGCTGGAAGTCATCAACGGCATCAGGCAAAAAGGTCTCAACGCGTGGCTTGACGACGTCCGTCGCTATCATGAAGGGACGTTCCAGCACTGCCTGCTGGTGACGGGAGTAGCCGTCGCGTTCGCCATGAATATCAAATTCTCCGATGCAGACGTCATGCGGCTCGGACTGGCCGCAACGCTGCATGATGTCGGCAAAGCGCGCATTCCCCTGGCTATTCTGGACAAGCCCGGACGTCTT
>Ga0081540_1003987_pt1 | contig 11449 bp, 8 predicted proteins | sample TabmetS2T1R1_FD_71024 | JGI IMG/M metagenome (GOLD analysis project Ga0081540, IMG submission 71024) | Tabebuia heterophylla rhizosphere microbial communities from the University of Puerto Rico - S2T1R1 | ecosystem: Host-associated > Plants > Roots > Rhizosphere ...
CATCGCCGCCGCGCGAGCACGCCTGACTGGGGGCGCGCGCTGGGCGAAGCCGCCGCCGCACCGACGCTGCAGCATCGCGGCGGCGGTCGCGCTCACCCTGGCGTCAACCATCGTCGCAGTTGCCGGCACGCTCGATGCTCCCGACCGTGCGGCCTGCATGGCGTCCGTCGTGCCGGAGCCGCCGCGGGCCCGCCTCGACATCATGGCGCGCGGCTTCAACCTCACCGGATGGCTCGACAGCATGCCGGCGCGGCCGCCGGACCGGGATATGCTGGCGCAGCTGCGTCAGCGCGGCTTCACCCATATCCGGCTGCCGGTCACGGCCGAACGCATCATGGGGGCGTTCAGCAGTCCCGACGCGGTGAAGCGGCAATTGGACGAGCTTGACGGGGCGCTGACGGTGCTCGCCGATCTTGGCTACGGCGTGAGCCTCGACCTCCATCCGGGCGAGCGTCTCGGCCGCATGCAGACGAACGACCCGGCGCTCGCGTTCGATCTCATCGACGCGGCGTGGCGCTCGCTGGCGCGACGTTATGCGAACCGTTCGCCGGACCGCCTGTATTTCGAGCTGCTCAACGAGCCCAAGGGGCCGCCGAGCCTGTGGGCGACCCAGGCGGCGCGTCTCGTCGCCACCATCCGGCGCGAGGCACCCAACCACACGCTGATCTACGGGCCGGCCAATTTCCAGCGCATCGACGCGCTGCAGGAACTGGCGCCGCTGGCCGACCGCAACATCGTCTACGCGGTCCATTTCTACGATCCCATGATCTTCACCCACCAGGGGCTCGACTGGAGCGACGATCCGTTGCGCTATCTCGCCGGCATTCCGTTCCCGGCGCGCGCCAGCGATCCCGACGTGACGCGGCTGGTGGACAGCCTGTCGCTGCAGGGACGGGGCGCCGCCGTGGCGCTGGTGAAACGGCAGCTCACGGCGCCGTGGACGGAAGAGCGCGTCGCCAGCGAGATCGCCAGCGCCGGCGCGTGGGCCGAGCGGTTCCAGCGGCCGGTGATCATCAACGAGTTCGGCGTGCTCGGCTGGAAAACCGCGCCGGCCGACCGCGCGCGCTGGCTGCGCACCGTGCGCATGGCGGCGGAGCGCCATTGCATCGGCTGGACGCACTGGGACTATGCCGACTCCTTCGGCTTCATGCGTCGCATCGGCGAGCGCGAGGTGCCCGACGAGGCGATCATGGACGCGCTCTTGGGCAGCCGCCGCTCGCAGCGCTGAATCGGCGTCGTGTCGCGGCGCGCTACGATCGCCAGCGCTTGACGATCTTGGCCTCGATGTCGAACAGGTCGAGGGCGCGGCCGACCGTCTGATTGACGATGTCGTCGATCGTTTTCGGCCGGTGATAGAAGGCCGGCACCGGCGGCATCACGATGGCGCCATTCTCGGTCGCCGCCATCATGCTGCGGATATGGCCGGGGTGGAGTGGCGTCTCGCGCACCAGGAGCACGACGCGGCGGCGCTCCTTGAGCTGCACGTCGGCGGCGCGGCTCAGCAGGTTGTCGGTGCCGCCATAGCCGATGTCCGACAGGGTGCGGATCGAGCACGGCGCGATGATCATCCCGCGCGTCTTGAACGAGCCGCTCGACACCGCCGCCCCGATGTCGCTGTTGGAATAGACCCGCGCGGCCAGCGCGCGCGCATCGTCCACGGACGCGTCGCATTCCTCCTTGAGCGTCTGGATCGCTGATTTGGACACGATGAGGTGCGACGGGATACCGATCTTGCGCAGGATTTCCAGGACGCGCAGGCCATAGATCGCTCCGGACGCACCGCTGATGCCGACGATGAGGGGAAGCTCCTTCATCGCAGGCCCGTCTCGCTACGCAACATCTTGCCTCTCACCAATGTCCCGAACGCACGCCGCTGTGGCGGCGGAACCGGCGCTAACCTAGACTGTCGCGACTCCCGCCGATAGTAGGCATCGGCTTCGACGGTTAAGGCGCGCCGACGGTTGAGCGGAATGGGCCCGCACCTGGTGAGAGAGTGGATCGCGCGGGCCGCCGCGTTGCAGCCGCAGGCCCCGTGGCTTTTGTCGGCGGAGGATGGCCGCGCCATCACCTATGGCGAGCTCCACCGGCTGACGCGGCAGATGGCCACCTTCCTGCACGAGCGCGGGATCGGGCGCAACGATCGTGTGGCGCTGCTCGCCAACAACTGCATCGAGCACCTCGCCTGCTATGTCAGCGTCATCGCCCACGGGGCAACGATCTGCACCGTTCACGTGGAGATGAACCGCCACCATCTCGATAACATCCTGCCGGCCGTGAACCCGCGTCTCGTGGTGTTCGATCCCGGGCTGGGGCTCGACGACCTCCTGTCGGCCGTCGCGGCGCCGCGGCTTGCGCTGGGAACGTGGGGCGACGGTCGCGACGGCTTCCATGGCGCCGTCGCCGGCTGCGAAGTGACCGACGCCCACGTGGACGCGACCGGTCAGGACGATGCCATGATCGTCTTCACCTCCGGCACCAGCGCGCGGCCCAAGGGCGTGGTGCTGACGTTCCGCGAGCTCATCGCCAATGCGGTTCCGACGGCGGCAGGGTTCGGGCTCAGCAGCGCCGACCGCATCTATGACTTCCGCTCGTTCAACTGGTGCTCGGCGCAGACGCTCAGCGTGCTGCCGGTCATCGAGCGCGGCGCGTCGCTGATCATTGCGGAGAAATTTTCGCGCAGCCATTTTTTCGCGCACATAGCGGCCCACGGCGCGACGATCGCCACCGGCAATCCCACCACCATCAGCATGCTGCTCAACGGCGACGAGGTCGCCATCGCGGTGCCGAGCCTCCGCTTCGTCACGTCGAGCTCGGCGCCGCTTCCGGTCGAGGACTGGCGGCGCTTCGAGGAGCGGTTCGGCGTTCGGCTCACCCAGGGCTATGGCAGCAGCGAAACCGGATGGATCGCCGCGCAACCGGGCGAAGCGCGGCGGATCGGCACCGTCGGAAAGCCGCTAGCCTATCACCGGCTGGGAATCGTCGACGGCAGCGGCGAGCCGCTGAAGCCGGGCGAGGTTGGCGCCATCGAGCTCGGCGGGCTCGCCGGCAACGACTACCGCTACCTCGCCGACGACGGCACCATCCGGATCAACGGCCGCGGGCGCATGAAGACCGGCGATCTCGGCTTCCTCGACGACGACGGCTACCTGCACGTCACCGGACGCGAGAAGGAGCTGATCATTCGCGGCGGCGTCAACATCTCGCCGCTGGAGATCGACAGCCTGCTGATGCAGCGGCCGGAGATCGTCGAGGTCGCCACCGTCGGGATTCCCGACGCGGTGTACGGTGAAGAGGTGGTGAGCTACGTGGTGGCGCGGCCGGGCGCGCGGCTCGATGCCGACGAGCTGCTACGCTATTGCGGCAGCGTGCTGCCGGCCTTCAAGGCACCGAAGCGCATCCTCGTGAGTGACGCCTTGCCGAAAAACGAGCGCGGCAAGCTCGACCGCAAGGCCCTGGTGGCGCAGTGGGGAAGGGGTAATTCGTAGGGTGGGTCAGGCGCGAAGCGCCGTAACCCACCACTCCCGAAAAGATCGGCGGATTACGCTTTCGCTAATCCGCCCTCCTGATTCCCCGCAAGCGGGGAGAGGTGAAGATCACCGCCCGGTGCGCGCCAGTGAGTGCACCCAGCCGGCCATGCGCGAGCGCGCGTTGTCGATGTCCTTCTTGGAGAAGAAGTCCTCGGGCTTCACGCGATCGACCGGATAGACCGGGCGCATGAAGTCGCTCTCGTAGCCGAACGGCACCGTGGCATCGATGCCCATGCCGCCTTCGAACTGGGTGTTCGACGCGGTCCATTGCTTGTCGCCGGCGGTCATGCGCTCGGCCGGCATGAAGGTCTGGCCGCGGCCGCCCGGAATCGGATTGAGGATGTCGGCGCGCGGATTGACCCTTGTGGTGAGGCACCACATCACGTCGTCCATGGAGTAGGGGTCGGTGTCCTCGCTCACCGCGATGGCGAGCCGCATGCCCTGCGAGCACGACAGGATGGCGGCGAGGAAGTTGCGCTGCCAGCCTTCGTCGATCTGGTGGCGCTTCTTCACCTGGATGATGCAGCCGCCCCAGTCGGTCATGCAGTAGGGGATGACCACGTCCTGGATGATGCCCGGCTGCAGGCGGTTGCACAGCTCGAAGATCGTCGCCTCGCGCACCGTGGTGTCGATGTTGTGGTCGTCGAGGGTGTGGACGCCGAGCGCGAAGATGATCGGCTTCGATTCCAGGCGCCGCATGGTCACGGCGGTGACGTGGAAGGTCGGCGCCTTGTAGGACTTGCCCATGTAGCCGGCCCATTCCGGGTGGAAATGGAAGCGGCCCTGGATGCCGGCGTCCTCCGCCTCCTTTGTCTCGAAGCGGCGGTCGCGCGGGTTGACGTAGCCTTCGAGCACGACCTCGGCATCGGCCAGCGCCATGGCGTCGACGGTGCGCGCCTTCACCAGCCGGATGGGTGTGCCCTGCACGGCCCCGGCAATGCCGATCTCGTCGCAGCCTTGCGGCATGATGGCGTAGCCGAAGCCGGCGCCCGCCAGCAGCGTGCAGGCGGGCGGCACCCCGAAGCACATGGTGATCGGCACCGGCTCGTTGGCCTTGTAGTACTTGTTGACCACCTGCCACATGTGCGAGCCGGGCGAGATCTGGAACGTGCCGACGTTCCCCCAGCGGAAGTTCATGCGGTTGTAGCCGAGGTCGGATCCGCCCTCGAAATGCTCGCCGGTGACGCAGCGGATGCCGGACCCGACGGTGAGCTCGGGCTCGACCGCGGTATGCCGGATCGGCACCATGTACTTGTTCACGTCGTCCGGCTTCTCGATCACCACTTCCTGGCACGGCGCTTCGCTCTGCGACACCTCCACGGGTTTCAGCGGATGCGACAGCGCGTGCGCGAGCTTGCGCGTGCGCTCGACGTCGTCCTTCCAGCCGAACATCTTGTTGATGACGTTCATGTCGCCGAACAGGTTGGTGACGACGCGGTGGTTCGGCTTGCCCTTGACGTTGTTGAACAGCACCGGGCAGCCGCCGTCGAGATGCTTCTGCAGGCCAGTCACTTCGAGGTCGGGATCGACCGCCTTGTCGGTCTCGATCAGGTCGCCTTGCGCCTTGAGCCATTCGAGCATGCCGCGCAGGTCCTGAAATCCTTGCGCCTCCGCCTGGATCTTCTTCTTGCGGACCGCTTCCTGCATGGCATTCCTCCCGTTTCGCTCGATTTTCGGTAGTGTCTCAGTTTAGTTGTGGCAGTCCGCCGCTACGGCTCTCTTGTGAAGACCACGATGGCGCGCCCTTCGCGGCCATCTCTCGGATTCTTATTGATGGCTGTTGTTATGGTCAGCGTCCTGCCATCAACTTTAAAGAACCGAACTTGCTCACCGCCTGTCCAACTCTGATTCCATGACACATCAATCTTGTGGGTCACCTTAGCGCCCTCTACGACATACGTGCCGGAGTAAGCGACAAGCGTGCCAAAGAGTTTAGCCTTTTCTTCGTCCGTCGGGGCGGACGCCGCAGGCTTCGCCCGATTGTCCCCGACTAGCACCACAAACATTCGACCGTCCGGTTGATAGCTGATGTAGCCACTGGGTTTATCGCCGAGTTCGTTCAGCCGCTCTCCTGTGGCAATCACCTCACGAACGAGTGATTGAATCTTCCACGTCCCGACGATTGAGTTTTCATTTGCGATGCCACCAGATGAGGATAGCGCGAGCATTAGCACGGCGCCTACGAACTGCCCCCTCATTGCTTCCTCCGTGATGATCGCGGCAGCCTGCGAAGCTTCCGCTATTGAAACTGAGACACTACCCGATTTTCGCTCTAGCACGCCGGCGGAGCGGACGCCCAACGTCATCCCACCATGGCGGGCCAGAAGCGGCGCCGGTACTCGCGAAACCACACCGTATAGTTCTGCGGCTGATGGTCGATATCGCCTGCAAGCTCGTCGGGCGAGATCCAGCGCCACGCCGCCACCTCATGCGGGTCGGGGTCGGGCGTGCCGTCGAAGCGGCCGCCGAACACGTGCACCACCTCGTCCTCGATCAGCTCGTCCGACACTGACGCGCGATAGTGGGCGGTGAACAGATGAGTCAGCGGGCAGCTGAAGCCCATCTCCTCGGCGAGGCGGCGCAGCGCGGCGTCGTGCGTCGCCTCGCCCGGTCGCGGGTGGCTGCAGCAGGTGTTGGTCCACAGGCCGCCGGAATGATACTTGCCGGCGGCGCGCTGCTGCAGCAGCAGGCGGTTGTCGCGGTCGCGCACGATCACCGAGATGGCGCGGTGGCGCAGCCCCTGGCGGTGCGCCTCCAGCTTGCCCATGGTGCCGAGCGGCCTGTCATCGGCATCGACGAGAATCACCTCGTCGGCCGAGTTCTCCGAGCGGCTCATCACATGATCTTCACGTATTCGAAGTCGCCGGGCTTGTTGTCGATGCCGACCTTCGGTGGGGCGATCCAGCCGGCAAACTTGCCCGGCTCGCGTTCCGGCTTCATCAGGCTCTCGATGTAATCGCGGTCGGAATCCGACGGCAGGAACTCAGCCTCCCGCTTCTCCCATTCGGCGTCGGCCAGGATGTTGCCGTCGGTGTCGGCCTTGATGGTGGAGAACTCGCCGATGTGGCGGTGGAACGCGACGTGCGGCAGCTTGATCTGGAACCGGATGTTGAAGCCCTCGATCACCTTGTTCCACCGGCCGATGCCAGCGTTGCAGTCGCCGACATAGTCGTCGCGCAGCCGCATGTTCAGCCCCGACAGGGCCGGCACGTCCTGGTTCTCGATCCTGCCGTTGATCAGGCGCATCACCGGATAGGTGCCGCTTTCGAGCTGGTGGTCGTCCTTGATCCGCTCCTCGCGGAAGCGGCCCTTGACGCCGGCGTGGAACGCGTTGGCGGCGTTGGTGGAGATTTCGTTGCCGAACAGGTCGAGGCTGAGCGAGAAGTGCAGGTTCGCCTTCTTCTGCACGGTCGGCAGGTCGATGACGCCGAGCTTGCGCACCGCCTCGATGTCGTGCGGGTCGTCGATGCCGGCATCCTTCATGGCCTGACAGGTGCGCTCCACCACGCGGGTCACGCCGGTCTCGCCGACGAACATGTGGTGCGCTTCCTCGGTGAGCATGAAGCGGCAGGTGCGCGACAGCGGGTCGAAGCCCGACTGCGCCAGCGCCTCGAGCTGCATCTTGCCGTCGCGGTCGGTGAAGGTGGTGAACATGAAGAACGACAGCCAGTCGGGCGTCTTCTCGTTGAAGGCGCCGAGCATGCGCGGCGTGTCGGGATCGCCGGAGCGCCGCTCCAGCAGTCCCTCGGCCTCGTCGCGGCCGTCGGACCCGAAATACTTCTGCAGCAGGTAGACCATCGCCCACAGGTGACGGCCTTCTTCCACGTTCACCTGGAACAGGTTGCGCAGGTCGTAGAGCGACGGCGCGGTCTTGCCGAGGTAGCGCTGCTGCTCCACGGAAGCCGGCTCGGTGTCGCCCTGGATGACGATGAGCCGCCGCAGCATGGCGCGGTATTCGCCCGGCACCTCCTGCCACGCCTTCTCGCCGCGATGCGAGCCGAACGGAATCTTGCGGTCTTCGACCTGCGGCGCCAGCAGGATGCCCCACTTGTACTCGGGCATGCGCACGTAGTCGAACTTGGCCCAGCCCTTGGGATCGACGCTCACGGCGGTGCGCAGGTAGACCAGCGCCTGCTGGAAGCCGTCCGGCCCCATGTCCTGCCACCAGTCGAGATAGCCGGGGTGCCACTTCTCCAGCGCCTTGCGCACGCGGATGTCGTCGTTCAGCCCGACGTTGTTGGGGATCATTCCGTTGTAGTCGACATTGATCACGTTCATGGCACGTTATCCCGCAGGATTGGTCATGGCCGGGCCTGTCCTGGCCATCCCGCTCAGGGAGGCACCGCGGTGCCACCGCAAGCGAGATGCGCGGGTCAAGCCCGCGCATGACGAGGTAAAGGGCGTGGGTATCACACCCGCGTCCGGTCGAATGTCGGTTGCACGCCGCTGCCGTAGAGCTTCAGCGCGCCCTGCTCGCCCACCGCGTTGGGCCGCTGGAAGATCCAGTTCTGCCAAGCGGTGAGGCGGGCGAAGATTTTCGTCTCCATGGTCTCGGGTCCGGCGAAGCGCAGGTTCGCCTCCATGCCGGTGAGCGCGTCGGGTGAGAAGCTGGCGCGCTCCTCCAGCATCACCCGCACCTCATCGTCCCAGTCATAGGATTCCACCGTGGCGGTGACGAGGCCGAGCTCGTCGGCCTCCTCGGCTTCGAGCGGAATGCCGACCCGCTCCTTGAGGCGCGCGATTGCGTCGTCATCGCCGAGGAAGCGCGTCTGCAGCCGCGTGAGCCCGTTGCCCATCGGGTAGAAGCCGAAATTCGCCGTGCCGAGCGTGATGGCAGCGGCGGCGCGATTGTCGCCGTCGCGCGTGCCGATCAGCATCAGCGAGCGATCGGCGGCGAGCGCCAGCTCGGCGAGCGTGCCGGCAAAGCAGGTGCCGGGCTCGATCAGCGCAATGAAGCTGCGCGACGTCACGTCGATCCGCTTGAACACCCGCTTGAGGTAGTGGCGGACCTCGCGCATCAGCCAATCGTCTTCGCCGAGCACGGCGTCGTACCCGAGCACGCTGTGCGCGTCGCCCTCGGTGCGGAAGATGACGAGACCGATCTCCGGCTCGTTGGCGCGCAGGTGCAGGATCGCGTCCTCGAACTCGCGGGCGAGCGCAAGCGGCCAGAACGCGGCGCCCTGCTCGTGGGCGGCGGCGACCGACGGCGGCGCCGCGTCGGCCGGGCTACGCACCGTGAGCGTCGCGCGGCCCCGCCCGCGGTCCACGTCGAGGCCGACATGCGCATAGGCGATGCTGTCGCCATTGGGGCGGCGCTGGATCGGATCGAGCTTGATGCCCTTGGCGTCGCGCGGCCGGTCGGAGCGCGCCGCGAGCTCGCGCGCCCGCGTCGCGACGGCATCGTCCCATTTCGAATTGGGCACCACCTCGTCCACCAGGCGCCACTCGACCGCCTTGGCGCCGCGCAGGCCCTCCTCGATGGTGCAGAAGATGTCGGCACGGTCGCGCCGGACCTTGCGCTTGTCGGTGACGCGGCTCAAACCCCCAGTCCCCGGCAGCACGCCGAGCAGCGGCGTCTCCGGCAGCGACACGGTGGAGCGGCGGTCGTCGATCAGCATGATGTGGTCGGCCGCGAGCGCCAGCTCGTAGCCGCCGCCGGCGCACGAGCCTTTCACGGCCGCGAGATAGAGCTGGCCGGAATTGGCGGAGGCGTCCTCGATGGCGAGGCGGGTCTCGTTGGTGAACTTGCAGAAATTGACCTTGTGGCCGTGGCTGGCCTTGCCCAGCATGCGGATATTGGCGCCGGCGCAGAACACGTTGTCCTTGCCGGAGCGGATCACCACGGCGCGCACCTCGGGATGCTCGAAGCGCAGCCGCTGCACCGCATCATTGAGCTCGATGTCGACGCCAAGATCGTAGGAATTGAGCTTCAGCTCCACCCCATCGAACAGGCTCCCGGCCTGGTCCACGTCCATGATCAGCGAGGCCACCTCGCCGTCGATCTCGACGCGCCAGTGACGGTAGCGGCTGGGATCGGTCTGGAAGTCGATGGGCTTCATCGCGGCTCCGGGTTGCCGCCGAGTTATAGTGCAGATCGATGGTCCGGGCCACCCGAGCAGGCTGCGTAAGCCGCGTCCGGGCGTCGCGTGAGCGATGCTGTTCGGTAGGGACAATGCTCGAATGCGCGTCGGGCGTGCTGGACTCTGACGGAAAACGCCTTTTCAATAGGCGCGGCTGTCCTGCCTGCGTTTATTGGCGTCACCTGATCCGTTTCCGCGCGCGATGACCGTCCTCTCCGTCCACCACGTAACCACGTATCGGTACCGGCGGCCGGTGGCGTTCGGCCAGCATCGCATCATGTTTCGGCCGCGCGACAGCTACGACCAGAAGCTCATGGAGGCGACGCTGGCGGTGACGCCGCAGCCGAAGCGCGTGCGCTGGCTGCACGATCCGTTCGGTAATTGCGTCGCCATCGCGGAATTCGCCGAGCGCGCCGACGAGCTGCGCTTCGAAAGCAATATCCGGCTCGACCATTCCTTCGCCAACGTCCCGGACTTCCAGATCGAGGACTACGCCCGCACCTATCCGTTCTCCTACCGGGCCGACGAGATGCCCGACCTGGTGCCGGCGATCGAGCGGCAATATTCCGATCCCGACCAGGAGGTCTACCGCTGGGTGCGCCGCTTCCTGCACAACGGCAAGCCGACCAACACCGCCGCGGTGCTGAAGACGCTCAACCGCGCCATCAAGGAGGGCTTCACTTACGAGCGGCGCTACGAGCCTGGCACCCGCGACCCGGCGCTGACCTTGAAGCTCGGGCGCGGCTCGTGCCGCGACCTTGCACTCCTCATGATCGAGGCGGTGCGCTCGCTCGACCTCGCGGCGCGCTTCGTCTCCGGCTACCTCTACGTGGCGTCGCGCGACGGGCCGCAGCACGTGGGCGGCGGCTCGACCCACGCGTGGTGCCAGGTCTACCTGCCCGGGGCTGGATGGGTGGAGTTCGATCCGACCAACGGCATCGTCGGCAACCGCGACCTCATCCGCGTGGCGGTGGCGCGCGACCCCAGCCAGGCGGTGCCGCTCTCCGGCACCTGGCGCGGCTCGCCCTCGCACTACCTCGGCATGGAGGTCGACGTGAAGGTGCGGGCGGAGCGGGCGTTGGCGACGCCGGTGTTGACAACAGCCGCTCAGTGAAAATTGCGGCCCTTGGGCAGCACCGCGGCGGCCTGAGACACGTCGAACAGGTCGGGCTTCTTCTTCAGTGACGTGACCAGGGCATCGCCGGCGCGCGGGTGGCGCGGGCGGAACGGCTCGGGAGTGGCAGCCTCTTCCTCCTTGCGCCGGGCGATTTCGCGCTGGTGCTTGTGCTTGGCCGAGCGGATGCCGGGATCGGGGCGCTTGACCTCGTCGCAGCGCATGAGCGTGTCGACCGCCGGCGCCTGCTCGTGCAGGCGGCGCAGCAAGCCCGACAGATCTTCGAGATGATCGGCGACCACGTGGATCACGCCGGACTCGTTCTGCAGGAGCCCGGTGACGCTGACCAGGCGGGCGCCGAGCACGACCGGACGATAGGTCTCGAAGGTGCGCAGCCACAGGATGGTGTTGGCGATGCCGGTCTCGTCCTCCAGCGTCATGAAGATCGCCTTGGCGTCGCCCGGGCGCTGGCGCACCAGCACCAGGCCGGCCACGGTCACGCGGCGGCCGGAGGGAATTCGTGTAAGCCGCTCGTGGCGCACGATGCCGCGACGGTCGAGATCGCCGCGCAGGAACGACACCGGATGCGCCTTCAGCGACAGGTGCAGGTGGCGATAGTCCTCGATCACCTGCTCGCCCGGCGGCATCGGCGGCAGATGCGCATCCGGCTCGAGCTCCGGCATCTTCACGCGGGCGAAGAGCGGGAGGTCGTCCTTGTCGCCGGCGCG
>Ga0081540_1003988_pt1 | contig 11448 bp, 15 predicted proteins | sample TabmetS2T1R1_FD_71024 | JGI IMG/M metagenome (GOLD analysis project Ga0081540, IMG submission 71024) | Tabebuia heterophylla rhizosphere microbial communities from the University of Puerto Rico - S2T1R1 | ecosystem: Host-associated > Plants > Roots > Rhizosphere ...
AAAGCAGACATTTGCAGCGCAAAACGGCATGTCCCCTTTACCCCCAAAAACGGACATATGCGGGGCACCAGTGGATGTCTGCTAAGGGCCAAATAGCGGCCTCATGCATTGCACCAAAATGCGTGACTATTCGAAAGCTGTCTTCACCAAAACATGGACGTTTTAAGATAATAGCAGTATCGCGGGACTAAGAGCACGATGACCCCGGAGGAATTTCAAATACTACCCACGTTTGCTTCGTGGGATTGACATCACGCTAAGAGCTCACGCGGCAAATGTTCGGACTGTCGTCTCGCGCGGGTTTCCCCGCTTGCCGCTCTATTTCAGCACCGACACATTGACATCGGCAAAGGTCGTCCTGGGCAATCAATTGCCAATCCCGCCATTGTCATCATGGGGACTGACTCGCTTTGCCGATTTCGAGCGCGGAACCTTCAGCGGCATCACATATCTGAACACTTTTTTCTTGAAGCGGGACGAACTAAGAAATGAGGCGGTCCATTTTCATGAACTTATTCACGTAATTCAGTGGCAAATTCTTGGACCCGAAAATTTTCTGCGTTTGTACGCGGAAGGCTTGGAGCGCCTTGGATACCGAAATAATCCATTGGAAGTGAGGGCATACGATGCCGAGGCAGCATTCAGGGCCAACGATGTCTTTGACGCAGAGAAAATAGTGGCTCAGAAGCTGAGCTAGTCCGCGGCTACTTCCCAGAAATTTCGGATCAACTGCTTATCGCTTTAGCGGGTTGCGATGCCGACAATAAGGTGACCTTACGCGCGACGTTGCCATCAACGCTGCGTGAAGGAAATGTCTGCTTTGGGCCAAAGGCTCGGACCTTTCTAAATAGTTAGTCATCTATATGATGAAATTTGGCGGGGGGCAGTTTTCCAATGAGTCTTCGTCGTCGGCTATCTGCGCTTGTCGCGATCGCTTTGATACCGTCGTTACTGCTCTCAGCATATAATGCTGCACGTTGGAAAGTATTTCTCGAAGACGAAGCAAATACTACCGCACTTTCGGCGGCACGGTTTATATCTGCCGAATTCGGGCTGGTAATTGACAACAGCCGTCAACTGATGACGGCAATGGCCAAATATCCAAATATCCCGGGTCATGAAGAGGAATGCACGTCCTATTTCAAATCAGTAATTGCAGATATTCCGATTTATCGCGAAGCTGCAATCATCGATACCGACGGTAAGTTTCACTGTTCGACCGTTCCGATTCCACCGACCCTCGACGTTAGAGATCGCATTTATTTTTATGAACCGTTGAAAACCGGCAAGTTCACCGTTGGAACAATCACTCAAGGTCGCGTAACGCGGTCTAGGTCAATTCATTTATCCATGCCATACAAAGATGCTAACGGTTCGATAAGGGGAGTAATTGTCCTTACATTGAACCCGGAAAAATTGGCCGATATTCTCCCAGCGTATCCATGGCGATCGGAGCATCGGCTCATCGTTCTGGATCGCGAGGGATCGTTGGTACTTACGATTCCACTAAGTGACTTTGAGAATGTTGAAGCAATTTCCAAATCGATCTTTCCTAAAATTGAGCACGCACCCGCCGGGACGATGGATATCAAGGGTCCAAATGATCGCTCAGAGATAATCGGGTTTGTTCCCCTACATGACGCGTCGGAAGGTCTATTTACGGCAGTTGCAATTGATCGCGATTCAGTGTTGACCGGCTCTATCATCAATGTACAGGGCATCGCCTTTAATTTGATCGCTCTAATACTTGCTGTGATTGGCGTCTGGTTGGCTGCTTACCTTATGATCGACCGCCCGATCCGGGCGCTTATCAAGAGTGCGGGCAAACGGCAGGCAGGCGACATAGCGACGCCGTTTCCAAAACTAAGATTATCGACCGAATTTAGACAGCTAAGTGCGGCCTTGTCCCGAATGTCAAATAGGATCAATGAGCTTCTTAAGCAGAAAGACCTTCTTTTACGTGAGCTTCAACATCGCGTGATGAACAGCCTTAATATACTTTCGAGTCTCTTGGACGTACAAAGGCGATATGTCGTAGACCCCGCGGCGAAAGAACATCTTGCAAATGCACGCGACCGCATTATCGCGATGGGAACTGTTTATCGCCATCTTTACCAAGCTCACACATTGGAGTACGTCGAATTCAGCGAATTCTTAAACACAATTTGTAATACAAGTGAAACTGCATATGTCAGAGGCAGCAAACTCTCCATTGAGGCCGAGGCCGAGCCAGTTCAGCTTTCAGGTGCGCACGCGATTGCTCTTGGCATGTTGACACATGAACTTATAACAAACGCGCTTAAGCATGCTTATTCGGATGGCGTACGGGGGCACATAAAAGTCATTTTGAAGCATACGGACAACGATAGTATCGAACTACGATTCTCAGATAATGGACGAGGGCTTCCGGACAATTTTCAGATAGAGACAACGTCGTCATTGGGGATGAAGATCATCGCCTCAACTGTCCGCCAGCTTGGCGGCAGCCTCGAAATCAACCGACTCAAGCCGGGGACCGAGTTTGTGATCCGTCTGCCCTCCAGTATCGAGCACCGTGGCTAACCCCAATGATCTCCTCACTTACAAACGTTAAGGGGCGCGGGGTGCCGTCTGTGATTCTGTGGCTGCCATTTAACGAGCGTGCGTTCGCGTTTAGAGCTGACATTTGCACTGCAACGCTATGTCCGCTTTGGGTCAAGAGCGGACATGTGCGGCGCACAAGGTCATGTCCGCTTTACCCCCAATAGCGACATCGATTGCGTATTTTCATGGGGGCTGTAGAGACCCTCACGGCCTGTATCGGGCGAGATAGTTCGTGATCACTTTCTGTAACCCACGTCACACAGGCAACGGGATGTTGAGAGTATTTCCGCGGGCATGTGCATGAAAGGCATCAGGAGCGTGTAACGTGACAGCAGCCGAAGAATATCGTCAGAACGCAGCCAAATGCCGCGAGGTAGCGCGGACAGCCTCACCCATTCACCGCCGGCGGCTAGTGGAAATGGCCGAGACCTGGGAACGTCTGGAGCGGGCCCGGCGGCATCGTTTCGATTTAATAAGAAAGAGGCTCAAAGAAGCACACACCATATAAGTCAAAACCCATAAGGAAGCCCCGGTTGACGGGAGCAACCGGGGCTAAAGCGGATGATGAGTATCGAACTCGTAAGGGGCAGCTGACGTCCATCGCTATTTCAAGACCACTATCGCGACGGGGTTATGACAGTTCCGGCATTTAGCGTCGATGGGACGAGTGTTGGTGCCTCTGGTCCGTCTAACGTATCCGCAACCTCATTCCATACCTTGCAGCCGTCGCAGTCGCCTTCGCTCTGAAGTGCGTCAGCTGTTTTTCGCGCCAATTTGCTTGCTGCAGTTCCATGGCGCTTCTTTAGGAAGCTGGCGTACATTTCAACCGCGTCGCGGTGGGCTGGAAACCACATCGCGTTACCCCCTACGCATGACTAATTTGAGTGTGACAGTAGGATGAAAAGAAAGTCGGAGTGTGACAGTAATACGGCGCAAAGCTGTGGACAATCATCTGGCTGTCATATTTCTGATTCACTTCCGAAAGCTGTCATAGGCCGGTCATAAGTTTATTTTCTTATGGTCTTGTGGGCCATCGTTCCGGCCTTGGCCTGTCGCGCCCTCGACAGCCCTGCCTGGCGATAGTCCGGCTCAGGCTGTCGTCGGTGGGTCTAACTGCCGGCGCTTCCTCCGAATAAGCGACAAGTCATTAAGCCGTCTTGTGGGCGGGCTACTTCTGGTGTGCGGCCGCGGCGTCGTGCCCCCAACTTGGATCAATTCGCTTAAGGCAAGCACTGATGCCATTTCGTACGTTCAGAGGCCCGGATGAGCAACCAATAAGGTCAATATGCAGGACGTGCGGAGGCCTAGTGCGGTTGATTTGGATCACGCCCAATCATCGGGCGGACGATTGCTTTGAGTTAGAATGCACGACGTGCCGAGCCGTCTTCGAAATTAAACTGAGACCAGACAACAACGACTATCCAGACAGCATTAAGCAGATATAAGTCACTGTTTGCGAAATGTCCGCTTTGGGTCAAAAGCGGACATTTGCGACGCAAAACGTCATGTCCCCAATAGCGACATCGATTGCGTTTTTCGGCATGTCTGCTTTGGGCCAATAGCGGACCCCTGCAGCGCAGCAACGAGGACTGCTATTCGATCACCTTGTCGGCGCGGTCAAATAGCGTGAGCGGCACCGTGAGACCGAGCGCCTTCGCCGTTTTGAGGTTGATGACCAACCTATACTCTGTCGGCGCCTGCACTGGCAGGTCGGCCGGCTTCTCGCCTTTGAGGATGCGATCCACATAGGTCGCCGCCCGCCGGAACAAATCGCCCTGTTCGCTTCCGTAGGATAGCAGGCCGCCTTGTTCAATGAAGAAACGCCAGGGATAGACAACAGGTAGACGGTAGCGAGCAGCCAGCAAGACGATTTCCGCGCGATGAACATTCATGAAGCCGTCCGGCATCACGATTAGTCCACCGTTTGGCTCGCGTGCCTGTGCAGCGATGACGGTCTCGAATTCAGTCTTGTCGTGAACAGTTGCAGCGATCGCCTCCAAGCCGAGGGACGCAGCGGCGGCTTTGAATGGCTCTAGGTAAATGTTGGCAAATGGCGTCGTTGCCGGATTGAACAACAAGGAGGCTCGGTTGCTGCGCGGTGCGACCTCCTTGAGCAGCTCCAGCCACTTACCAGTGATCGTCGGTTCCATAATGGTGAAGCCAGTGGCGTTACCTCCCGGTCGCGCCAAGTTTTGAACAAAGCCGCTGCCAACTGGATCAGCAACGACTACAAACACCACGGGGATCGTCTGCGTTTGTTGCAGCATTGACGCAGTCGTGGGCGTGTTTTGCACAAGAATGACGTCAGGCTGCAACGCGACGAGTTCCTTTGCCGATCGTTGCCTCATCTCCGCGTCATCGAGCGCCCCCCAGCGAGAATCGATTCGGATGTTGCGGCCTTCCGTCCACCCGAGTTTCTGGAGTCCCTCCCGGAACGCGGCCAAGTAGGCGTGAAATTCCGGGTCGCTCTCAGCGTGGGCCATCAGTACGCCGATGCGCCGCATTCGACCCGTCTGTTGAGCATGTGCGGCAAGTGGCCATGAGGCTGTGAAACAACCCGTAAGCTTGATGAAATCTCGCCTGCGCACGGGAACCATCCTCCAGCTATGGATGACTGGGTTCGGCTCAAAGCCTAGCAGATGGGTCCGCAGGAGGAAGGTGTGGTCCGGCCGGACCCAATGTCCGCTTTGGGTCAAAAGCAGACATTTGCAGTGCAAAAAAGCTGTCCGCTTTACCCCTGAGAGCGACCATCACAGCGTATTTCTGACATGTCTGCTAAGGGCCAGAAGCGGACATTGCGCTCAAACCGGAACGCCCTGCTCGATGCGCGTCCGGTACATTGCCCTGAACTCGTTGTAGCGAGCGGACATAAGCTCGGACTTGAGAGCTGGTGCTTTATCAGGATGCCCGGAATCGAACGGCGGCGCTGGGTCATACTCTATTCCGAGCTGGATTTTTTTGGCCATCGTCTCGCCTGCAATTTCGGCAATGACACTAAGCGCAAAATCAATACCAGCGGTCACGCCACCTCCGGTGATTACATTTCCGTCTTTCACCACCCTTGCCTTTTCGTATGTAGCTCCGACGAGCGGCAGAAGATCCGTATAGGCCCAGTGCGTCGTAGCCCGGCGCCCCTTCAAAAGACCGGCCATACCTAAAACAAATGCGCCCGTGCAAACTGACGTGACGTACTTTGCAGCCCTCGATTGCTGCCCGACAAATTCGATAGTTTCGCGGTCGTTTATGATACCGGCCACGCCTTCGCTTCCGCCGGGTATGCAGATCAAGTCGAGAGGCGGACAGTTGGCAAAGGTGTGTGTTGGCATGAGGCCAAGTCCGCAATCACTCGGCACAGGCGCTGCCGATTTAGCGACAATGTGAGTTGCCGATTGAGGAAGCCGTGAGAGCACCTGTAGCGGACCCGTGAAATCCAGCTGGGTCAGATCAGGGAAGATAACGAAGCCGATATTGAAGGCCGCCATACTCGCCCCCTATTTCGGGGGATCGTAACGGCTCAAATAGTAACATTGGAAGGGCCCGCCGATGTCCGCTTTGGGTCATAAGCGGACATATGCAGCGCAAAACGGCATGTCCGCTTTACCCCCAATAGCGACATCGATTGCGTTTTTTCGGCATGTCTGCTTTGGGCCAATAGGGGACATTGGGCGTTCCCGGCATGGATCGCCAAATGCAAATTGAACAGGTACCCTTTTTTATCGCGCGGGAGAGGTTCGTGGCAAAATTTCAAAACATTCTGGAGACGGTCGGCAACACGCCCGTGGTACGGATCAACCGGCTGGCACCGCCCGGTGTCAACCTGTTCGCAAAGATCGAGGCGTTCAACCCGCTGGGGTCGGTCAAAGATCGCCTGGCGTTGGGCGTGATCGAGGCCGCCGAGAAGTCTGGTGACCTCAAGCCTGGGCAGACAGTCATCGAGGCGACCAGCGGCAACACCGGCATCGGGCTTGCAATGGTATGTGCCGCCAAAGGTTACCCGTTGGTGGTGACCATGGCCGAGCAGTTCAGCGTTGAGCGGCGCAGGCTGATGCGTTTCCTCGGCGCCAAGGTCGTCCTTACCCCGCAGGCAGGGCGTGGCTTTGGCATGGTGGTCAAGGCGGTCGAGCTCGCCAAGGTGCACGGCTGGTTCCTGACCCGCCAGTTCGAGAACGAAGCCAACCCTGACATCCATTCCCGCACCACGGCTAGAGAGATCATCAATGACTTCAAGGGCGAGAAACTCGACTATTGGGTGACCGGCTACGGCACCGGCGGAACGCTGAAGGGCGTTGCTCGCGTGTTCGCTAAGGAAATGCCAAACACCAAGATTGTGCTCTGTGAACCCGAGGATGCGCAACTCATTGCCAGCGGAATAAAACAAGAGCGCAATCCTGACGGATCGCCATCAGCGGCCCATCCTGTATTCAAGCCGCACCCCATACAGGGTTGGACGCCAGACTTCATCCCGAAACTGACCGCAGATGCCGTAGACATCAAAGTGATCGAGCGAATCGTCCACATTTCGGGGGCCGAAGGAATCAAATGGAGCGGTGAGCTTGCACGCAAGGAAGGTATTTTCGTCGGCATAAGCGCGGGAGCAACTTTTGCCGGCGCATTGAAGGTCGCCACCGACGCGCCGAAGGGCACGAACATCCTCTGCATGCTGCCCGACACCGGCGAGCGCTATCTAAGCACTCCTCTGTTTGCCAACGTGACGGCGGACATGACCGAAGAAGAGCTAGAGATTTCGCGCTCGACGCCAGGCCAGCAGTTCCCGGCCACAGCGCCTTAGTGTGGAAGCCATGATTGATCCCGATGTCCGCTAAGGGCCAATTGCGGACTCATGCACCACAGCAATCGTTCGTCAGCGCATTAAGATGGGGAGATTAGGTCACGCGGCTCCCCTAAAACGCTGACAGTGCCCGTTCGATCATTGAGTCCGATGCTGTCAGGCTAATGCGAAAATAATTTGTCGTGTCCATGATGCCGCCGGGCAGCACGAAGACGTCGCTGTCCGCGAGTCTGTTCCAATGGTGCTCGGCGTTGCCCTTCGGCCATTTGCTCCAAAGGTAGAATGTCCCTTCCGGCAGTAGCACTTCGTAGTCAGCTTTAGTAAGCGTCGCAGTGAGGAGATCTCGTCGCCGCGCAAGCGCTTTTAGATCAATTGAGAGATTCTCAAGGTCGGACGCCGCATACTGCATGACTGCGTTGGGAAAGGACCAGCCGAGCGCCATCTGCGTCGAGAACATCGCGTCCCGCAGCGCATTACGCTCCTCGGTGGGCATAGTCGGAGAAATCGCTAAATAGCCAATCCGCTGACCCGGTGCGAGCAAGATTTTGCCGTAGCTATAGGAAATCAACGTCCACGGATAAAATGATGCCGGACTGATAAAGCTGCGGCCTTCGAAGCGTATGCGACGATATGGTTCGTCCGATAGTAAAAACACGCGATGGCCGTATCTCGCCGACGTCCGTTCCAGTAGTTCTCCTAAAGCCTTCAGCGTATTGTCATCGTAAATCCGACCCGTCGGATTGTGAGGCGAGTTGACGATCACCATTCGGGTCTTGGGACCGATCGCTCCTTCAATTGCTGAAAGGTCGAGGTCAAAGGTTGGTACCTTCAGTTTGACTTTGCGGGGAACTGCGTCGGCAGCGAGGAGCATTGGTTCGTAGCAAAACCATGCCGGCTCGGAAATTACCGCCTCGTCGCCGGCGTCGAGTACGAGACGGAAGGCCACCATAATCGCCGCAAATGCGCCGGCAGTGAGTGCAATATCGGGCGGTTCGAACGGCAGCGCCAATTCGCGTCTGAGTCGTTCGGCGAGAAAGGCTTGCGGCGCTTCCTCGCTTGTCTTGTAGGCAAACCAGTTCTTGTCTTTTGGCACGGTTCGCTCACGCAGCGCCGTGACGAGTCCGTCCAGCGGCATTTCGTGGGGATTGCCAAACGTGAGGTCGCAGATACCAGGATCGCCGCGGCGCTTGCCATATCGCGAGGTGAAATAAAAATCCTTTACGGCTGCGAATGCCGCATCGGCCGCCCTAATCCGCCTAGAAATGACCGACATCCTTGCCCGATGGTTTTGCTCCGACGCCATCAACCATAGCAGATGAAGTTACCGCGGTAAGGAACGGTCTGCGCGACCCCATCTCCGCTTTGGGGTCAAAAGCCGACATTTGCAGTGCAAGAAGGCATGTCCGCTTTACCCCCAATAGCGACCGCGATAGCGCACTCCCGCAAACGGTCATGTCTGCCCTACCCCTAAAAGCGGACATGTGCGGTGCAAGAGGCGATGTCTCTAAGGGCCAAAAGCGGACTCATGCACCGCATCAAACATCAGGCAGGGCCTTTTCCGTGGTCAGTTTCGTGTACTTGTCTGCTGAGCGCCTTTTTAACAAATTCTACGGAATCAATTGCCGCCCCTAGTTCGATTCGAAACTGCTCGATTGCTTCATTCATCTCTGGCGGCAGGTCTCCCCACCAATCGATAACCTGACTCATCGCTTCTTGAACGGTTCCCAGCATTTCTTCTATTGCAATTTCACGGTAGGTCTTCGGCATGGCGCTGTCACCTCTTCTCCAAGTAGATGAGCTACAGCAAAACAGCAACTCTGCTGGACTATCACCAGAATATCTCCGTCCGAAAAGTAAACCTCAGTTCCCGAACGGGGTCGTCAATTCCGTCTCGCTTGTGTCCACCACGAACACCGCGAGGAGCTTGGCCGGCCCCGCAAAGCGTCATGTCCATTTTACCCCGAATAGCGACCGCAAAACGCAGATCCGCGCAAAAGGCCATGTCTGCTTTGCCCCCGAAAGCGGACATGTGCTGCGCTAACACCGATGTTTGCTAAGGGCCAAAAGCGGACATACTAAGCGCCTACAACGGGGTTGACCGGCACGTGGAGACCGCAATGGAACAATTCGGATCGGGCAAGGTTCATAAACGAGTTGGACCAAGGTCCAACGGATAAATTGTCGCGGGAAATAACTTGCGCCACTGGTGGCCGATCGCATCAAAGATCGGTATCGGCGTAGATTCAAGTCCTGGTCAAAACAAAACAGACAAAGACTATTGTTCAGCCTCGGCTGGATGGCGCAACTTATTGCGCAGCTTCGCACCCCGATTGCGCCCGACGAGATTCTGCAATTCAGCTACACGAATATCGAGGCGCTCTCGGATAGCCTTGCGTCGACCTGACGTTAGATTTTTCTTAGCTAGCTTACTCCAGTCCTGAGAAATCGCTTCTCGGACTGAGCGGATTTTGCCTTCGTCCAGCCGTTCTGCCTCCGCATCGTCAACGGCCTCGGGAAATCGCGACCTTCTGCGCAAGCCCAGCAACCTCAATACCCTCATCCTTGCGCTGAGGCTATTCAAAGGCGCGCCTAGCACACCCGGCTTTGGCTGGCCGTCACTTCGCACTGGACACTCACTCACTCTACGCAACAAACAAAGCTAATTATCCTCCTAGTCTGGCGAAAAAGCTACCTAGCGTCAGCTACTTCTGGAGTGTCCCAAATTGGGAATGTCCGCTTTGGGTCAAAAGGCGGACATTCACATCGCAAAAGGTCATGTCCGCTTACCCCCAATAGCGACATCAATTGCGTCTAAGAGCGATCTCGGTAACCCCGTCATCGAGACGGGGGAATTAGGTCGATCGGTCCTGTTGTCGCTGTTGGCTCTGGCGGTGCCGCTGTCGCCATCGTTTTCTCGTTAGGACCTAGCTACCTTGATCTTCTTTTCCTTCTTGTCGATCGCAACCCCCTTCGTCTTCTGCTTGTCGGTTGCGGCTGCCTTCGTCGGCTTCTTGGCCTTGCTGGCGCGCTCCACATAGTCCGTCGGCGGCTCGACCATACGCGCCATGAAGCGCTCAACGCGCTCGGCCCATAGCGCGATGAACTGCCCACTGGTCAGAAGCTCAAGTCCGCCCTTGATCTTGTTTTTGAGGTCCGACGGGACGTTGCCCCAGATGGCCTTGCGCGCCCATTTCTCACCCTTCTCCTGACCCTCGGAAGTCAGGTACATGTTTTTCCATGCCAGCTGGTGCGGCGCGGCATAATGAAACGCACAGCCTTGATAGCCTTGCTGGTGGATGCAGTAGATTTCTACCGCCGTGGCCTTACGACCGACGTCCTTCTCAAACTCTGCGGCCTCAGTCGCAAACTTTCTGGCCGCCGCGATCGAGCAGTCGCGGATGTCGTAGATGTCGCCTTGCCAGTATTTGGCAAACTCCAAGTCGGAAAGCTGGAACAGGCACTTATAACTGCCGGCCCTAGCTTTCGGATTGTAGCCGGACTCGATCGCGGCAAACGCCTTCATCATCTGCATGTCCACATCGAACAGCTTTGCTGCCTGTTCGATCTCGGCCCGTATGTTGTTGGTGTGCGGCCCGCGGGCAGCGCTGATCTCGTCTGGCAACGGCACCGGCGTCCAATGCGCGACACTTTCCGCGTGTAGAGCGAATGGGAAAGTGAGTGCAGAGATGAAGGTCCCGACCGCGAAAGATTTACGCACCCAATGCGCGAAAGCGATACATTGCAAGTCTGTCACCTCCGAGCCGCCCAATAATCTGCGGCCGCGTTTTGCTGGTTAACCGCGCTTGGCGATGGAGTGAGTTGGCTTCAATGGTGGGTGCGCTGCCGCAAGTTAGATATGTTAGGCGCCGGAAATGTAGACGCTCCTGAGAAAGCCAACAGCGACACGACCAACACGATAATTGCAGCCATCCACATTTCTCCTTGCGGACTGACCTACATTGTTTGTGAACGCCTCGCTTGTGAGTCCCTGCCAATGATTTGTTGGCTGAAGACCCTTACTGGGATACAGAATTTTTAGTTGAGAGCCGAGGCGACAACGTCAAACTGATCGATTG
>Ga0081540_1003989_pt1 | contig 11448 bp, 9 predicted proteins | sample TabmetS2T1R1_FD_71024 | JGI IMG/M metagenome (GOLD analysis project Ga0081540, IMG submission 71024) | Tabebuia heterophylla rhizosphere microbial communities from the University of Puerto Rico - S2T1R1 | ecosystem: Host-associated > Plants > Roots > Rhizosphere ...
GAGCTGATCCAGCTGATCCAGTACACGCCGGTGACGTCGCAGGTGGAGAAGACGCCGCTGGTGATCGTCCCGCCCTGCATCAACAAGTACTATTTGCTCGACCTCGGCAAGGGCAATTCATTCGTCGAATATGCGGTGGCGCAAGGCCACCACGTGTTCCTGATCTCCTGGCGCAGCGCCGTGGCGGAGATCGGCCAGCTCAGCTGGAACGACTATCTCACCCTCGGACCGCTGAAGGCGATCGATGTCGCGCGCGAAATCACCGGCGTCGACAAGGTCCACGCGCTCGGCTTCTGCGTCGGCGGCACGATCCTGAGCTGCGCGGCCGGCGTGCTGGCGGCGCGCGGCGAGGACAAGCTTTCGACCATTACGCTGCTCACCACCATGATCGACTTCTCCGACACCGGCGATATCGGGCTGCTGATCGATCAGGGCCATGTCGTGCTGCGCGAGGCCACGATCGGCAATGGCGGCATCCTGCCGGGCAAGGAGCTTGCCTTCACCTTCGGTACGCTGCGCGCCAACGATCTGATCTGGCGCTATGTCGTCGACAGCTATCTGAAGGGCGCCTCACCGGATGCGTTCGACCTGCTGTACTGGGATTCCGACAGCGTCAGCCTGCCGGGACCGATGTATTGCTGGTACACCCGCAACACCTATCTCGAGAACAGGATCAGGGAGCCGGGCAAGACCACGCAGTGCGGCGAGGACATCGACCTGTCGCGCGCGAAAGTGCCGCTCTATGTGCTCGCCTCGCGCGAGGACCACATTGTGCCGTGGAAGAGCGCTTATCTGTCCAAGAACCTGATCGGCAAGGAGCCGCGCTTCGTGCTGGCGGCGAGCGGCCATGTCGCCGGGGTGATCAATCCGCCCGCCAAGAAGCGGCGCAGCCACTGGCTCAATGACGATCTCAGCGGCGATGCCGACGCCTGGCTCGAGAAGGCGGAGGAGCGCCCGGGAAGCTGGTGGGGCGACTGGGACGCCTGGATGAAGCGGCATTCCACCGGCACGCTCGAAGCTCCTGCGCAGGCCGGCAATGCGAACTACCCGGTCATCGAATCCGCGCCCGGCCGCTACGTGAAGCTGAAGTCAAATTGAAGCATTTTGCTTTGCTCAAATGCGAGACGCCGGCTTAGCGTCATCGCAAGCTGGACCTTGCCATCGTGTTGGCCTCGTCAACGGAGGCCATGCAGTGATCGACGACAAGGTGAGTATCCGGTGCCCGAAATGCACCAAGATGTTCCGCGACCGCGCCCAGCGCGTGCGCGACGGCTATCAGGTCAATTGCGAGCACTGCTCCCGGCTGCTGACGCTCAACCGCGATTCCGAGGATCCATTCATCCGCCGCGCGCTGAAGACGGCGAAAGAAATCCGCGCAGCGCTCGAAGCCGCCCCGAAAACCACCCGGGTCGATGCATCCGTGCGAAGTATCTGAGGCGAGGGGCGTGCCGCGTGTCTTTTGCATAGATTGTGCAGATTAATGCACACATTCTGTGGTGTTTGTGCATTGGCGAGTCTCATGGTGGACTCGAGCAGCCGTTCGGTTCAGGGGCCCTGCAGTGAGACGCGCCGCTATAATTCTCATAGTCCTTTGCTGCGCAGCTCTTGCGGCAATCGAATATCTGAATTTCAGCGGTTATTGTTATTCGCGATCACGATGGCTTTCCGACGCCGATCTGATCCGCCATGCAGTCCGACACACGTTGCAACGAAGGTCGGCGAGAGAGGTAGGCGATATTCGCTACGATTCAGTCGGCGCCTTCCTCAATCGGAATCCGGATTGTTGTAAGATTCTTCGACAGGATCGAGGTGTATTTGAACAGACTCTGGAGCATCCGTGGGTGCGTGTATTCGGTTGGTACATTCTCGTTGTGAAAATGTGGTACCAAACCGCAGAGGCCGGGCCAAACCATTTCGTGGATTCAGCTGTAGCGATGAATTCTTGCGGAGATTTCTCGGAACGATATTCGTTCCTGACGTCGCGCTCGAAGGATGCCGGAACGAATTGATATGAGACAATGCCGACCGACAACCGAGGTCCACGGTCGCTCGCGCGACCGCTGGCGCAGTCGCCGCGTCTACTGCACGAATTTCACGCCGTAGGTCTTGCCGCGGCGCCACACCACTTCGCATTCATAGCGCCCGTTGTGCTCGGGCGTCAGCGTCAGTCCGAAGCGGTCGCGCACGTCGATCGCGACATCCGTGACGATCTTGGCGCCGCCGGGCGAGACGTCGAGCACGGTGCATTCGCGCTTTGCTTCGCCCTCGCCGAAGCTGATCCAGGTGACGCGGTTGCGCAGCTGCCGCCGCGGCTCCCGCTGTGTCCTGACTTTCGGGTCTACCATGCCCATGGTCATTGCCCATCTGTAGGTCGCTCCGCACGGAGCGTTCGATCCCGCAGGATGCGGCAAAATCCTAAAACGGGACTTAGCCGAATGGATGCAAATTTAAGCGCTTTGTTGCTATCCTGCGCACCCGCCCCAACGCCGAACCGAGAAGGGTTGACCTTATGAGCGCCCCCGCCACCCGCATCATGCATCGCAATTTTCGCGCAACGCCCCCTACCGCGGTAGGCGGGGAGGGCGTGTGGCTGGTGACGGATAGCGGCCACCGCGTGCTGGATGCCTCCGGCGGTGCCGCGGTCTCCTGCCTCGGGCATCAGCACCCGCGGGTGATCGAGGCGATGAAGCGGCAGGCCGACAAGCTGGCCTATGCCCACACCGGGTTCTTCACTTCCGGTCCGGCCGAAGAACTGGCGGAGCGGCTGGTCGGCCACGAGCCGGGCGGGCTCGCCTACGTCTATTACGTCAGCGGCGGATCGGAGGCGGTCGAAGCCGCCATCAAGATCGCGCGGCAATATTTCATCGAGTGCGGGCAGCAGCAGCGCACCCACTTCATCGCGCGCCGCCAGAGCTACCACGGCAATACCCTCGGCGCGCTGTCGGCCGGCGGCAACGCCTGGCGCCGCGAGCCCTATGCGCCGCTGCTGTCGAACGCCTTCAGCCATGTCACGCCGGCCTTCGCCTATCACGAGAAGCGCGACGGTGAGTCCGAATCCGATTTCACCGCGCGCCTTGCCGCAGAGCTGGAAGCCGAATTCCAGCGCCTTGGCCCCGACACGGTCGCCGCCTTCATCGCCGAGCCCGTGGTCGGCGCCACCGCGGGATGCGCGACGGCGCCGGAAGGCTATTTCCGCGCCGTGCGCGAGATATGCAACCGCCACGGCGCGCTGCTGATTTTCGACGAGGTGATGTGCGGCATGGGGCGCACTGGCACGCTGCACGCCTGGGAGCAGGAGGGCGTTGCGCCCGACATCCAGGCGATCGCCAAGGGGCTCGGCGGCGGCTACCAGCCGATCGGCGCGATGCTGACTACCGCGCGCGTCGTCGACACCATCCGCGATGGCTCCGGCACGTTCCAGCACGGCCACACTTACCTCGGTCATCCCATGGCCTGCGCGGCGGCGCTCGAAGTGCAGAAGATCATCGCCGAGGAAAACCTGCTCGACCGGGTCAAGCAGCGCGGCGCGCTGTTGGAAAAGCGGCTGACCGAGCGTTTTGGCAATCACCGCCATGTCGGCGATATCAGGGGCCGCGGCCTGTTCTGGGCGGTCGAACTGGTCGCCGACCGCGCGAAGCAGGCGCCGTTCGATCCCGCGCTGAAGCTGAACACGAAAATCAAGGCCGCCGCTTTCGCGAACGGGCTCGCCTGCTATCCGATGGGCGGCACGGTGGATGGACGCATCGGCGACCATGTCGTGCTGGCGCCGCCCTTCATCGTCAGCGAGGGCGATGTCGACATGATCGTCGACCGGCTCGGCCAGGCCGTCGACGAGGTGTTGAAGAGCGCCGGTCACTAGCTGAAGCCGGCGCGGCGCTGCGCTTCACGCGCCGGCCGATCGCACCCTACGATCCTGTCGCCGTTGTCCGCACCAACGCAATCAGCTCCTCGCCGTAATGTTCGAGCTTTTTGTCGCCGATCCCGGCGATACCGCGCAGCTGCGCCAGCGTTGCTGGCCTGGTCGCGGCGATGCCGTCGATGGTGGAATCGTGCAGCACCACATAGGCCGGCACGCCGCGCTGCCGCGCGATCTCCGAACGCCACGCTTTCAGCGCCGCATGCAGCGCCGGATCGCTCTTGCCGCCACCGTTCGCCGAGGGTGCAAGCTGGCCGCGCCGTGAATTGCCGCGGATCGCGCGATTGCGCGTGCTGGCGGCCTGCTCGCGCAGCCACACCTCGGTCTCGCCGCGCAATACGCCGCGCGAGGTCTCCGTCAGCTTCAGCGCGCCGAACGCCTCGCTGTCGGCGCGCAAATGGCCCATCGCCACCAGTTGGCGCAGCGCGGCGCGCCATTGCTTTTCGTTGAGTTCGCGGCCGACGCCGAACACCGACAATTTGTCGTGCCCGAACTGCGTCACCTTCTCGGTCAGCCGGCCGACCAGCACGTCGATCAAATGCATGGCGCCGAAACGCTGCCCGGTGCGATAGGCGCAGCTCAGCATCTTCTGCGCGATGATCTTGCCGTCGGTCACCTTCGGCGGGCTGAGGCAATTGTCGCAATTGCCGCAGCCTCCCTCGTGCAGTTCCTCGCCGAAATAGCCGAGCAGGCGGCGCCGCCGGCAATGCGCGGTCTCGGCCAGCGCCACCAGCGCATCCAGTTTTCCAATTGAACCCCGCTTGAAGGCTTCCGCGCCGGTCGATTCGTCGATCATGCGGCGCTGCTGCACGATGTCGGACAGCCCATAGGCCATCCAGGCGCTGGAGGGCTTGCCGTCGCGCCCGGCGCGGCCGGTTTCCTGGTAGTAGGCCTCGATGCTCTTGGGCAAATCGAGGTGGGCGACAAAGCGCACGTCCGGCTTGTCGATGCCCATGCCGAAGGCGATGGTGGCGACGATGACGACGCCGTCCTCGTTGATGAAGCGGTCCTGGTGCCGGGAGCGCGTCTCGGCATCGAGACCGGCGTGATAGGGCAGCGCCGCAATGCCGGCTTCGCGCAGCGAGCCGGCGACATCGTCGACCTTGGCGCGCGACAGGCAATAGACGATGCCGGCCTCTCCCGCATGGCGCTCGGCGATGAAGGCTTTCAGCTGATTGAGCGCGTTCTGCTTGTCGACGATCTCGTAACGGATGTTCGGCCGGTCGAAGCTCGCGATAAAGCACGGCGCGTCAGTAAGCCCCAGCCGTTCCGCAATCTCCTTGCGCGTCAGCGCGTCCGCCGTCGCCGTCAGCGCGATGCGCGGCACGTCGGGAAAGCGCTCGGCCAGCACCGACAGCCCGATATATTCCGGGCGGAAGTCGTGCCCCCATTGCGAGACGCAATGCGCTTCATCGATCGCAAACAGCGCGATGTTGGCCTGCGCCAGCAGGGACAGGCAGCGCGGCATCAACAGCCGCTCCGGCGCGACATAAAGCAGATCGAGATCGCCCGCGATCAATCGCCGCTCGACCTCGTTCGCCTCCTGCAGCGACAGTGTCGAGTTCAGCACCGCCGCGTTGACGCCAGCCTCGACCAGCCCCGCAACCTGGTCGCGCATCAGCGCGATCAGCGGCGAGACCACGATGCCGCAACCTTCGCGCAGCAGCGACGGCAGCTGGTAGCACAGCGATTTGCCGCCGCCGGTCGGCATCAGCACCAGGCAATTGCCGCCGCCTGCGACATGCCGCACGATCTTCTCCTGCTCGCCGCGGAACGCGGTGAGACCGAAGACGGAGTTGAGCAGCGACAGGGCTGACGGAGCGGCCGTGGACATGGAACCCGGGATTTGGCGAGTTAAGCTATATGGCAGGCATATCCGGGATTCGGAAGGGCCGCGCGCCGATCTTGGAGGCGGGAGAGTTCCTCGCTAGGATCGATGACATTGCCGGGGTACTGCCATGAAATCGATTGGCTTGATGACCGCCCTGTCGCTTGTGTTGCTCTCGGCTCCTGCGCTTGGCGCTCCGCCGTCGCAGCTGCTCAACAAGACGATCACCATTTCCTTCACCGCAACAGGAGTTGCCAGATTGCCGCAGGGTGGTCAGACGGGCTTCAGCACCCAGGTTACCCACATCATCTATGTGAGCGATGCCGGCCGTCTGTTTCTGCGGTACCGGGCATCCAATCGCCGCGGCAGCATGGGCGGCGATGTCGCTCCCGGCGAAGGCCGGGGCAGCTTCAGCTTCCAGGGTAACCGCCTGGTGGGTGTACTGCCCTTCGCAACCGGTGCGCGCCAGCTTACGGTTACCTTCAATCCCGGGTTCTCGAGTTGCACGGCAAGCGTGATCGAGGGCCATTCGGGCGGGGTAATCCAGCGCAGGGCCCCCGACGGCAGGGTGTACGAGATCACGGGCGGCACCACCTCATCGGTGAGCTGTTCGATACAGAGCGGCAACGCCTTCGCCACCTGACGGGTGCTATCTTAAGGCGAAAGGTTAATCGTGGGGATTTCGCGAACGCGTTGTCTCGCTTTCCCTCCGTTGCTATGATTTGGGCATACGCTGTTCGGGACTTGCGATGCGATCCGCTTTTTTGATCGTTTTGGGCTTTTTGCTTTGCTTATCCGCCGATCCGGCACTTGCGGAGAAGCGGGTCGCCCTCGTTATTGGTGTGTCTGCGTATCAGGCCGTGCCACAGCTGCCGAATCCGGCGCGTGACGCCGAGGCCATGATGGGCCTGTTCAGGAAGGCCGGCTTCGACACCGTCATCAGCAAGCGCGATCTGGGTGTTGCCGAGCTCCGGCGTACCATCCGGGAATTCTCCGAAACCTCGCGCGATGCCGACATCTCCGTGGTGTACTATGCCGGCCACGGCATCGAGGTGGACGGCACCAACTATCTGGTGCCCGCCGACGCCAAGCTCGTCAGCGACTTCGATATCGAGGACGAGACCATTTCGCTCGATCGCGTGCTCAAAGCGCTCGATCCGGCGAGGCGGCTGAGGCTCGTGATCCTCGATGCCTGCCGCGACAATCCGTTCACCAGAACGATGAAGCGCACGGTCGCAAGCCGCGCGGTTGGGCGCGGGCTTGCGAAGATCGAGCCGACCATGTCGGATACGCTGGTCGCCTACGCCGCCAAGGCCGGCGCGGTCGCAGCCGATGGCGACGGCCAGAACAGCCCGTTTGCGGTCGCCCTTCTGAAGCACATCACCGAGCCCGGACTTGATCTGCGCATCGCGTTCGGCCGCGTTCGCGACGACGTGCTGAAGTCGACCGGCAACCGCCAGGAGCCATTCGTGTATGGATCGCTCGGCGGCAGCACGATGTCGCTGGTGCCGGCGGTGGCGAAACCTGCCGATCCCGAAGCCGAGGCGCGTGTCGACTATGAGCTCGCCGCGCAAGTCGGCACCAAAGAGGCGTGGGATTCCTTCCTGGCAAAACACCCCAGCGGCTTCTTCGCCGATCTTGCCCGTGGACAAAAGGCCAAGCTCGCGGCGGCGGAGCAGGGCCGCGCCAGGGCCGATGACGCAAAGCGCCAGGCCGAGGAGCAGGCGGCGCAGAAAGCGGCAGATTTCCGCAAGCAACTCGAGGAGCAGAGCGCGCGCCAGACGGCCGAGGCCAGGCAAAAGCTCTCCGATCAGGCCAAGCGGGAATTGGACGAAGCGCGCTTGCAGATCGCCGAGCAGGCCAAGAAGCAGCTGGACGACGCCAAGCTTCAGCTCGAACAGGCGCAGAAGCAGGCGGAAACAGCCCGGCTGCAGGTCGAGGAAGCAAAGCGGCAGGCGGCCGCCGAGGCGCAGGCCCAGGTCGAGCAGGCCAGGCGCGACGCGCAGGAGCAGGCCGCCAAGAAGCTGGCGGCGGTGGCTCCGAACCAGCCGGCTCCGCCGGCCGCGGCGCCGGCGTCGCCGCAAATGGATCAGGCCGATATCGCGCGATTGCTGCAGGCCCACCTGAAGCGCGTGGGCTGCAATCCCGGCAATGCCGACGGCAAATGGGACGACGGATCGAGGAAGGCGCTCGAGTTGTTCAACAGGAACGCCCAGACAAAATTCGACGTCAAGCTGGCCTCACTCGACGCGCTCGATACCGTGCGCGGAAAGACCGACCGCGTCTGTCCGCTGGAATGCGCCAGGGGGCAGCGCGCCGAAGGCGAGCGTTGTGTCCAGATCGGCTGCAGCGCGGGCTATTTCCTCAATTCCAGCGGCGCCTGCGAGAAGCGGCCCGAACCTGCGCCCAAGCCGAAGACCGCGACATCCTCGACGCCGGCGGCGCCGCGTGTTGCGCCGGCAGCGCCGCGCGGCGGCAAGTGCTTCACGTTCAGTGGCAAGACCTACTGCGAATAGGCGTTGTGTCCGCGATCATTCGCAATAGCGATTGCCGTTGAACATGAAGCATTTCGCGGAAGCCTGCTGGGCAGGGGCGGCAGGATGACGGGCCACGCGATGGCGGCGCGCCGTCCATTTGCGGGATTCGACGGATTGCAACGGGGCCAGGCAACGCTCGCCAAGGTCCTTGTCGGCGACGATCCGCCAGACCAGCCGGCTGCCGTCGGAGGTGCAGCTTTGCATCAGCGACTTCTGCACGCAGATGAAGGCGCCCTCGCTGTAGGACCTGCTTTGGTACACGCAAACGGAGTCGGCGGCATGAACTGGGGTGGCGATGAGCAGCGAAACCGCCCATCCAGACAGCAGGAGTAACGAAGGTCGCCGGATGATGCGGAAAGCGGGCCGATTCATGATGTGCTCGCAATGTTCATTTGTCGGAAAACCGGGAGCGGCAGGTTAGCCGGTAGGAGAAAAGAGGGCCAGAATGCCCGAGCAAGAAAATCCGTGTGCAGCAGGGGATGCTGAACACGTCGGTGACGGTTTCGCTTTTGGTCACGATTTTCGTCCGCGCCCCGGATGGCTCTACCCAGTCCAACCCTTGCGCCGTCACGCGGACGGCTTTCGCTCAGAACGCCTGGCACGCCGTGCGCACGATCCTTGGCTTCTCGCAATAGGCGGTGCCGCCGCTGGTGAAGATGTATTCACGCTTTCCGGGCTTCAGAACGTTTCGCACGGCGACCGTGCATTCCTTTCCGGATACCTGCAGATCGATGATCATCTGATGGTTCGGATAGTCGCGCGTTGCCCGCAAGCCGCTCTTGCCGGTCACGTGAAGCGACGTGGAGCCACCCGGTGCTGCAGCGGTTTGGCCGAGTTGCGCGTTGACACGGGTTCTGCCCAAAACACCTCCGTCCACGTCCAGTCGCGCCGCGCCACTGGTCGAAAGAACGCCGGTTCCTTCGACATGGATCGGGAGATCCTTGATGGCCGGCTTTTGGCAGGTCGCGATCACGTCAACGGCGAACTGGGCGCGTGCCTGGGCGAAGGCTGTTTCCGCAATAAATGAAGCCCACAACAGGGATACAAGCGCGAGGACTGCTCGCGAAACCGGCTTCATCGACTGCCCCAAGGTAACTTTGTTTCTATCAGCGTGCCAGAGTTACTGACAAATTGTAGCGCGATGCGCGGCCGATCGCAAAGGGCTGCGGTGGGCGATTCGGTTGGGATCTACTGATACGTCGCGACGATGTCGGACACCGCGCGCTCCAGCTGCTTTGCGGTCGCGCATTGCCGCACGACGCTGCAGAAGGTCGCATAGCGCGGCATCTCGGAATCGCCAAAGCCCCAGGCCATGCGTCCCTCGGGATTGAGCCACACCACGCGCTTGGAGCGTTCAGCGATGCGGCGCAGGATGTCGGCGCGCGGGTCGAGATTGTTGCTGCGGGCATCGCCGAGCACGATCACGGTGGTTTGCGGGGTGACCGCGTTCATCCACTCGTCCTCGAAATCGGCGAGCGAAGAGCCATAGTCGGACGAGCCGAAGCCGACCTTGGACATGATCTCGGCCATCGCCGCTTCCGGCGTCATCTTCTCCAGGATGTCGCTGACCTCGATCAGATGCCCGGAGAAGGCAAAGGAGCGCACGTCGTCCACCACCTCATGCAGGCTGTGGATCAAGAGCAGGAAGAAATCCGACACCCGCGCCACCGAGCCGGAGACGTCGCACAGCGCCACGATCTTCGGCCGGTCGCGGTGCTTGCGCTTCCAGGCGGTGAGGAAGGGGATGCTGCCCCAGGCGGCGTTGCGTCGCAGCGTGCGGCGCACGTCGAGATGGCCGCGGCGCTGCCGCTTGCGTGGCTTGCTGTAACGCTCGCGCAGGCGGCGGGCGATCTTGCGGATCAGCGCGCGCATCTCGTCGACCTGCCGCGGCTCGATCCGCGCCAGCGGCGCATTGCGCAAAATTTCGTTGCGTAGATTCTCGGCCTCCTCGCGGCCGTAGAGCAAAAGCGCCTGCGCCACCGTCTCGCGCACCGCATCGCGCAAACCGTCGGTCGCGGCCTGCAGCCGCTCGGCCAGCGACGGGTTGGTCGCGGTGAGATTATCGAGATCGTCGCGCAGCCGCGCGATGCCCATTTGCTCGAGGATGCGGCCGGAGAAAATGCCGCGCTGGGTGAAGTACCTGATGTTGGAGAGCGAGGCGGCGTTGGCGGCATTGGCAATCGCAGCGGCAATCTCGTTGCGGTCCTGCCTCAGCAGCATCCGGGCGAGGGGACCGAGGTCTTCATTCGGCTGGCTGGCTGCCGCAGGCGACGATTGCTGCTGGTCGGCGGCATCCGCGCCGCCTGACGATTCGCCGCCACCGCCGCTGCCGTTGGCTGGACCGCTCTCGCTTGTTTCGCCGCGCTCCCCGTCCGTATTGTCGTTGTCGGGCGCCGAGGGCGGCGGTTCCGGCTGGCTAAAGAACAGGTCAAAAACATCGCCGAGCGCGCGCTTCTCTTCCTGCGTCTTGGCCAGCGTCACCAGAAAGGTGTCGCGCAGGATTTGGCGGTCGTTGAAACCGATCTTGGAGACCGCGCGCATCGCATCGATGCTTTCGGCGGGCGAAACCCGGACCCCGGCTCCCCGCGCCGCCCGCAAGAAGCGATGCAGGTTCTCTCTCATGGCTCACCTCTCCCCAGCGGGGAGAGGTCGATTTGCGCAGCAAATCGGGTGAGGGGGGCGCTGCTCAAACGAGAGACCGCAACCCCTCACCCGGATTGCTTCGCAATCCGACCTCTCCCTCGGGAGAGGTGAACTTCCGATGCCGCTCCAGCTCAAATCCAATCTCGTCCTGTTCAGCCGAATACGTTCTGCCGCGCCGCTTTCGCCACGAAAGTCGAGACCTGCGGCAGCGCCGCCTCGATGTCGGTCTCGTATTTCAAGAGCACGTTCAGCGTGTCCTTGACGATCTCGTGGTCGAGCTCGCCGGCCTGCAGCAGCACCAGCACGCGCGCCCAGTCGATGGTCTCGCTGACCGACGGCAGCTTCTTCAGGTCCAGCGTGCGGATTTCATGGATGAAGGCCACCATCTGACGGCGCAGCGTCTGCGAGATGCCGGGCACGCGGCTCTCGACAATGCGCTCCTCCAGCCTCTGCTCGGGAAAGCCGATATGCAGATGCAGGCAGCGCCGCTTCAGGGCATCGCCAAGGTCGCGCTCGCTGTTGGA
>Ga0081540_1003990_pt1 | contig 11445 bp, 8 predicted proteins | sample TabmetS2T1R1_FD_71024 | JGI IMG/M metagenome (GOLD analysis project Ga0081540, IMG submission 71024) | Tabebuia heterophylla rhizosphere microbial communities from the University of Puerto Rico - S2T1R1 | ecosystem: Host-associated > Plants > Roots > Rhizosphere ...
CGAGTGGACGCGCTCGGCCGCCACCTGGCACCAGCCGCCGGGCGCGGCGCCGAGATCGATGACGCGGGCGCCGGGCTTCAGGATGCGGTAGCGGTCGTCGATCTCGATCAGCTTGTAGGCGGAGCGGGAGCGATAGCCCTCGGCTTTCGAGCGCTGCACATAGGGGTCGTTGAGATGGCGCTCCAGCCAGCGCCGCGACGATTCCTTCAGGCCCGTCTTCTTCTTGACCCTGGTCCGCAAGACGCGCGTCGCGCCGGGACCCGTCTTGGTCGGCTTGCCCCTCATTGCCGTGTTCCGCGCGACCAGACGCCGTCGGCGCCCATCAGCTCGCTCAATATGCCCTCGCGCAAGCCGCGGTCGGCGACGCGCAGCCGGTCGCTCGGCCAGACCGCGCGGATCGCCTCGAGAATGGCGCAGCCGCCGAGCACCAGGTCGGCGCGGTCGGCGCCGATGCACGGATTGGCGACGCGGGCCGCGAAGTCCCACGACAGCAGCCGCGCGATCATGTCGTCGACGCTCCTGCCGTTCATCCAGAGGCCGTCGACGCGGCGGCGGTCGTAGCGCTCGAGGTTCAGGTGGACGCCGGCGAGCGTTGTCACCGTCCCCGACGTGCCGATCAGGTGAAAGCGCGCGCCGGAGGCCAGCCGGCCCAGCCGGCTGCGCCCCTCGAAGCGCACCAGCAGATCGGCGACGAAGCCGACCATCGCATCGAAGGTGTGGCGCGTCACCTCGCGCCCGCCGAAGCGCTCGGCGAGCGAGACCACGCCGACCGGCAGCGAGGTCCAGGCGACGATGTGCTCGGCAAGGCGCGGCGAGCGCGGGCCGGAGACATCGATCAGCGCGACCTCCGAAGAGCCGCCGCCGATGTCGAACAGCACGACGCCGTCGGTGTCCGGGTCGATCAGCGAGCCGCAGCCGGAAACGGCGAGCCGCGCCTCGGTCTCGCGGTCGATGACTTCGAGGTGAAGACCGGTTTCGGCCTTCACCCGGGCCAGGAATTCGCCGCCATTGGCGGCTGAGCGGCAGGCTTCCGTCGCGATCAGCCGCGAGCGCACGGCGTGACGGCCGGCAAGCTTGTCGGCGCAGATCTTGAGCGCCTCGATGGCGCGGTCCATGGCGGCCGCGTTGAGGCGTCCGCTGGTCGACAGCCCCTCGCCCAGCCTGACGATGCGCGAAAATGCATCGATGACGCGGAACTGCCCCGGGCGGGTCGGAACAGCAACCAGCAGTCGGCAGTTGTTCGTCCCGAGGTCGAGGGCTGCGAAGACCGGCGGCTCCTTCGGCCGCCATTGCCCGGGCAACGCGGCAGGCACGGCAGGTGGCTCCGAACGCGGCTCGACCGCGCTTGCCGGGCCGATCGGCCGAACAGCCGCGCCATTGGCGCCCGGCGGCGAAGCGGGAGATGTCTTGCCATGATCAGCGCGGCTCGTATCGGATATGCCGGCAGCGTCGCGCGCAAAGACCTTGCGGCCGCGTCGCCGCTTGCGCCGCTTCTTGCCGTGCGGCCTGCTGTCGGGAGCGCCGCGACCTTCCTGCGTCGCCTCGGCGCGTCGCTGCGCCTCGGCCGCTGCATGAGGGGCGGTCCCGCCACCGGGCAGGACCTCGCCGGACGCCCCACGGGGCGGCGAGCCGCCTGCGTTGGGGTCTTCCACGTCGAACACCTTCTTGCGCGGCGCGAACCGGGTCGGACGCCGCCGGCGCATGATCTTGTCGGTTGGCCGAAATGTTAGCAGCAGCGCGTTGTTTCACCAAGAGCCGCGCCGCGGCTTGGTTTACCGGCAAAAGATGCGGCCGAGCGACACGCCGCCGCAAACAGGCTGGAAATAGGTTCCACCGGTCACGAGATACGGCTATGCCGCGTGGACGGAAGCGTTCTAGAAGGATGACGGGTTGGGCAACGGCCGGCTTGGCATGCTGCTGAAGAGATATTTCTGGCCGGTCGTCGGACTGGCCGCCGTGGCGTTCTCGCTGTGGCTGGTCTACCGCGAGGTGCGCGGCATCTCCTTCGAGGACGTCTTCGACAGCCTTGCCGTGATCCCGCTCCATCGCCTGCTACTGTCGGTGCTCGGCGCCGTGATCGCCTATTCGGCGATCGCCGGCTACGACCACATCGCGCTGGTGCATATCGGCCGGCGCGTGTCGCTGCTGTTCGTCTCGCTCTGCTCCTTCACCACTTATGCCCTGTCGCACAACATCGGCGGCTCGGTGCTGTCGGGTGCGGTGATCCGCTACCGCGCCTATGGCAGCAAGGGATTGAGCGGCCCGGAGATCGGCGTGCTGGTCGCGGTGTGCTGGTTCACCTTCGTGCTCGCCATGATCTTCCTCGGCAGCCTGTTGCTCGTCTTCCTGCCGGATCTCGCCAACCGCTTCGTCTCCGTCTTGCCGGTCCAGGTGTCCACCGGAATGGGGGTCATCGGGCTCGCCTTCGTCGCGCTCTACGTGTTCGGCGCGGCGCTGAAGCTCAAGCCGCTGAAAATCAGGCGCGTGCAGCTGCACTACCCCAGGCTGGGCATCGTTCTTGCACAGCTCACCGTCGGCCCAACCGAGATCCTGGGGGCTGCCTCGATCCTCTATTTCGCGCTGCCGCAGGTCGGCAATCCAGGCTACCTCGTCGTGCTCGGCGTCTTCGTCATCGCCTTCTCGATCGCCTCGGCCAGCCACGCGCCGGGCGGGCTCGGCGTCTTCGAGGCCGTGGCGCTGGCCGGCCTCTCCGATCTGGACAAGGCCAGCGTGCTCGCAGCACTCGTGGTGTTTCGCCTGTTCTACCTGATCATCCCGCTGATCGTGGCCGTCATCGTGGTGATCGGCTTCGAGCGCAGCCAGATTGCGCGGGAGGCGACGGAGGCGGTGCCGCCCGGCAAATAGGGCCCGCAGCGCGCACGCCGAACCATCTGGAACCGCCCGCCGGACTTGACTATTTACACGCTGCAGCTAGAAGGCACCCCATTCGGCTGCGTCAGCGATTTGCCGGTTGTGGCCTACAAGGCTGCGCTGCTGGGGAATAGGTTAACGGTAGACCCACGGACTCTGACTCCGTTAGTCCTGGTTCGAATCCAGGTTCCCCAGCCAGCTCCGCTTGCGATGTCTGCCAACGTGATTGGCCGCAGCCTCTCCTTCGCCTCAGGGGAATGATGCCGGGTGGCAATGTGCCCCTCCGGTCCGCTCAACTCCCTGTAATCTCAATTCCTATTTCGTCACGTCAAAAAATCTGACCGTTCGGGCATGGGCTCGATGCTGCAATGCACTATCACGAGGTGCTAATGTCCGGCCGCATGCTTGGCGGCAGGCGTGCGTGGCGGCTTACATTCAAGGGACCAGGGGCTTGAGCAAGGGTTTGTGTGCGTTCGACGCTCGGCTTCACATCACAGGCACGGCAGGTGCGTCTGCCGCGACAGGCCTCTAGTCCAGGCTCGACCGCCGACCGGGTCGACCATGGCAGCGAGCGGCGCGCGCCGCTCGATCTCGCGGCGATGTTCGGCGCGGGCGGCTGTGAGGGCGTGCGCCATGTCGAGTTGGCTCACGGGGCCGACGCCCCGGAAGGTTCCGACGGTGTGATGACCGTCTTCTGGCGCGGCGGGTGGCCCGTCGGCCATGTCCTCAACGGCAGCGACGGTGTTTGCCGCCGCGTGGTGCCTGTCGGCGCGCCGTTTGATGTCGCGGCGGCGAGGCCACGCGCGACGTTGCCGAGCGCCAGCGTCGTCATCTGCACACGCGACAGGCCGAACAATCTCGAGCGCTGCCTGGCTTCGTTTCGCCTGCAGACCGTCCAGCCAACGGAGATCATTGTCGTCGACAACGCGTCGAAGGGCTCGCAAACGCGCGACGTCGCGCTTGCCGCCGGGGTGATTTACGTGCGCGAGGATCGGCCGGGGCTCGACGTTGCCCGTAACCGAGGCGCCGAGCGAGCCGCCGCCGAGATCGTCGCCTACACTGATGACGACGTGGTGCTGCATCCGTGCTGGCTGGAGGCACTGCTTTCGGCGTTCGACGCGCCGTCGGTCGGAGCCGTGACCGGGCTCGTGCTGCCGGCCGAGCTCGCGACGGAAGCGCAGCGCCATTTCGAAACCTTCTGGAGTTTCGGGCAAGGCTATGAGCCCCGCATCTTCCGCGCCGCCGACTTCGCGGCAATGCGCAACGAGGTGTTCCCGGCGTGGAAGGTCGGAGCCGGCGCGAGCATGGCGTTCCGCCGTGAGGTCTTTGCGCAAGCCGGGCTGTTCGATGAACGGCTCGATGTCGGCCAGGCCGGCTGTTCGGGCGATTCCGAATATTGGTACCGGCTGCTCGCGCATGGCTATGACTGCCGCTACGAACCGGCGTCGGTCGCCTTCCACTACCATCGGCGGACAATGGAGGGCCTCGCCGGACAGACCCGGTCCTACATGCGCGGCCACGCGGCCGCGCTGCTCGTCCAGCACGAGCGAACGGGAATCGAGGCGAACCTGAAGCTCGCCCTGATGTGGAAGCCGCGCTGGTATCTCAGGCGCATCGCGAAATGGCTGCTCGGCCGCCGCGCCGTCGAGGACCGCTTCCTGTGGCAGGAGGTGGCCGGCTATCTGTCGGGCCTGCTGTTTTACCTTCGCAGCCGGCGTGGCGAGACCGCATAGTGACCGTTCCCAGCACGAGTGCCGAGTTGGTCAGCGTTGTCGTCCCGGCACACAACGCCGAGCGCACGATCGACGAGACGCTGCGCAGCGTGCGCTCGCAAACGCATCGGGAGCTTGAGATCATCGTGGTCGATGACGGCTCGCTTGACCAGACGGCGGCGACCGTTCGCCGCCACGCCGCGATCGACCCACGCGTTCGTCTGATCGAGCAGCCGAACGCCGGCGTTGCCGCGGCCCGCAACACTGGCTGGCAAGCGGCACGCTCCGACCTGATTGCATTCGTCGATGCCGACGACCTGTGGGCGCCCACCAAGATCGAGCGGCAGCTCACCGCCCTGAAACGCGGCGGCGAACGCATCGGGCTCGTCTATTGCTGGTATTGGGCAATCGACGGCGAAAGCACGGTGACCGACAACCAACACAGGCCAAGGTATCGCGGCAAGGTGCTCGAGAGGCTGTTCCTCGGGAATTTCGTCGGCAACGGCAGTGCCGCGCTCGTGCGGCGCCAGGTGCTCGTCGATGCCCGCGGCTTCGAGAGCTGTTTGCGCGACAAGGGCGCGCAGGGCTGCGAGGACATGCTGTTCTACTGCCGCGTCGCCGAGAGCCATGAGTTTGAGGTCGTCAGGGAGCCGCTGGTCGGTTATCGGCACCTGCCTGACAACATGTCCAGCAACCTGCCGCGGATGCTGCGTTCCTGGATGTTGGTGAGCGACGAGATGCGCAGCCGTCACCCGAAGGCGGCGCCCCTGCTTCGCCGAGGCCTTCGCCTCTACGCCGCATGGTTGTTCGTCCGCGCCCTGCGCCACAAACAGCTGGACTACGCCGGCGCCATCCTGTCGTCGCTGGTCCGGCGCAATCCCGTGATTGCGGCTTGGGTGATTGCGTTCGACGTGCCGGCGCGCTGGGTCAAGCGAACGGTCAGGAGAGCCGTGCGCAGGTGGCGCTATCGGCCTGCAGACCCCGACGCGAGCATGCGCTTTCCGATCGGCGAACTGCAATGACCGAAGAGCTCAGCAACGACAGATCGCGAGGCGGCGCCGTCTGGGCTCCACTGAGCGACCTCTCCCAGCTCTTGCGGATCGTCGGCAAGCCGCGCTGGGCGACGCCGACCCTCCTGGTGTTGGGCCTGGTGTCGTCGCTCGCCGAGACGCTCGGCATTACGCTGGTGCTCCTCTTCCTCTATTCCCTCTCGGATCGGATCAGCGCGGCGGGCAACGGCTTCGAAGGCCGGATACTTGCCAGAGCGGTCGGGTGGTTCGGAAGCCCTACCTGGCTCGCGCTGGCAATTTTGGTGCTCATCCTCGTGAGGGGCGCGCTTGCGCTCGTTTATGCCTTGATCAGCGCCGACATCAGCGAACGCATCAGCGAACGCACCCGCAATCTCGTCCACCAGCAGTATCTCGGCGTGGCGTACGATTTCATCCAGCGACGCGAGCAATCGCAGCTGATGGAGGTGCTGGGGACGGAGTCGTGGCTCGTCGCACACACTTATGGGGCGCTGACGCGGCTCATCATCAATTGCTGCTCGATTTTTGTGTTCGGTATCTTCCTGCTCGCCCTCTCGTGGAAGATCCTGTTGACTGCCATCGCCGGCTCGATCGCCATCTCGGCCGTCCTGCGCAGCCTCTCCCAGCCCGCGCGCAACCTCGGGAGCACGGTCAAAGCAGTGCATCAATCGCTCGGCGAGCACATGCTGATGACGCTGCAGGGAATGCGGACCATCCGAGCCTACGGCCAGGAGTCGGTCCACCAGCGGCGTTTCGTGCAGTCATCGGCGGCGGCGCGCGAGGCCTCCCTGTCGCTGATCCGCCTTTCCTCGTGGATCGGCCCGACCACCGAGGTCGGCTATCTGGGAATGCTCAGCGTCGTCATCCTGCTCTCCGGTTGGTGGCAGATCAGCTTCGAGGTGACGCTCGCCGCAGTCGTCCTGCTCTACCGGCTGCAGCCGCACACGCACGAGTTCGAAGGGAACCTGCTTTTCCTGGCGCAGATCCAGCCGCGGCTGCGGTCGGTTCTGGACATGATCAGGACCGACGACAAGGACTACCCGCCCGAAGGCAGGACGGCTTTAACGAGCCTGCAAGAGCCGATCGTCTTCGATCGGGTCGATTTTGGCTACGATGCCGGCACGCCTGTCCTCAACGACATGTCGTTCGAAGTGCCGGCCGGCGTGACGACGGCGCTGATCGGCGCGAGCGGCGCGGGCAAGACGACGATCGTCAATCTGCTGCTCAGGCTCTACGAGCCGGCTTCCGGTCAAATCAGGATCGGCGCAGTCGCGCTGGCGGACACGCGCCGCAGCGACTGGCTGTCGCGGATCGCGGTGGCCGGCCAGGACGTCGACCTCGTCGAGGGGACCGTGATCGACAACATCCGCATGGCCAGAGCCGGCGCCGGCGACGAGGAGATCATCGCGGCCGCCCGCAGCGCCGGCGTTGCCGCCTTCGTGGAGAGCCTGCCGGACGGTTACCAGACCTGGATCGGTCAGGAGGGCATGCGGTTCTCCGGCGGTCAGCGTCAGCGTATCGGACTTGCTCGCGCCATCCTGCGCGATCCGGATTTCCTCATTCTCGACGAAGCGACCAATGCGCTCGACAGCGGGCTGGAGATGCAGGTGCGTCGTTCAATCGACAGGCAACTCGGCCGCCGCACGATCCTGGTGATTACGCATCGTATCGAAGCCATCCGCGATGCCGATCACGTCATCTGGGTCGAGGACGGCAGGACCAGGTGCGAGGGAGCTGCCTCGCTGGTACTGCCTCAGTATCAACGGGCCGACCAGAACCGTTTGACGGCCCCTGCCGAGAAGGTGCAGGGTTATGCCCGATAGCCCAGCAAGCGGGGACGAAACCAGGCTACCGCGGTTTCAACGATTCGATCGATCGTCGATTGCGACGGCACCCATCCCAGTTCGGTCTCGGCCTTGCCGCGCGCCGCCACAAGTATGGGGGGATCGCCCTCGCGCGGCGGACCGTAGGCCACGCGTGGCGGCGATCCTGTGATCCGGCCGACGGCGGCGATCAGCTCACCTATGGTCGTGCCGACGCCGGTGCCCAAATTGTAGGCCTGGACGCCGGAACCGCCGAGCAGCTTCTCGCCCGCCAGCACGTGCGCGGACGCGAGATCGGCGACGTGCACGTAATCGCGGACTGGGGTGCCGTCGCGCGTGCCGAGGTCGAAGCCGTTGACGGTGAAGGTGCGATCCTGTTTGAGGGCGGCCTCGATTGCAAGCGGGATGACATGGGTTTCCGGCTCGTGCCGCTCGCCGACCTCGCCATCGGGATCGCAGCCCGCCGCGTTGAAGTATCTGAGGATCACCGCATTCAGGCCGTGCGCGTGGCCGAAATCCTCGATCATGCGCTCGATGGCGAACTTCGACCAGCCGTAAGGATTGATCGGTGCCTGGGGGTGGCTCTCGTCGATCGGTGATCGCACCGGAATGCCGTAGGATGCGCAAGTGCTGGAGAACATCAGCCTGTCGACGCCGGCTTTCTGCATTTCCTCCATGAGGACCAGCGTTCCCAGCGTGTTGTTGCGATAATAGAGCTCGGGCCGCTCGACGGACTCTCCGACATAGGCGTAAGCCGCGAAGTGGGCGACGACGTCAGGGCGGTAGCGGGCCAGCGCGTCCTGCACCTGGCCGGCGTCGCCGACGTCGCCCTCGACCAGCGGCCCCCACTTCACGGCATCGCGCCAGCCGCGCGACAGATTGTCGAAAGCGACGACCGACCAACCCGCCCTGGCAAATGCCTTGCAGCAGTGCGAACCCACATAGCCGGCGCCGCCGGTGACCAGGACGGTCTTCATTCGGCCGCCAGGTCGGTGCGATAATCGTCGGCGCAGACGCCCTGGCGTTCGCCGGCCGGCAATCGTCTGTACATTAATGAGGTGAGGGAGGCGGCTCTGCCGGCAACGAGGTTTAGCTTAGGCCGATGCAAGACAGGTTTCTCCCGCAGTCCGGCCGCCCTCCGGGGTTATATTAGCGAGTTCTGCGTTACCGCCACCCTCGGCCGTTCACATCGAGTTACCGTCCTGAAATGTTCGCGCGTCAGGTTGCTGTTTGCCCGCGGCGGGTAGACCGCACGCCATCCGGCTGTATCAGCGATTCGCACTTTGCGAATGCAGCGCCCGGTGCTCGGGAATGGGTTGACGGCAGCCCCTCCAACTCCGACTCCGTTAATCCTGGTTAAGCTTCAGGTTCCCCCCCCATCCCCGACGCCTTGGCGGATGCCACGCCTCATCCCCCGCAATAGACGGGCGGGTTGTTGTTGGTGTCGTAGTCGACCATGGCGCAATAGTCGCCGCAGAATTCCGGCCTGTCCTCGCCGAGCATGTCGCAGCTGCGCCAGATCTCGCTCCAGATCATCTGGCAGGGATTGTCGGCATTGCAGGGCGGATGGGTCGCGGGCGAGACTTCGAGACAGTTATCGACATAGGTCTGAGCCTGGTCGGCGCCGACCTCTTGCTCGCAGCTCTGGGCGAGCGCATCGCCGGCCGCAAAAAGTCCGAGCACCAGGAAAGCGGGAAGCTTCAAGGAACGTATTGGCATTGGTTTGCCCTCCCCCGATGGCCACACGCCGATGTCACCCCAAAGAGGGTGCGTTTCGCAAGGGTCTCCGAAACACGCGTGCCCGTAACTTACATGCAGGGTGAGTTGCCGCACCCGTCATTCTGCTAAGCCGCGCAATGATCTCAACGGAGCCGAGCAGGAATGGCCGTCGACACGGCGAGCAGCGGTGATCGCACGCCGGGCAAGGGTCTCGGGCTGGACGTCGTCGCCGGATTGACGGCCGCGGCCGTGGTCCTGCCCAAGGCGATGGCTTACGCGACGGTCGCCGGGCTTCCCGTCAGCGTCGGTCTCTACACGGCATTTGTGCCGATGATCGTCTACGCACCCATCGGGACATCGCGGGTATTGAGCGTCAGCTCGACGACCACGCTGGCGATACTCGCAGGAACGGAGCTCGGCCTGGTCGTTCCCGATGGTGACCCCGGCAAGCTTGTTACTGCCGTTGCGACGCTCACCGCGCTGACGGGGGCGCTGCTGATTGCCGCCTCGGTGTTTCGTCTCGGCTTCGTCGCGAACTTCATATCGACCCCGGTCCTGACCGGGTTCAAAGCCGGCATCGGGCTTGTGATCGTGTTCGATCAGATGGCGAAACTGCTCGGCGTGCATATCGCAAAGCAAGGGTTCTTCCGCGATCTGCTCAGCCTGGCGCAGGAGGTGCCGCATGCCTCGGTTCTTACGTTGACCATCGGCCTTGCCGCCTTGATCGGGCTGCTGGCCGCCGAACGCATCTGGCCCCACTCACCCGCCCCGCTCGCGGCGGTGAGCGCCGGCATCGGGCTTTCCTGGCTGGCGGGCCTCGATGCCTCCGGTGTGGCGACGGTCGGCCTGATCCCGCGGTCGCTTCCCTCCATCACCTTTCCCGACCCCGGCCTGATCTGGCAGCTCCTGCCCGGCGCCCTGGGCATCGCACTGATGAGCTTCACCGAGACCATCGCCGCCGGCCGAGCGTTTGCCGCGAGCGGCGATCCCGTCATCAAACCGGACCGCGAGCTTCTCGCCACCGGAGCCGCCAATCTCGGCGGCGCCTTCTTCGGCGCGATGCCCGCCGGCGGAGGCACCTCGCAGACAGCGGTCGTGCGCGCCGTCGGGGGACATTCGCAACGAGCGTCGCTGGTCACCGCCGCAGCCGCAGCCGCAACGATGCTGGTGCTGGCGCCGCTGCTCGGGCTGCTGCCGCAAGCCGTGCTGGCCGCCATCGTGATCGTCTACTCGGTCGGCCTGATCAAACCGGCGGAGTTCCTGGCCATCAGGAAGGTCCGCCGCATGGAATTCCGCTGGGCGCTGGCGGCATTCCTCGGCGTGCTCGTGTTCGGCACGCTGCAGGGCATCGTTGTCGCGATCGTGCTGTCGCTGATCGGTCTCGCCAGCCAGTCCGCGCATCCGAAGGTCTACGTGCTGGGGCGCAAGCGGGGCGCCGACGTGTTTCGCCCACTCACTGCGGAGCACCCGGACGACGAGACCTTCGAAGGCATCCTCATCCTGCGGCCCGAGGGACGGCTGTTCTTCGCCAATGCTCAACAGGTCGCGGATCAGATCCAGGCACTGGTCGCCGAGCACAGACCGCGCGTGCTGCTGCTCGACATGAGCCGGGTCTTCGACCTCGAATATTCCGCCCTTCAGATGATGGTCGAGGGGGAGCGCCGCATTTCCGGGCAAGGCGTCGTTGTATGGCTCGCCGGGCTGAACCCCGACGTTCTGGACTATGTGCGGGCATCCGGACTGGCGGATCAGCTGGGGCGAGAGCGGCTGTTCTTCAACGTGCGAACGGCCCTGCAGCGCCACGAAGCGAACGCCGCTTCCGGGTCGTCGCAGCCTTCGCCGATAGGGTAGTCTCGGCACATCGCCCAAAAAAGGCTTCGAAGATGAAACCAGCATTTGTACCACGGCTTTGCGCGATGCAGTCGATCTTCGTCGCCGTGGCTCTGCTCTCAGCGCTGGCGGGCTGCCAAAGCAACACGGCGGGCAAACCCGGTTACGTGCCGAGCACCTGCGCCGCGCCCGGGTCATCGTGCAGCGGCAGATAGGATGCCCGCACGGCCAGCGATCTACAGCATGTCGCGTGAAAAAGGATTCACGCGATATGCTGTAGATTCTTGATTTTGCGCATGTCTTTATCGCGAAACCGCTGCACACTTTCGCGAGACACGCGCTAGCGAGCGGGCCGGCTCGGGCTGACCATCATTCCGCCCAGCGGACGTCGGCCGTGAAGGCTATGGTCAGCCATCGATCGGGTCCCTCGTCGCCGATGCCTCTGCCGACTTCGTCGCGGAT
>Ga0081540_1003991_pt1 | contig 11440 bp, 12 predicted proteins | sample TabmetS2T1R1_FD_71024 | JGI IMG/M metagenome (GOLD analysis project Ga0081540, IMG submission 71024) | Tabebuia heterophylla rhizosphere microbial communities from the University of Puerto Rico - S2T1R1 | ecosystem: Host-associated > Plants > Roots > Rhizosphere ...
GCCGCGTTCGGATCGGCGCCGTGATCGAGCAGGATACGAAGGTACTGCGGGTCGCTCGCCATCGCCGCGATGTGCAGCGGCGTCGCGCCGCCGACGCCGGGCGCCGACGGATTCGCGCCGTTGTCGAGCAGCGCCGCGAGGCCGCGCGGGCTCTGTCGCAGCAGCGACCATTCGAGCAGCGTCACGTTGCGGTCGCCGTGCGCGTTCGGATCGGCGCCCGCTGCGACGAGCGCCTTGATCTTCGCCGCATCGCCCTGCGCGGCGGCTTCGGCGAGTGCGGCGGCTTTCGGGTCCGGGAAGATTTTCCTGGGATCGGCTTCGGTCATGGCGGAAGGGGTCTGCACGGCAAGGAAGCCGCACGCGAGCGCGACGAGCGTGCGCAGCATCGCGAGGCTTCGCGTCGACGCCAACGAGTATGCCATCGCGCGATTGAAGCGCGCCGCGCGTGAACGCGCAGCATCCGCGAGCGGACTCACCAGTTCCAGGGCATCGCCTTGCTGATCGCGTGTCCGACCGCGCTCGCGCCGTCGGAGACCCAGCCGCCGACCGTCTTCGCGCCGTCGACGACCGTGTCGACCGCTCCGCCGAGGAACTTCTCCGCGCCCTGCATGAGATGCGAGGCGATGCCGACGGCGCCGTTGACGAGATCGCCGCCGATCTCGACGGCGCCCTTGGCGAGCGTGCCCGCGAGATGCGCGCCGCCCTCGAGGAGCCCGCCGACGAGCGGCACGTGGCCGAGCACGTCGCCGACCTTGTCGCTGACCGATCCGATCACGCCCTTCGTGCCGTTCTTGACCGCGTCGATGCCGTCGACGATCGCGTCGGCGACATCGCCGGTACCGTCGACGATGCGGTCGACGACGCCCTTGCCGCCGCCGTCCGGTGCCCACGGATAATCGTTCGACAGCGCGCTCAGCACCGCATCCATCGAGTGCAGCTTGACGCCATGCGCCGTGTCGGTGATCAGGTTGACGCCGGGCAGCTCCTCGTACCACGGCAGCGGATCCGGGTCGTTCAACGTGATCTTGTGGCCGAGCGCGTCGGGCAGGAAGCCGCGGCCGGCGCCGCTTTCCTGCTCGCCGGTCAGCACTTCGCCGTCGACGGCGTAGCGGCGGACGAGTCCGTCGGCGGCTTCCTGCTTGAGCTTGCCGACGTCGGCATCGGGCACGAGCCGGCGGATCGTGTTGTCGTTGACGCCGGCTGCGTTGAACGTGACCGCGGCCGTGTCGGTCGCGACCGACGCGATCGACGCGAGGCCGCCGCCGAGCGAGTGGCCCGTCACGACCATGCCGTCGCCGAACGCGGCCTTTGCCTGTGTCGCGAGCGCGACCGCCTGTTCGTACTGCGCGGTCGGCAGGCCGAGCGCCTGCGTGCCGTCGGCGTACCAGTCCTTGCCCTCGCGCGTGCCGGCGAACGCGAGCACCTTCTGGCCCTCGGCGTTCTCGTAGATCGCGGCGCGGAATCCGGTCGACGAATCGTCGAGCGACGCGGGATCGATGCCGGCCGCCTCGAGCTCGGCGTCGCTCATGCGCGTGAATCCGTCGATGCTGGCCGGCGAGCTGCCCGCGGCCGGGACGTTGTAGACATCCTGCGAGAGCTTGGCGAGCGTCTGATCGATCGCCTTCGGATCGGTACCGCGCACTTCGGCGTCGAAGCCGGCGCCCTGGCCCGCCGCAGGTCCGACGGGCGAATTGGCGGCGAGCGCCGCGTCGAGAACGCGGGCGAGCTGGGCGTTCCAGAAGACATCGCCGCCGGTCGACGGCTGTTGCGCGATGTCCTGCCCGGCGGGCGGCGCATTCTCGGGAAGCTCGGCGTCGAAGCGCTCGGCCAGCACGCGATTCGCATTGACATCGAGGGATACCGACACGGCGCGCTCTCCGGTGTTGTCCGTTCGCGCGACGTTAGTCCGTCGTCCCGCCGCAGGACATCTGGGGCTTGCCCTGTCTAGGGTTTACCCGAGGCCGCCGCGGCCGCGTGCTACCATCGCGGGCCATTTGGCCATCCAAAAAGATCGCGCGATGCAGATAGAGACGAAGCTGCCGAAGGTCGGCACGACGATCTTCACGGTCATGAGCCAGCTCGCGCTCGAGCACAAGGCGGTCAACCTCGGCCAGGGCTTTCCCGACTTCGACGGCCCGCAGGCGATGCGCGATGCGCTCGCGGCGGCGATGAATGCGGGGCGCAACCAGTACGCGCCGATGACGGGCCTGCCGGTCTTGCGCGAGCAGATCGCGAGGAAGACCGAGGCGCTGTACGGCCGCAAGGTCAACATGGACACGGAGGTCACCGTGACGTCGGGCGCGACCGAAGCGCTGTTCGCGGCGATCGCGGCGGTGGTCCGACCCGGCGACGAAGTCATCGTCCTCGATCCCTGCTACGACAGCTACGAGCCCGCGATCGAGCTCAATGGCGGTCGCGCGGTGCACGTGCCGCTCGACCCGAAGACCTTCGCGCCGGACTGGCAGCGCGTGCGCGACGCGATCACGCCGAAGACGCGCATGATCCTCGTCAACTCGCCGCACAATCCGTGCGGCGCGGTATTCACGCCGGCCGATCTCGACGCGCTGGCGGCCGTGACGCGCGAGCGCGGGATCCTCGTGCTGTCCGACGAGGTCTACGAGCACATCGTGTTCGACGGCCATCCGCACCAGAGCGTGCTGCGCCACGCCGAGCTCGCGGAACGAAGCTTCGTGGTCAGCTCGTTCGGCAAGACGTTCCACTGCACCGGCTGGAAGGTCGGCTACTGCATCGCGCCGCGCGCGCTGTCGGCCGAGTTCCGCAAGGTGCACCAGTACCTGACGTTCTGCACGTTCACGCCGGCGCAGGTCGCGTTCGCCGAGATCCTCGACAAGGACGCGCAGCATTACCTCGATCTCCCGGCCTTCTATCAGGCCAAACGCGATCGCTTCCGCGCGCTGCTCGAAGGCTCGCGCTTCAAGGCGCTGCCGGTCGGCGGGGCGTATTTCCAGGTCGTCGACTACTCGGCGCTCGACGATCGCGACGACCTCGCGTTCTGCGAGTGGCTGGTCAAGGAAGGCGGCGTCGCCGCGATTCCGATTTCCGCTTTCTACGAGTCGCCGCCGCCGGATCAGCGCCTGATCCGCTTCTGTTTCGCCAAGAGCGACGCGACGCTCGAGCAGGCCGCCGAACGCCTGCACGCACTGTGAGATTCCGATGACGAAGCCGCTTCGAGTTTCGCTGGTCCAGGGCGCGACGCGCTGGCACGATCCGGCCGCGAACCGCGAGTACTACGGCGCGCTCGTGCGGCCGCTGAAAGGGCAGACCGATCTCGCCGTGCTGCCCGAGACGTTCCTCTCCGGCTTCACGAACGAGACGCTCGGCAACGCCGAGACGATGGACGGTACCGGCATCAAGTGGCTGCGCGAGCTCGCGGCCGACATCGGCGCCACGGTGACCGGAAGCATGGTCGTGCGCGAAGGCGATCGCTGCGTGAATCGCCTCGTCTGGATGCCGCCGCACGGCGCGCATGCGCTGTACGACAAACGGCACCTGTTCCGCATGTCGAAGGAGCACGAGCGTTACGGGGGCGGCGACGCGCGCCTCATCGTCGAGCTCAATGGCTGGCGCATCTGTCCGCAGGTCTGCTACGACCTGCGCTTCCCGGTCTGGCTGCGCAACCGCTACGACCGCGCGGCGGGCCGCTTCGACTACGACCTTGTCTTCTTCGTCGCGAACTGGCCGAGCGCGCGACGCTACGCCTGGAGCACGCTGCTCCGCGCCCGCGCGATCGAGAATCTCGCGTACTCGCTCGGCGTCAACCGCGTCGGTGTCGACGGCAACGATCTTCCTTACTCCGGCGACAGCGGCGTGTTCGACTTCCTCGGTCAGCCGCTCGTCGAGCTCGGCGCGCAGGAGCAGGTCGTCACGGTGACGCTCGATCCCGCGGCGCTCGCGGCGCATCGCGAGCGGTTTCCGGCGTGGATGGATGCGGACGAGTTCGAGATTCGCGCATAGCTTTCCCCTCTCCCGCTTGCGGGAGAGGGGGAACATCAGGGCAAATCGCGATCCCAGTACGGTTCAGGCCCGAACCGCTCCACAAGAAAATCGATCAGCCGCCGCGTCTTCGCCGGCAGCGTGCGCGTGTGCGGATACACCGCGTAGACGGCGAGCGACGGCAGCGTCCACGCCGGAAGAATCCGCCGCAGCCGCCCTTTGCGCAGATGGTCGGCGACGATGAACGTCGGCAGCCGCGCGATGCCCATGTCGGCCGCGGCGGCCGACGCGATGAAGTCGCCGTTGTTGACCGCGAGGCGCGCATGTGCCGGCACCGACGTCGTCATGCCGTCGCGCTCGAATTCCCACGCTTCGCTGTTCGGCGTCAGCGTGTAGCGCAGGCACTCGTGCCGCGCGAGATCGCCCGGCACTTCGGGCTCGCCGCGTGCGGCGAGATACGCGGGCGAGGCGATCGCGACCATGCGGCACGGCGCGATCTTGCGCGCCATCAGCGAAGAATCGGCGAGCTGCGAGATGCGGATCGCGAGGTCGAACCCTTCCTCGACGAGATCGACGCGGCGGTCGTTGAGATTGAGATCGAGCTCGACGCGCGGATGCAGGCGCTGGAACTCCGCGAGGGCCGGCGCGAGGTGCACGGTCGAGAACGGAATCGGCGCGCTGACGCGAAGGCGCCCGCGCGGATCGACCTGCAGCTCGGTGGCCTCGGCTTCGGCTTCGCCGAGCCGCGTCAGCACGTCGGCCACGCGCTGATAGTAGTTCTGCCCGGATTCGGTGAGGCTCAGCCGGCGCGTCGTGCGATTGAGGAGCCGCACGCCGAGCGCGTCCTCGAGACCCTGGATCAGTTTGCTCGCGAGCGCGCGCGAGATGCCCATCTGCTCGGCCGCCGCGGTGAAGCTGCCGGTGTCGACGACGCGCGTGAACAACTGCATCGCTTGCAGCTTGTCCATGGCGTCAGGCCGGCAGGATCTTGAGCACGGCTTCGGGCGGACGTCCGATCGCCGCCTTCGTGCCGAATACGACGATCGGGCGCTGCAGCAGGCGCGGGTGCGTGGCGATCGCCGCGATGAGCTCGCGACGCGAGCGCTTCGGATCGCCGAGCCCGAGCGCCGCGTACTCGTCCTCGTCCGTGCGCATCAGCGCGCGCGGCTCGACGCCAAGCATGTCGACGAGCACGTCGAGCTCCGCCGCCGTCGGCGGCGTGTCGAGGTAGTGCACGATGCGCGGCGAGAAGCCGCGCGCGGTCAGGAGATCGAGCGTCGCGCGCGATTTCGAGCACCGCGGATTGTGGTAGATCGTCGGTTGCCGCATGGCTGTCGAGCAGTCCTTGCTCGACAGACTTTGCCGCTTTCCCGGCGCTCATTCAATGCATCTGCGGTGTGCACCCAGAAGTGCGCCGGGAAAACACCCAGCGTTTTTCCAGCGCTTTTTCAGGCCGCGTCGCGCTGCACCGCGCGGCGCGCGTTGGCGAGCTCGCGGTCGATGATGTAGCGCTCGGCTTCCGCGCGCGAAGAAAAACGCGCAAGCACGCTGCCGTTCTCGGGCGACAGCACTTCGCGCCAGCTGTCGAGTCCGCTCGCGAGGGCGGGCTCCGTTGCCGCAAAGTCCGCGATGATCGGTTGCGCGCGGACGTGATCGATCCTGTATCCCAGCACGTTGACTTCGGTGTGGCGCGAGGTGTTCATCGTGTTCTCCGTTTCTCCATCTACGGTTGTGCAGCGAAGCCTACCGACATTGGGTGTTAGCGCGGTTAACCTGCTGTTGCAGGCCGGTTAACTGCGTGACCGGCTCGACAAAAAACATGGGCGCGACCGCGCGTGCAAACGTTTACGTCGGCCGGCGAAACTTTCCATGGCTTCGCCTTGTCACGTGGGTGCGCGCGCAGTATCGTCGGTCGCATCGCGGAGATGGCTATGCGGTTCGTCTGCGGGCAAATCAAGATCGTCGTCGCGCTTTCCGCCGCACTCGCGGGCTGCGCGAGCGCGCCGACGCGAAACGCGACGGGCGCATCCGCTGCGCCCGACAAGCCGCGCGCGACGACCGACGACTACCGCCGCTACATCCGTGGCAACGTCGGCGCATTCGACTCCTCGCACATCACCGACTGGGATTCGCCTGATCCGAACCACGTCGTCGTGTGGACGTCGCCGGTCGAGGCTTACCTTCTGACATTGTTCGGTGCGTGCCTCGGTCTCCAGAGCACGAAGACGATTCTTCTCTCGGCCGACGGCGGCGTCGTGCGGCCCGGCGGAGCGGCCGTCATGGTCGGTCCCGAGCGCTGCCGGATCCAGCTCGTCGATCGGCTCGACGCGAAGGCGATGAAAGCCGACGGCATCCACTGAGCCGGGCTCGGCTGCTAGCATAGCCCCGACTTTCCCGGCGACACGCGATGACTCCGGCTCATCCGATCGACGCGCGCGAGCGGCGCGCGTTCTGGCTGTTCATGCTGCTTGCGCTCGTGCTGCTCGGTGCGGGAATCGGCCTGCGCGATCCGTGGCCTTCGGACGAGCCGCGCTTCGCGCTCGCGGCGAAGCAGATGGTCGAGTCCGGCGACTGGCTGTTCCCGCATCGCGGGCGCGAGCTTTATTCCGACAAGCCGCCGATGCTGATGTGGAGCGAAGCAGCGGCGTACGAGATCACGCGCAACTGGCGCATCGCGTTCCTGCTGCCGTCGCTGCTGGCCGGTCTGCTGACGCTCGGGCTCACCTACGATCTCGGCCGCCGGCTCTGGAATCACAAGGCCGGGCTCTACGCGGCGACCGCCGTGCTGTTCGTGTTCCAGTTCATGTTTCAGGTCAAGCGCGCGCAGATTGATCCGTACGTGATGGGCTGGATCACCCTCGCGAACTGGGGCCTGCTGCTGCATTTCCTGCGCGGACCGAACTGGCGCGCGTACTGGCTCGGCTGCTTCGCCGCCGGCGTCGGCGTGATCACGAAAGGCGTCGGCATCCTCGCGCTGCTGATGTTCGTGCCGTATCTCTTCGCGCGCTGGCGCGGATGGGACGGCGTGACGCGCACGCAGCGCTCGGGGCTGCACTGGCTCGGCGGAATTCTCGCGTTTCTCGCGCCGATCCTGGCCTGGGGACTCGGCGTGCTGCTCGTCGCGAAATCGCGCGGCGCGCCCGAGTATGCGGCCTATGTCGACGACCTCTTTTTCCGGCAGACCGCGGGACGCTACGCGGGTTCGTGGTCGCATCCGCAGCCGTTCTACTACTACCTGCCGATCGTCCTGTTCAACTGGTTCCCGATGTCGCTCGCGTACGTCGGCGCGGTGCCAAAGTGGTGGCGCGATCTCAAGGCAAGGGAGTCGCGCATCCTGCTGCCGCTCGCCTGGACGGTCCTCGTCGTCGTGTTCTTCAGCATTCCGGTCGGCAAGCGCGACGTCTATCTGATGCCTGCGATCCCGATGGTCGCGCTCTCGATGGCGCCGTATCTCGAAGCGATGATCGAGACGCGCTGGCTGCGCAGCACGGCGTTCGCGATCACGGCGCTCGGCGGCATCGCGATCATCGTCGCAGGGCTGTGGGCGCTCTACGGCAACTCGCCGGCGGCCGATCGCTTCATCGAGCAGCGCGAGCTCGAGGAGCTCGGACACCAGGTCTGGGGCATGGTCATCGCGATCGGCGCCGCGTTCATCGTCGCCGCGGCGTGGTTCCGTCCGCGTCGCGGCGTGCATGCACTGCTCGCGGGCATCGGCGCGCTCTGGCTGATCTGGAGCTTCTGGTCGTACCCGCTGCTCAACGATTCGAGCTCGGCGAAAGGCGTCATGCACCGCGCGCGCGGGCTGGTCGGACCCGACGTCGAGATCGGCCTCGTCGGATGGAAGGAGCAGAATCTCCTGATGGCCGACGGCCCCGTGCGCGAGTTCGGCTTCCTCAATCCGTGGGACCGGCAGCTCGCCGAGGCGATCGCCTGGCAGGCCGAGGATCCCTCGAAGCGACGGCTTTTCATGCTGCAGGACGTGCTCGGCCGCTGCGTCGATCGCGACAAGGCGACGCTCGTCGGCCGCGCGAACCGGCGCGAGTGGTGGCTCGTGCCGAGCACCGCGCTCGTCGCCGGCTGCGTGCCCGATGCGAGCATCGACGCCGAGCAGCAAAAGCAGGACGCGCCGACGAACTAGCGCTCGACCGGCACCAGCTGCTCGAGCTGCGCGAGCATGCGCTTGTACAGGCGACGCGTGCGGTAGCGGTTGACCGCGCGGCTCATCGACGAGACCGGGATCGCGTGCTTCTCGCCGAAGCCGTCGATCATCACGAGCCGCGGCCCGCCGCGCGAATCGCTGCCGTAGACGATGTTCCACGCGTGCATGTCGCCGACGATCACGTTCGCGTCGAGGAGGCCCTTGAGAAAGGTCGCGAGCGCCGTTTCGAGCTCCGGCGTGAAACCCTGCTTGCCGTAGACGACCGCGAGCGTCGGCGCGAGCGTGCCGTTGCTGTCGACGACTTTCTCCGAGACGAGCCCGAGCCCGAGATCGGTCTCGACGACGCCGAGCATGTGCGCGATCGGCGCGTCGATCTCCGGCGCGCGAGCGCGGGCGCCGATGTACTCCTTCAGCTCGCGCAGGTAACCGATGTAGTGCCGCGTGCGCGGCAGTCGCTTGTGCCAGCGCCTGCGCGCGTTCCAGCGCGAGGCGACGGCATCGGCGCGCATGACCTTGACGAGCTCGTCTTCGTGCTCGGGATGCTGGAACACGTGGCGCAAATGGCCGACCGCGAGCGGCGTCGCCGCGGCGAGCGCGAGCGCCGGAGCCGTTGGCGACGCGTCGGCGGCATCGTTCATGAGGCTATCGTAACCTCTCTGCAACGTTTCAGCCGAGCTCGTCGATGTTGCGCGGCCAGTCGTCGTGCAGGAGCCGCGACAGCGCACGGTCCGCGAGGATGCGCCCGCCGGTCTGGCAGCGCGCGCAATAGTTCGTCTCGTTGTCGGCGTAGACGATGCGCTGCACAGGCGCGCCGCAGCGGGGGCAGGGCTTGCCGTAGCGGCCGTGCACGGCCATCTCGTCGTGGAAAGCGGTGACTTTCTCCGGGAATTTTCCGCCGGCTTGTTCGCGCAGGCGCCCGGTCCAGGCGAAGAGCGTCTGCTTCGTCGCGTCGAACAGCGTCGCGACCTCGGCGTCCGACAGCTTCGACGTCAGGGTCAGCGGCGAGAGCTTCGCCGCGTGCAGGATCTCGTCGGAATACGCATTGCCGATGCCGCTGAACAGGTGCGGATCGGTGAGCGCGCGCTTCAGCGTGTGGTTTCGAGCACGCAGCGTACGCGCGAACGTCGCCTCGTCGATGGCGAACACGTCGAGGCCGCCGGGATCGAGCGCGGCGAGGCCTTGCTCGCCTTCGACGATGTGCAACGATGCGCGCCGCTTGCTGCCGGCTTCGGTGAGGTAAAGGTTGCCGTCGTCGAACTCGAACGTCCCGAGGACGTTTCGCGGCTCGCGCGCTGCGCCCGCTTCGCGCCAGTGCAATCGTCCGGCGATCATCAGATGGATGACGAGGAAGAGACCGCCTTCCAGCGCGATCACGATGCGCTTGCCGATGCGCCGGAGGCCCGTCACGCGCCGCCCCGTGGTCGCGTCGAGCGGCGGAACGGCCGTCCGCAGCAGGAATGGATTCTTGAGCCGGATTCGCGCGAGCGTGCGGCCCTCGATGCGCTCGGCGAGCGCGGTCCGATACACCTCGATGTCCGGAAACTCCGGCATGCGCGCGCTACGCTAGCGGCGACCGCCGATCTCGTCGATGTGGCGCAGCATGTCGGCGGGATCCTCGAAGACGCGGTAGGCGCCGGCGCGTTCGAGCTCCTCCGATGCGTAGCCGCCCGAGAGAAGACCGATGCCGAGCGCGCGCGCGCGCCGAGCGGCGAGCATGTCCCACACGCTGTCGCCGACGACGGTCGACGTCTCGATGGGGACATCGAGCTTCTTCGCTGCCGCGAGGAAGAGGTCGGGATCGGGTTTGGCGTAGCGCACCTCGTCGCGCGTCACGATCGGCACGCGATCGAAGTCGACGCCGAGCGTCTCGAGCACCGGTCGCGCGGTCTCCATGCGTCCGCTCGTGGCGATCGCCCACGGGATGCGCGCTTCGGTGAGATGCGCGACGAGCGCGCGCGCACCGGGCAGCGGCCGGATCGCGCGCGAGCGTCGGTTGTACGCCTCCGCGTGCGTACGGCGCAGGCGCTCGCCGCGTGCCGCGTCGATCTCGAAGCCGCTCTCGCGCAGCAGGATGTTGGTCATGAGCCCGCCGCTCATGCCGATCTTGCGATGGATGCGCCAGACCGAAAGCGGAATGCCTTCGCTCTCGAGCGCCTCCTGCCAGGCCAGCACGTGCTGGTAGACGCTGTCGACCAGGGTGCCGTCGAGGTCGAGCACGAACACGGTGCGTCGCATGGGGCCCTAGCCTAGCTCGTGGCGGTAGCCTGGAATCCATGGATCTTCCCCACCTTGGCGTGGTCCTGCCCAATTACGGCCCGGCGCCCGAGCCCGGGCGGCTGGCCGCCGCGGCCGCCGCCACCGAGGAGGCCGGGCTGGACTCGGGCTGGGTGACCGACCACGTGCTGGTCCCGTCCCGCCACGCCGGCATCTACGGGACGATCACCGAGGCCCTGGTCACGGTCGGGTTCCTGGCCGGCCGGACCACGCGGCTGCGCCTCGGCGTCTCGGCCCTGATCGTGCCCCAGCGCGAGCCCCTGCTCACCCTCAAGCAGCTGGTCAGCCTGGACGTCCTCGCGGGCGGGCGGCTGATCACGGCGGTGGCCGCCGGCTGGATGGAGGAGGAGTTCGAGACCCTCGGGGCCAGCTTCCCCGACCGCGGCCGCCGCCTCGACGAGTGGCTGGAGCTGGCCGGCGAGCTGCTGCGCCAGGCCCCGGGGCGGGTGCTGGCCGACGGCCCGGTGCCGGTGTCGGACGCCTGGCTGGCCCCGGCCCCGACCCGGACCGAGGGGCTGGCGCTGTGGGTGGCCGGGGTGTCGCGCCACAGCCTGCGCCGGGCGGCCCGGACCGGCGTCTGGCATCCGGTCGCCCTGTCTCTTCGGGAGCTGCGGTCGATGGCGGCCGCCTTCCGCGAGCAGGTCCCCGAGGGCCGGGTCGTGCTGCGGCTGGCCGTTGGCGTCCAGGACCGGCTGGACGAGCAGGCCACCGACGACCGCGGCCGCCACATGGTCGCCGGGCCCGCCTCCTGGGTCGCCGAGCAGCTCAACGACTACCTGGAGGGCGGGGCCGACGGCTTCGTGGTCGACCTGGCCCACGACACCCCCGGGCTGGAGGACCGCATCGCCGCCTTCGCCGCCGAGGTGGCGCCGCGGCTGATCGGCCGCCCGGCCCGCGCCGGCGGCCGGGCCGGCGCCTAGACCAGCAGCGACAGGCAGCTGGCGCCGCCGTCGGCCTTGGCGAACTCGCTCAGCTCGACCTCGCGGACCTCGAAGCCGAGGGCGGCGACGGCCGCGGCCGTCCGGGGGCAGCCGGCCGGCAGCACCACCGTGG
>Ga0081540_1003992_pt1 | contig 11439 bp, 12 predicted proteins | sample TabmetS2T1R1_FD_71024 | JGI IMG/M metagenome (GOLD analysis project Ga0081540, IMG submission 71024) | Tabebuia heterophylla rhizosphere microbial communities from the University of Puerto Rico - S2T1R1 | ecosystem: Host-associated > Plants > Roots > Rhizosphere ...
CCTCCGCCTTGTCGATCCAGCCCCAGTTCATCGGGTAGGTGAGCTCGTCCAGCACCACCAGCTGGTAGTCGCCCGAGGCCAGCACCCGCCTCGCCGCCGCCCAGGCGGCCTCGGCCTTGGCCCGGCTGGCCTCCAGGTCCTCGGCGTCCCAGGTGAAGCCGTCCCCGAGCGGGTTCCAGTCGACCCCGAGCCTGCGGCCCAGCTCCTCCTCGCCGGTGCGCCAGCGGCCCGACTTGAGGAACTGGATGACGCAGACCTTCCAGCCGCGGGCCACCGCCCGCAGCACCACCCCGAACGCGGCCGTGGACTTGCCCTTGCCGTCGCCGGTGTTGACCAGCACCAGCGACGGCGCCCGGCGCCGGGCCGGTCGCGCCGGCGGCTCGGTCGGGGGCTCATGCGGGCTGCTCATGGGTCACCTGCCTCTCTACGGTGTCGACCCTGGACCCTCCGGTCTGGGCGGCGGGACGGACCGGGACGACCACGACCCCGCCGCCCGGGTCCTCGAGCACGCGCACCGACGCGTGGTAGTGGCGGGCGATGACCGTCTCGGTCAGGACCGCCCCGGCCGGGCCGGCGGGCGGGTCCTGCTGCTGGACCAGGACCGCCGCCGGTGGGACCGGCTGCTCATCCGGCGCGGACTGGCCGCCCTGGCGCGGGCGCAGGAGCTGGGCGGCGCCTACCTGCCGTACACGCTGCAGGCGGCGATCGCGGCATGCCACGCGAGCGCGCTGACCGCCGCGGAGACGGACTGGGCCGAGGTCGCCGCGATCTATGGGGTACTCGCCCGGGTCTCGCCGTCGCCGGTGGTGGAGCTGAACCGGGCCGTCGCGGTCGGGATGGCGCTCGGCCCCGAGGCCGGGCTGCGGCTGGTCGAGCCGCTGCTTTCGGACCGGACCCTCGACGGGTACCCGCAGTTGCCGGCCGTGCACGCGGACCTGCTGGCCAAACTGGGGCGGGACACGGAGGCGCGCCGGGAGTTCACCCGGGCCGCCGAGCTGACCCGCAACGCGGCCGAGCGCGACCTGTTCCTGCGCCGGGCGGCTAGTTCGTGAGGTCCGTGTCGGCCGGCGCCGTGCGGTTCGAGACCCGGCGCCAGACGCGGGTCACCAGGGGTTCGTGGCGCTGGCACCGGTCGTCGGACCCGCCGCTGAGAGTCAGCCGGTCCCCGCTGATCCGCCAGGTGTAGACAGCGGGGGTGTCGCACGGGCCGCGGGCACCGAGGGCGAGCTGCTCGGGCCCGACTGCCCAGGCCCGCCCGATGGCCGCCGCGCTGGGATCGTCGTCGTAGTCGTAGAAGGCGAAGCTGTGCGCCGAGAACACCAGGTTCAGCAGCAGGTCGCCGGTACCGACGATCTGCCCGACCGGCTGCCAGGTCCCCCACAGCACCACCGGCACCGGATAGGGCGCGCCGCTCGATGGCGGGGACGTGGCCGGCGGCGAACCGACCGGAACCACGACCGGCGTGGCCGACCGCGCGGACGACCGCACGGCCCCCGGGGCCGGAGCCGGCCCGGTGCAGCCGACCGACGCCACCAGGAGGAGGAGAACAGCCGGGAGGAGCGTCAGACGGCGCGGAGTGCCCACCGGGTCATTGTCGGCAGCGGCACCGGCGCGGGCCATCGGCGCTTCCGGCATGCCCGGGCGCTCAGGCGGCGCGCAACGCGTCCAGGGCGAGCCCGACGATCTCGTCCTCCAGCGCCGGGCGGGCGCGCAGGTGGGGGATGAGCACCAGGCTGTTGACCAGCCCGACGGCGGCATGCACGACGACCCGGCCCTCGACCTGGCCGACCGGCAGCAGCCGCGCCCACTCGTCGAGGTAGTCGCGCTGTGCGCGGCGGGCCGCGTAGCGCTGCTGCTCGGACAGCCGGTGCACCTCCGCGAACAGCAGCCCGGGCAGGCCGTCCGGGCGCAGGGCCGGACGCACGTAGGAGCGGACCACCGGCTCCAGCGCGTCCGCGGGTGACCCGGCGCCGGCCAGCGCCTGGGACAGCCCGAGCCGCAGCGTCTCCCGGCCCCGGGCGAGGACGGCCAGCAGCAGCTCGCCCTTGCTGGCGAAGTGGTTGTAGACGGCGGGCCCGGAGATCCCGGCCGCGGCGCCGATCGCCTCCATCGTGACCGCGTCGAATCCGCTGTCCCGGAACAGGCGGCCGGCGGTGACCAGGAGGGCCTCGCGCCGCGTGGCCGGCACCGGACCGGTCGCCGCCGGGCGGCGCGGCGCGGGCACGGCGGTGCGACCGGAGGCCGGAAGCCGCGGCGTGCCGCAGACCGCGGCGGCGACCCGCACCAGGATCTCCTCGAACCGCGAGCGGGCCAGCACAACGCTGTGCTCGGTGGGGCTGCCGAGGACGGCGAGCGCCGCCCAGGTCAGCAGGTCGGCGTCGGGCGCGCCCAGCTCGGGCCGGGCCGCCCGCAGCGCGCCGTCCAGCCGGGCGGCCAGCAGCCGCAGCCGGCGCCGCACCCGTGCCCGCTGATCGGGCGCCAGGTCCCGGGCGTGCCGGTGCCACAGCGGGCCGCGGTCGCGGCGCTCGACGGCCCGGTGGGCCAGTGCGCGCAGCACCGCGTCCAGCCCGCCCGGTGCGGCGGCGCCCGCGACCGCGAGGTAGTCGTCGATGACCGCGAGGACGGCGGCGCAGAGCAGTTCCTGCTTGCCGGAGAAGTGCCGGTAGAGCGCGCCGGCCGTGATGCCGACCGCGGAGGCGATGTCCTCCATGGCCACCCGGTGGTAGCCGTCGCGGTGGAACAGCACGACCGCGGCGTCCACGATCAGCGCCTTACGGTTGCGGGGCCGGGTCTGCGCAACCAGCATGCGACACAGCCTAACGCCTTGACACACGGGCGTACCCGGGAGAAAAGTGAAGCAGCATTAATGTTGGGATCGGAGGTGCGATGAGCGTGCACACGGTCGACGTGGAGCGCGGCCGGCTGCGGTTCTTCGCCCAGGTGACCGGGCAGTCCGACCCCGTCTACACCGAGGTCGACGCGGCGCGCGCGGCCGGGCACCGGGACCTACCCGTACCGCCGACGTTCCTGTTCTGCCTGGAGATGGAGCGGCCCGACCCGTGGGACTTCGTCGCGGAGCTGGGTGTCGACCTGCGCACGATCCTCCACGGTGGACAGTCCTTCGAATACCACGCGATGGCCTTTGCCGGCGACCGGTTGACGTTCGCCAGTGGCCTGACCGACAGGTACCAGAAGAAGAACGGCGAGCTGACCTTCGTCGAGCGGACCACGGACGTCACCCGCGGCGGCGCCGCGGTCGCGCGGCTGGTCACCACGATCGTGCTGCGGTCGGTCGAGGGGTCGGCGTGAGGGTCGGCGACACCGTGACGCTGGACGCGCCGCGCGTCAGCCGCACCGTGCTGGCCCTGTACGCCGGGGCCTCGGGCGACCACAACCCGGTGCACATCGACATCGACGCCTGTCACGCGGTCGGCATCCCGGACGTCTTCGCGCACGGCATGCTCTCCATGGCCTACCTCGGCCGGCTGCTCACCGGCTGGGTGCCGCAGGAGCGCATCCGGTCCTGGACCGTGCGGTTCTCCGCCATCACGCCGGTCAACGCGCAGCCGGTGTGCCGGGGCACGGTGACCGGCGTCGAGGACGGCCGCGCGCACCTCGACCTCACCGTGTCGCTGCCGGACGGCACGGTGACCCTGCGGGGCTCCGCGGTCGTCGAGGTCGGCCCGTGACCGGGCCGCTGTCCGGGATCCGGGTGGTGGAGCTGGGCGGGATCGGCCCCGGACCGTTCTGCGGCATGCTGCTGGCCGACCTCGGCGTCGACGTCATCCGGGTCGACCGGCCGGCCGACGCCGGCCGCGACAGCGAGCACCCGATCCTGCACCGCGGCCGGCGGTCGGTCGTGCTGGACCTCAAGGACCCGGCCGGCGCGGCCACCGCGCGCCGGCTGGTCGCCACCGCCGACGCGCTCGTCGAGGGGTTCCGGCCGGGAGTGGCCGAGCGGCTCGGGCTGGGCCCCGCCGAGTGCCTCGCGGACAACCCGCGGCTGGTCTACGGCCGGGTCACCGGCTGGGGCCAGGACGGGCCGCTGAGCCGCGAGCCGGGGCACGACATCAACTACATCGCCCTGGCCGGGGCGCTCGGCGCGATCGGCCCGGCCGGCGACGCCCCGGCCGTACCGCTGAACCTGCTCGGCGACATGGGCGGCGGCGGGCTGCTGCTGGCCCTGGGCATCTGCGCCGCCCTGCTGCACGCCCGGCAGACCGGCCAGGGTCAGGTTGTCGACGCGGCGATGACCGACGGCGCGGCGATCCAGCTCGGCCTCGTGCACGGCCTGCTGGCGACCGGCCGGTGGACCGACCGCCGTGGCGCCAACCTCCTCGACGGCGGAGCGCCGTTCTACCGCACGTACCGGTGCGCGGACGGCGGGTACGTGGCGCTCGGCTGCATCGAGCCGCCGTTCTACGCCAACGCGCTTCGGGTCCTCGGGCTGGCCGGCGACCCGCTGTTCGCCGACCAGTTCGACACCTCCGCCTGGCCGGCGATGGGCGCGCGGCTGGCCGAGGTCTTCGCGGGGGAGGTGCGGGACGAGTGGGCCCGGCGCTTCGAGGGGCAGGGCGGGTGCCTGACGCCGGTACTCGACTTCGCCGAGGCCGCGGCCCATCCCCACAACGTCGCGCGGGGAACGTACACCGTGGACAGTCTGGGGCATCCGCGACCCGGTGTGGCGCCGCGGTTCTCGGGTACCCCGGCGGGGCCGCCCGGGGCCGCGCCGGTCATCGGGGAGCACACCGCGCGGGTACTCGCGGAGCTGGGTCGATGACCGTCGAGATCACCGGGCGGGCGCAGTGGGACGCCTGGCAGGCTCGCGTCCTGCCGCCGGTCGAGGAGGTGCGCGGCGGGCTGTGGTCCGTGCCGGTACCGATCCCGGACAACCCGCTGCGCTACGTGCTGGTCTACGTGCTGGAGTCCGACGACGGGCTGGTGCTGGTCGACGCCGGCTGGGACGACGACGCCTCCTGGCAGGCGCTGACCGGCGGCCTCGCCTCGATCGGCGCCGCCGTCTCGGACGTGCGCGCCGTCCTGGTGACCCACTTCCACGCCGACCATCTGGGGCTGGCCGGTCGCGTCCGGGCCGGCTCGGGTGCCTGGGTCGCGCTGCACCGGCTGGACGCGCAGGCCGCCACCGACCTCGGGCGGCACTCCGGCCGGCTGGTCGACGGGCTGCGCAGACACCTCGAACTGCACGGCGCGCCGGACACCGAGGTGCGCGGCATCGTGGAGCGCACCCAGGTCGACCGGTTCGCCGGTACGCCGGCACCGGACGTGCTGCTGGAGGACGGCGAGACGGTGAAGGTACCCGGGCACGGCCTGCGGGTGGTGTGGACCCCCGGGCACAGCCCCGGCCACAGCTGCTTCTACGAGGCCGACCGCCGGCTGCTGTTCTCCGGTGACCACGTGCTGCCCAGGATCACCCCGCAGATCGCGGTGTTCTCCCGGTCGGCCGGTGACCCGCTGGCCGACTTCCTGCGCTCGCTGGACCGGCTCGACCGGTACGAGGTGGACGAGGTGCTGCCCGCCCACGAGTACCGGTTCCGGGGGCTGCCCGACCGGGTGGCCGACATCGCCCGGCACCACGCGGGACGCATCGCCCAGGTGCACGCGGCGGTCCGCGAGGCGCCCGGGAGCACCGCCTGGGACGTGGCCCAGCGGCTGTCCTGGTCGCGGCCGTGGGGCGCGATCGACGCGGTCGGCCGGCAGTTGGCGATGGCGGAGACGCTCGCGCACCTGGTGCTGCTGGAGGGCCGCGGTGAGGTCCGGGACTCCGGCGACACCCCGCGCCGCTGGTACCCGCGGGACCGGCCCGCATCCGGCTAGCGGGAACGGGCCGGTCCGCGCGTCGGGTCGGTCAGTACCGGATCGTGACCGTCGCCGTACCGAGCACCGCCGGCAGCTTCGACACGTCGACCTTGAGCACTTCGCCATCGTCCACCACGCCGCTGGCGTCCAGCGTCTTCTGGTGGACGAGGTACTTGCCGGTCGCCGCCGACTTCACCGGCGCGCACGCCGTCGTGTTGGACAGGCCCGAGGCCTCACACGCCGCCTCGTCCTGCCCGAGCAGGTGGTCCATGCCGAAGTCGCTGTCGTTGGCGATGTACAGCGTCCGGCCGCCGTCCGCGGTCGCGACGCCCTCGATCTTGTCGTGGCTGAAGAACGCGCCCGACGGGTCGAGCTGGTTCAGCACGGTGCCGATCTCGACGTACGGGATCTTGCTCACCGGCGTGATGCCGGCCTGCGCCAGCAGCTGCCCCGCCTTCGCGGTGGCCGCGTCACCGACGTACGCGTCGATCGACTTGCCGCCCACCGTGTAGCCCAGCGGGTTCACGCCGTCGCCCCGGACGTCGGTCGCACCGGTCAGGTCGATCTCGTAGAGGTCCTTGAACGCCGCCTGGCCCGGCTCGCCCTGGTTGCCGTCCCGCTCGTCGACCAGGAACTTCGTGTCGGACAGTGCGGTGATCTCGCTGACCGCGCTGACCGTCGTGGCCGGGTTGGTGAGCAGGTAGAGGTACTCGTGGACCGCCTTGGTCCGCAGGTCGACCGTCACGATCCGCACCGGCGCGACGTTGGCCGGCTTGATGGTCTTGCCCTTCGAATCCGGGCCGTAGTCCGGCACGGTGAGCGCCGACTGCATGATGCCGACGAGCGTCCTGCCGTCGGGCGTCACCGTCAGGCCCTCCATGCCCTTGTTCTTCGTGCGCAGCTTCAGCTCGACCGGCAGCGGGTGCGCGGTGTCGACGCGGTGGCCGCCGTCGGCGCCCCACGGCGAGAGCCGCTCGAGTTCCTTGCCGTTCTTGTCGAAGTGCGTGATGAACGGGCCGTACTCGTCGGAGATCCAGAAGCTGCCGTCCGGCAGGGCGACCAGGCCCTCGGAGTCGTAGCCGTTGTCCGGGGAGAGGGTCACGGCCGGGTTGCTGCCGGGCACCGTGTACGGCTGGGTCGGGTCGATCTGGTTGCCGAAGAGGTCCTCGGTCTTCTCCGCGCTCGCGGCGGTCTTGGTCACCGGGTTCGGCAGCCCGTTGTACGGCGTGCCGTCCGGGGCCTTGAGGCCGATCGTCTTCTGCAGCACCGCCTTGCCGCCGACCAACTGGAACAGGCCGATCCGCGGGTTGAACGTCGGATCGGCGAAGACCTTCTCGCCCAGCGGGCCGTCGTCATCGGCGTTCGGGCCGCGGTCGGTGACCCCGTAGAACCAGCCCGACCGGCCCGGCACCGGTACGAAGGACGAGCCGTAGCCGCCGCCCGAGATCAGGGCGGTCGTGCCGTTCGGGCCTTCGAGGCCGCCCAGCGGCGGAATCTTGTCGGCGCCGGGCACCGCGTCCTTGTAGAGGGTGACGGCGTCGGTCGCGGTGTAGCCGAAGCGCACCGTGCCGTGGCTGCCGCTGACCGCCGGCGTGAAGCTGTAGGAGCCGTCGGCCTTCACGGTCAGGGTGCCCGCCGCCGGGTTGTCGAGGCCGCTGTGGCGCACGACCGCGGTCGCGCCGAAGTCGTTCGCCAGGAGGTTGCCGGTCACGGTGCCGCCGCTGTGCGGGCCGGCGACACCGAAGTCGGCGTTCACCGCGAACGGGTGCGGCTGCGTGGCCCGCCACCCGAACGGGTCAGCCCACGCGGTGCCCACGGAGGCCAGGACGATGGCGGCCGTCGCGCCGCCGATGACTGCTGCCCGCTTGCGGGCGAGGAGATTTTGGTGCATCCCCGCAACCAATCCGTGACAAGCGAACGGCAGATGATCAGGAAGTGTCGTATTCCGGTCGGTCGACGTAATCAACACTCGCGTTCCGGCGGATGGTGACGACCAGGACCGCAAGACCCCCAAGGGCTGGCTCCCACACGACGTAGAGGAAACATATAGGTGCCCGCTGGAGACTGGCGGCCGGGAGGCGCACAGGCGTCAGTAGGAAGCAGGTCCTTGGCCGTGACCGACGAACAGTTCGACGCGATCGTTGTGGGGGGCGGTCAGGGTGGCCTCACCTGCGCCGCCTACCTCGCGGTCACGGGGCACCGCGTGCTCGTCCTCGAGCAGCACACCATCGCGGGCGGGAACGCCCAGGTGTTCCGTCGCCGCGGCCGGTTCGAGTTCGACGTCGGCACCCACTACGTCGGCGACTGCGGCCCCGAGGGCGTGGTGCGGCGCGTCTACGAGGGGCTCGGGCTCGCCGGCCGGATCACGTTCCGGGAGATGGACCCGGACGGCTTCGACCGGATTGTGCTGCCCGGCGCGGACCTGCGGGTACCGGTCGGGTGGGACGCCTACCGCGACCGCCTGGCCGCCATCGCGCCGGACGAGGCCGACGGCATCGGGCAGTTCGTCGACCTGTGCGCGGGCGTCCACGGGCGGCTGCGCCGCGCGCTGCTGGGCTCGCTGGACCCCAACCCCCGGCCGGTGCCCGGGCAGATGCCGCTGCGCGCACTGTCCACAATAGACGTCGCGATGCGCAAGGCCGGGCTGTCGCACCGCACCCGTACGCTGCTCGCCGCGCAGGCCGGCAACTACGGACTCGGCCCGACCGAGGTGTCGGTGTCGGCGCACGCCACCGTCCTGGGCAGCTACCTGCAGGGGGCGTACTACCCCGAGGGCGGCGGGCAGATGTTCGCCGCCACCCTGATCGAGGCGATCGAGGCACACGGCGGCGAGGTGCGCACCCGCAGCCTGGTCGAAAGGATCCTGGTCACCGGCTCCGGAGTGCGGGGGGTGCGGCTGGCCGACGGTCAGGTGCTGCGCGCCCCGGTCGTCGTCTCCAACGCGGACTACCGGCGCACCGTGCGCGACCTGGTCGGTGCGGAGCATTTCCCGGCGGCTTACGCGCAGCGCGCCGAGCAGTCCACCATGGGGCTGCCGCTGGCCGTCCTCTACCTGGCCCTGGAGCCGGGCGCGATCCCGCCGCTGGACACCAACATCTGGTGGTACGACACCGACGACATCGACGCGGTCTTCGACGAACTGCACGCCGGGGACATGGACGCGCCGAGGTGGGGCTTTGTCAGCTCCGGATCGGCCAAGAGCCACACCGGGGCCGACCACCACACCATCGAGGTGATGACGCTGTGCCCGCGGGAGTGGGGCTCCTGGGACGGCGGCGACGAGTCCACAATGGACTACGGGTACCGGCGGGACGAACGGTACCAGGCCCGCAAGACGCGGCTGGACGAGCAACTATTCGCGATCGCGGAGCGGGCACTGGGACCGCTGTCGGGCCGGGTCCTGCACCGCGAGGTGGCCACCCCGCTGACCCAGATGCGCTACGCCCGGTCCAGCGGCGGCTTCCCCTACGGCATCGGCTCGATACCGCGCCAGTCGGGCGGGCGCCGACCCTCGCACGACACCGCGGTACCCGGGCTGTTCCTCGTCGGTGCGAGCACGGAGAGCGGGTTCGGCATCGTGGGTACCACGATCGGCGGGGTGCGCTGCGCGTCGGCGATCACGGGCGAGCCGCTGCTCGCCGAGGCGTACGCGGGCAAGGTGCTGGGGGACACCGCGCGGCTGCCCGACCGGCCGCAGGGCTGGGACCCGGTACTGGCCAGCCGGGGCAGTCGGTCGGCCCGCCACCCCCGCCGGGCCGCCTGACCGTGCCGTAGGCTCGCCGTATGATCATCCGCGAAGCCGACCGCGCCGACCTGCCCGCCATCGTCGCGCTGCTCGCGGACGACGTGCTCGGCAAGGCTCGCGATTTCCCGACCGTCGACGACGCGTACGAGAGGGCGTTCGCCGAGGTCGACTCCGACCCGCGCAACTTCCTGATCGTCGCGCAGGACGGGGACGAGGTGGTGGCGTGCATGCAGATCACGTACATCCCCGGACTCGGGCGGCACGGCGCGGAACGGTCGCAGGTCGAGGTGGTCCGGGTACGATCGGCCCGGCGTGGCCAGGGCGTGGGCGGTCAGCTGATGGCGTGGGCGATCGAGCAGGCCCGGGCGCGCGGGTGCGTCATGATGCAGCTCACGTCCGACAAGTCCCGGGTGGACGCGCACCGCTTCTACGCGAGGCTCGGCTTCGTCGCGAGCCACGAGGGCATGAAGCTACTGCTGTAGCCGGCGCCCTCTGCCGGCGTCGTTACGAGTGGGGCCCCGGCTCCACGTCGAACTCATTGCCTTCCGGGTCGGTCATGGTCGTGAGTGCCGCGCCGCGCCGTAGGACAGTGGCCCCCAGACGCTCGAGTCGGCGAACCTCGTCGTCCATGTTTCCGGGCGCGCGCAGATCGAAGTGGACACGGTTCTTGGCGACCTTGGGCTCCGGGACGCGGTTGAACCAGATGTTCGGCCCGCCCCAGCCGGCCGCTTCCACAAACGCCTTCTCGACCGTCGAATCCTCGTCGACATCCGAGCCGAGCACCGCCGCCCAGAAGGTCGCCAGAGCGAGGGCGTCGTGAGCGTCGAACGATACGCTTTTGATGACACTGGCCATGCGCGTACGGTATCGGCTGTCTACTCCAGGTGGCGGCGATGGGCTCCTGTGATTCAGCGGGCGCGGCGGTAGTGCATGGCCACCGCGCCGTTGCGGAGCGGCTCCGCTGAGAGCAGCTCGAGCTGGCGCGTGCCGGGCAACCCGCCCTGGTGCAGCGTCGGGCCGTGGCCGGCGATCCTGGGATGGACGAGCATCTTGTACTCGTCGATCAGGTCCAGCCGGTCGAGCTCGGTCGCGAGCCTGCCGCTTCCGAGGAGGACCCCGGCCGGGGTCGCGTCCTTGAGCTTCTGCACGCCCTCGCGCAGATCACCGGCGATGTGGTGGCTGTTGGCCCACGGGAAGTCCTTGCGCGTCGAGGACACCACATACTTGGGTTTGGCCTCCAGCTTGACCGCCCACTCGCGCATGGCCGGCGGCGCATCCTCGCCGCCGCGGGCGACGGTCGGCCAGTAGCTCTCCATCATCTCGTAGGTGACGCGACCCCACAGCATTGCTCCGCCCTCGTCCATGAGACGGGTGAAGAAGGCGTGCGTCTCGTCATCGGCGATCCCCTCCTGGTGGTCGACGCAACCGTCCAGGGTGAGGTTGAGGCTGAAGATGAGCGGTCCCATGGCCAGTGATCCTAGGTCCGGTCGACGAACCCGGAGACAAGGTCGGCGAAGCGCTCGGGCGCGGTGAGACACCACAGATGGCCCGCGTCGGGTACCACGACGTGTTCGGCGTGTGGCAGGCCCGCGGCGAGTTCCCTGGCGCCGGCGTGGTTTGGCCGGTCCCGGTCGCCGACCGCCACCAGCGCTGGCACCGTCACCTCGGCCAGCCGTGGACGCAGGTCGATCGAGGCGAGCGCGCGCAGCACGGCGAGCGAGGTCGGTTTGCCGGCCCGGCGGTAGTCCTCACCCAGTGCCGGGTCGATGCGGTCGACGACGCGGGCCTGGAGGGCGGCCGGCAGCACCGCCATGACAGCCCGCTGCACGGCCAGCAGCGCGGGCGGGTGCGCGATGCCGCCGGACAGCACGAGGGAG
>Ga0081540_1003993_pt1 | contig 11437 bp, 9 predicted proteins | sample TabmetS2T1R1_FD_71024 | JGI IMG/M metagenome (GOLD analysis project Ga0081540, IMG submission 71024) | Tabebuia heterophylla rhizosphere microbial communities from the University of Puerto Rico - S2T1R1 | ecosystem: Host-associated > Plants > Roots > Rhizosphere ...
GCTGTTGCCGAGATCACCTGTCAGCATGCCCGTGATCCAATGGAGGTAACGATAATGCAGCGGTTGATCCAGCCCGAGCTTGACGGTTAGCGCCCGGACCGCATCGGGCGAGGCATCCGCGCCCATCAGCATCTGCGCGGCGTTGCCGGGCAAGGCATCCAGAACGAGGAAGATGATCAGCGACGCGCCGACCAGCGTCGCGATCAGCGTCAGAAAGCGGCGGAAAATGAAGACGCTCAAGTCCCTATTCCCTTGTGAGCAGCCAGTGTGGTGGCAACCGCATTTTCGCTTAGCCGTTCAAGCTCGGCCAGCGGCCGAGAAGATCTTGCGAATCCTCAAACAGCGCACTGACACGCAGCAATTCGACGTCTCCGCGGAATCTGCCGACGAGTTGAATGCCGATCGGCAGGCCGTCCGCGCCAAAGCCACAGGGCAGACTGACCGCCGGATGGCCAGTCATATTGAACGGCATGGTCCAGGGAAACCAGCTTGGCCGAACGTCGCTGAATACCCGGCCGTCGATTTCTATCGTGCCGAACAGGTCCTGATCGATTGGAAGCGCGGTGCGCGTGATGGTTGGCATCGCGAGAATATCGACCCTCTGCAACAAAGTCTGAATTCGCCGGAACAGGGACGTACGGTCAAACATCGCCCGCTGATAGTCAACACCACTGACCTTCGTGGCCAGCGCCAGTTGCTTCAAGAAGGTCTCGCTCAGCACGTCGCCATGATCGGCCGCAAGCTTCTCAAACCGTGCACGCCAGGCGGTGTGATTGACGGCGCGCCAGATTGGCTCCACCTCAAATCCGTCCGCCGACATTTCCTCGACTTCGGCCCCCAGGGCTTCCAGCCTGGCAAGCGCGACCTTGAATGCGGCGGCGACATCAGCCGCAACCGGCCGGCCGAGCGGCGCGAGGCAGAATGCAATCCTGCGCCCACGCAGATCGCCGTTCGGCGCCGAACCATCGACAAAATTCCCCTGCGAGAATCCGATCGACCACGGATCGGAGGCGTCCTCTCCAGACATCGCCTGCATCATCAAGGCGGTGTCTGCGACGGTGCGCGTCATCGGGGTCACATAGGTCTGGTTGCCGAACGCGTCCTGCACCTGGCTGTGGGGAATAACGCCGTTGCTTTGCTTCAGTCCGACGACGCCGTTACAGGCTGCCGGAATTCGCGTCGAGCCGCCGCCATCCGTCGCAATCGCAAGCGGCGCGATGCCGCAGGCAACCGCAACCGCCGCGCCCCCGCTTGAACCGCCGCTCGAGCGCGCGCCGCTCCAGGCATTACGCGTGCGGCCGAACAACGGCGAATCCGTCAGGCACTTGGTGCCGAACTCCGGCGTCGTGGTCTTGCCTATGAGAATGGCACCCGCTGCCCGCATTCGCGCCACGGCGACCGCATCATGGTCAGGAACGTTGTCCTTGTAAGGCACCGCGCCGAAGGTCGTTCGTACCCCCTTGGTGTTGACCAGATCTTTCACGGTGTAGGGAATGCCGTGAAGAAGGCCGAGCTGCCCGCCGGCCATGGCTTCACGCTCTGCCCTCCTCGCCTCGGCCATCGCCTCATCGGCGCACAGCGTGATGAAGCAGTTCAACTCCGGCTGCAGCCGCTCGGCGCGCGCAAGAACGGCACGCGTAATCTCGACCGGCGAAACCTCCTTGCGGGCGATCCGTGCGCGGAGTTCGCTGGCAGGCAGGAAGCACAATTCGTCAGTCATGGTCCTTAAGCTCCGGGGCGGGATCGATGACTGGAGCATGACATTCACATTGACTCCAGGTCCAATACCATCGCACAACTTGGCTATACGAGTTCGGTATAGCAAAAATGGACCTCCGGCGTCTCCGCTATTTCGTGGCCGTAGCCGAAGAACGCAGCGTTGCCCAGGCGGCCGTGCGCCTGCGCATGGCGCAGCCGCCGCTGTCGGTGCAAATCCGCAAACTGGAATCGGAAGTCGGCACGTCGCTGTTTCGTAGAGGCACGCGGGGAATGGAGCTGACGGCAGCCGGTCGCGCCTTGCTGTCACGTGCGCGCGAAGCGCTGGCCCTGGCCGCCGAGGGCTTCGAGGCAGCCCGCGCGGTGGCGGCGGGGCGCCGGGGAAGATTGTCTGTCGGTTACATGTTCGCGCTCACCCACGCCGTGTTGCCGAAGCTCGTTCCGGAGCTTCGACGATCGCTTCCCAAGGTCGATCTTGAGTTCATCGAACTGAGTGCCTCGACGCGCGAGGCGCGGCTGCTGGATCACAGCGTGACGGTCGCGTTGTGCATGCCCGCCATCCGCCACAGCGAGATTGAGGTCGCCACGATCGGAAGGCAGCGACTGATGCTGGCCATGCCGGCCGGTTCGCAGCTCGCGCGCGCGGCGGCCGTGCCGGTGAAAAAGCTGCAAGGCCGCCCGCTGATAAGCCTGCCCGGCCCTGCCGAGGATCCGGCGACCTCCGTTGTGACGTCGCTGCTGCGGCGGCATCAGGTCAGCATGCCCGTCGCGAACCGGGTCGAGACGGTGCACTCGGCGCTCAGCCTCGTCCTTGCCGGAGAAGGCATGGCGATCCTTCCCGCCTGCGCCCAGCTTGGATCTCCGACCGGCGTCGTGTTCAGGCCCTTCCTCGACGCCGACGATGCCATCGACGTCGCGGTTTGCTGGCGGCGGGATTCGCTCAATCCGCTAGTTCGGAATTTCCTGAAGTGCGCGGAAAAGGTAATCCGTCAGGTCTGATCCTTGGAATCGCCGCCTGGCCACCGCCTAAAGTGGCCAGGCATCAATACGTCCCTCACTCACTTCTTGACGGCGAACACCCAGACGACGCCGCCCTGTGGCACATTATTCTCCAGGCCTGGGACCTTGCCCACCAATGCGTCCTGGATGCGCTGCGCGTCGACGCCCCAGCCCGACTGGACGGCGATATACTGCGTCCCGTCCACCTCATAGGCGATCGGCATGCCCACGATGCCGGAGTTGGTCTTTTGCTCCCACAGCAGTTCACCGGTCTTGGCATGGAAGGCGCGGAACATCCGGTCATTGGTGCCGCCGACAAAGATGAGGTCGCCCGCGGTAGCGGTCACCGAGCCGAACAATTGTGACTTGGGAAAATTATGCGACCAGGCCTTCTTGCCCGTGGCCGGATCCCACGCCTGCAGTTCGCCAAAGTGGGTGGCGCCGGGACGAGGCGTCAAGCCGATATCCTCGGGCTTGGTGCCGAGCCAAAGCTGGCCGGCAACCAATGGCACTTTCTCGCCAGTGAAGCCGCCGCAGAAATTCTCGTTGGCCGGGATGTAGACCAATCCGGTTTTCTGACTATAGGCCGCCGACGGCCAATCCTTGCCACCCCACAATGATGGACAGAATTCGACCCGCTTGCCAATAATCGGCTTGTGGGCCGGGTCGACAATCGGCTTGCCACTCTCGGGCTCGATGCCTTTCCAGACGTCGGTGTGAACAAAAGGCCAGCCGGCCACATATTTGATGCTGTCCGGCTTGCGCTCCAGCACCCAGAAAATCGCGTTGCGTCCCGGATGAATGAGGCTCTTGATGGTGCGGCCATCCCTTTGCAGGTCGACCAGCATGGGTGCGTCCACCTCGTCCCAATCCCAGGAATCGTTTTGATGGTACTGGAAGTAGGTTTTCATCTTGCCGCTATCGGGATCGAGCGCGAGCACGGAACTTGTATAAAGATTGTCGCCGGGGTGAGTGTCGCCCGGCCAAGGTGCGGCGTTGCCGGTGCCCCAATAGATTGTCTTGGTGTCCGGATCGTAGTTGCCTGTCATCCAGGCAGATCCGCCACCCGTTTTCCAGTCGTCGCCTTTCCAGGTGTCGTTACCAGTTTCGCCCGTGCCGGGAATGGTGAAGGTCCGCCACAGTTCCTTGCCTGTGTTGGCATCATAGGCAACGACGTAACCGCGCACGCCTAGCTCGCCACCGGAACCGCCGACGATCACCTTGCCGTCGACAACCAGCGGCATCAGGGTCAGATACTGCCCCTTCTTGTAATCCTGAACCTTGGTATCCCAGACCACTTTGCCGGTCTTGGCATCGAGCGCGACCACATGGTCGTCCGTCGTGGCGAGGTACAGCTTGTCCTCCCACAGTCCCACCCCGCGGTTGGTCGGGTGCAATTGAAAGAGGTCCTCGGGAAGCCGGCGCTTGTATCGCCAGTACTCGTCCCCGGTTTTGGCGTTGAGCGCGATCACCTGCCCCTCCGGCGTTGCGACGAACATCACGCCATTGTTGATGATCGGCGGGGCCTCGTGTCCCTCGACCACACCGGTCGAGAACGTCCACACCGGCACCAGGCTTTTCACGTTCGAGGTGTTGATCTGGTCGAGCGGGCTGTATCCCTGGCCGTCATAGGTCCGGCGATAATGCATCCAGTTGCCGGGTTCAGGATTCTTGAGACGCTCGGCGGTCACCGGGCTGTAGTTCTCGATCGGACCGGCGGCAGCGATCGGAACGAGGCATGTGGATGCGAGCAAAACCGACAAAAGCCATTGCTTCAAGGCCATAGCGCAACCTCCCGTTTTTGTTTCTCAAGCTCACGAATTCTGTCTTTCGTTGTCGTGAATCGACGGCCGCCCGCCGTCATCTGGCCTGCTGCGCACCTACCTTTCCAACGAATGTTGCGGCCACCGTCAGTGGCCCGTCATCTGGCGCCAATGGAAGCGCCGGCAGACGCCGGGGCGCCGGTCCAAAGATAACTTCGGCGCTTCGCCTGGGGTCATATTCCGAATTGTGGCAAACGCATTTGAACACGTCCTTGTCGCCGCCCGCCGCCTTTACCCATGCAGTGATCGGGCAGCCCGTATGGACGCAGATGGCCGAATAGGCCACGACGCCGCCGGCCGCGCGTGAGCGCGTCTCTTCATCCAGCTCAGCCGGGTCCAGTTTGACGACGAGCACTTCGTTCAGGCGCGAGCCCTTGCGGACAACCGATGTCTTGGGATCCTTTGGCCAGGCCCGCACCGGCGGCCCACCGGCTTGCAGGTCCTGCGGCTTGATCACCTCGCCCGCGCGGTCCCCTTCGGCGAAAACCAGAACGTCGGCTTTCTGCGGCCGCTCGCTACTGCCCGGCAAGTCTTCTTCGGCAAGGGAGGACCGGGAGGACGCGATGCAGGCCCCGGTGGCGAGAGCCGTCAGAATGAGCGCGCGCCGCGTCGGATCCTGACACATCGCTGTCGCGAGTTCCGCGTCTGTGCGTGTGATCGACGGTGTTGTCTGATCGGATTTGCACATGACGCAAACTGATGGAGGGAGTCGGTCAAAAGAATGGCGACGAACAAATTTGTCTTTTGCGCAATGCTCTTTCCAGTTGCGTCAGCGATGTCAGGAAAAGCAAGCAATCGTAGGCGTCCATCGCATGTCTGGCGATCATCGCCGCAGCCTGGCCTCTCATGCATATTTCGCAGAACAGCTCAGCCTTCGGTGGTGTGCAGTGCGTTATCGCGCGTGCGGCCAAGATCGGGAATTGCGGCAGTCGTCGCGAAATGTCCAGCGCACCGGAATCCGTGGCGCGCAAAGGGCGAAAGTCTGTGCAGCGCCGGGCGCCGTGGAAGAGACGATCTTGTCTCTTGTCCTGACAACGACGTTTCGTGACAACGACGTTCAAGTTTGACGACAATTGCGTCTGCTTGCGTCCACAACGTCAGCGCTACTGACCAAATGCAATCTTTTCCCGATGCCCCGCTTTCGCCAAACATGCGGAAGCAAATGTAAATCGCCTCGTGGCGGCGATCCGCCAAGCGCGACCTACTGAGCAACAGCCAATAATAACGATCAGGAGGATGGCTCAAAGAAATCCCAGCCAGACGAGACAGCCAGGAATTTCGAAGCGACGGCGTTGAGCGATCAGCCGTAACGTTTTTCGCTCACGGTCGGAGCTACCATCGACAGCTTACGAAGAGCGAGGATCGACCATGGTTACTTTGAAGATTAACGGCCAGCAGCAGAACTGGGACGGCGACCCTGATCTTCCGCTGCTCTGGTTTCTCCGCGACGAAATCGGACTGACGGGCACGAAGTACGGCTGCGGCCAGGCGCTGTGCGGCGCCTGCACCGTGATCGTCGACAAGCAGGCGACACGCGCCTGCATCACGTCGGTTTCCGACGTGGTCGGTCGGGAGGTCACCACGATCGAAGGCCTTCATCCGACCGGCGACCACGCGGTTCAAAAGGCCTGGCGCCAGCTCAATGTTCCGCAATGTGGCTTTTGCCAGGTCGGCCAGATCATGCAGGCCGCGGCCCTGTTGATAGAAAATCCAAAGCCAACCCACGATCAGATACGCGAGGCCATGGCGGGCAATATCTGCCGCTGCGGCTGCTATCAGCGCATCGAGAACGCGGTCCACCTCGCTTCGACGGGGGTCTGATCATGAACATTCTCACCAATCCAAAGAAGCTCCGTGGCTTTGAGCGATACGTCAAAGTCGATAACGTTTCACGCCGCAGCATCCTGAAGGGTCTCGGGCTGGCCGGCGGCTTCGTTCTGGCCGCTCCCGTGATGTCACGCCCTGCCCTTGCCGCCTACCAGACCGGCGCCGACAAGATGCCGCATGGCACCGTGGTCGATCCACGCGTGTTCGTCGCGATCGCACCGGACGGCATTGTCACCATCGTCGCGCATCGCGCCGAGATGGGAACCGGCGTCCGCACCAGCCTGCCGATGATCGTTGCTGAAGAGATGGAAGCCGACTGGTCGCGCGTTCGCGTCCAGCAGGCGCATGGCGACGAGGTCAAATTCGGCAACCAGGACACCGACGGATCGCGCAGCACGCGTCACTACCTGATGCCGATGCGCCAGATCGGCGCTTCCGCCCGCACGATGCTCGAAACCGCGGCGGCGAAACGCTGGGGCGTGCCGGCGACGGAAGTGAAGGCGGTCAATCACGAAGTCGTCCACAGTGCGAGCGGACGTCGCATCGGCTTCGGCGACCTGGCAGCCGATGCCGCCAAGCAATCGGTCCCCAGTGTCGAAGGCCTGAAGCTGAAAGACCCGAAGGATTTCCGCTATCTGGGCAAAGGCCAGATCAGCATGGTCGATCTCCGTGACATCACGGTCGGCACTGCACGCTACGGCGCCGACGTCCGGCTAGCAGGCATGAAATACGCCGTCATTGCCCGCCCGCCGGTGACTGGCGGCAAGGTCGCCTCGTTTGACGGCGCGGCGGCGATGAAGGTCTCCGGCGTCGAGAAGGTCATGGAGGTCAAGGGCTGGCCGTGGCCATCAAAATTCCAGCCGCTCGGCGGCGTCGCGGTGATCGCGCGCAACACCGGCGCGGCGATCAAGGGGCGCGACGCCCTGAAGATCGTCTGGGACGACGGCGCCAACGGCAAATACGAGTCAGTCGCCTACCGGGCCCAGTTGGAGGAAGCCGCACGGAAACCCGGCCTGGTCGTGCGCAAGGAGGGTGACGTCGAAGCCGCATTGAAGGGCGCTGACAAGGTAATCATAGGTGAGTACTACCTGCCGCATCTCGCCCATGTCGCCATGGAGCCGCCGGTTGCGGTTGCGGACGTCAAGGGCGACAAGGCGGAGATCTGGGCGCCGGTGCAGAGCGCGGGCGGCACGCGCGAGGACGTCGCCAAAACGCTCGGCATTCCCGAGGGGAACGTCACCGTCAACGTCACCCTGCTCGGCGGCGGCTTCGGGCGCAAGTCAAAGTGCGATTACGCCATCGAAGCGGCCTTGCTTTCAAAGGAGGTCGGGGCCCCCGTCAAGGTGCAATGGACGCGGGAAGACGACGTTCGCAACGGCTTCCTGCACACCGTCTCGGTGGAACGCATCGAGGCAGGCCTCGACAAGAACGGCAAGGTGACGGCCTGGCGCCATCGCAGCGTTGCGCCGAGCATCGCCTCGACATTTGCCGCTGGTACAGTGCACCAGGCGCCGTTCGAACTCGGCATGGGGCTTGTCGACATGCCCTTCGAGATCGCCAACGTCCAGTGCGAAAATCCGGAAGCGGCCGCACATACCCGCATCGGCTGGTTCCGCTCGGTATCGAACATCCCGCGCGCCTTCGCGGTGCAGTCCATGGTCGCTGAAATCGCACTGGCGACTAAACGCGATCCAAAGGACATGCTGCTGGAGCTGATCGGCTCGCCCCGGATCGTCAAGCTCGATTCGGTGAAGGATCTCTGGAACTACGGCGAGCCCTATGACAGCTACCCGATCGATACCGCGCGCCTGCGCAAGGTGGTCGAGCTGGTCGCGGACAAAGGCGGCTGGGGACGGTCCGTTCCCAAGGGACACGGCCTCGGCATTGCCGCGCACCGCAGCTTCGTCAGCTATATCGCGACCATCGTCGAGGTAGCCGTTGACGACAAGGGTAAGCTCACCGTGCCACGGGTCGATACCGCCATCGATTGCGGAACCTACGTCAATCCGGAGCGGATCCAGTCGCAGATCGAGGGCGCCGCGATCATGGGCATGAGCCTCGTCAAACATGGTGCGATCACCTTCAAGGACGGCAAGGTGCAGCAGGGTAATTTCGACGATTTCCCGGTGATCCGGATCGACGAATCCCCGGCTGTCACGAACGTCTACATCGTGCCTCCCGGACCCGACACGCCGCCCAGCGGCGTCGGCGAGCCTGGTGTGCCGCCGTTTGCGCCGGCGCTGATCAACGCGATCTTCGCCGCGACCGGCAAGCGCATCCGCGCCCTGCCGATCGGCAAGCAATTGGAGGCGTAAAGGAACGTTGGACCGATCGGGCCGTTTCCTTGGTCTGAGAGGAGTTCAGACCGATGAAACCCAACGCAACGGCGCTTGCGGTATCGCTGCTGTCGAGCGCGCTTCTATTGCATGCTCAGGCGGCGACCGCCCAAACAACGTCGCCGCCGAGCGCGACCGCCACGCGGCCGGCGACGACACCGCCGGGGCAAAGCTCCATGCCAAGCGACGCCCCGCCGGCCACGACAACTCAGACCACCGGCGAAGCCAGTCGCGATCCCGTCGTGAAGAAAATGAACGAAGACGAGAAGCAGAAGGTCGAGACCAAGGGCAAGTAGCCCTCAGCATTGGCGGTCAGGAGCAATAAGGGGCGGCAACATTCGTTGGCCGCCCCTTTTCTTATCTCTGGACATCAGCCGGCGGCTTTACGCCGCCAGAACTTTCTCGGGCACCGCCGCCGGCAAATTCTGGCTATCGGCAACCGCACGGTTGGTGATCTGCCCGCGATGCACGTTGAGCCCGGCGCGCAGATGCGGGTCCTCGATCAACGCGCGGATGCCCTTCCCGGCCAGCGCAAGGCCGAACGGCAGCGTGGCATTGTTAAGCGCATGGCTCGACGTCACGGGCACGGCGCCGGGCATGTTGGCGACGCAGTAATGCACGATGTCGTCGACGAGATAGGTTGGTGCTTGGTGGGTCGTCGGCCGCGATGTCTCGAAGCAGCCCCCTTGGTCGATCGCAACATCGACCAGCACGGCGCGGCGCTTCATGCGGGCGAGATTCGCGCGGGAGACCAGTTTCGGCGCGCTGGCGCCTGGCACTAGCACCGCGCCAATGACGACATCAGCACCGCCGATCTCCTCCTCGATCGCTTCCAGCGTCGCATAGCGCGTGCGAACACGGCCGAGGAACATTTCGTCAAGGATGCGAAGGCGCGGCAGCGCGCGGTCAAGGATAACGATATCGGCGCCGAGACCTGCAGCCATCCGCGCGGCGTGCGTACCGACCACGCCGCCGCCGATCACCACGATCTTGCTCGGAGCGACGCCGGGCACGCCGCCGATCAGCTTGCCCATGCCATCCGCCGATTTTCGCAAGGCAGCGCCCGCCGCCTCGATCGCCAGCCGTCCCGCCACCTCGCTCATCGGCGCCAGCAGCGGGAGCCCACCATGGGCATCCGTCACCGTCTCGTAGGCGATCGCGGTGCAGCCGGATGCGAGAAGTCCGTTGGTCTGCGCGGTATCAGGCGCAAGGTGCAGATAGGTGAAGAGGATCTGGTTCTCGCGAAGCTGGCGCCATTCCGTCGGCTGCGGCTCCTTGACCTTGACCACCATGTCGGCGCTGGCGAAGATCTCGGCTGCGGTGTCCACGATCGCTGCGCCGGCCGAACGGTAGACATCGTCACTGGCGCCAATGCCGAGCCCGGCGCCCTGCTCGACAATCACGTCGTGTCCATGCGCCAGATATTCCCGCACCGACGCCGGCGTCAGACCCACGCGATATTCCTCAACCTTGATTTCCCTGGGCACACCGATCCGCATCGCCTTGCTCCTGCATTGGACGTCACTGTCCGATGCCAAAAAACTACGCTTGAACGAACAACGCTTCTCTGCGAATTGCGGCTTGCGGAGAGCCATCTGCGCAGATATCCTGCGCTTGTACATAAAATATTAGAGAATAATGGCGTGACCGGGCTCGATCGCATCGATCTTCGAATCTTGGCTGAGTTGCTCTCCGACGCCAGGGCGAGCCAGATCGAGCTCGCTGAAAAGGTCGGGCTGTCGCCGACCGCCTGCGCGCGTCGCATTCGTCAGCTCGAGGAAACCGGCATCATACGCGGCTATCGGGCCGACCTCGAACCAACTGCGCTCGGGCTCGTCACGACGGTTGTCGTCACCATCACGCTGGAGAAACAGAGCGAGGAATATCTCGCCGCATTCGAAGCGGCGATCGCCCGTTGTCCCGACGTGGTGTCCTGCCATCTGATGTCGGGCAGCGATGACTATCATCTGCAGGTGATCGCGCGCGACATCGCGGACTTCGAGCGCATCCACAAGCAGCATCTTTCGCGGATGCCCGGCGTCGCGCGCATCCATTCGAGCTTTGCGATGCGCGAAGTGGTTCGCAGGGCGATTCCTGAAACGGCGCTGCAGCGTTAGCTGTCTTTGATCGCAGTCGTTTATCCCGGCGCCAGAAGCCTGGACGCTAGCTCGCTTCGGTGGATTTTCCGCCCTTCCCGAACACACGGCTCGCAAGCACGTCGGAAGCTTCAATCGACCTGATGTCGTCCACCGTCAGGACATGATCGAGGTCGGCGACGAGGCGATTGGCCTGGCGCAGCCGCAAGCGGTCCAGCGCGTTGCGGATCGAGCGCGCGTTGGAGAACAGCGGCTGGTTTTTGCGCAATGTGATGTAGCGAACGAACTCGGCTCGCGCCTCCGGCGTGAAGCGATAGTTCATGTCGCGCAGCATCAGTTCCGCGATGGCGAGCAACTCATCGTCCGCATAATCCGGAAAGTCGATGTGGTGCGCGATACGGGAGCGGAAGCCGGGATTGCTGGCGAAAAACTTGTCCATGCGGTCGCCGTAGCCGGCGAGGATCACGACCAGATCCTCGCGCTGGGTTTCCATCACCTGCAACAGGATCTCGATCGCCTCCTGGCCATAGTCGCGCTCGTTGTCGGGCCGGTGCAGATAGTACGCCTCGTCGATGAACAGCACGCCGCCCATCGCCTTCTTCAGGATCTCCTTGGTTTTCGGCGCGGTGTGACCGATATA
>Ga0081540_1003994_pt1 | contig 11435 bp, 13 predicted proteins | sample TabmetS2T1R1_FD_71024 | JGI IMG/M metagenome (GOLD analysis project Ga0081540, IMG submission 71024) | Tabebuia heterophylla rhizosphere microbial communities from the University of Puerto Rico - S2T1R1 | ecosystem: Host-associated > Plants > Roots > Rhizosphere ...
GTAGGAATAGTGATAGTAGCCGCCGCCATTGGCGCACGAGCCCATCGAGATCACGTAGCGCGGCTCGGGCATCTGGTCGTAGACCTTGCGCAGCGCCGGCGCCATCTTGTTGGTCAGCGTGCCCGCCACGATCATGACGTCGGACTGCCGCGGCGAGGCGCGCGGCGCGAAACCGAAGCGCTCGACGTCGTAGCGCGGCATCGACACCTGCATCATTTCGACCGCGCAGCAGGCGAGACCGAACGTCATCCACATCAACGAGCCGGTGCGCGCCCAGGTGATCAAATCGTCGGCGGCGGCAACGAAGAAGCCCTTGTCGGAGAGCTCGTGATTGACTTCGAGGAAAAACGGGTCGTTGGCCCCGACCGGCTTGCCGGTCGAGGGATCCAGAATGCCCTTCGGCGCCTGCGCGATTGCAGGCGAAGAGCCTGTCGCTGTCGGGCTCAATCCCATTCGAGCGCGCCTTTCTTCCACTCATAAGCAAAGCCGACCGTAAGGACGGCAAGGAACACCATCATCGACCAGAAGCCGGTGGCCCCCAGCTTGCCGAACGCGACCGCCCACGGAAACAGGAACGCCACTTCGAGGTCGAAAATGATGAAGAGAATCGCGACCAGGTAGAAGCGAACGTCGAACTTCATGCGGGCGTCGTCGAATGCGTTGAATCCGCATTCATAGGCGGACAGCTTTTCCGGATCGGGCTGCTGGAAAGCGACCAGGAACGGGGCGATCAGTAGCGCCAGACCGATCAGGCTCGCCACCCCGACAAAGACCACAAGTGGAAGGTAATTCTGCAGGATGCCGGTCATCGGCGGTGCCTTTTCCTGCGGTTTCGTGGAGCCGCAGATTCGTTGATTGGAATTATTCTTGGCTTAGCGCAGCGCAACAGAGGGCGCAAGACAAGCCATTTTTGACGCCTCTGTCTGCCCCCGATGCATCGGCAGAACACCAAAAAGTGTTGCGTTCCTGCCTCGCCCGACCAACGCGGACCGGGCAGCATCGTGCCCAATATTTCAGTTCAAATGCTTCTCATCCGCGAGCATCTGGGCAGCCGTGTCGGTCAGGCGGTCGATCTGGTCGAGCAGCACCTTTAGCTCGTCCTTGCCGAGCTGTTCCAGGAGACGCCGGTTACGCTCCTGTGCGCCTGCCACAATGGTGTCATGCGCCGCCAGGCCTGCCTTGGTCAGGCAGACCAGCGTCTCCCGGTTGTCCCGCGGATTGACCTCCTTGGCGACCAGCTTGCGCGAGACCAGTTCCGCCAGCGCCCGGCTGATCTGCCCCTTGTCCATGCCGACCGCTTCCGCCAGCCTGATGACGCTCATCGGCGGCCGCCGCCCCAGCGAGGCCACCAGGCCGAACTCCACCGAGGACAGCCCCGCCAGCCGCTTGTAGCGCAGGATGGCGCCGCGCTTGAGCAGATTGGCCAGCACCATCAGTCGCGACGACATCATCGCGGTGATCGGCGCCAGCTCCGCATCGTTTGCGGCCGCGGGCGGCGGCGCGGCCTGCTTTCCCGGTTTCTGGTTCATAGGAAACCTCTGCCAACAAAGTAGGCCGGTGCCAAGCTCGCCGGCGATGGTGATCGAACAAGATAATCAATCGATACGAAATGCAGATAGTTGACATTGTCATCGATTTGCATTTCACTCAACTTGATACGACCGCGGTGCCAAAAACCGCGGCGGGAGGAAACGGCATGACCATCACGCAGCGGGATCGTGATCTCGGGACCGGCTACGCCATGAAGCCGTCCACCACGCGGACCGAACTGACCGCGGTCGGCCGCGGCACGCCGATGGGCGAACTATTGCGGCGCTACTGGCACCCGGTCGGCCTCATCGGCGACGCCACCGATATCCCCAGAAAACTACGCGTGCTCGGAGAGGATCTGGTGCTGTTTCGCGACAAGCACGGCCGCGCCGGCCTGTTGCACGCACGCTGCTGCCATCGCGGCACCACGCTCTATTACGGCAAGGTCGAGGAAGACGGCATCCGCTGCTGCTATCACGGCTGGAAGTTCGACACCGAGGGCCATTGCCTCGAACAGCCCTGCGAGCCCGAAGGCGGCCTGTTCAAGGACAAGGTGCGGCAGCCCTGGTATCCCCTGCAGGAGCGCTACGGCCTGATCTTCGCCTATCTCGGACCGGCCGAGAAGAAACCGGTGCTGCCGCGCTACGAATGCCTGGAAAAGATGGACGATGGCGAGTTCGTCGAGGCGGATGATTCCTCCATCGGCGGCGGCGGGCCGGCCATCATTCCCTGCAACTGGCTGCAGCATTTCGAGAACGTGGTCGATCCCTACCACGTCCCGGTGCTGCACGGCTCGTTCTCGGGGCCGCAATTCACCAACATGATGGCCTCGATGCCGGAGGTGAAGTTCGAGATGTCGACACGCGGCGTCACCGTACGTTCGATCCGGCATCAGGACGACGGCAAGGTGTTTTACCGGGTGACGGAAGCCGCCCTCCCCACGCTGCGCGTCGTGCCCAATCCGCGCGTCGCGCAGTTCGCCCGCGTCGAATCGATCGGTTGGACGCTGCCGATCGACGACACGACTTTCCGTATCTATGTCGCGGGCCGGGTGAAGACGTCAGGCGACATCGGCCGCATGCGCTCCAAGTTCAACGGCAAGTTCTGGTGGGACATGACCGAACGGGAGCACCAGCAATTTCCGGGTGACTACGAGGCGCAGGTCGGCCAGGGCCCGGTGACGCTGCATTCGGAAGAACATTTTGGCCAGAGCGACCGCGGCATCCTGATGATCCGGCGGATGCTGGGCGATCAACTCGAGGCCATGGCTTCAGGCCGCGATCCGATCGGCGTCTCCTTTGATTCAGATGCGCCGGCGGTCGAATTCGAGGCGGGGAATTTCATTCGCGAGGCGTGAGCCGGCAAGTTCAACCAAAAAAATATCGAGGGGGAAACCATGGTCGATCTCGCACCGCAGGCGGCCCTGCAAGCGCAAGCCGCCGCAAAGCCCTCGATCCGGCGCTACTACGTGCTTGGCTTGTTGACCGTCATCTACGCGCTGAACTTCCTCGACCGCACCATCTTCAACGTCCTGATCGAGCCGATCAAAAAGGAGTTTGCACTCAGCGACACCACGATGGGCCTGCTCGCGGGCTTCGGCTTCGTGCTGTTCTATTCGCTGCTCGGCATCCCGATCGCGCGCATCGCCGACCGCTTCAACCGCCGCAACATTGTTTCCCTCGCACTGGCGTTCTGGAGCGCCATGACGGTGTTTTGCGGCATGGCGCAAAGCGTGGCGACGCTGGCGCTGGCGCGCATCGGCGTCGGTATCGGCGAATCCGGCGGCACGCCGGCCTCGCAGTCGATCATCGCCGATCTCTTCAGCAAGAACGACCGCCCGCGCGCGCTCGGCGTCTACGCCATCGGCACCTATCTCGGCGTCTTCCTCGGCTATTTCATCGGCGGCTACGTCAACCAGTACTATGGCTGGCGGATGGCATTCTATGTCGCCGGCCTGCCCGGCATCGCGCTCGCCGCGGTGCTGTGGCTGACGGTCTCCGAGCCGAAGCGCGGCGCGATGGCGGAGACGTTCACGCCGGAGCCGATCGGGCCGACGCTCGGTTTCCTCGCCTCGCAGCGGACCTTCGTCATCCTGCTGGTCGGCTTTTGCCTGACGACCTACACCAACTATGCGACCTCGGCGTGGATTCCGCCGTTCCTGGCGCGGGTGCATCATCTCTCCAGCGCCGAAATCGGCACCTATGCCGGCACCTTCAAGGGGCTGTGCGGTATCGCCGGCACGCTGCTCGGCGGCTTCGTGGTGGCCCAGATCAGCCGTCGCGACGATCGCTGGAAATTGTGGGCGCCCGCGGTCACCTCGGGCCTCGCCGGCCCGGTGTTTGCGCTGTGCATGCTGACCCAGGACTTCACCACCATGGTGGCGACGCTGGCGGCGACCTCGTTCCTGGTCGGCTTCCACCTCGGCCCGATCTTTGCGATCGCGCAGACCGTCGCCAAGCCGAGCATGCGGGCGCTGGCCTCGGCGATCATGCTGCTGACGGCGGCCGGCTTCGGCCAGGGCATAGGCCCGCTCGCGGTCGGCATGCTCAACGACGCCCTGAAAAACGATTTTGGCGCAGAGGCCGTGCGGTATTCGCTGCTGTCGGCGGCGGTCACGACCACGGTCGGAGCCCTGCTGTTCATCTGGGCGGCACGGTCGATCCGCACCGACATTCAGCGGGCAAGTTGATCCGACCGGTTCATCCGCCTGCTCTTCCCTTTGTTTTTTCTTATTGTTTCGATCCTGAGAGGCCCCACTTGGCTAGCGCCGGTGGCAGCCAAGACGGCTGTATGTGATCTGCATCACGGATACTTTGGCGAAAAACAGGCCAAAAACCAGCTGAATGAAACCATTTTGCCGAAACCGCGAAACGATCCTGAAACACACGCGGCGTACCTATCTCGCCAACAGAGGATGCCAAAGGCGTCCGGGAGGCATTAGATGAACCACTCATTTCATTCGGCAGATCGCGCCACGCATTTGAAGATCGTGGTCGTCGCCTTGGTTGCAGGCATCGCGGTTGCGGCGTTCGGCATTTCCGCCCGGACCGGCGCGGATTACAGCCAGACCGCCCAGGTCGTGAAGGCCGGCAAGCCGGTGGTTGTCACCAGCTCGAGTATCTCGACCGTCCGTTAAGCGGTATCGGTATTATTGGAATAAAAATGGCCGCCTTCAGGGCGGCCTTTTTGTTTGCGGCGGTCTTAAGAGACCAGCACCAAGCCATTGATAAATGGCGCGAGAGACGGGACTCGAACCCGCGGCCTCCGCCGTGACAGGGCGGCGCTCTAACCAACTGAGCTACTCCCGCGGACGCCGTAATCATGTTCTGATCCGCGCAGAACCGAGGGCATAAAGGGCCGCTCCCGCTTAGTCAAGGACGTTGCGAATCCCGTTGTCGGACAGGGGTTTCTGCGATTCCGATGCAAATAACGCCCTGTTTTCAGGCAAAACTGCGTACGCAGCGATCTCCCGAATCGTTTAAGGCCTGATACGCTTGGGTTTCTTGAAACCCTCCCTTGCGCTGGTTACACCGGACCTTAGGGTTTCAGTCACGATCCAAGGCGTTTTCCCGGCGCGGACCGGCTTCACAAACGCGGCTAAGCCATTCAACCAACGAGGAGGGCCAGATATGGCGAAGAAAGCAGCGGCACCAGCCACCATCACACTCAAACATCTGGCCGCAGCGCTAGCCGAGGAACATGACCTGTCGAAGAAAGCCGCCGAGGCGATCCTGACCGACATGGTCGGCAAGATCGCAAAACACCTGAAGAAGGGCGAGCGCGTCCGAATCGTCGGGCTCGGCATCCTCCAGGTCCGCAAGCGCGCCGCCCGCATGGGCCGCAACCCCACCACTGGCGAACCGCTCCCGATCAAGGCCAGCAAGAAGGTCGCTTTCCGTGCGGCCAAGGAACTCAAGGAAGCCGTCTAAGCGGACGCGCCCCCTGATCCGACCAAAAGCGCCATTCTGGCGGGGCCCCGGAATCGCGCTTTTCTGTTATAGAGCGCTTCCCTTGTCCCAGCTTTTCGGATCGTCATGCCGGCCTCGCCCATAGCCTTCACCCACGATGTCACCGAGCGCTTCCTGCGCTATGTCGTGATCGATACCCAGTCCGATCCGGCGTCGCCGACCTGCCCTTCCACCGACAAGCAGAAGAATCTGGGCCGCCTGCTGGCTTCGGAGTTGCAGGCGATCGGGCTCACAGACGCCCATCTCGACGAGCACGGCTATGTCTATGCGACGATCCCGGCCAATACCGATAAAAAGGTGCCGGTGATCTGCTTCTGCTCGCACATGGACACGTCTCCGGACTGCACCGGCACCAACGTCAAGCCGCAGATCGCCAGGAATTACCAGGGCGGCGACATCGTGCTGCCGGCCGATCCCACCCAGGTGATCCGCGCCGCCGACCATCCCGCGCTTGCCGACCAGATCGGCCACGACATCATCACGACCGACGGCACCACGCTGCTGGGGGCCGACAACAAGGCCGGCGTTGCCGAAATCATGGATGCGGCGCGGTTCCTCGTTCAAAATCCGCACATCAGGCACGGCACCATCAAGATCCTGTTCACGCCCGACGAGGAAATCGGCCGCGGTGTCGACCAGGTCGACCTGAAGAAACTCGGCGCCGACTTCGCCTACACGATGGACGGGGAATCCGCCGGGAATATCGAGGACGAAACCTTTTCGGCCGACGGCGCCACCGTCACCATCGAGGGCGTCTCGACCCATCCCGGCTTTGCAAAAGGCAAGATGGAGCACGCGATCAAGATCGCGGCAGCCATCATCGACCGTCTGCCCAGGGATACCTGCTCGCCTGAGACCACCGAAGGCAAGCAAGGCTTTTTGCATCCGATCGGCATTTCCGGCGCACTGGAGAAAGCCACCATCGGCTTCATCCTGCGCGATTTCACCGACGAGGGATTGAAGGAAAAAGAGGCGCTGCTCGAAGGCATCGTCAAAGAGGTGATGAAGAATTATCCGCACTCGACCTACCGGATGGAGGTCAAACACCAATACCGCAACATGAAGCAGGTGATCGACCGCCACCCCGAGACCGTCGACTACGCCATCGAGGCGATCCGCCGCGCCGGACTGACGCCGGTGCGCAGCTCGATCCGCGGCGGCACCGACGGCTCGCGGCTGTCGTTCATGGGCCTGCCCTGCCCCAATATCTTCGCCGGCGAACACGCGTTCCATTCGCGGCTGGAATGGGTCAGCCGCCAGGACATGGAAAAAGCGGCGGAGACCATCGTGCATCTGGCGATGATCTGGGAAGAGCGGGCCTAGCGACTTGTAAGCCGGCCACGCCGCGTTTTTGAAAACGAGGAAGTCTACCATGCGGTTGTCCAAGGTCGCCGCTTTGGCGCTTATCGTTGGAGCTGCAGGCTCAATGTCCGCATCTCCAGCGCTGGCCGCTTCTGACTGTCCAAAATTGGTGGAACTGGCGGATTGGGGCGAGAACTCGACCGGCGACATCAGCGTCGCGTCCGGGCAAAGTTGCCTGTTTCCGATCACGATCCGCGGCACGGTGACCGGCTCGGAGATCTTTCAAAAGCCGGCGCACGGCAAGTTGAAGAAGCTCAACACAACGACTTACGAATACAAGGCGAAGGCTAGATACAAGGGAAGCGATACCTTTGCCATCAAGGCGACGGGTCAGGGGCCGACGGCCTCCGGCACGTCGGTCATTACCGTGCACGCAACGATCAAATAGAACTCCTCGCGCACCATTGCATGGTGGACGCGCGTTGCCGTCCAACAAGCTGTCTTACGGCAGCGATCCTCTCAGCTCTGCGACACCAATATCCAAGGTGACCCGGCCACTGGTCTCAGGCGTGGCCTGCGTGCGGACATCGCTGTGTTCTGACAAGGTGATGACTCGAACGATGATCGCGCAAAGCAGAAATGCTGCGACGATAATCAGCCCCGTCCGGGCCGGAGTCAGCTGCAGATCGGACAAGCGCATCATTGCTACACCCACCCATACACATCGCCGCCAGCCCATTGCAACTGATCGTTGAGTCGTTAGGCGATTTGGTGGCGCGGCGGTGGCGATCCGGCGTTCATTTTGGAATGGGTCCAGCCGCCAGGATATGGAACAGGCCGCGCAGACCATCGTGCATCTGGCGATGATTTGGGAGGAGCGGGCGTAGCGCGCGCTCCCGTCATTGCGAGCCGATAGGTCGGCGCGAGGGCGCTCGTTTGAACTACGACGCTCGCGCCGTGACGATCCAGACTGACGCCGGAAGCAGCACGGCGTCACCCTTGACGAACGGCGCCAGCGCTTCGCGGATCGAGCTGGCGGCAGCGACGCGCAGATGCTCCGGCTGACCGTCCAGCGCGCGGCTCACCGGGCCGATTTCGAATGCGCCTTGCACCGCCGCATCGAGGCCGCGGCCGATCGCAGCGTCGAGCAACAGCGGACACGCCTCCATCGCGACGCCGGTAAAGCCGGCCTCGCCGAGGATGCGGCGCACGCGCGCCTCCGAGGCGAATGCAAACGGCCCGGGATCATCCGGCCCTTGCTGCGGCAGTTTCGGCACGTGCTTGTAGGCGGCCGCAAGCGGCGCCATGAAGAACGGGTTTTCGCGCGGCTCGCGCCAGCAGGCGAACGCCAGCCGGCCCGAGGGCCGCAGCGCCTTGCGCATGTTGGCAAACGACAGCGTGGGATCGGCAAAGAACATCACCCCGAACCGCGAGGCCAGCACGTCGAAACTGGCAGGCTCGAACGGATGGACGGTGGCGTCGGCCAGCACGAACTCGATCGGCAGATCCTTTGGCGCGCTCTGCCGCGCCCGCTCCAGCATCGGGCCGGATATGTCGACGCCGAGCACATGACCTGACGGCGCGACCTCTCGCGCGAACGCAATCGTCGTGGCGCCACTGCCGCAACCGACGTCGATCACGCGCTCGCCGGGCCTTAGCTTCGCCCGATCGATTACGAGATCTGCGACCGGCCCCAGGACGATGTCCTGCGCTGCCTGCCGATCCGCCCAGCGCTGACCGGCCGGACCGTTCCAGTAGGCGACCTGATCGGCGTTTTGTTCGTGGCTTGCCGGTGTCTGCATAGGCGTTCTCGCTCACATTTGTAGACAATGGCGAACTCGATCGCCTCGTCAGAACTACAGCCGCTTGACCAGTCGCGCCGGATTTCCGCCCATCACCACATTCGACTCGACATCCGACACAATCAGGGACCCGGCCATCAACTGCACCTTGTCGCCAATCGTCGTGTTCGGAACGACCGCGCTTTTGATGCCAAAAAAGCAACTGACGCCGGTTCTCACCCCGCCTCCGAAGGTGACGCCGGCAGTCACCTGGGAGACGGCGCCGAGCACGCAGTCGTGATCAACGCTGGAAAGCGTGTTGATGATCGTGTCTCGCCCGATCCTGGATCTTGAGCCAACAACCGCGCCGGCACAAACGAGAGCACCGCTCTCGATTTCTGCGTCCCTCGCGACGAAGGCCGTCGGGGCAATGCACGATGGCATGTTCGCGCGGACCGCCCGCAGTCGCGATGCGCACAACTCACGCTCCTCGTTCGAACCGATGCCGATGTAGACATCTCCGGGCGGGAGCTCGCGGAAATATTCGTCTTCGGACAGCGTGTTTTCGGGCAGCCTTGCCTGATCACCCACCTGCTTGACGACGAAAACGGGCGAGACGGTGAGGAAAGACGCGATCACGCGGGCATGGCCGCCGCCGCCAAAGACATACGCCTTAGCCATTGGACTTTCTCGTCACAACATAGGCCATCAAGAGACCGTCGCTCTTTCGTGACAGCGAGGTCTCGATATCGAGCGCGGATGACGACACCTCAGACTTATGGACGCGAAATATCAGGCGATCATTGATATCCGCGTTGGCAAAATAATAGATTTCCCGGGAGATGGTGCTGCGGTTTGCAATGTCCGCGGAGTATCGTAATGAGCAGATGTCACTGATGATGGGATATGAAGCGAAGTAGAGCAGACCTACGCCGTTGACGTCGTAAAAGGGAATGATCTCATACTCGCACTCGAACAGGGGAGCTTCCGGCTTGGTGGCCCTGCGATCGCGATACTCGAGCACGAAGGGCGGCAATGCGATTTCCGGAATCGGGCAATCGGGCGGAATCGTCGGCTGGCCCTTCATGAGAGACGTATTGTTGGTTTCGCCGCGGCGAGAGAAATTTGACATCAGCCGCGCTTCGCCTGCGGCGAGGTCGTGGCCAAGCGCGATATCGGAGATGAAAGTGCCGGCTCCGAAACGTGAAATCTTGCCCCGCAAATCAAGGCCGGTGTTTTCACCGATGGCGCTGAGCGGGTTCCGGAACGAATAGCTGATCCGCGTAAAGGTGGCGTACAGGCGATTGCCGTTGCCGTCCTTGAGCGAAGAGCTTTCGCTACCCAGGCCGGAGGTAATCATGCTCCAGTGCATGTCGCCCAGTTCCTTCAGCAGCCAGGACTCTGAGAGGCCCCCCATCGCCATTTGTGGCATGTTGACGGAGAAGTGACGTCGTTCCATCGACGTGTTGCGAGACTGCGGTGCAATCTCTTCCGCTGCCGAGAGAACCAGGATGTCGTTCAAGGTCGCGATCGCGCCCCATGCGTCGTCGCTGATGGGATGCCCCAGCGTCGCTTCGATCCGCGCCCGAAGAACCACCAGGCCGAAGCTGTCGATCGGCAGATCGGAAATCGAAGCGAAAAAGTCAGGGGAACCGGGGATTTCCTCTTCAATGATCTGGCGCAGCATCCGAGGGCCCCCTATCCAACATCCGCGCAGCGCCAGTTCCGCCTTCGCTCCTCGAGCTCCGGCGACGGCCTTCGCGCTTCACACTCCAGCTGGCTTGCCGAGCCGTCGCGCAAAGCGCGAAGGCTGGTAGGCGGCGACAGATTCGAACTGCCGACCCTCTCGGTGTAAACGAGATGCTCTAACCAGCTGAGCTAGCCGCCCTTGAGCCGCCTGTTTAGCCCTGCGGCCCCCTTTGATGCAAGGGCGCCGTCGCGCCGGGCTTTGCGGGGCGCTAGTCGCCGGGACGGGCCGGCAACTCCCTGAGATCGTTGATCCATGGCGCGGCGGAACGGCACCAGATTTGCCGCATGGGCTTGAGCTGATCGCGCTGGCGGATGCTGCCCCAGCGGATGCCCCAGTCGTCCGGCCCGCCCTCGCCGCTGGTGAACAGCGGGGAACCACAGCCCTCGCAAAAATGCTGGAGGCGTGTGCGGCCATTATCGCCGGTCTTCGCGTAAATCTTCGCCGGCGCGCCCGTCATGCGGACCTGTTCTTCGGAGCAGATCACCGTGACCCGGTACGGTGAGCCCGTCAGGTTCTGGCAATCGGTGCAGTGACAGATCGATACTTTCGCGGGATCGATCTCGGCCCGATAGGTCACCCGCCCGCAATGGCATTGCCCGTCGATTTCCATCGCCTTCAACTCCGCTTGCTCGCACAAACAAAAACGGCGCCCGAAGGCACCGTTTTATCACTTTCAAACGGGATCGATCAGTCGCGGCCGATCGGGATCAGTAGTGACTGATCGGGATCAGTGGGCCGTGAGGCCACCGGCCGCTTCGTCCGAGGCGTCGGCCACCGGTACCTTGGTGTCCTCTTCCCAGACGATCGGCACCGGTGCGCGGACCAATGCCTTGGCGATGACGTCGTCGAGCCGGGCCACCGGGATGATCTCCATGCCGCCCTTGATCGCATCGGAAATCTCCGTGAGATCCTTGGCGTTGTCCTCGGGGATCAGCACCGTCTTGATGCCGCCGCGGGCGGCAGCCAGGAGCTTCTCCTTCAGACCGCCGATCGGCAGCACCCTGCCGCGCAGCGTGATCTCGCCAGTCATCGCGACATCGTGGCGAACCGGGATGCCGGTCATGACCGAGATGATCGCGGTTGCCATCGCGACACCCGCCGATG
>Ga0081540_1003995_pt1 | contig 11435 bp, 11 predicted proteins | sample TabmetS2T1R1_FD_71024 | JGI IMG/M metagenome (GOLD analysis project Ga0081540, IMG submission 71024) | Tabebuia heterophylla rhizosphere microbial communities from the University of Puerto Rico - S2T1R1 | ecosystem: Host-associated > Plants > Roots > Rhizosphere ...
CGCCGGCATCCCCTCGATCATCTACGGCATGTGGGGCTTCTTCGTGCTCGGCCCCTTCCTCGCCAACACCTTCCAGCCCTTCATGATCCGCATCTTCGAGGGCGTGCCGGTGCTGGGCGATATCTTCGGCGGCCCCCCGTCCTATCTCAGCCTGTTCAACGCCGCGCTGATCCTAGCTATCATGGTGCTGCCCTTCATCACCGCGATTTCGGTCGACGTGTTCAAGACCGTGCCGCCGGTGCTCAAGGAAGCCGCCTACGGCGTCGGCTGCACCACCTGGGAAGTGGTGCGCAGCGTGGTGATCCCCTACACCCGCGTCGGCGTGATCGGCGGCATCATGCTGGCGCTGGGCCGTGCGCTCGGCGAGACCATGGCGGTCACCTTCATCATCGGCAACTCGTTCCGCATCCAGCCCTCGATCTTCGCGCCGGGTACCACCATCTCGGCGGCGATCGCCTCCGAATTCGCCGAGAGCGACGGCCTGCACCAGTCCGGCCTGATCCTGCTCGGCCTCTTGCTGTTCGTGCTGACGTTCATCGTGCTCGCCTGCGCGCGGCTGATGCTGCTGCGGCTCGAGATGAAGGCGGGGAAATAAGCCATGAACCCGATTTACGTCCGACGCCGCCGCTACGACATCGTCATCCGCTTCCTTTGCCTGTGTGCCGCCGCCTTCGGCGTCACCTGGCTGGCGCTGATCCTGTTCACGCTGTTCTACAACGGCCTTGCGGGTCTCTCCCTGCAGGTCTTCACCGAGAACACGCCGCCGCCCGGCTCGACCACCGGCGGCCTCCTCAACGCCATCACCGGCTCGGTCATCATGACGGTGCTTGGCGTCGGCATCGGTGCGCCGCTTGGCCTGTTCGCCGGCACCTACCTCGCCGAGTACGGCAGGAACGACAAGCTCACCTCGGTGATCCGCTTCATCAACGACATCCTGCTGTCCGCGCCCTCGATCATCATCGGCCTTTTCATCTATGGCGCGGTCGTGGTGCCGATGCGCGGCTTCTCCGCGATCGCCGGCACGCTGGCGCTGGCCGTGATCGTCATCCCGGTCGTGCTGCGCACCACCGAGGACATGCTGCTGCTGGTGCCCAACCCGCTGCGTGAGGCGGCCTCCGCGCTCGGCCTGCCGCGATCGCTGGTCATCAAGCGGGTCGCCTACCGCGCCGCGCGGAGCGGCCTGATCACCGGCGTGCTGCTGGCCACCGCCCGCGTCGCCGGCGAGACCGCGCCGCTGCTGTTCACCGCGCTGTCCAACCAGTTCTTCAGCCTTGATCTGACGAAGACGATGGCGAACCTGCCGGTCACCATCAACAACTTCGTGCAGAGCCCCTACGCCTACTGGAAGGAACTCGCCTGGACCGGCGCGCTGCTTATTACCCTGACCGTGCTTGCCCTGAACATTGGCGCGCGCATTCTTGGCGCCGAAAGGACTGCAAAATGAACGAGCTTTCCGTATCCGTGAGTCCCCCCAGCGGGCAGGCTCCGCACGTTGCGCTTCCCGAGGCTGCACCGAAGGTGACGGCGCGCAACCTCAACTTCTATTACGGCGAGCACCACGCGCTGAAGAACATCAACCTGACGCTCGGCACCAACCGCGTCACCGCCTTCATCGGCCCGTCCGGCTGCGGCAAGTCCACGCTGCTGCGCATCTTCAACCGGATGTACGACCTCTATCCCGGCCAGCGCGCCACCGGGCAGCTGATGCTGGACAACACCAACGTCCTCGATGCCAAGCTCGATCTCAATTTGTTGCGCGCCCGGGTCGGCATGGTGTTCCAGAAGCCCACGCCGTTCCCGATGACGATCTACGAGAACATCGCCTTCGGCATTCGTCTTTATGAGAAGATCTCGAAGTCCGAGATGGATGGCCGGGTCGAGAAGGCGCTGCGCGGCGGCGCGCTGTGGAACGAGGTCAAGGACAAGCTGAACGCCTCCGGCCTCAGCCTTTCCGGTGGCCAGCAGCAGCGTCTGTGCATCGCCCGTACCGTGGCGGTACGCCCCGAAGTGATCCTGTTCGACGAGCCCTGCTCGGCGCTTGATCCGATCTCGACCGCCAAGGTCGAGGAACTGATCCAGGAACTTGCGGAAAATTACACGATTGCCATCGTTACCCACAACATGCAGCAGGCCGCGCGCGTCTCCGACAAAACAGCCTTCATGTATCTGGGCGAATTGATCGAGTTCGATGACACGAACAAGATTTTCACCTCGCCCAGCGACCGGCGTACCCAGGATTACATCACCGGCCGCTTCGGTTGAGGCTCGGGCCAGCGCATGATCCTGACCCGGAGGGCCACGTTAGTGCAAAGTGGAGACCGGTTTTCGGGCAGGATCATCCGCAGAAACAGGGAAACGAGATCATGGTCCGATCGGATCATGATCTAGGAGAGACAGGAAATGGCTTCTGAACACACTGCAAAAGCTTTCGACAGCGACCTGCAAGAACTGACCCGCCTCGTCGCCGAGATGGGTGGCCTTGCCGAGCGCATGATCACCGATTCCGTCGATGCGCTGGTCCGCCGCGACGTCGCGCTCTCCAAGCGCGTGGTTGCCAGTGACGTCGAGATCGACCGGCTGCAGCACGTCATCGAAGAGCGCGCCGTTCTCACCATTGCCCGCCGCCAGCCGATGGCGGTGGACCTGCGCGAGATCGTCAGCGCCATGCGCGTAGCCATCGATCTCGAGCGGATCGGCGATCTCGCCAAGAACATCGGCAAGCGGGTCGCTGCAATCGAGAGCGATTTCCAGCCGCTGAAGCTGATTCGCGGGCTGGAGCACATGACCGATCTCGTGCAGTCGCAGGTCAAGTCGGTGCTGGACGCCTATGCCTCGCACGATTTGCCGGCGGCGATGACCGTCTGGAAGGGCGACGAGGAGGTCGATGCGATCTGCACCTCGCTGTTCCGCGAATTGCTCACCTACATGATGGAAGACCCGCGCAACATTTCGTTCTGCATCCATCTGATGTTCTGCGCGAAGAACATCGAGCGGATCGGCGACCACGCCACCAACATCGCCGAGACGGTGTTCTACATGATCGAGGGTCAGCAGATGCTCGACAAGCGCCCGAAGGGCGACATGACCACTTTTGCCGCGACAGTACCTGATTAACCCGCGTATCAGGAAATCGGACAGGACAAGACATACTCATGAGCGCACGCATTCTCGTAGTCGAAGACGAGGAAGCGCTGACCACGCTTCTGCGTTATAATCTCGATGCCGAAGGTTATGATGTCGAAACCGTCGCCCGCGGCGACGAGGCCGACACCAGGCTGAAGGAGCGGGTACCCGATCTCGTGGTGCTCGACTGGATGCTGCCGGGCCTTTCCGGCATCGAGCTGTGCCGGCGTTTGCGGGCACGGCCGGAAACCAAACAGCTGCCGATCATCATGCTCACCGCGCGCGGTGAGGAAAGCGAGCGCGTGCGGGGCCTGGCCACCGGCGCCGACGACTACATCGTAAAGCCCTTTTCGGTGCCGGAACTGCTGGCGCGGGTGAAGGGGCTTTTGCGGCGGGCAAGCCCTGAGCGGCTTGCCACCGTGCTGACCTATGGCGACATCGAGCTTGACCGCGAGAAGCGCCGCGTGGCGCGCTCGGGGCGGCCGATCGACCTCGGCCCGACCGAGTACCGTCTGCTCGAATTCTTCCTCGAGCATCCCGGCCGCGTCTTCAGCCGCGAGCAGCTGCTCGACAGCGTGTGGGGCCGCGACATCTATATCGACGAGCGCACCGTGGACGTCCACATCGGCCGCCTGCGCAAGCTGCTCAATCCCGGTCGCGAGCAGGATCCCATCCGCACCGTTCGCGGCGCCGGCTACGCGCTCGACGATCGCTTCGCGAAAGCCGAGCAGTCGTAAGGACTGGGCGGTCGTCACAAAAAACGTCCCGGCTTTGACCGGGACGTTTTCTTTTGTGCGATCGTTGTTGAGGCCTTAGCGCCCCTGCGGCTTCGGCGGCTGGCGCCGGCGGTCGGCGGCGGGCTGGTAGGCGATGCGCGAATGGTGCGCGCAATAGGGCAGCCCCGTGAGCGCCTTGCCGCCGCAGAAGAAGAATTCCGGGCTTGCCGGATCGCCGACCGGCCAGTGGCAGGTGGCTTCATTGAGCTCCAGCAGCGACAGCCGCTGGCTCATCGGCACGACATTGTCATAGGCGATCGGATCGGCTTCGACCTCGACCTCGAAGGCTTGCGCGAGCGCTGTGTTGCCGCGCGACATCGGCCGCGACACCCGCACCATCTGCGCCGGGCGCGCCTTGCGCGGCCGCGGAGCGGCCGTAGAAGGGGCCTTGGCGCGGCCGGAGAGACCGAGGCGATGCACCTTGCCGATCACGGCATTGCGGGTGACGTTGCCCAGTTCGGCTGCGATCTGGCTCGCCGACAGTCCGGATTCCCAGAGCTTCTTGAGTTGCTCGACGCGCTCATCGGACCAGGTCAATACTGTCATCATATGCTTCCTTTCGCCTCGCAGCGCCGCCTCAGAACGGCGCTGACGATGCCAAATCCCCAAAACCCCAGCAGGCAGAATCCCTTAGCCCTCGCCGGACAGGTGTTAACCGCGCCCGAACGTCTACGCTGCACAAAGGTACTTGGGATCAGATTTGCCGCACGAGATGTCGTACCCGACGGAGAAAACGCTACAATATGCCGTGACTCCCGCGCAAGAGTCGGTCGTCGCGCTTCCACATGTTCCGTCAGAATTGCATGACCCTCCGGAATCGTACGGGAGCGGGCATTTTGCGTTGCACTCAGAGCCTCTTATGGCGTGTTGACAGCCATCGCCCCGCCCCTAAAATAGTTACCGCGTGCCGCCTGCAAAAGGCGGCACGTTTCGTTTTCCGCTTGTCCCGCGATGCGATCGCTGCAATGCGCGCAAAGCGCGGCCGGCCTTTAAAACCAGCAGGTAGACAGCCATGACCAACAGCGCCACGTCGCATCTGCTCCCCGTCTTCGCCAGGGTTGATCTCGGCTTCGAGCGCGGCGAGGGTGCCTGGCTCGTTGCCACCAACGGCGAGCGCTATCTCGATTTCACCTCGGGCGTCGCGGTCAATGCGCTGGGACACGCGCATCCGCACCTCATCAAGGCACTGCAGGCGCAGGCGACGAAGCTCTGGCACATGTCGAACCTGTTCAAAAGCCCGGATGGCGACAAGCTCGCCGCGCGGCTCTGCGAGCAGAGCTTTGCCGACTTCGTGTTCTTCTGCAATTCCGGCGCGGAGGCGATGGAATGCGTGATCAAGGTGGTGCGCCGCTATCACGCCTCCAAGGGCCATCCCGAGCGCTACCGCATGATCACCTTCGAGGGCGCCTTCCACGGCCGCACCTTGGGGACGCTCGCTGCCACCGGCTCGGCCAAATATCTCGAAGGCTTCGGTCCGCCGCTCGACGGTTTCGACCAGGTGCCGCATGGCGACCTCGATGCGGTCAAGAAGGCGATCGGCCCGCAAACCGCCGGCATCCTGATCGAGCCCGTGCAGGGCGAGGGCGGCGTGCGCTCGGCGCCGCTTGCCTTCTACAAGGCACTGCGCGAGCTGTGCGACCAGCATGGCCTCTTGCTCGCCTTCGACGAGGTGCAGACCGGCATGGGCCGCACCGGCGATCTCTTTGCCTACAAGCGCCTCGGCGTCACGCCTGATGTGATGTCGCTTGCCAAGGCGCTCGGCGGTGGCTTTCCGATCGGCGCGTGCCTTGCCACCGCCGAGGCGGCCAGCGGCATGACCCCGGGCTCGCACGGCTCGACCTTCGGCGGCAATCCGCTGGCGGTCGCCGCGGCCAATGCCGTGCTTGACGTCATGCTCAAGCCCGGCTTCTTCGACCACGTGCAGAAGATGTCGCTGCTGCTCAAGCAGAAGCTGGCCTCCGTCGTCGACCGCTACCCGACCGTGATTTCGGAAGTGCGCGGCGAGGGGCTCCTGATTGGCGTCAAGGCGGTGGTGCCCTCGGGCGACCTCGTGGGTGCGCTTCGCGAGCAAAAGCTGCTCACGGTCGGCGCCGGCGACAATGTGGTGCGTTTCCTGGCGCCGTTGATCGTCAATGAATCCGAGATTGATCAGGCGGTCGCTTCGCTCGAGCGCGCCTGTGCCGCGCTGTCGGCGGCGGAAAAGAAAAAGGCGGGGTGATGAGCAATCCGCCCCGTCACTTCCTCGACATCAGCGAGCTGCCGCTCGGCGAACTGCGCAACATCATGGATGCCAGTGTCGCCATGAAGGCGAAGCTGAAGGCGCACGAGAAGGGCAAGAAACCCCTCGAGGGCAAGACGCTCGCCATGATCTTCGAGCGTCCCTCGACGCGTACCCGCGTCTCCTTCGACGTCGGCATGCGCCAGCTCGGCGGCGAATCCATCATGCTGACCGGTGCGGAGATGCAGCTCGGCCGCGGCGAGACCATCGCCGACACGGCGCGCGTGCTGTCGCGTTATGTCGACGCCATCATGATCCGCATCCTCAATCACGAGGCGCTGCTCGAGCTTGCCGCGCACGCCACCGTGCCTGTCATCAATGGCCTGACGCGGCGCTCGCATCCCTGCCAGGTGATGGCTGATTTGATGACCTTCGAGGAGCATCGCGGCGCCATCGAAGGCAAGACCGTGGCCTGGACCGGCGACGACAACAACGTGCTGGCTTCCTGGGCGCATGCCGCCGAGCGGTTCAAGTTCCACCTCAATGTCGCCACTCCGCCCGAGCTCGCACCGAAGAAGGCGATGCGCGAATGGATCAAGGCGACATCGGCGCCGATCGTGCTTGGCAACGATCCGGAAGCGGCCGTGCGCGGCGCCGATTGCGTCATCACCGACACCTGGGTGTCGATGGGCGACAAGGAGGGCGAGCACCGCCACAACGTGCTGCGGCCCTATCAGGTCAATGCCAAGCTGATGTCGCTGGCCAAGCCCGACGCGATTTTCATGCACTGCCTGCCCGCCCATCGCGGCGAGGAGGTCACCGACGAGGTGATCGACGGCCCGCAATCGGTCGTGTTCGACGAGGCCGAGAACCGCCTGCATGCGCAAAAGGGCATTCTGGCCTGGTGTTTCGACGCGGTGGCGTAGCGGAAACAACACTGTCGTCCCGGCCAAGCGAAGCGCGAGCCGGGACCCATAACCACAGACTTTTGTTTTGCGAAGGTTGGGGCCGTTGCATGAAACGGCTAAGATTCGTGGTTATGGGTCGCTGCTTCCGCGCGCAATTGCGCACGAGGCAGGGACGACATCCAGATCGGAACAACCCCTTTCGTTTCGTGACTCCAGACCCCAGATAGAGCGCCATGGTCTCCCAATCCCCGGAAACGAGAAACGCACCTGAGGCGCCGATCCGCGCGCCGTCGGCGGTTCCCGTCGACGATACCGTCTTGCCCTTCGAGGTGAACGCGCTCGATCTGCGCGGCCGCCTGACCCGGCTTGGCCCAGCGCTCGACGACATTCTCACCAAGCACGACTATCCCGCGCCGGTCGGAAAATTGCTCGGCGAGGCCATCGTGCTGACCACGCTGCTTGGCACCTCGCTCAAGTTTGAGGGCCGCTTCATCCTGCAGACCAGGACCGACGGGCCGGTCTCCTTTCTGGTGGTCGACTTCAAGTCCCCTGACCGGCTGCGCGCCTATGCGCGCTTCGATGCCAAACGGCTGAAGGAAGGCCAGACTTCCGGCCAGCTGCTCGGCAAGGGCCATCTCGCCATGACCATCGACCAGGGCGCGGACATGAGCCGCTACCAGGGCCTGGTCGCGCTCGACGGCGGCAATCTGGAAGACGCCGCCCACGAATATTTCCTGCGCTCCGAGCAGATCCCGACCCGCGTGCGGCTTGCGGTCGGCGAAGAATGGCGCGGCGGCGAGGCAGGCAAACACCGCTGGCGCGCCGGCGGCATGCTGCTGCAGTTCTTGCCCAAGGCGCCGGAGCGCGCACGGCAAGCCGACCTGCATCCCGGCGATGCGCCTGAAGGCACAGTGCATCACACGATCGCGGAAGATGACGCCTGGGTCGAGGGCCAGTCGCTGATCGGCACCGTCGAGGACGTCGAACTGATCGATCCGAATCTGTCCGGCGAGCGGCTGCTCTATCGTCTCTTCCATGAACGCGGCGTGCGCGTGTTCAAGCCGCAGCCGCTGCTGGCGAAATGCTCCTGCTCGCGCGATGCGGTTGCCGCGATGCTGAAGAGCTTTGCGCCAAAGGACCGCGCCGAAATGGTCAAGGACAACAAGGTGGTCGTCACCTGCGAGTTCTGCAGCTCGGTCTACGAATTCACCCCGGATGAGGCGGGCGTGGAAGAGGGCGCGTAGCGATCAAGGCCGCGATGCGGTCGTCAATTCAGCACGCGCTTCTCGCTCGGGCTGTCGAGCGAGAACGTCGGCACGTCGATCTCGAACTGCTCGCCGCTCTCGCTGACCATCTGATAACGTCCGGTCATGAAGCCGGAGGAGGTGGGTAGCGGCACGCCGCTGGTGTATTCGTAGCGCTCACCGGGGCCGAGCACGGGCTGCTCGCCGACCACGCCGGCGCCTTTCACGACCTGCGTCTTGCCCGTCGCGTCGGTGATGATCCAGTGGCGGGTCTTGAGTTGCACGGTCTGGTCGCCGGTATTGGTGATCGCGATCGTGTAGGACCAGAAGAACTGGCCCTTGTCCGGCACCGAGCGCTCCGGCATGAACGCCGGCTCGACGGTGACTTCGATCTGATGGGTGACGGCGCGGTACATCCGAAACGTTCTTCCAAATTCGTGAAGTCATCATATCTGAAAGGCCGGGCGGAACAACGCCGGGCCGGCGGTAACAATTCTGCCAGGCGTGGATTCCGTCGCGGTTTCAACAAAGTTCCATGGCCAAGCCGCAACGTATTTGTCGGGCATGCGTATTTGCCAGCAAATGCCGGGCCGATATTATCGGTCGGCCGTGCGACCCGCGTTGATTGCGCAATTGGAGACGGTGCCTGATGACGTCCCTGGCCGAGACTGTGGCTGGCACGCCGCGTGCTGACGGCGCCGTCGCGACGCGCGAGGCGAAGGCGCCCGCCATCACGCTGCCCGCGGTCGGCGAGCGCGAACTGCGGCTCGACCTGTTTCGCGGGCTCGCGCTGTGGCTGATCTTCCTTGACCATCTGCCGAACAACATCCTGGCCTGGCTCACCATCCGCAACTACGGCTTTTCCGACGCCACCGAAATCTTCATCTTCATCTCCGGCTACACCGCCGCCTTTGTCTACGGCCGGGCGATGGTGAATTCCGGCTTCGTCATCGCGAGCGCGCGCATCCTGCGCCGGGTCTGGCAGATCTATGTCGCGCATGTCTTCCTGTTCACGATATTCCTGGCGGAAATCTCCTATGTCGCCACCCGTTTCGAGAACCCGCTTTATTCCGAAGAAATGGGCATCATGGATTTCCTCAAGCAGCCGGATGTCACCATCATCCAGGCGCTGATCCTGCGCTTCCGTCCCGTCAACATGGACGTGCTGCCGCTCTACATCGTGCTGATGCTGTTCCTGCCGCTGATCCTGTGGCTGATGAAATGGCGGACCGACGTCACGCTGGTGCTCTCGGCCGCGCTCTATGTGGCGACCTGGTATTTCGATCTCTATCTCTCCGCCTATCCGAACGGGGTCTGGTTCTTCAATCCCTTCGCTTGGCAGCTGCTGTTCGTGTTCGGCGCCTGGTGCGCACTCGGCGGGGCGCGGCGGATGTCGCGTATCCTGTCGTCGAACGTGACGCTGTGGATCTGCATCGCCTATCTCGTCTTCGGCTTCGTCATCGCGATGATCTGGAATTTCCCGCCGCAACTCGGCCACCTGATGCCGAAATGGCTCGAGAACTGGATGTATCCGGTCAACAAGACCGACCTCGACGTGATCCGCTTTGCCCACTTCCTGGCGCTGGCGGCGGTCACCGTCCGCTTCCTGCCCAGGGACTGGCCACCCCTGAAATCGATCTGGCTGCGACCTTTGATCCTCTGCGGCCAGCATTCCCTTGAGATATTCTGCCTTGGCGTATTTCTGGCCTTCGCCGGCCATTTCGTCTTAGCCGAAGTCGGCGGCGGCGCTGTGATGCATGTGGTGATTAGTCTGGCGGGTATCGTGATCATGTCCGCCATGGCGTGGGTGATTTCGTGGTACAAGCGTTCTGCCGACAAGGACGGAAAGAAGGGCATCGGCAACGCCGACATGGCGGGGGGAAGCCTATGAGGGCCGCCATCCTGAGCTTGATCCTGGCCGCCGGCCTTTTGGCCGCGCCGGCTGCACGCGCGCAGGATACGCAGGCCCAGGACAAGCCGCCCTGCGACGTCCCGGCCTATCTGCTCAACAGCGAAAGCTCCCTTGCCAAGGTCGCTGCTGCCGTCAAAAGCGGCAAGCCGCTGAACGTACTGGTGGTAGGTAGCCGTTCTTCCACCCTCCCTTCACTGGAAGGCAGCGCCTGGCCCGCCCAGTTGCAGACCACGCTGAAGGAGAAGCTCGGTTCGGTCCCAGTCAACCTCTCCGTAGAAATACAGGCGGCCAAGACGGCCGAGGATACCGCCGCCACGCTCGTTAAGCTGGTGGAAGCAAAAGGCCCTACTTTGGTCATCTGGCAGACCGGGACCGTGGATGCTATCCGGGGCATTGATCCCGATGATTTCCGCGGCGCCGTCGATGAGGGGGTTACCGCGTTGCAAAAGGCGGGCGTTGATGTGGTTCTGGTGAACCTTCAGTACAGTCCGCGGACAGAGACTATGACGTCTGTGCCGCCTTATCTCGACAATATGCGCGTTGTCGCGCAGCAGCACGATATCCCGTTGTTCGACCGTTTTGCCATCATGCGTCACTGGAATGATTCAGGAGATTTCGATCTGTTCAGCGCCACCCATGGCGTCGAGCTTGCCAAACGTGTTCACGCCTGCCTCGGCCGTGCGCTGACGAAATTCGTCATCGACACCGCCCATCTGGACCAGGCGCAGCAGAATTAGGGACTAGCGTTAATGAGTTCTGACCGCCCTTTTCGTACCAGGACAGTGCCGGCCGTCGCCGCGCTCGCGGCAGTCGCGTGGCTGACGCCCGTTGTGGCGCCCGCGCAGACCGCCCAGCAGGCGGCTTTGGGCGCCGGCGCCCATGCGGAAACGCCCAAGGAGGCGCCCAAGGAAGGGCTCAAATCTGAGGCGGGCAAGGCCGAAGCCGCGAAGCCCGCGGAAACAGCGACGACGGGTGTGGCTACGACCGCCAATCAGAAGAGCATCGCCGAGCGCGCCGCGGGCAGGGTCATGCAGGCCGCAAAGTCGGCCTCCGACATCTTTGCCCGCGTGCCCTGCCTGCCGCCGAAGGGCGGCTACAAGAAGATGGGCTCGCTGCCGCATGTCGCGAGCAAGCTGATCGCAGGGCAGCCGGTCACGATCATCGCTTTTGGCTCTTCCTCGACCCAGGGCTTTGGCTCGAGCGCGCCGGAATTCACCTATCCCAATCGCCTTGCTGCGCAACTCAAGCGGCACT
>Ga0081540_1003996_pt1 | contig 11434 bp, 12 predicted proteins | sample TabmetS2T1R1_FD_71024 | JGI IMG/M metagenome (GOLD analysis project Ga0081540, IMG submission 71024) | Tabebuia heterophylla rhizosphere microbial communities from the University of Puerto Rico - S2T1R1 | ecosystem: Host-associated > Plants > Roots > Rhizosphere ...
CACCGAGCCCGAGGAGGGGCAGGACCAGGTGGAGCTGTTCCTCAGGAGCCACCCGGACTTCACGGTCGAAACGCCTCCGGTGGCCGAGCGGCTGGGCTGGCCCCTCAGCCAGGGAGCGCTGCGCACGCTTCCTGGCCCCGAGGGGATGGACGGCTTCTACGCGGCCCGGCTCCGTCGCCTGGAGTGACCCGGGGTGATTTTTCGCGCCCTCCCGGCGTCTGGACTCGGCACAATGCCCCGCCCGTTCAAGGAGAAGCCCATGACCCGCGCGCTCGCCGTCGCGCTGTGCCTCGCCGCCGTTCCCGCGCTCGCCTTCGAGGGCGTCATCGAGACGAAGATGACGATGAACCGCAGCGCGGCCCACGCCGACGCCGCTCCCGGGTCCGGCCCCAACACCGTGAGCGGGAGCGGCCTCGTCACGGTGAAGGGCCTCAGCAGCCGGATGGAGCAGCAGATGGCCATGCCCGGCATGGGCAGTGGCAAGACCATCGTCATCCACCGCGCGGACGATCCGAACACCACCATCATCCTGAACGACGCCAGCAAGACCTACAGCAAGCACACCATCGAGAAGAACGACGACTCCGAGGCGGGGAAGTGGACGGTCAAGAAGCTCGGCAAGGACACCGTCGCCGGCCGGAGCACCGAGCACGTCCAGGTCAGCAAGCAGGACGGCCAGGACCAGCTCGAGGTGTGGATCGACAAGAACCTCGTCTCCGCGGGTGATCTGGAGAAGGCCTTCAACGCTGGCGGGCGAGGGCAGTCCGGCTGGTGGGCCGCGCTGCGGAAGGAAGGCGTGTCCGGGGTTCCGCTGAAGGTCCTGGCGAAGAACTCCAAGGGCGAGACGACCGTGACCTGGGAGGCGACGTCGGTGAAGGCGCAATCGGTGCCGGACTCGGCCTTCGCCATCCCCGCCGGCTACACCGAGAGCAAGGGCTTCGGAGGCATGGGGACTCCCGGGGGAATGAACCGCGACCAGATGCTGCAGAACCTCACGCCCGAGCAGCGCAAGCAGGTCGAGGAGATGATGAAGCAGCGCCAGGGCGGCGAGAAGTAGCTCCGCCCCGTCGTCCCCGGCCGCCGGTCAGTCGTCGCCGTTGGCGGCCGACTTGAACGCGTCGAGCACTGCCTGCGAGGCGCGGTCGAGGTACTTGCCCTTCCGCACCAGCAGGCCGATGGGCCGGGTGAAGGAGCCCTCGGCGAACGGCCGCGCGACGAGCGTCCCCTGGGCCAGCTCGTGCTGCACCGTGGCCGAGGGAAGGATTGAGACCCCGACGCCCATCTCCACGGCGCGCTTGATGGTCTCGACGTTGTCCATCTCCATCACCGGGTCCAGCTCCACGCCCTTCTCGCGCAGGATCCTGTCCAGCGCCTTGCGGGTGGGAGCCTCGCGGTCGAAGGCGATGAACGGCGTGTCGGCCAGCGCGGTGACGGAGATCTTCGACTTGGCGGCCAGCGGGTGATTCGGGGCGAAGACCACCGACAGCTTGTCGTCGCGGAAGGGAATGATGTCCACGCCGGCGCGGGGCTGGGGGTAGGCCACGACGCCGATCTCCGCGGCGCCGAGGATCACGTCGTCGTAGACCTGATCGCTGCGGCGGTAGATGAGCCGCATGTTCACCTTGGGGTGAGTCTTCAGCAGGCCCTTCTGGATGCTCTGCAGCTCGTGGAGCCCCACCGAGTAGATGGTGGACACGGTGCAGGTGCCGGCGACGTCCGCCGACTGCTCGCGGATCTCCTGCTCCACCTCGCCGAAGCGGGCGAGGATCTCCTTGCAGCCGCGGAAGAGGCGCTCACCCGCCGGCGTGGGCGTGACCTGCCGGGCGCTGCGGCTGAGCAGCTTCTGCTCGTACCGATTCTCCAGCGCGCGGATCTGCTGGCTCACCGCGGACTGGGTGACGTGGTTCAGCTGGGCGGCGCGCGAGAAGGACCCGGTCTCGACGACGTCACAGAACATCTTGAGCGACTCGAGTTGCATGAGGCACCCTCATTCCGAGGATGCGTGCTATTAGCGCCGGTGGGACCTTCGCGCAACAGATCCTAAGAAGGACTCACGCAGCCTCACCGGCGTCCACCGGGAGTGCGGCTCCCGTGAGGCCCGCTGCTGCAGGCGATGAGAGGTAGAGCACGAGCGCCGCGACCTCCTCGGGGAGCACCGCGCGGCCCATCGGGTTGTTGGCCAGCACCGCACCGCGAGCCTCGTCCGCGCTCCGGCCGGTCTTCTGCACCACCGCCTCCACGGCCCGGCTGAACATGTCGGTCTCGGTCCAGCCCGGGCAGACGGCGTTGACGGTGACGTTGCGCTTGCCCCACTCGACCGCGAGCGCGCGGGTGAGCCCGAGCAGCGCGTGCTTGCTCGCGCAGTACGCCGACGTGTACCGGATGCCCTTGAGCGAGGCGATCGAGCCGATGTTGACGACCCGGCCGCCTCCCGCCTCCGCCATGCGAGGGATGAGCGCCCGGCAGAGGAGGTACGGCGCCACGGTGTTGACCTGGAGCACACGCTGCAGGTCCTCGGTGCTCGTCCTCTGCAGCGGGGCGGAGAGCGAGATGCCGGCGTTGTTCACCAGCACCGCCGGAACCGGCTCGGCGTCGGCGAGCGCCTGCACCGCTCCGTCGAGCTGCGCGGGGTCGGAGAGGTCACAGGCCATCGGGCGGATGCGGGTCGCGAGGTCTCCCGCCTCGCGTCGCAGCGCGTCCAGGCTCTCGGCGGTCCGGGCCAGCGCGACGACGGGCCAGCCGGCGCGGAGAAAGGCGAGGGCGATGGCCTTGCCGATGCCACGGTTGGCTCCGGTCACGACGGCGCCGCGCTCGAGAAAGTCGCTCATGGGCGAGGCACCCTACCTGGACCTGCCGCCGGTCCGGGAGCGTGGCAGAGTCCCGGGCGAGCCATGCTGTCCAGCCAGACGCAGAGGCGGATCCGGGCCTTCCAGCGGGTGAGCCACACCCTCGGTGGGCTCGGCGCATTCCAGATCGCGCTGAGCGAGGAGCGCGGGGGTGGACCGCTCCCCTGGATGGCGGGCATCGCGGCGGTGCTCCTGCTCGGGCTCGTGGGCTGGGAGCGACTGCAGCCAGGGGCGCAACCCGTCTCTGCGGAGATCGTCGCCGAGCTCCTCGGAATGGGCGTGCTGGTCGGCGCGGCGGTTCGCCTGGGCCCGGGGCTGCTCTCCGCCGTCCAGATGGTCCTCGCCACGGGGCTGGCGGTGGCGCTCGTCCTTCACCGGCGAGCGCACCGGACCGCGCACGTCGTGGAGAAAGGGGCGCCGGGATGAAGACGCTGGCCGTTCTCACCTCCGGCGGGGACGCCCCCGGGATGAACGCGGCCCTCCGTGCGGCGGCGAAGACCTGTGCCGCGCGCGGGGTGCGGCTGCTCGGCGTGCGGGAGGGCTACGAGGGGCTCATCGACGGACGGATGGCGGAGCTGGTGCCGGATCCCTCCAAGCTCCTCGGTGAGCCCGGTCTCGACGCGCTGGGGAGCCAGGGCGGCTCGGTGCTCGGCTCGGCGAGGAGCGCCCGGTTCCGCGATCCGGCGGGACGCGCGCGTGCGGTGGAGATGCTCCGCTCCGCGGGGGTGGAAGGGCTGGTGGTCATCGGCGGGAACGGGTCGCTCACCGGCGCGCACGCGCTGGCCCGCGAGCACGGGGTCCGGGTCATGGGCATCCCGGGGTCGATCGACAACGACATCGGTTGCACCGCGATGGCCATCGGTACCGACACCGCGCTCAACACCATCGTCCGGGCCTGCGATCAGGTCGACGACACCGCGCGCGCCCATCGCCGCGCGTTCGTGGTGGAGGTGATGGGCCGGGGCTGCGGGTACCTCGCGATGGCCTCGGCGGTGGCGGTCGGCGCGGACGCGGTGCTCTTCCGGGAGCAGAAGCGCGACGAGGACACCATCGTCCAGGCCGTGACCGAGGTCATCCAACACGGTTTCGCCCGCGGCAAGCGACGGGTCCTGGTCGTGAAGGCCGAGGGAGTGGAGATTCCCTGCACCCGCCTGGTGCGCCGGATCGAGGAGCGCGCGCCAGGGCTCGAGGTGCGCGCGGTGGTGCTGGGGCACGTCGTGCGCGGAGGCAGCCCGACGTCCCTGGACCGGCTGATCTCCGCTCGGCTGGCGTTCGCCGCCGTGGTGGGGCTCCTCGAGGGCGCGACCGACGAGATGGTGGGGTGGAACCCCTCGCTTCCCGGAGGGACGAGCACGCCGGACGGCTCGGTGAAGCGCTTCCCGCTGGAGCGTGTCCTTCAAGAGACGGCGGCGCTGGAGGACGGCTCGAGCCCGGTGATGGCCCGGCGGCTCCAGCTCTTGCAGCAGGTCGAGGGCGTGTTGCCGCTCTAGCGCGCGCGAGGAGGAACGGAGTGGACCGGAGCGGAGTGGAGGCGCTGTACCGGCTGGACGATGCGCTCACGGCAGACGAGCGCGCGGTGCGGGACGCGGTGGCCCGGGTGGTGGACGCCGAGGTGCTCCCGGTCATCGGACGGCACTTCCGCGAGGGCACCTTCCCCGCGCAGCTCGTCCCGCGGCTCGGCGAGCTCGGGGTGCTGGGGGCGAACCTGTCCGGGTACGGCTGTGCCGGGGTGAGCAACGTCGCCTACGGGCTCGGGCTGCAAGAGCTGGAGCGCGGCGACTCGGGGCTGCGGAGCTTCGCCTCGGTGCAGGGCTCGCTGGTGATGTACCCCATCCATGCCTGGGGCTCGGAAGAGCAGAAGCAGCGCTTCCTGCCAGCGATGGCCCAGGGCAAGTGCATCGGGTGCTTCGGCCTGACCGAGCCGGAGGCGGGCTCGGACCCCGGCAGCATGCGGACGCGGGCGGTGCGCGACGGTGACAGCTGGGTGCTCGACGGGAGCAAGGCGTGGATCACCAACGGCACCGTGGCCGACGTGGCGGTGGTCTGGGCGAAGACGGGGGAGGGCGGGCCGGATTCCGTGCGCGGCTTCCTGGTGGAGAAGGGGATGCCCGGGTTCGTGGCGAAGGAGATCCCCGGCAAGCTGTCGCTCCGCGCCTCGTGGACCGCCGAGCTGTCCTTCACCGAGGTGCGGGTCCCCGACCGGAACGTGCTCCCCGGAGTCCAGGGCCTGCGCGGCCCCCTGAGCTGTCTCAACAACGCGCGGGCGGGCATCGCCTTCGCCGTCACCGGTGCGGCGATCGCCTGCTTCGAGTCGGCGCGGGGCTATGCCCTGCAACGACGGCAATTCGACCGGCCCATCGCCTCGTTCCAGCTGACGCAGGAGAAGCTCGCCGACATGCTGGAGCGCATCGTGCAGGCGCAGCTGCTCGGGCTCCGGCTGCTGCGGCTCAAGGACGAGGGGAAGGCCACACCGGTGCTGGTCTCGCTCGCGAAGCGCGCCAACGTGCGCTCGGCGCTGGAGATTGCGCGGTCGGCGCGGACGATCCTCGGGGCGAACGGGATCACCGACGACTTCCCGCCGCTGCGGCACGCGCTGAACCTCGAGTCGGTCCTGACGTACGAGGGCACGCACGAGGTCCACACGCTGGTCCTCGGGAAGGCGATCACCGGGATCGACGCGTTCGGGTGACGGCGGACGAGATGGCGTTCGATCGCAGGCGATTCCTTCAGCTGTTGGCTTTCGCAGGGGCGGTGGGGCTCTCCCGCGCTGGCGCGGTGCCCTGCACGCCCAGCCCCAGGGTCTACCGCTGCGGCGACTGCCCTTTCTGTGGGCCCGCTGGCGACCTCATTCTGCTGAAAGCCCTGCGGTCGGGTCGCCTCTTCGTCTTCTGCCCACACTGCGGAGTGGCGTTCGACACACCGGACGGCCTCGACCCGATCCAGACGCCGGACGACCTCGCACCGACGGGCTTCGTGCTGGCCGGTGCAGACGACGTCCAGCACGCGGCGCGAGAGGGCTGGGCCCCGAACGACGAGGGTCCAGTGGACGAGTGGTGGATCGAGCGGCTTGGGCCAGGATTGCAGGCCTAGCCGGCTGCGCCTTGAGACCACGCCAAAGTCACCTCCGCGCGCCGCCGTCGGTGGGCAGTCGCGCAGCCGTCCGGTCCGCACGTGCAGCGGAGAACACCGCCTCGCGCTGAGTCCCTGCTGGCGCCCCGGACTGTGCTGACGCCGAGCGTGTGCTTGCGCGAGCCTCGGGCCCATGCGCGCACTCGCTCTCGCCGCTCTCGCCGCTCTCGGCTGTGCTCACCCCGGAGGAACTTCCGTGTCCACCTCGAACTTCTCGAATCCACCCGGTCTCTCCGCGCCGCGCGGCTACACCCACGTGGTCGACGTCCCCGCCGGGCGGACGCTCTACATCTCCGGGCAGGTGGCCTTCGACGCCGAGGGCAAGGTGGTCGGCAAGGGCGACGTCCGCGTTCAGACCGAGCAGGTCTTTCGCAACCTCAAGACCGCGGTGGAGAGTGCCGGCGCCACGATGACCGACGTGGTGAAGATCAACTGGTACGTCCGCGACGTGTCACAGATCGCCGTCTACCGGGAGGTGCGGAACCAGTTCTTCGGCTCCGGACCGTATCCGGCGAGCACCCTCGTCGAGGTGAAGGGGCTCGTCCTGGACGACCTCCTGATCGAGGTCGAGGCGATCGTCGCTCCCCGACATTGAGTCAGCGAGAACGCTCTCCGCGCGGCGGAATCCTCCGACCTCGGGCTGCACCGCTCGCGACGGTCGGAGTCCAGCTCGCGAGCGGGGTAATGCCTCGCGCGGGCCGGGATAGGCGGGCCCGAGTGCCCTCGAGGACACTCCGCAAACTCGGACGGAGAGTGCGCAAACGGCCCGCGCAATCGCTCGAAATCACGTTCCCGAGGGTCACGACGGGTGCGGGTTGGAGTTATAACTCCAACTTCGACCTGGAGTGCGATCGCGCGCGCTCCAAGTTCTTGAATCTTCGTTCGCGGAGTTCACTCTCATGCTGAATCCGTGGAGCGTGGACGAAGGCTCTCGGGCGCGCGGGCGCCAGCCGGCGACGGGTCCGGGCCGCGGCGCCGCTCATTCAGCGTCGTGGAAGATGATCCCCAGCGTGTGCCGCTGCCCCGAGCGGACCTCGCTCACCCCGTGGCGCATCCGCACCCGGTACACGCCGCGCGTTCCCTGCACCGGCCGTTCGTTCACCGCGAAGGCCACCGCGTCGCCCTGCGCGAGCGGGACCACGTCCACCCGTGACTGCATCCGCGGCCGCTGCTGGGTGAGCACGAACTCGCCACCGCTGAAGTCGGCCTCGGGCTTGCTCAGGAGCACCGCGACCTGGAACGGGAAGACGAGCGCGCCGTAGAGGTCCTGGTGCAGACAGTTGAAGTCCCCCGGACCGTAGCGGAGCACCAGCGGCGTCGGCCGCGACTGCCCGGCGGCGTGGCAGCGCTCGAGATAGGCCTCCAGCCGGTCGGGGTACCGGTCCTTCTTTCCGAGCGCCTCCGCCCAGCGGTTCGCCACCGGGGCCAGCTGCGGGTACAGCGACCGGCGGAGCTCCAGCACGCGCGCCGGCAGCGGGTGACCGAAGTACTGGTACTCGCCCCGGCCGAAGCCGTGCTTCGCCATCACCACCCTGGAGCGGAAGCGCCCCGGCTCGTCGTAGAGCGCCGAGATCGCAGCACACTCGCGCGCTCCGAGCAGCCCGCGGATGACCCCGTGGCCGGTCGCCTCCAGCGTCGCTGTCCAGTCGTTCTCCGCCATGACGTCTGACCTGTCACTGCCGCCGCGAGAAGACACGCCGGATCCTGCGCCCGATGTCTGAAGCGGTGAAGACAGCCCGCCGCCGCGCGATCGTCCGGCTGGACGATCGCGCCCGGGGGCGCTGACCTCAGGCGCCGCGAGTCAGGCGCGGGCCGGCTGGGACCCGTCGACCAGCTCGACCCGCTAGCTCGACATCCCGAGCTCGACAGGTCCGCTCGCCCGCCGCCGCGCGTGCCGACGCTTGCGGAACCGCCCAGCTCACTCCGCCGCGCTGTTCGCCTCCCCGGCTTCGCGCGGCGCTGCACCGGGCGCGCTCGCGTCAGCAGCCTCCGCATCGGCCGCATCTGCAGCTTCCTCGGCGCGCTGCTCCTCGCTCTGGGGAGCGTCGAGCGTGGCCCGCTCCTCGGGCGTCTCGGCGGCCTCGGCCGCAGCGCGCGCCTTGACGTCCTCGTCGGAGAGAAAGCCCACCGGCGATCCGGGCGCGTTCAGGAACCGCACCGCCTTCGGAAACTCCGTCACCAGCGCGAGCGCCACCTCTCCCGGAACGAGCGCGTGCTCGATCTGCGCCGGGTCGGGCCGCTCCACCACCGCCAGCCGGCCCTGCTCCAGCGCCTCGGCCTGGGCATCCGACAGCTCGAGCCTCCTCAGCCGGTTCTTCCGGGTGACGAAGTAGAAGGCGCGCTCGCCGGGCTCCACCGGCACCTGCGCGGCGAGCACCCGCTCACGAAGCTGCCGGTCCTGCTCGCGCATCCGCTTCGCCTCGAGGCGCTGCGAGGCCTTGCTCCCCGGGAGCGGCGGGAGCTTGGGGACGGCGGACAGCGGCTGCAGCCGCGCCACCAGCATCGGCCCTCCCGGCTTCGCTCCAGGAGCCGGACGCTCCGGACGCTCGCGGCGCTGCTCGGGACGGGGGGCGGGCTCGGCCGTCTTCTCGGCCTTGGCTGCTTGCTCGGCGCTGACCAGGCCGGCCTTGAGGAGCTTGTCGCGGAGGTTCTGCACGGCGCGGGAGGCTTCTCACCACACCCGGGGTCCCCGACGAAAGTCCCGTGCTAGGGTCTCGACGTTCCGTGCTGCACTCTTCTCGTCTCCTCGCCGCCGGGCTGCTGCTGCTCGCCGCCTGCTCCAATCCCGTCGATCGCGCAGCCAAGGAGCGCATCTTCTCCCCCGAGGACCCACCTCCGGTGGTCGCCTCGGCGAAGGAGAGCCTCGACTCCCAGAAGCTCGCCTCCGACCCCAAGGTCGCCCGCCGCGTGGTGGACATGGGGCCGGCCGAGGTGACCGAACGCCTCGGCCCGAACCGCTTCACCGCAGACGTCTCCTTCACCTGGACCGCGGGGAAGGACACGGTGAAGCTGACCGAGACCCGGCTCCTCGAGTCGGCCGCGGGCGGCGTCGCCGGTGACTTCCACGCCCGCATCGACAACAGCCGTGACCAGGGGCTGGAGGTGGTCCGTGCGAAGGGGCAGGTCTTCGCCCGGAGCAAGTACGGCAAGTACCGCCTCCGCCTCCGCGACCGCGGCATCGCCGAGCGCACCCGCGACGAGGCCGCCGGCGCCCTCCGCGAGCTCGATGGGCTCTTCCAGGGCCGCCTCGAGCTGGCCCTCGAGGGACCGACGTCGGTCGAGGGCAGGCCGGCGGTCCGCTACACCGTGCGCCTCGCGGACGCGCCCGCGGCGGTGAAGGCCGCGAAGTCCGAGACGCCGCCGCCCGTGGCCTACGCGCGCGGTGGCCTCGACGAGGACAGCGCCCGCCGCCAGCGGTTCATGGACCAGCGGCAGCCCAGGAAGCTTGGCGGCGAGGTGATCGTCGACTCGGCCACCGCGGTGGTGCTCCGGGCCCACGTCGACGGAACGCTCGCCGTGCCCGGAGACAAGGGCGTTGCCCCGGCGCAGCTGCACGTCGTGCTCGACGAGCGGATCAAGGACGTGGGCAAGGAGATCGCCATCAAGGCTCCCGAGGGGCACCTCCCCGACGCGGACAAGCCCGATGGCATCGCCGATGCCCTGGACCGCTTCGGCATCCAGCGAAAGTCCGGCGCCGACGCCGGGGTGGATACCGAGGCCGACGAGGACACCTCCGGATAGGCCCGGTTCCGCTCGGGTTTTTGGCCGTCTCCGCCGCCCCTGCTCGAAAAATTGATCTCCGCCGACCGGCCCGTAAGGTGCTGGAAGGCCGCGGTTCTGGAGCGGCTCCTCTGGACACCCGTTCAGAGGTAGGAGACGCGACGAGGAGCTACATGGAGCGCACGCCGAAGAAGAAGGCCGGAGCCGTCGTCGACGCGCTGCGCACCCGGGACGCCGTCCTCAGCCCCCAGGAAGAGCGCGCCGTCCGGATGGTGAACGGCCTCGGCGTTCGGCCCGACGCACCGCTGGCCCGGATCGCGGCGGAAGGCACGGAGCTGGCCGACGAGCTTCTCCTCCTCGAGCTGCAGCTGGCGCGGCAGGCCCGCGCCCGCGTGCCCCGGATGCCCTCGCCGGCGAAGTCGAAGATCGTCCGCACGCTCCGCGGCCGCCGCTAAACGCCTCAGGCCCCCAGCACCGAGACCAGCTCCGCGCCCACGCGCTCGAGCCCCAGCGGGTTCGCGCACAGTGCCTGCGCCATCTGCTCCGGTGCCTCGGGCGCGCCCTGGCTCCAGATCGCCACCAGCCATCGCGCCGCGACCGGATTCCGCAGCTCGTCCGCGTCGAAGCGTCGGTCGGCCTCCGCCCAGAGACAGCTGGCGAGGGCCGCTCCCCGGAGCTGCCGGCGAGTGAGGTCGAAGCCCGCCACCCACGCCAGCGCGCGGCCCCGTCCGACCCGGACGTGAAGCGCGACGGAGAGCGCCTCCGCCGCCTCGGCCAGCCGCTGCACCGTCGGGCCTGCGGTGGCCATCTCCCGGAGGTGTGGCTGCAGCGCGGCCTCGGCGCGCAGGGAGGCGAGCGCGTCGAGGGCTTCCATGCGCGCCACCTCGCGCGCGCTCGCCCTCGCCAGGCCGAGCGCGCTGCGCAACCATCGCTCGCGCCACAGCAGGCCGCGGACCATCCACCCCGATGCGGCGAACACCGCGGGATCTCCCATCCAGCGGTGCTCGACCGGCGCCTCCGGCTCCACCGAGGCCAGGTGCAGGGCACAGCCCGTCCAGTGGAAGCGCCGCGGAGCCTCGGCCCCGCCGTTCCCCGCCGGGAGGAGCAGCGCGATCTCCTCCGGCACCTCCACCGGGATGGCCCGCGCCGCCGGAGCCGGGACGTCGCGGACGCGGAGATGGCGCGCCCGTGCCTCCGCCTCGGGCAGCCGGGTCACCCACCCACGCAGCGCCTCGTCGGCCGGCTCGAGCACGCCGGGGTAGCCCGGCAGGGCCCGCACCCGCTCCAGATCGCCGAGGGTCGCATCACCGCGCGGCAGCGCCTGCAGCCGTGGCGCCACCCTCCCCAGCGCCCACCCGAGGACGTCGCGATAGGCGTCCTCGGTCGAGACGAGGAAGCGGTCGAGATCGAGCGGCTTCCACGCCGGGTCGCGTCGCGCGTCCACCAGCGCGGGCAGGCTCGCCGCGCCCAGCGCGCTGGCCCCCTCCGCGAGCTCGGACTGCACCCGCTGCGCCCGGGGCAGCAGCGCCTCCCACCCCCGGTTCACCGCCGCCTCGCGCTCCAGGCGGGCCGGCCGCTCGTCGGTCAGCGCGAGCACGTCCTCCGCCTCGACGAGCGGTGCCTCCACTCCGCTCTCCGGGGCGCTCCGCCACCTGGCCGTCTCCAGCGCCGTGCGCCCCTCGCGGGCCGCGGCGGCGAGCGACGCGTTCTCGAGGAAGCGCACCAGGATCCGCAGCCGG
>Ga0081540_1003997_pt1 | contig 11434 bp, 7 predicted proteins | sample TabmetS2T1R1_FD_71024 | JGI IMG/M metagenome (GOLD analysis project Ga0081540, IMG submission 71024) | Tabebuia heterophylla rhizosphere microbial communities from the University of Puerto Rico - S2T1R1 | ecosystem: Host-associated > Plants > Roots > Rhizosphere ...
CAGGCACATGGCACAATCGGGCGAACGCGGAGATGTTGCACTCATTGTCGGCGGCGGGCCCGGCATCAGTTCGAGCTGTGCCCGGCTGTTCGCGCAAAACGGCATGCGGGTTGCCGTCGCCGCGCGCAATCCCGACAAGCCGGTTCTCGAGACGCTCGAGAAGCAGCACGGCGTGCGCCGCTATGCGTGCGACGCCAGCGATCCGGCGGCCATGGAGAAGCTGTTCGACAATGTCGTTCGTGACCTCGGAACGCCGCGCCTTGTCGTGCACAACATCGACGGCCGCGTTCCCGGCATTTTTCGCAAGACCATTATCGAGGCCGAACCGGCGATGGCGTTCGACACCATCCGTAACGCGACGTTCAGCGCATTTCTGGTCGGTCAGCACGCCGCGCGGGTGATGCTTGGAAACGAGCCGGCCGCGAACGGCGCGCGGGGCACGATCATCTTCACCAACGCGAGCGCGGGTCTGAAAGGATACCCGTCGAGCGGCGCTTTCGCCATGGCCTGTCATGCCAAGTCTGGCCTGGCGCAAAGCATGGCGCGGGAGCTGATGCCGAAGGGCATCCATGTCGCCAACGTGCCGATCGACGCCGCGATCGGCTGGACCCAGGAGGACGGCAGTCGCGCGCATCGCCTCGCGGGCACCACGGTCGACGACAACATGGCCGACCCCGACCACATCGCGGAAGTCTATCTGCAACTGCACCGCCAGCACCGCTCGACATGGGCCTACGAAGTGGTGCTGCGGCCGTGGGTCGAGAAGTGGTGAGGGGGCGCGGTCTTCTACCGTCGTCCCGGCGCAGGCCGGGACCCATGACCACCAAAGTTGATTATTGAAAACGAGCTGGGGCTCCAGCCCGGTTGACCACGCGCATTCGTGGTTATGGGCCCCGGCCTCCGCCGGGGCGACAACAAGTGTTGCCTCCGCGGCACGACGGGCAAATCAGTAAAAACCTGTCCAGCCCCCGCGTGAAAAATATTCGGCTTTACAGAAATGAGAATCGGGCGCATAAACCGCGCATCCATGCCCGTCTGAGGGGCGTTTCGCGAATCGTCACGATGCGTGGGCATGGGATGCGATGGACGCTGTGGCGTTAGCGCGGTGCAAGCCGCGCGGACGAAAACGCGGCAGCGTACGGCGAAGTCGTGTGGTCCTGGCGCCGCGACCCTGGCGCTACCTGCGGAAGGTTTCCTTCCGCACAACGGGGGCAAGAAAGGCCGCTTCCCCGGGGAGAGCACGTATAAGCCGTAAACCATTGCGCGGGGAAAGCCGGGTTGTTTCGGCTGTACCTGTAGTTCCACCCCCGTGCTTTTTGTTGCACGGGGACTACGGGCGCAGTCGGCGCCCGGCTTTCCCTGCGCCCTCTGTCAAGGAGAGGGACAACGAAATTGCACAACTCGGGCGAAAACAGGCCGCGGGAATGCTTTTGGCTGTTTGGAAACTGAATCAGCAAACTCACTGTCGTCCCGGACAAGCGAGCGCAGCGAGCGGCGATCCGGGACCCATAACCACAGGGAGTAGTTTTGCGAAGGCTGAAGCTCCAGCTTTCTCTAATAACAACTCGCTGTGGTTATGGATTCTCAGGGGCGCAATTGCGCCCCATAGCTCGCCGCTTTCGCGGCGCCCCGGAATGACGGAGGGGGCTCTTTGAAATTCGAATACGGGACTAGCCGACTTCAGCCGCGCGGTTTGACGTAAATGGTGTCATACGCGCCGGCGTGCACCTCTTTCCAGCCGCGCTTGTCGACCAGGAATCGCCGCAGCTGCTCATGCGCCTTGACCCAGAGCACCGCATCGATCCGGTACTTCTCGATGACCTTGTCCCACGCAGCTTCGTTGATCTCCATCTGCACCAGCGCGAAATAGTCGCGCAGCAGTTCATCCGGATAGGCGGTGGCGGCGCGGCCATCGACGAACAGCGGCACGGCCCCGCGGGTGTAGAAGATCAGCAGCCCGCCGGCATTCCAGTGGTTCAGCAGCCGCGCCTGCGGATAATGCGTCGGCAGATAGCGGGCATCCTGCTCGGAAACCATGTGCGGCATCCGCAGGTCGGGCCTTGCCTGCACATAGGCCCATGGCAGCGCGCAGGCGACCATGATGCCGGCCGCGAGCATCGCCTTCTGGACTTCGAACGGATTCAGCCGCGCGGGCAGCAGCCGGTCGAGGTGAAGCGCCAGCGGCACCGCCGAGAACAGGAAGAAGAACGACATGTACCTGAACTGATAAATACCCAGCAGCAGGAACAGCCAGGACAGCAGCCGCGCCTCGATCGGGCAGGGGTTTTTCGGGAAGCGCAACTCGAGCGCGACGAAGATCAGCATATAGACGATGCCGGGAATGCTCTGCGGCATGGACATGTTGCGATAATAGGATTCCCACTCGCCGATATGGGCCTGCACGAAATGGCCGACGGTGGCGGCTGCGCCTTCATAGACGCGCCAGCCCAGCGGATTGACAAGGGTCGCGATCAGGCAGCCGACGCCGGCAAGCGCGTAGAACCTGACGCCCGCCCAGTCCCGCCTCAGCAAGGCCACGCCGCCGAAAGCGCCGATGACGAGAAAGCCGAGCAGGAAGCCGCCATGCAGGTTGGCCCAGAGCAGCATGATGGCGGGCAGCAGGTACCATCGCTTTCGCCTCAAACATTCGCCGTAGAGGATCACGGCAAACAGCATCGTCGCCATGTTCGGTGAGGCGCCGAGATAGATGTTCGGGACCTGCTCAAACGCCGGGTAGAGCAGGCACGCGGCAAAGACGGCGATGCAGGTGGCGGCGACCGACGCGCCGCGGCCGAGGCAGACGGAGGCAAGATAGCCAACGATGACGGCGCCGCACGCGACGACGAAAAGGACGATGCCGGTGAATCCCGAATACTGAAACACGACGCTCGCGATCACGTCCCACAGCCAGGACAGGTTGAACCACTGCTTGTCGCCTGCCGTGAACGACCAGGAATCGTGGAGCGGGACACTGCCCTGCTGGCGAATGAGGTCGCCGGCGGCCAGATGCCATCCGAGGTCATAATGGCCGAGCATCTGCGGAGCGTTGGAAACGTAGAATACGGACGTCAATGCGATCAGGAAGACAAAGAGCCCGGATCGCTGCAGGCGCGCCGCGATCGTCCTCGGCCCGCTGTCGACGCCGGTCTCGCTCCACGCCGCCTGCGTGTCCATGGCTGAGCCCTCAAAATCCCTTTGGGCCTGCACCGCGCGGTGCAAACCTTCGTCGGTTTAGCGGGGGAAATCTAAAGCCGGGTAAAGGACAGCCGCGCAATTCAACGGCCCGAAAAAGAGCGGCGTGCCTAACGAATGCTTACGAGGCGCAGATGGCTGATCCCGCGGGCAAATCCGGCGCGTCCGGCCGTGAAAGGGGGGTGGGCAACCGGATGTTAGGAAATCGCGGTCAGCATGGGCCGGAACGGCCCTGCTTTCTTGCGCCGATGACCAGCATCCATTGAAGGTGAATACCGTGCCGGCAATTCTCAGGATTCCAGGCCGCTACCATTTTGCGATTTTCGTGCTGGCCTGCGCGACGCTGGCGTTCCAGATCCTGATCACGCGCTTCTTCAGCGTAATGCTGTATTACCATTTCGCCTTTGCCGCCATTTCGCTGGCGATGCTCGGCCTGACGCGCGGCGCGATGGAAGTCTACAACAAGCCCGAGCGCTACGCGAGCGAAGCGGTCGCCAGTGAGTTCGCGCGCCACGCCGCCTGGTTCGCCGTCTCGGGTGTCGGCGCAATGGTCGCCTTTCTCTGCGTGCCGCTTCTGGTCCCCGGATCTCTCGTGCCCGGCGCGCTGGTGTTGACCGCGCTCTTCTTCGTGATCCCGTTCAGCAACAGCGGCATCTGCATCACGCTGCTGCTCACCCGTCTTCCCTATTCGGGTGGCTGGCTCTACGCCGCTGACCTCACCGGCGCCGCGCTCGGCTGCCTCGGCATCATCTTCGCACTGCTCATCGTCGATCCCGTCAGCGCCACGTTCTGGCTCGGCGCCTTCTCCGCGGGTGCAGGCTGGGTGGTGGTGCGCCGTGCCGGCGATCTCGGCAGCCGGCGCCTCAGCGGCGCGGTCGCGCTGACGCTCGCCGCAATGGCCATCGTGCACACCGGCCTGGATGTCGCCGGCAAAGGTCACCTCGGCGTGTTCTGGGCCAAGGGCAACGCGCAGAAGGGAACCTTGTTCGAGCGTTGGAACACCTATTCCCGCGTCCGCGTGAAGCCACTCGGCGAGGTCGCGCCGTTCGGCTGGGGATTTGCCCAGGATCCCCAGGTGAAGATCGATCAGCACCTTCTGGATATCGATGCGGATGCGGCGACCGTCATCACCCGATTCGACGGCGATCTTTCCAAGGTGTCCTACCTCAAGGACGACGTGATCAACTCGGCCTATCTGGTTCAGCCGCCCAAAGACGTCGCGATCGTCGGCGTTGGCGGCGGGCGCGATATTCTTTCCGCGCTGCTGTTCGGTGCGCAGCGCATCCGCGGCATCGAGATCAATCCGGCCATCTTCGAGGTCCTGACCGACAAGTTCGCGAAATTCTCCGGCCATCTGGACCGCCAGCCGGGCGTGAGCCTGGTGAACGCCGAAGCGCGCAGCTACATCAACCATTCCTCCGACCGCTACGATCTGGTGCAGATATCGCTGATCGACACCTGGGCCGCTACCGCCGGCGGCGGCCTGACCTTGACGGAAAATCGCCTCTACACCGTCGAGGCCTGGGGCGATTTCTATCGCGCCTTAAAGCCCGGCGGGATGCTGTCGATCTCGCGCTGGTATGACGCCGATCAATATCGCGGCGAGTTCTACCGGCTGGTTTCGATCGCCGCCGAGGCCTTGCAGCGCCAGGGCGTGCCGGCGGGCGAACTCGCGCGGCATGTGATCGCGGTGGCCAGCGGTCCGATCGTGACCGTGATCACCCGGCCCGACGCGCTTGCGGACAGAGAGTGGCAGAGCGCGCGGGCAAGGCTTGCCGCGCGGGGGCTTCAGGTGATTTTGGGGCCTGACGTCGCCTACGACAACGTCACCTCGACCTTGCTTTCCGGCAAGGCGGACGCCGCCTTCTTCGCCTCATTGCCGGATAACGTCGTCGCTTCGACGGACGACAATCCGTTCTTCTTCTTCACCCAGCGCCTTTCGAGCTTGATTGCCCGGACGTCAAATGCGGTCAGCTACAACAATGTGGCCATCAGCATGGTGCTGGCGATGCTCGTCATCGCGCTCGGGGCCTGCGCCAATTACATCGTCGTTCCGTTTGTCCGCCTGGCGCGGCGGATGCCGTTGTCGACGCTGACGCCGCCGGTTATCTATTTCAGCGCGATCGGCCTCGGCTTCATGCTGATCGAGATCGCGCAGATGCAGCGGCTGATGGTCTTCCTCGGCCATCCCGTTTATGGGCTCAGCGTCGTTCTCTTTACGATCCTGATCTTCAGCGGCATTGGCAGTGCGACGGTAGGCGCTCAGGTGCCCGGCCGCAGCGCCATGCTTGGCCGCACGGCCGCGCTGCTAGTCACGCTCGCCGTAGCCGGCGTTATGACGCCGCTCGTGATCGCCTGGGCGCGATCGGAAGCAACCGACATCCGGATTCTCGTTTCCATTGCGTTACTGGCGCCGCCGGCCTTCTGCATGGGCATGATGTTCCCGCTGGGCCTCTCCATCTGGCGCCGCCACTCGGAACTGCTGCCGTTCCTGTGGAGCGCCAACGGCATCACCTCGATGCTCGCCTCGGTGCTGGGCGTGGCGCTTTCCATCCAGTTCGGCATCGCCTCGACTTACGCGCTTGGCGCTGGCCTGTATCTGGTCTGTGTCGCCATGCTCGCGGTCAGGCGCGAGCAGGAGCGGCCCGTTGAGATGGCGGTCGAAACGGTCCAGGGACCTGGGCTGGTGCCGGACGAGGTTGCCTCTCCGGCCGGTGCGCCCGCGCCGTCGGCAGAGCGCCAGCCCGCGCGCGCGACCTAGCCGCCGTAGAGATAATTCGGTAGCCAGAGCGTCATGCCGGGCCAGAGATACATGATGACCATGCAGAGGATCACGATCAGCATGTAGGGCATCATGCCCGAGAAGATCTGGTTCAGCGTGACGTGCTTCGGCGCGACGCCCTTCAGGTAGAACGCCGACATCGCCACCGGCGGCGACAGGAAGGCGGCCTGCAGGTTCACGAACACCAGCGTGCCCCACAGGATCGGGTCGATGCCGAAGTGCTTCAGCATCGGCAGGAAGATCGGCACGAAGATGATGATGATCTCGGTCCATTCCAGCGGCCAGCCGAGCAGGAAGATGATCGCCTGCGACAGGAACATGAACTGCACCGGCGTCATGTTGAGCGAGAGCACCCAGCTCTCGAGCAACGCTTGTCCCCCGAGGATGGCGAACACCGCCGAGAACAGCGCCGAGCCTACGAACAGCCAGCACACCATCGCGGTGGTCTTGGCGGTGAGGAACACCGCTTCCTTGGTGCGTTTCCAGTCCAGCGTGCGGGCGTGCAGCGCCAGCAGGAAGGCGCCGGCGGCGCCGACGCCGGCGGACTCGGTCGCGGTGGTGATGCCGAACAGAATCACCCCAAGCACGACAACGGTGAGGATGCCGAGCGGCATCACCGACGACGTCAGGAGCCGCAGCACCTCGAAGCGCTCGCCGTCCATGCGCAGGAAGGAGCGCACGGTCCAGTACGCCATCAGCAGTGCCGCGATGCCGAAGCCGATATAGAACTGCAGTGCCGGTCCCTTCTGGGCTGCCGTCGGCTCGGGTGTCGCCACGGCGCTGCCGAGCTGTTGCAGGCCTTCGACAGCTTCCGTAGCGGCGCCGGCCTGCTGGTGGATGACGACGTACCACCAGATAATTCCTAGCGTCACGGTGGACAGCAGGAATGGCACCAGCGAGATCGTGAAGTTCTGCACGATCGCGCCATAGCCCATCGGCTTGCCGTCGATCGCAAGCTTGCTCGCCTGCGCCGGCGAAACCAACGCCTTCGACAGCGCAACGAACAGGTTGGGCGAGTACGCTGACTGCAGCTGCTTGACCCAGTCGGGCACGTTGACCCGGGTCTGCTCTTCCGGCAGCGGCGGAGCGATCTTCGGATTGATCATCGCCCAGCCGACGACATAGACGAGGTAGAGGAAGGCGAGGAAGAAGCCGGGCAGCATCGCCGCCGCATAGAGCTTGACGACGGATTGTCCGGCCACCGCGGCATAGACGATGATCATCACCGAGGGCGGGATCAGAATGCCGAGCGTGCCGCCGGCCGTGATGACGCCGGAGGCGAGCTTGACGTCGTAGCCGGCGCGCAGCATCGGGTTGAAGGCGATCACGCCCATCAGCACCACGACAGCGCCGACCAGGCCCGAGGCAATGCCCCAGAAGGTGCAGACGATCAGGGTTGCCACCGCCAGCGAAGCAGGCAGGCGGCGGAAGGCGAGCTGGATCGAGTAGAACATCTTGTCGACCAGCGCGCCGCGCTCCATCACGTATCCCATCAACACGAACAATGGGATGGATATCAGCACGTCGTTGGTCATCGCGCCGTAGGTACGCTGGACCATCAGCTCGAACACCTTGTTGTGGGTCCAGAGCTGCGACGGGTCGTAGAAGGCGATGAAGCCGAAGAACATTCCCAGGCCCATCAGCGTGAACGCCGTCGGAAAGCCCATCAGGATGACGACGACGATGAGCGTCAGCATCAAGAGGCCGAGTGCCGGATCGCTCATGTCTGTGTTTCCCCGCCCATGCCGCGCTGCCGCGCCATTTCATCGATGCGCGCCGCGCCTTCGATGGCGAGCTTGCGCGATTCCTCGTCGACATATTCAGAGTGTGCGAGCTGCTCTTCGACGACGTCGATCTCGGCAACGTCGGCAAGCCGGCTCGGCCATTCGCCGGTTTTCAGGCAGACGATGCAGCGCACGATCTCGGCGATGCCCTGCAGCATGATCAGCGCGCCCGCGACCGGGATCATGGCTTTGAAATGATAGACCGGCGGGCCGTCGGCCGTGACGTTGGAGTGCTCGTTGATGTGCCAGGAATCCGCGGCGTAGAAGTAGCCGGCGTAGACCAGCGCGGCGATGCCCGGAATGAAGAAGACAAAGTAGAGCACGAGATCGAGCATGGCCTGCGTGCGCGGGCGCATCGACGAATACAGGAAGTCGCCGCGGACATGGGCGTTCTGCGCCAGCGTATAGGCGCCGCACAGCATGAACAGCGTGCCGTACATCATGTTCTCGGCGTCGAAGATCCATGCCGTCGGCATGTTCACGGCGTAGCGCTTGAACACCTCGATGCAGACGACGCTCATCAGCAGGATCATCAACCAGGAGGTCGCCTTGCCGACCCAGGTCGAGATGCCGTCGATCGTGTACAGTAGTTTCTGGACGCTCATGTGATGCGGCTGCTTCCAGCGGAAAATGGGATGGCTGAACATAACACGAGGCACCGTCCGGGTATGCGCCGGACGGTGCCTTGCCGGTTTTTTATTTCGGCGTCAGAGCTTCTTGGCCGCGGCGTTGGCGCCAAAGTAGTGGTCGTAGGCCATGCGGCGGCCTACCACCGTGTCCTGCTCCCACTGCGTCGCGCGCCTGGCGAACGCGATCTGCGACTGCACGATCTCCTTGAACAGCGGATTCTCCGCCGACTTCTTCTTCGCCACCTCGTCATAGATCTCGAGCTGCTGCTTGAGGATGGCGTCAGGCGTCTTGTAGAACTTGACGTTGTCCTTGGTCTGCAGCTCGATGTAGTCCTTCGAGTAGCGGTCGATTGCCTTCCACGACATGTCCGCCGAAGCCGCATCCACCGCATTAGCGATGATCGCCTTCATTTTGTCCGGCAGTCCGTTGTACTTGTCCTTGTTGAAGGTGATTTCGAACTGCTCCGCGTTCTGGTGATAGCTCTGCAGCATGCAGACCTTGGAGACGTCGGGGAAACCGAGCACGCGGTCGGAGGTGGCATTGTTGAACTCGGCGGCATCGAGCAGGCCGCGGTCCATGGCGGAGACGATTTCGCCGCCTGGCAGCGCGTTAACCGCCGCGCCCTGCGCCGTGTACACGTCAATTGAGATGCCGACGGTACGGAATTTGAGCCCCTTGATATCTTCGGGCTTGGCGATCGGCTTCTTGAACCAGCCGAACGGCTGCGTCGGCATCGGCCCGTAGGGGAACGACACGACGTTGGCGCCGATCGAGGCATAGAGCTTTTCGAGCAGTTCCTTGCCGCCGCCATAGCGGTGCCAGGCCAGCAGCATGTTGGCGTCCATCGCAAAGCCCGGACCCGAGCCCCACAGCGCCAGCGCCGTCTGCTTGCCGTAGTGATAGACCAGCACGCCGTGGCCGCCATCGAGCACGCCCTTGGAGACGGCGTCGAGCAGGCCGAAGGCCGGCACCACCGCGCCCGCCGGCAGCACCTCGATCTTCAAATCGCCGCCGGTCATGTCGTTGACCTTCTTGGCGTAGTCGAGCGCGTATTCGTGGAAAATGTCCTTGGACGGCCAGGTGCTCTGCCAGCGCATGTTGATCGGGCCGGTCTGGGCGATCGCGGCGGGCGCAGCGACAGTTGCGGCCGCGCCCGCTGCAGCGGTCTGCAAGAAGCGGCGGCGCGATGCCCGCTTGTCCTTGGTCGATTTGGTCATCGTTTCTCTCCCGTGATGCGGCCGTCCCCTGTTGAGCGGCCATAATTATTGTCGGCAACTCAGAGGCTTGTGCCGGGCCTTGGTCAACTAGACTTCGCGCTAATGCGACCCTTCGACGCAGCCATGATGGTTCGGACATCAATCGCGGCTACTGCGATTTATTCCGCGCGCGCCGAAATTAATTTCTGCGCGACCAGGTCGCGATCTGCCGTGTGCACTGCACCGCTGCGCCGGCAGCCAAAGCTATCGTCAGCGAAACAGCGCTGCAATCTTGTCGGCGCCGAGACCGACCTTGACGTAATGCGCCCGGCACATCGCGATGTAGTCGTGGACGTCGAAATGGCCTGCGGAAGCGCCGTTCTCGTCGAGCCAGATCAAGGGGCCGGTGACGATGAAGAACACCCGCATCGGGTCCTTGTGCTCATAGGCCACCAGCGTGTGACCTTCACCCGGCGACTCGTAGATGAAATCGCCGGCCGTCGCGGTCCAGCCATGCTCGAGATAGCCCCACTTGCCGGAGATCGTGTAGGCGAACACCTCGTGCGGGTGATAGTGGCGGTTCACCAGCCCCGCGCCCTTGGCCATCAGGATGTCGCACCATTTGTTCTGCGACGGCGAGATCCACAGCGGCCGCGAGGACACGGTTTCGGTGAACGGCACGTAGTAGCGCTCGTCATCGGTCGCGGCGCCCGCGATATAGGCCTCGGGCAGCGCGTCGGCCTTGAAGACCTGGGTGATCGGCTTGATGTCCTTCCAGAATTCGTTGCGTGCGAGCTCGGCCATGGAAATCTCCCGTGGGTTCGATGCGTCAGATGGACATGCCGCCGTCGGCCATGAAAACGCCGCCGGTCGAGAAACTGCTGTGGGCGGAGGCAAGATAAAGCACGAGCTGGCCGATTTCCTCGGCGCGGCCGTGGCGGCCGAGCGGGATCAGGCCGTCGAGGAATTTGCCAGCATCCTGGCCGATGGCGCGGGAAAGGCCGGTCTCGACATCGCGCTGGAAATCGTTCTCGATCGGGCCGGGCGCCACCACATTGACGCGGATGCCTCTTGGCGCGGCTTCCTTGGCGACCGTCCGCATCAGGCCGATCACCGCATGTTTGGAAGCGGCGTAGGCGGCGATGCCGGGATCGCTGGTCGTGCCGACCACGCTGGAGGTGATGACGATGCTGCCGCCGTCGCGCATCTTCGGCAGCGCATATTTGCAGCCGAGGAAGGGGCCGCGCACGTTGACCGCCATCACGCGGTCGAACACGTCTTCGGGGTAGTCGATCACGGGACAGATATCGCCGGCAACGCCGGCATTGCAGAAGAGAACGTCGAGCCCGCCCCAGCGCTCAAGCGTCGCATCGACAAAGGCTGCTGTGGCGCTTGCCTCGGTCACGTCGGCCGTCTGCACCATCAGGCGCCCGGCATGGACGTCCAGCCGTCGTGCGGCGGTCTGCAGCGCCGTTGTGTCGTGATCAACCAGGGTCACGTTGGCGCCTTCCCGCAGGAAGAGTTCTGCGGTGGCAAGCCCGAGACTGCCGGCCGCGCCCGTGACGATGCAAGTCTTGCCGTCGAGGAGCTTCATGCGCACTCAGGCTCCATTCTGCGAGGGCACGGAGCGGGCCGGCTCGCCGGCGCCGAGATAGGCGCGCTGCACCGCCGGATCGTCGCGCAGGCTTGCCGCACTGCCTTCGCCGACGATCCGGCCGTTGGCGATGAGGTAGCCGCGGTCGGCGATGGCGAGGCTTCGTTTGGCGTTCTGCTCGACCAGCAGGATGCCGAGCCTCCTGTCGCGTATCCGCGCCAGCGCCGCAAACAGCTCCTTGCACATCAGCGGCGAC
>Ga0081540_1003998_pt1 | contig 11431 bp, 12 predicted proteins | sample TabmetS2T1R1_FD_71024 | JGI IMG/M metagenome (GOLD analysis project Ga0081540, IMG submission 71024) | Tabebuia heterophylla rhizosphere microbial communities from the University of Puerto Rico - S2T1R1 | ecosystem: Host-associated > Plants > Roots > Rhizosphere ...
CCGACTGATTGACGACCTCAACATACAGGTCGAGAACGCGCGAGCGCTGGGGGGACAGGTTCGTGGCCGCTTGATTATCTCGTGCCTGCTTTCGCTCACCCATCAGGTCGTTCCGCACGCCGTGCTAAGATATCGTAAGGCGCATCCTGGCGTGGAAGTCCACCTCCGCGAGGGTCTGGGGAGCGATGTGCACGAGGACGTACGAAGCGGGTTCGCTGATTTCGGAATTGGAAACGCGGTGGCACTCAGTCAGGAAATAGTCACCGAGGAGATTGTGCAGGAGTCGTGTTTCGCGGTTCTTCCATTGACACACAGATTGCGGGGCAAACCGTCTCTTGCCTTGAGAGATCTCGAAAATGAGGAATTTGTCTCGCTTCCAACAAGCTCGGGATTACGCCGCCAAATAGACGCTGTGGCAGCCGCGAACGGTTTAAGCCTCAAACACACCACCGTGGTTGAGCAGTTCGGCACACTCTTTGACTTTGTTGCCGCTGCGATAGGCGTGGCGATTGTTCCCGCGTCGGCGCTTCCAAGAAAAAGCCAATACAAGGTGGCGATCAAGCCAATTTCGTCGCCGGCTTTTGTCCGGCGGATCGGCATATTGAGGCTCAGGAACAGGCCCCTGACACCGGCCGCGACGGGCTTCCTGGATATCTTCCGACCGCTTTTTCTGAGTGCGTCTCGTCGGTAGGCGTCTTCGCTCCGCAGATTGCGTCCTTTGAAACCAGAGATGACGCGCGCAAGATCAATCGGAGGATACCACACGTTTCAACATCGCCGCGGCGATTTATCCCGGCGAGAATTTCATTTCCGCGCAGCGGACGGCAGTGCTGAGCGCCGGCGTGTTCCCACCCGCGTTCCTCGTCGTCGCGATCATCTCGGCGTCGTCGGCCTGGTTCTTCTGGCAGATGCCCGATGACGCCGGCCACGAAATCTCGGGCCGCAAGGCGGTCGAGATTTCCAGCCGCAAGGGCGCGGCAAAGGCGGCGACCAAGGCCGCCAGCGAAGGCACCGAGGACGCGCGGGATCAGCGGCTGGGCTGACGGCGGCGACGGCAACGGCCCGAAATTCCGGCCGCACGACAGCCAACAAAATCCGGGGCGAGAGTCAGAAAGCGAACGGAAGCGCCGGCGCCGATGCGCCATATCCTGGCCTGACGGGGCGGCAGACAGCTTTGTGCCAGATATTGGTTCCGGTTGATTTTAGTTTCGCGTGAAAGGGCCAAATGCCGTGAATGAAGCCAATACGAATGTAGCGAACGCTAATTCGAAAGTTGCCACCAACGATAAGCGTCCTTTTGATAGTCCGTTCTTTGCGGTTCCCGGTATCCTGGGAGGGATTGCCGAGCGGAACCTGACGCGGGCGAGAGAAAATATCGAGAAGATGACGCTCGCCTCGGGCGCGGTCACCGACGTTCTCCGGGAAGCCTATTCCAGCAACGCCAAGGGCTCCGCGAATTACGCCGCCAAGATCGTCGAGTTCTCGGTCGCCAATACCAGCTCTGCCTTCGATTTTCTGAGCCATCTGATGGGTGCGAAGTCACCTTCGGAAATCATGCAGCTCGCCGCCGCGCAAGGCTGCAGGAACTTCCAGGCCACGGCCGCACAGAGCCGGGAGCTTTGGGAGCTCACCCGCAAGGTCGCGAGCGAGACCGCGGATCCGGTCAAGAAAAGCTTTGCCAGCGCACTGCAAAAGGCTGCCTAGACCTCAATTTAACCTCTGCAGCGGCGGCCGGAATCGGCTGGACAAGCGCTCCCGACGAGAAGAGCGCAGTCCAGCCGACGGCCGCCGGCACGAACATCCAGCCACGGGAGGAGCAAGATGGGCGTCGTCATGATCAAGTGCCCCGAGACCGGGCGCGCCATCTCGACAGGCATGAAAGCGGACCAGGAAAGGTTTCGATGCAGCCCGGTGTTTTTCGCCCGCACCTTCTGCGCCATCTGCGAATCCAGTCATGAATGGTTCGCGACAGAGGCCTGGGTACACGAGCCGGCGGAGAGACGGCACAGGCTGGAGCCCGCACTGGCGTGAGCCGCTGAGGCCTTGATGCAATTCCCTCGATGATCCCTTTGCCGGTCGCTCACGTGCGCCGATGGACCTCGTTGGCCTTGGCCAACAAGGGAGCGTGAGCGCTGGGATCGTCCGCCGGCCGACCGTGACCGCGCGAGGTCGGCTCGTCCGATAAAACGATCTGACCGATCCTGCGGCACATGAGCTCATAGCATTCGCATGCCGTTGCTTCGAGCCGCGGTCTGTCAACCTCGATCGAGCTGCGGGCGTTGGATCGAATTGCGCCCGATGCGCGAAGCTTGGAAATGACCTGCGTCACCGTCGTCCGCCGCACGCCGAGAAATTCCGCAAGCGTCTCCTGGGTCAACGGCAAAACGTCGCCTTCAACGTGATCGTGGACGTGCAGCAACCATCGCGCCAGACGTTCCTCGACCGAGTGTAACGCATTGCAGGCCGCGACGTGCTGGAACTGCGCCATCAGTGCCCTGGTGTGGGTCTGAACCGTGCCTTTCAAGGCACTGCTGCGGCCGAGCGCGGCCTGAAATCGTGTCGGCGAAATCTGCAATGCCAGCCCCGCCACCCGAACCACCGCCGTCAACGGAGAGATGGCGGGCCCCAGTGTCGTCAGGACACCGACGGCTCCCTCATTGCCGACAATCGCGGTCGCGACCGTCTGCCCGTTCGGCATGTCCATGATGAAGGCGATCAAGCCGCTGAGGGGAAAATAAAGCCGCTCGATGGCGTCTCCCGAGCGCACCAGCACAGCATCACGTTCGAGCTGCACCATTCGGAAATGACGCACAAGAAATTCAAGGTCTGCTGGCGGCAACGCAGCTAACAGTCGATTACCAACCCGGGACCCTTGCTCCATCACGGGAAAATTCCTCCCAGACGGATGCGCCGTACGCTGCAGAACTGCTGCTGGCGTCAGGCTGCATGCGAATAAACAGACCGCGCCTAACGACTAATATACGCCATTTATACGCTATTCGGGAAAATGTTCCAAACGCGCCGCCTGCGCCTTGGCATCCTCCTTGGCGCCCTGCCGGGCATCGCGCCATGCAGGTTGCGGCTAGAGCCGATCGGGGTACCCACGAAAACCCATCGCCAGAACGTAGCGCTCCGAAGAATCCTGCCGGCTCGATGCCGGCTTGACGTGACGCACGCTGGAAAAATCGCGCTTCAATTGGCCGACCAGCTCGGCATCCGCGCCGCTTTGAAACACCTTCGCCAGGAACGTGCCGCCGGGGTTGAGCACGTCACCGGCAAAGGCGGCCGCGGTTTCGACCAGGCCGACGATGCGGAGCTGATCGGTCTTGCGGTGACCGGTGGTGTTGGCGGCCATGTCCGACATCACGACGTCGGCGCGCCCGCCCATCATGGCGATCAGTTTCTCCGGCGCATCCTCGGCCAGAAAGTCGAGCTGCGCGAAACTGACGCCGGGAATTTCCGGCATCTCCAGCAGATCGATCGCGACCACCCTGCCCTTGCCGTTGACCGCGCCGACGCGCCTGGCCGCGATCTGGCTCCAGCCGCCGGGCGCCGCGCCGAGATCGACCACCGCCATGCCGGCCTTGAGAACATGATACTTGTCGTCGATCTCAATCAGCTTGTAGGCCGCACGCGAGCGATAGCCGTCCCGCTTGGCTTTCGCCACATAGGGATCGTTGAGCTGCCGCTCCAGCCAGAGTTTTGACGACAGCTTGCGCTTGCCGGCGGTCTTGACCGTGACGTGCAGCCGTCCGGTGGTGTCTTTCGCCATGTCGGTACTTGTCTTGAAATCTCGGCCGGGGCCCGGAGCCTGGAATCAATAGCACGGAACCGGATACGCATTGAAGCGAGTTGAGCGCGATATCGCCGGTCGTTCCCACGCGACATCATGATGGCGGAAAAGACGGGCTTGGCCGGGAACGGTCCCACGGTGATTGCGTTGCCCGGATGAGGAACTGGGGCAAGTCATCCACCTGCAAATCAGCGGAGAAAAAAGATGGCAAACGCACGCCAGGAGGAAAAGTCGACACAAGGTATTGAAGATGCCGCCCGCCGCGCCACCGAGAGGACTGCCGAACAGACCAGCCGCATCGGACAGGCTGTAGCCGAGCAGACGACGCGCGCCGGACAAGTCGCGGCCGAGGCCGGGCAGGAAGTGGCTCGGGCAGGCGCCAATCTGCTCCAGCAAAACGCCGAAACGCTACAGAACGCCTGGCGCTTCGGTCTGGACATGGCAACCACGGTCATGGGCCGGTCTACGGAGCAATTCGGCCGCACGCTCGGCTTGTCGGGCGAAGGGGCGGAACAGGCAACCGAACGATCGACCCGCAACGTCCAAACCATGTTTTACGCCAGCACGGCTGCTGCCAACGTGATGGGCGGGATGTCTCGGGAATACTTCCAGTTGGTTCGGCGCCAGGTCGAACAGAACATGGACCGCATGAATCAATTGTGGGCCTGTCGAACGCCGCAGGACGTTGCAGCCGTACAAAGTGACATGCTGCGTGAGACCGTGGGAACTGTTCTGGAGAGCAGCCATCGGATCGCCGACATGTCTCTCAAATTGGCCGACGATGCCGGAAGGCAGATCAATCAAAAATTGGACGAGATCCGGAGGGCCGCCTAGCCCGGCATATCGGCTCGACTTTGAAGGAAGAGCGGCTGACACTCAGCCGCTCTTCCTGTTTTGGCATAGCGGCAGATGCGCATCAGCACGTCCTGAGCGCGCCGTCCTCGCGCATCATCTCGACCAGCATGCCCTCGCGCAGGCCGCGATCGGCGACACGCAGCCGCGGCAGCGGGAAGGCATCGCGGATCGCGTCGAGAATGGCGCAGCCGGCCAGCACCAGATCGGCGCGCTCGAAGCTGATGCAATTGTTGCCGGCGCGTTCCTGATAGCTCATGCCGAGCAGCCGCTCGATCACGGCGGTGACGTCAGAACCGTTCATCCAGATGCCGTCGATCCGGCGGCGGTCGTAGCGTGCGAGGTTGAGATGAACACCGGCGAGCGTGGTCACGGTGCCCGAGGTGCCCAGCATGTGCATGTCGCGCAAATCCCTGCCGTGCTCGGCCGCGAACGGCGCGACATGCTGCGCGACTTCGCGCACCATCTGCGCGTAGGAGTCCTGCGTGACATCCTTGCCGCCGAAATGCTCGGCCAGGGTGACGACGCCGAGCGGGATCGACATCCAGGCCTTGATCCGCGGCGGCGCATCCTGCTCGTGTGGATCGCGCTCGATCCGAACCAGTTCGGTGGAGCCGCCGCCGATGTCGAACAGGATCGCGCCCCGCCCCCTTGGATCGAGCAACGGCGAGCAGCCGATCACCGCGAGCGTCGCCTCGGTCTCGCGGTCGATCACCTCGAGCCGGATGCCGGTTTCGCTCGCGACACGCGCGCGAAAGCTGTCGGCATTGGCGGCGGCACGGCAGGCTTCGGTTGCGATCAGCCGCAGGCGCCGGGCTTTGCGGTAGCGGATCTTGTCGCTGCAGATGCTGAGCGCCGCGATGGCGCGCTCGATCGCCGCGTCGCTGATGGAACCGGTTGCGGAAATGCCCTCGCCGAGCCGGATGATCCGGGAAAACGAATCCACCACGCGAAAACTGTCGCCGGCCGGGCTGGCGATCAAAAGCCGGCAATTATTGGTGCCGAGGTCGAGCGCGGCATAAACACCGTTTGCCGTGCCCGCCGCAACCGATCCTGACGGGCTTGCGCAGGCCTCAAGACCTTCGCGCAGCCGCGTATCCTCATCCATCAAAACTGTCTTTCCGAGGCCGCTTCCGGGCCACCGAAGAAATTACCGTTCACGGAAACTTTAGCAGCGCCAAGGGGCTACGCAACAACCCATACATAGGACTATGCCCAATCAGGCGTTGTCGGGAATGTGGCGGTGCGGTATCTGAGCGGGAACCCGCGGAACCGGGAAATTCCAAGAAAATCCAGCATTTCAGGTGCTTTCGATGCAAGATCACACGTCAGCCTCCTCCCTGGACAACGCTATCGCACTGCAAAAATACGGGGTGGGGCAGCCTGTGCGCCGCAAGGAGGACGACACGCTGGTGCGCGGCAAGGGCAAATACACCGACGATTTTGCGCTTCCCGGCCAGGCCTATTGCTGGATGGTGCGCTCCAGCCATGCCCATGGAATCATCAAGGGGATCGATACGGCCGCCGCCAAGGCGATGCCGGGCGTGCTCGGCGTCTGGACCGGCAAGGACCTCGAGGGCGCCGGCTACAACCCCTTCTCTTGCGGCCTGCCGCTGAAGAGCCGCGACGGTTCGCCGTTGCTGCAGACCAACCGTCCGGCGCTGCCGACCGACAAGGTGCGTTTTGTCGGCGATCCCATCGCCTTCGTGGTCGCCGAAACGCTGGCGCAGGCGCGCGATGCGGCGGAAGCTGTCGAACTCGACATCGAGCCGCTGCCCGCCGTGACCGATGCCGCGGAGGCCACCAAGCCCGGCGCGCCGCTGCTCTATGACCATATCCCGAACAATGTCGCGCTCGACTATCACTATGGCGATAGCGCGAAGATCGACGCCGCGTTCGCCAGTGCCGCGCATGTGACCAAACTCGACATCGTCAACACCCGCGTCGCCGTGGTGTCGATGGAGCCGCGGGTAGCGCTTGCAGCCTATGACAAGGCGGCCGGGCGCTTCACGCTGCAGGTGCCGACGCAGGGTGTCTCCGGCAACAAGGTGACGCTGGCGAAAATCCTCAACGTGCCGAACGACAAGGTGCGCATCCTGACCGCCAATGTCGGCGGCTCCTTCGGCATGAAGAACGTCAGCTATCCCGAATATACCTGCATCCTGCACGCGGCGAAGGCGCTGGGCCGTCCGGTGAAATGGACCGACGAGCGCTCGACCAGCTTTCTTTCCGACAGCCAGGGCCGCGCGCAGCTCATCCACGCCGAACTGGCGCTCGACGCCGAAGGCAAGTTTCTCGCGGTGCGCCTGCAGGGCTATGGCAATCTCGGCGCCTATATCACCGGCGTCGCGCCGGGGCCGTTGTCGCTCAACACCGGCAAGAATCTCGCCAGCGTCTACCGCACGCCGCTGCTCGGCGTCGACATCAAGACGGTCTTGACCAACACCACGCTGATGGGCGCCTATCGCGGTGCCGGGCGGCCCGAGGCCAACTACTATATGGAGCGGCTGATCGACCGCGCCGCCGACGAGATGGGCATCAACCGCCTGACGCTGCGCAAGCGCAACTTCATCAAGCCGGCGCAACTGCCGTTCGCGGCGGCCTCTGGCGTCACCTATGACAGCGGCGATTTTGCAGGCGTCTTCAACAAGGCGCTGGAGATTTCCGACCACGCCAATTTTGCCAAACGGAAGAAGGAGAGCAAGAAGAACGGCAGACTGCGCGGCATCGCCGTCGGCTCCTACCTGGAAGTGACCGCGCCACCCAGCGGCGAACTCGGCAAGATCACCTTCGAGCCGGATGGTTCGGTGAAGCTGACCACCGGCACGCTCGATTATGGCCAGGGCCATGCCACCCCGTTCGCGCAGGTGCTGTCGGCGCAGCTTGGTGTGCCCTTCGAAAACATCACGCTGGAACAAGGCGACAGCGATCTCGTTCGCTTCGGCAACGGCACCGGCGGCTCGCGCTCGATCACGGCGACGGGTCAGGCGATCGTGGAGGCCTCCGCGCTCGTCGTCGCCAAGGGCAAGCAGGCCGCGGCGCATCTGATGGAGGCATCCGAAGGCGATATCGAATTCGCACAAGGCCGCTTTACCATCGCCGGTACCGACCGCTCGATCGGCATCATGGATCTGGCGAAACGTCTGCGCGAGGGCAAAATGCCCGAAGGCGCGCCGCTATCGCTCGACGTCGACCATGCCACCAAGGAGACGTCGTCGACCTTCCCCAATGGCTGCCACGTCGCGGAAGTTGAGATCGATCCCGAAACCGGGATCGTGAAAATCGTGCGCTATTTCGCCGTCAACGATTTCGGCACCGTCGTCAATCCGATGATCGTCGCCGGCCAGTTGCATGGCGGCGTGGCGCAGGGCATCGGCCAGGCGCTGATGGAGGAAGTCAGCTACGATTCCAGCGGCCAGCCGATCACAGGCTCGTTCATGGATTATGCCCTGCCGCGGGCGGAAGACATTCCGCCGATGGAAATCGGCGACCATCCCTCGCCCGCAAAATCCAATCCGCTAGGCACCAAGGGCTGCGGCGAAGCCGGCTGCGCCGGCAGCCTCGTCTGCGTTGTCAACGCGGTGGTCGACGCGCTGTCGGAATACGGCATCAGCCATATCGACATGCCGCTGACGCCGGAACGGGTGTGGCGCGCGATCCAGGATGCGAAGGCGAAGGCGGCGTAGAGCTGCACTGCCAACCACCCACTGCTGTCATCGCCCGCCTTGTATGCAATTCCGCACTGGAGCGAGCGATCCGGTATTCCAGAGACATCAGCAATCAAACGAGAGGCCGTGGCGTACGTCCGCTGAATGGTCCCGCCCTCCGGGAAGCGAGTAACTAACCGCCCACAAACTTGACCGTCTCGTCGAGCGGGGCGCGGCCCGTACGGACGTAATTCACCGTGGGGTCCTCGTACCCGATCGACATGCCGCAGAAGAGGACCAGCTCGTCCGGGGGTGATAGGAACTCAGCGACTGTCTCGCGAACCTGCGACCACGCCATCTGTGTGCAACTGTGCAGCCCTTCGGCGCGGAGCAGCAGCGCGACGGTCTGCAGATACATGCCTACGTCGGCCCATTGGGGCCGGCCCATGTCGCGGTCGATGTAGCAGAACAGGGCGGCGGGCGCGCCGAAACACTTCCAGTTGCCGATGGCCGCCCGCTGGCGCGCCTCCCAGTCCTCGCGCGCAATGCCGAGCGCGCTGTAGCGCTCCTTGCCGAAGGCGGATCGGCGCTCCGCGTACGGGGACTTCAGCGCGGGCGGGTACATCTCGTACTGCCGCTCGTCCCAGGGGTCGCCGTGGGCCACGCGCTCGACGGCGTGCGTCTTGAGCTCGATCAGCGGCGCCCCGGTCAGCACGTAGATGTTCCACGGCTGGATGTTCGATCCGGACGGCGACCAAGCCGCGGCGGACAGCACGCGCTCCAGCACCTCCATCGACACAGGCTCGTCTTTGAATCCGCGCACCGCCCGTCGGCTTGTGACTGCCTCATATACGTCCATGATCGCCACCCTCCTGGAAGAAGCTGTTCGCTCTTGCATACGTCCAATCCGAGCTTTCCGCTGTTGATTTGAATCAAAAAAAGCGGTGCGCCCGTTATTCGATTACCGCATCGGCACGCAGCAAGAGCGCGGGATCGTCCAGCCCAGCGCTTTGGCGATCCTGAGGTTGACTATAGCTCTCGGCTATGCGGCGCAGATCGGTGAAGGCGATTAAACATTGAGGAGTTCGACGAGCCTACCAAGGAAACGCGCAACGGATTCGTGGAGGGTTATAGGCACCAATGACGGCTTCGGGTCAAAAGCGGTTAGGCTCAGAGCGAGCGAACGTTTTCCGGTTTGCGCCTCAAAGCAGACGCGAGGCGTTTACACGCCCTAATACCCCCGCTTTCGCGGGGTATGACGAGTTGGCTGTACGGATCACACCTTCTCGACCGCGCCGCCGCTCTCGGCCCAGCCCTTGAAGCCGCCGAGATTGCGCACGTCCTTGTAGCCGAGATCCTGCAGCGTTTTCCCGGCAAGTGCGGATCGGCCGCCGGAGGCGCAGTACACGATCACGGTCTTTTCCCGATCGAACGCATTGTCGTAATAGGGGCTGTCCGGATCCGCGCGGAACTCAAGCATGCCGCGCGAGACATGCTTTGCTCCCTGCACCTTGCCGGTGCTTTGCAGTTCAGTGCCGTCGCGCACGTCGACCACGAGAGCCTTGCCGCTCTCGATCAGAGTTTTTGCATCCTGTGGGCTGATGGTTGGAACCGAACTATTCGCCGCTGCGAGTAGGTCCTTCACTGAGCTGGGCATCATGCACTCCCGTTTTCGTTGTCTCGTTGGGTCCGGATCATAGCGCATTTTTGCTACCGCGTTACTTCACCTTCAAGGCGCGTTCCAGAAGGTCCAGCCGGTCCTGGCCCCAGAAGATCTCGCCCGACGGAAGCACGTAGCTCGGCGCACCGAAGACGCCGGCTTTCAGCGCGTCCTGCGTGAACCGCTCGTACAGCGCATCGAGTTCCGCATCCGACGGACCGCCGGCGCGCAACGCCGCGGCGTCCAGGCCGGCGCGCTGCGCGGCTGCCGACATGACAGCGGCGTCGGCGAGTGATTCCTCGCGTTCCCAGATCGCACGACCGAACTCCAGCGACAGAAGATGCGCGTCCCTGCCCTGCAGTTTGGCTGATATCACAAGCCGCACCGCCGCGAGGTCGTCGCTCGGAAAATACTTTGGCTCGACATTGAGCGGAATGCCCCTCACCTCGCGCCAGCGCCTGAGCTCCAACAGCCGGTAGGCGCGCCGTTGCGGCGAGCGTTTCGGCAGCGGCAGGCCGCCGGTCTGCTCGAAGATCGGGCCGAACTTGCAGGGCTTGACGTCGACAGTCGCGCCATATCGGCGCGCGATCTCGGCAAATGGCCCGCTGCCCATATAGGTCCAGGGCGAGTTGAGCGACAGATAATAGGCGATGGTGATGGACATGATTACGCCACCGCCTGTTCGCGCGGCCGGTAGATCGCAACGTGATGGCAATGCGCCAGCGGCGTATCGCCATTCCCGACCACCAGCGCGTCGAGCTCGACGAAGCGGTGGCCCTTCTTGTCGTAATTGCCGATCACCTTGGCGCGGGCCGTGATGACGTCGCCGCTCCTGGCGGCGGAAAGCAGTTGCATGCGGCTGCCGACGTGAATCCACGGGCCCAGGATGGCATTGTCGGTCAGCGCCCGGTTCATCACCCGTTGCAGCAGGCCGGGATGACCCAACCTCTCCCTTGCGTAGATCGGGTCAGCCTCCCTGATATCTTCGAGATATTCGCTGGCCGCCTCGCCCGCCCAGTCGCGCGGCGTGGTGCCGAGCCAGTTGCCGACTTCATAGGAAGCGCCGTTGACCGGCTTGCGCTCTGCCACGGCCGCGACTTCCCTGTATTCACCGAGCGAGAACGCCGGCGCGGATGCCGGCAGCGACGCGGTGCCGGTGGCGCAAAGCTCGCCGCGGCTTTGCACCTTTATCGAAAGCACGCCGCTATCTTCTTCCGCCGTAACCACGGCCATCTCACCGTCATAGACCGGCTCAACGAAGCGGGCGTCGATCAGGCCGCGCTCGAGGAACGCACGGCCCCATTTTGCCACCGGCAGGTGCATCATGTAGGCCATCACATCGACGCCCGGCACCAGCCCACCGGAGAATCCGAACCGCTTTGCCACGGTGTCGTCATGCATCTTGTTTTCGGATTGCTTGGCGGTGTTGTGGGCCTGGACGCGATACCGCTCGATGGGCATGCAGGTTTCCTTTTATTC
>Ga0081540_1003999_pt1 | contig 11430 bp, 21 predicted proteins | sample TabmetS2T1R1_FD_71024 | JGI IMG/M metagenome (GOLD analysis project Ga0081540, IMG submission 71024) | Tabebuia heterophylla rhizosphere microbial communities from the University of Puerto Rico - S2T1R1 | ecosystem: Host-associated > Plants > Roots > Rhizosphere ...
GACATTGAACCAGTCTGCAAAAGGATTCGAAGACGCTGGCGATGGCGATGCCGAGAGACCTGCGAGAAGGGCAAGAGTAGCAAAGCAAAATCGCAAATGACCGGACATGGAATCCCCGGTGTGCTGCGCCCCCGCCAGCACGACCTTTGGCCGCGACCTGGGTCACAATGCGGCTGATGTGGTTTCCTGCACTTCGCCGACAGGAGTAGTCCAAATGAGAAAACGCGGGCCCGTCAGTGGCAGGTAGCCGTCAAGGTGTGATCAGATTTCAACACCCGCAGAAAATCAGCTCTATCCTTTTTCGGAACACACTTGCGCCCACCGTCATTCCCACGACTCCGGGAAACTGCCGGTGATTGGGGTTTTGAAACACCTGGAGTTGTTATGAGTATCATCCCGTTGGATGTTCAAAGAAGGTGCGAACGGCGGTGGGCCGCCAGATTTGGGCGGCAGGCGCCGGAAGCCCCGTCCAAAAAGAGAGAGGCCGGGTCAAAGGTTCGGCGTGCTCCCAAAGCCAAAAGGAAAAGCCGCCACCACGGCTGAATCGTGTGACGGCTTTCCTACGCAGTACTAGCGACCTGGGGGCCGCAGTTAAGTGGACCGGTAAAGAGTTAAGCCTTCCTCACCTTCTCAGCCTTCTGGCGTGTGTCGCAAGCCTTTGAACAAGGAAAAGGCCCGCCACGGGCGGGCCTTCGTATCTGGCGGGCTCACGCAGATAGGGTCAGATGCTGCTGCGGTTCGCGTCGAGCCTAGCGCTTCTTCCCAAAAAAGGGTCAGAACAACCTTAAGCACACTCCGTCTTGGCGGTGGCGCCGCAAGCTACGGCGACGCATCTTTCCAAGCCAGTGGGCTTGGCTGCTTCGCTCGAGCTGGGAGCTGGCTGGTTTTGCTGCGCTCATAATCTTCATCCACATGGCCCTGCCCTCTTATTTGGCCCAGATGTGAGTGAGGGAGCGCTTGGGAAAGACGCCGCCGCATTGGCGCAATCCGCAGCAGCTTCGCGACACGAGCTACTGCGAGACTCGCCAGTTCTGCCCGCGGAAATGTTTCCCGCCGGGCGCCTGCGTGATCTTGCCACGACCATTCCCTCGACATCTGCCTCTGCCCTCGGAGCATCCGTAGTTGCCGGTCATCTTGCTTGCATACGCGCTGGAGGAAAGGAGGGGTGCGGCGGGGATGGAAAGAAAGGCAAGCGCCAAGGCAACGGCAGCAATGGTGGGGAAAAGACGAAGCATGTTGTTTCTCCTCAATTCCTGTATGGGTGAACCTTGGCGCTGACGAGAGACCAATCGCGCTCCCGCCGGGAATTGGCTATGTGCTGGAAATGCGAAGTGATAAATCTATCGTGCGCTTCGGGACCGGAAAGAACAGTGCACTAGTGTACACAAGACGAAAGAATCCCGACTGGCAGGCAGCAAGGCTCGCCACGCGCCTCCTAATCTCACATGATGGGCTATGAAATGCATCTGCTGCGAAGACGGCGGCTGGGTCTGCGAGAACCATCCTGATCAACCTTGGGAAGGCCCGCACGCTTGCCAGTGCGGTGGCGTCGGGATGCCCTGCCCTGGATGCAATCCCTCCACCGGGCGACCCGGACCGGTGATGCTGGTGACTATCCCCAGGCTAGCCGCTCCACTAACTTAGCTCCCGATACTCGAGCATTTGATTGGGAGGAACATGAAACAAATAGTTCTGGCGGCTTTCATGAGCGCCATCACCGTTTCCAGTGCTTTCGCCAACTCCTGCACTTCGCAGGGACAAGAATGCAAAGCTTGGGCACGCGGTCAGGGAGCCGACGCAGCAAGCTATTCGGCGGCGTGCGGGCGTGAGGTTTCCGCATGCATTAGCCGGTGCAAGGGCGGGAACAAGGTCTTCGTGGGCGTCTTCAAGGGAGCCGGGGGCGGCCAACAATATCCGGTAACCGAGTGCAAGTAGAACCCGGTTTTGGTTTACGGGCGGCATTGTTATCAGCAGTGCCGTCCTGTCCTTTTCCGTTGCGACCTCAGCGCGTCGGCAACGACGGTTAGTCCATCACCTCTGCGCCGTTCCATGCCGTTATTTCGGTGTTGGGTCCAAAGTTGGGTCCGGTGCTGCCGACAAATTCTTTCGCTCGCCGTCGCCTCGGGTCTTCGGTCCTTTCCAGGACGCCTAGCCACACCTCAAGGAGGTCGGAGCACGGTTCCGTGCTCTTCGTGGCTTTCCGGTCGTTGTGCCGCGGAGTGCCCATGTCCCGACGGATACCCCGGTATGGTTGAAAATTAGTTGCGCTGGCCCTAGCCTTGGAGGCTGGCAGGCCATCTCGGAAATACGGCACTGCCGCTGACAAATTTGGAACCATTACTATTCGAGTTGCTACCCGATTTTTGCGCAATGATCCTTTGCTGAGGGGCTGGATCATGGACAGGATAGACGCTGCAATCAGCGTACTGGGGACTTGCCTGCTTCTTGCTGGTGCCGCAACGCTGACGCTTACCTACTGGTTGTGAGGAACACCAATCCTCCGAAGAAACGCGGGCCCGAAGGCCCGCGCGATCTGCGCTGCAAATTTGCACCGCTTATCCACATTTCCAAAGCAAAGGAGCAGCGATGAAGCGTGAACGTCTGGTCGAAACCCGTTCAATGTAGTCTCGGATTTCATCCGCCAAGCGATGGCGCTTTGAAAATCTTCCTTGCAACCCTTTCAGTCCGCTTTGAGGCTTGATTCCATTTGTGCCAAGCCTTGCCGCGGCCGGTCTCCGCATCGGCTGCTTCCAAGCGCGGAGAGGCTCCTGCCTACACTGCCTGTTGACAATTTGCCGAGCGTTGCCGGCCGCGCTTCAATGGGATCATGTAGGTTGTCTATAACGGAGAAGTCAGTGAAATACTCCACGTTCCTACTCGTGATCGTGACGGCGTCGCCAGCCTGCGCTGAAAACTGCAAGGCATATCCCCCGGGACCGCAACGATTCGCATGTGCGAGCGCCCTTCATCCGGGCCTGGTCGCGAAGCAACAACGATGCAAACAGGAAGGCCTGAACATGGGTCTTGCTGCTAACAAGCAACACCCTGCCCTAAAGCAACACGTCGTCGCGTGCATGCAGCGCGGCCGATAATTGGGTGTGCGCCAAGCCCTGTAGCTCGCGACCCTTCCGATCCCAACCCTAGTGGCTTGCCCGCCGCCGCCCCTTGCGCACGCGCTGTTGTCGTGGTCGGATCAACTACGATCTGAGGACGTTTTGGCTCATGCGTATCGTATGTATCGCAGCAGTGATCGCGGTCTTCGTCGCTGGTATTTGTATTTTATCGACCGCCGTCTCGGCGCGAGGTATGGGGCCGAAAGCCGCAATGATGGGAGCGGATCCGGTTTACGGCTCGACGAGATGCAGTGCCGGACGCTGCGCCGTAAAGGGCGGCGGTGGCGGGTCGAGAAAGACCTGTTCTGGCTACGCCGCCCTCTGCACAAAGGTGTTTGCCGGTTCTCCCAAGTGTGCGTCGGCGCTCGCCCGCTGTCTGGAAACCGGCGTCTATGAAGGCGGTCCCACCGGCCGCGTTTTCTATGGCATGTCGCGGGAGTAGCAGCATCGCGAGATCCATGTTGGACTTGCTGCTCATTTCGGAATCCCGCTTGGAGTAGGTTTTGCAGCGGGCTACTGTTTCCGCGCGTACACCAAAACAGCGTTCACCGTTACGCCGCCCGGCGGCTGCGAATGATCCGATATGTTTGTTCGCGCTCTAGCAGCTCCAACTGTACGGCCATCACCTCCCATTGCTTGGCAACTTGGAGAAAGAGAGCGAGATCGTCGGATCGGCCTCGCCGGCCTTTTTCTTGCACTCCATAGCTTTCGCCTGCATCTCTTCGACCGGCATTGGAGGCCAATGCCTCAACCTAAGCCGCCGCGGCTGCCGAGAGGTTTTGAGCCTTAGGGATGAAAAAACCCGACCTGCAATCTGGGGGATGCGACAGGTCGGGCTTCTCGGTATGCACGCCGACAGGCTTGGGGGCCTACCGGCAGGGTCATTACTTGGCGGCAAAAAAGGCCGGATTGCAGCCAGGATTCGCCTTCTTCCGGACTAGTCCTATATCTTCTGGATTATGCCCAATCCCATTGAACTACCGCCGCGCGTCGCCAGAGCCATCGTCCGCGACATGCAAGCCTTTTCTTCAAGCGAACAACCAGCTCAAGCAGGACGCGATCGCCAGCCGCCAACTCCCACGCGCTCATCGCGTTTCAACGTCCATGGGAGTAACAGCTAAGGCTCGCTGACGTGAAAGAGATCTTTCTGCAGTGCGGGATCAATAGTAATGCAAACGCGAGCCATCTTGTTTCCAAGTGACACACACATCATCTTGGGTTGATACCGGGTCCACAGTTGGGAGGTCGGTCATGTGGCGTATGCTCATTCTTGGAACATTGTTTGCCGCTTCACTTGCCAATCCATTGAAGGCGCAAGACAAAATGGGCCCGACCGCATCAGGGCCGACCTACCCTGGCGGGTCAGATATTACCTATCAGTGGGATTATTCCTGCCCCAGTGGCGGAGAATGTTCGTTCACTTGTGGATCTGGCGGAGCAAGCCACGTAACGAAGCTGGGCATTTATTTGGGGACTATGCCCGTCGGGGCTGACCAGAAAAATTCCACCTTATTCTATGAGTTTACAACGCGAGAGCTTAGGCGAGGCAGCGGCTTTAGCGTAAACGCCGGCCTAAGCACGCTGCAGTGCCAAGTAAATGGACTGACAGTGGACTATTCTGGTCCGCCGCGTGAAGCGCGACGCACAATCGATACTCCGCGTAGAATCGAGACACCGATGTCGCAAGACAACAGTGCGCCCAACACAACCGGTTCAGTCGCGCGATGACGATTGGCTCCTCACTTGGTTGTCGGAGCCGGCAGCCTTTGCAGGTTCTCACGCGGTAACTAAAGAAAGACCGCCTTCGGGCGGTCTTTTCGCTTGGTTCACGCCCTTCAGGCTATCGCCTCGACCTTCCGCTTGCGTCGCCACCAAGCGAGCAGGCCACCGCTCGCTAAAATCAGACCGGGAAGGCCTGCACCGACGACGGGGCCAGGGACCGCGCTCGTGCTTATTCCGGTTATGTGGCCGCCGCGAGCACGCCTTTGGCCGCGGCTTTGATGGCCCGCGTGAACATAGTGACGCGGTGCCGTAGCGCCGCGCCCCGTTCAGCGGGGAATGTCTAAGGGCTAGAGCATGATCCGGAAAAGTGTGCAGCGGTTTTCCGAAAAGATCATGCTCAAACAATAACCTAAAGTGCGATGATGATTCATCCCAATCTCATCGCGCTTTAGCCCCGACTAGCTTTGAAGCTCTCTTATCAGAGTCGGGAATTTCTGTTCGGCCCGTTCCAGCCTTTCCTGCTTACGCAGTTCGCGCTCCCTTCTTTCGAACGCGATAAGTTCTTTCTCCGCTACTGACAGCACCTCGTCGCGTGCTGTTTCGATCAACCGTCCGGTCATGATACGCATCCCGTTGTCACCCCGAGCCACCTTACCAGCTGGTGGAACTCTAGTTTTGCTCGGGATCAAAAAAATTACCGAATTGTGACACTTGCACGAGTGTCAACAGAATGCTGTGAGGGAAAGTGAGCAGCTTTTCACATTCCGGTGGCACGAAGCTTGTTAGGCTATTGCCTATCGGGGGCTGAATCATGGACAGGATTGACGCTGCGATCAGCGCATTGGGGACTTGCCTGCTTCTTGCTGGTGCCGCAACGCTGACACTTACGTATTGGATGTGAAGAACACCAATGCTCAAAAAAGCGGGGCCGTAGCTCCGCGCTATGGGTTCTGTGCTGCAAATTTGCACCGCTTATCCACATTTCCACAGCAACGGATCGGCGATGAAGCGTGAACATCCGCCGTAGCCGAGCCGCGCCTGCGGTCATGTTTAGGCGGTGGTCGGACGAAACCATTTTCCAATCGCTGCGAAGCCGTCCGGAAATCATTACCGGCTAGCGTAGCGCTGACCCGCGTTGCTTGAGTGGTGATTTATGTCGAGTTCATTTCACAGTGCAGACAGGCGCACCTATCGGAAAGTTATGGTCGTAGGCTTGCTGTTTTGCGCGGCGTTCGTGGTGTTCAGCTTTTTTGCGAGAGAACAGCCGGCAAATACCTACGTTCTGAAAAAGGCGGATAGGTTGGTTCGCACCGCAGGCGAAACGGTGCCTGCCAATTAACTGCCCCAAAGAAAGGCCGCCCCGCATGAAGCGAGGCGAGCTTGCCACAGTCCGAGAGCGATTTCAGTTATCCACAGGGGGGTGGAACGCCATAAGCTTGAAGAGATCCCAAGCCGCGGACTAGGCTTTATGCCCTAGCTTGAGGCATCGACCGATGATTAAAGATCGTTTCCCTCCGAGCGATCCCATTCCTCTCTTTCTTTCCGGTCCAGTCGAAAAGACCGAGCGATCGGGAGTCAGGAAAGTTGTATCGTCGGAAGTCTTTAGGAAAGCTGCTTTGGCTTTTGCGGCTGGAGCGGTCGTGTTCGCGGTCGTATCGGTTGGGAATGCAATCCTCTTTGCGAGCGTCACGGCTTCGCAGGTCAGCCCGCCGGCGCCTCGGGACGGCAGCGGCCATTCCACGCCTGCTATTCAATCAACCGCCAGCGCTGAGGCCATGCCGGAAAGCCAACTGGGCGATGAACTGGTTGCCGCTTTCAAATCCGCCCTTGAGAACAAGGCCGAAGCCGATCGGGCAAGAGCCGAAGCTTTGTTCAATCAATTCCAGGCATGGGCGGCTGAGGAAGATGCTCAAGCGCTGCCCGGGGCCCAACAGCCGGTCCAAGATGACCGAACAGATATTGTGCAATCCCCGCCTTTACCGAAGCGTCGGCCGATCCAGGTCGCGCACACCGCTCGGTCACAGGATTCGTCGCTGCAAAATGCCCAGTCGCTCATGCGACGCCTCGGGCTTCGCAATTGACTGACACGGGCGCCCAACCCCTTAGAGCAAGCCCGCCCCCACAGCACATGAGCGCGGGGCCGAAGCCCCGCCCCTTGTTTTGTGCTGCAAATTTGCACCGCTTATCCACATTTCCACAGCAACGGATCAGCGATGAAACGTGAACATCCGCCGTAGCCGAGCCGCGGGTGCAGCAAGTCTTTGCCGGTTGCGCTTCCGGTGCGATCGGCGCCGGCGCTTCATGAAGTTTTCCTCAACCTGGACGAGCGGGCCGCTATACCCGTCTGCGCGCGAGCTCGACGACCTGTTCAATTCATTAGTTGGTGCCGGTGCCGTAGCGAGGCGCCGACGTGCGGCCGCATTTTGAGGCGGCACAGATGGGGACACGCGACGCGGACTCTTGATGAAATCTTAACTCCGGCACGTGATGGTACGGATACTGCCCTTGGTCGTCGAAAATGGGGCCTATTTGCATGGCTAAGAACCGGGTTGCGACCCGCTATCGCATTTCGAAGGCCGCCCAGATTGACCACGGAGGCGACAAGACCCCGTGCATCATTCGTGATCTTTCCACTACCGGTGCTGCGCTAGAGTTCTCCGACTCGTGCGCAAGCCTTCCTGCCGCGTTTACATTGATCATGCCCGAGGACAAATTGAAGCTTCCATGCCGTGTAGTGTGGCGAACAGGCTTTAGAATGGGCGTGGCCTTCGACTAAGGCGCGAGTATCAAACGGCGCCGACGTGCGCGCCACTTCCAGCCGGCAAGGAAGGGCGCAGGCCGCCTGCGGACAGGTTCATCATTGGAAGCCAACGGAAGTTTGGCTATGGACGGGCGAAGGCCGCGCCAGCACTAAGTGAGACGTCCGTAACCGGACCCTCTTCGGCGGTCAGCCGCTTGTCGCAAACACAAACCCGCTCGCCATAAGCGTTGCGGCGGCGACGAAGAGCGCCATTTCCAGCGGCGTCAATGTCCAATCGTTACGCATTGTTGCGCCTCACTTGCTTGGACGGTTTAGGGCAACGTGTGTCAAAAACATTAACGAATGATTAAAGTTTGCGTTCCTCCTTGGACTAGTCAGCTCAATAGAAAAGCCCGACCCGCAGGGCTTGGGGGCTGTTTGCGGGTCGGGCTGCTCACAGACGGCCGGGTAAGCATCACATCCACCCAGCATTGCCGTTGAAGGCCAGCAATCCGGCTTTTTCCTGCTAAGTCGCCCTTCTCATTTGGACTAGGCCTTTTGATCCCGACGAGTTACCCCGCACCGATGTGCAATCTCTATTCGATTACCAGCAACCAATCCCGGCCGCCGATCCACCACCAGGAAGCTGAGCAGCGAGGAAGCCGAGCGTCAGGCGAAGGAACTGGCGTGGGCTAAGCAGGACAGGCCAAACGCCGCCAACTGAGGGCGGTCTTAGTGCTTGTCATGGTGGAAGATCGCAATCCTCTGGTCGCGATGCCATAGCTCCACGTCTTGGCGGTCCACCAATTGCTTCGCCCACTCCTTGGCATCCGCTTCGTCAGCGCACCCACAAATCAACGCGGCTCGTCACGTGGCCGTCTTCGCCGATAACAAGGATACAAAAGTCTTGCATGGTCTAGTTTGGTGGATGTGGTGCGGGAATTGCGGCCACTCGCTCAAGTGAAATGCTGTCTCGTCCTGCCGCGCTTTGCGAAGCAAGCGCGCGCATTCGATACCAGAGCTTCGCGGCTTTTTCACGTAAGCGCTTCGTGACGCGGGTGTGACAGGTCGGGCGTCTCGGAGTTCCGCCGGCCGGCCTTGGGGGCAGAGTCATTACATGTCTGCGATTCGGCTTTTTTTCGTCGGGAACTCGCCGGCTTCCGGGCTAGTCCCATATCTTCTGACCATGACGAGTTGCCTGCTCCTGCGAGGACGGCGGCTGGGTTTGCGAGAACCATTCTAATCAGCCGTGGGAAGGCCCGCACGCTTGCTAATGCAGCGGCGGCGCCGGGATGCTGCCCTGCCCGCACTTGCAATCCATCGGGCCAGGACGAACCGCCGCGGATGCCGAGCGGTTTTGCGCCGGATTCGCAATAGGCCCTGCGGAAATCAACCACTGCCAATTCCATCGTCGATTCACTTAGGTTAGCGCGCCGCCCAGTTCCCGCTGCCAAGATCGTTTGCGAACGCGGGTCGGTGGGATCCATTGATCACCGCACGGACGGGATAGAGTTTGCGTTTGTATCGTTGGCCGTCGTGAGTTTCGTTGCTCTGATTGCCAGCGTCACCACACTCGTGATCCAATGAAAGAGTACCGGGTCTTTCTCCTCACGCGAGACGGCATCGTGCTCGACGATCATCAATTTACTTCAACCGACGACGAAGAGATCAAGAAGCGAGCGAGAGGGCTTGCCGTAAATCTTGCAGTCGAGGTGTGGGTTGGTCCAGTCCGAATAGCTCGCTTCGATCCGGCTAAGATCGACAAGCGCTAGGGTCACGGCATCTGGTTCATTTTCTGGACCTTGAGAAGCTTACCGCTACCCACGCGGGATCGGCGAGCCGCCGCGACCGCCGAAAGGCTTTGAATCAGAGGATCATTCGAGCGTCGGCAGACTGAATCGAAAAACCCGACCCGCGGAGCTGGTGCGAGCCGGGCCTGTGATGGATTTTGTGTCAACCGGCGTTGGAGCGGCTTGTCCCTCTACTTCTTCATGCCGGAGTCGTGTAGATTTTTCTGATATAGCGTTCGGTCAGCGGCACTAACCTGGCCCAACATGAACGGAGCCGCGGCACCCGTGGTCGCGGTCGTAGCGGCGGCAGTTGCTTTCGGCTTCGTCGCTTTCTTGGCCAAAGCGCCAGAAGTAGAGACAGCGAGGATCGCAAGACCAACAAGAATTATTTTCTTCATGCTCTGCTCCCTTGACTTGGAAAAAGACGCGTCGGGAGTCGAGCATAAAGTTCGCATGACGGCAAGGTAGGCGCGGTTGCGCCTTCCGGACTCGCAATGGCCGGCTCGAAATACTATCTTCGGACCATGCCGAGTAAGCACATTGAGTTGCCGCCTGGCGTCGCGCAGGCCTTCGTTCGTGACATGCGAGCATTTTTCAAAGCAAAGAATCAACTTAAGCAGGATGAGATCGCATCGCGCCAGTTACACGCGCGTTGGGCGTTTCAGCGTTTGCGGAAAAGAAGCTGCGGCTCGCGGACGTCAAAGAGCTGTTCCGCCAGATGAGGACTCACACATGACGGCTTGGGTTGACGGCTACACTTTGCCTAACAATGAACGCAACGATGATTAGGTCCGCGTCGGTTGCTGCGCTGATGCTTGCAATTGCTACAACAGCGCACGCCGAGTATTTTACATATTCCGAATGGTCTCGACAGCCCGCGGACTTTCGAGCCGCGTATATCGCCGGGCTGTACGACGCGGTCGTTTCCCTTGCTGAGACCGACGCAGAGGCCAGAATCGGCGCGCATTTTCAAACATGCGTATCGCGGGCAAAAATCACCAACTCCCAATTGGCTGAGAGCACGCTGCTTTTTGGAACCGCGCGACCCCGCCTGCGATCGGGCGGAGTTGGCGAGGTCATGATCAACTATCTCATTCAGTTATGTGGAAAGCCGCCACAGGCGAAATAGTATGATGGCCACATCGTCGGAGCTGGCTTGCCCGGTCTCTCATGACGGCCCTTCGGAGTTGGTCGCTTGACGGCGTCGACGCATCGCCGGCTAGCGTGAAAGAGATGTGCTTCTGCAGATGACGGATCATGCATAATCGCTTGCAGTCTCAGCCCCGGCCGCCGGTCCATCACTCTCAAGCTGAGCAGCGAGGAAGCAGAGCGCAAGGCTAAGGATCTGGCGCGGACTGGGCAGGACAAGTTGGGCAGGTGAAGGCTACATCTCAAACAATATGATGTAGATCGCGCAGGCCGCCACGGCCATCGTGAAAATAGCGGACAGCATGCGGATCCAACTAGCCGGCGCCATCTCACCAGCGTGGCTTTGTGCCGGGGTGCCGGTTTGACCTGGATCAACAAAAAGCCCGACCCGCGGGGCCCGGGGTGCGGGCCGCAGGTGGGACGGCAATCCACAACCACAAATGACAGCAGCTCTTACCCACATTTAGTAGTGGATATCCGTATCAGTACGGTACCGGTCAAATTCTCTTCATGCGCATGCTGGTCCGAAATCCGACTTGGGGGGTCCGATGCAAACCGTGCTGCTCTGCCTTTTGTGTTGGGTATCGGCTAACCTAGCTATCGCAACGGTATGGACAATGTACTGCCTGTGGCATCGCGGGCGCGAAGCCCCCGCGCTGATGCACAGCGCATTCCGTCGCTCATTGTGAATTGCGGCTACTCTTCATCCTTGACTTGCCAGTAGCTCGCAACCGTTCCGACCCGCTACGGCTGACGATTTGTCGCCGGACCGATCCCACTCGGGCGAGAAGCGTTAAGCGCGTTACGTATTGGTTGTGACCAAGAGCCCGCCCGTAGCGAGGCCACACTGTCACTGCAGCCATGCATCGAACCATTCGCGTAGGCGCAGGCCTGCAGGAAATATCGCACTTAACGT
>Ga0081540_1004000_pt1 | contig 11427 bp, 10 predicted proteins | sample TabmetS2T1R1_FD_71024 | JGI IMG/M metagenome (GOLD analysis project Ga0081540, IMG submission 71024) | Tabebuia heterophylla rhizosphere microbial communities from the University of Puerto Rico - S2T1R1 | ecosystem: Host-associated > Plants > Roots > Rhizosphere ...
TGAGGCCGGGACAATCGCCCCCGCTTGTCAGAACACCTATCTTAGTTTGTTGCATGGCTTAGAGCGCCTCGTTTTTCTTGATCTGCCGACCGGCAGCTGTCCACTGGTCATAAAGGCCCCAACCCTGGCGTGCCAGCGCGAGGCCTTCGCCAAAGCGGTCCTGTGAACCGAGGAGAACAATGATGATACGCCGCGGAGTTATATAGACCGCCTCACCTTGCCGCTGAACCTCGGGCCTGCGTTCAGAGGAGAGGATCAAACAATCCCCGGCGCGCCCAGTGCGTCCAGTCTTCACTCCGTCAATCCCCTCGCGATCGAGCAGCTCGTTGGTGTTGCGGAGTTCAACCGGCATGTCGACGCCGCCGCGAAAGACGTGAATGGTTCGGGACTTCTGGGAGACGAAAAAGGGAAAATCCGCTTCGCTGTAGGCGTAGCGCGTAAGGCGTGCCATGTCGGACGCCGTCGAGTAGGGGAGGGTTCCTTCAACGTTGTCGGATCCCGACGGATTGAGAAAGAGCGTGCGTTTCATGCCGAGGGTATGGGCCAAGGCATTCATGTGGGAGACAAAGTTGCTGATTGGTCCGAGTCCTTTGTTGTTGGGTAGCCGAGAGCCCACGAATTCGGCGAGAGCAGTCGCGGCCACGTTGTCCGAAGCCATCAGCGCAGTGTAGAGAAGATCGCGCAGACTAAGCGAGTCGCCCTCCTGCAACCCAACCGGGTTAATGCCACCGGCGCGGATTGCTCGGGGAGAAATGATGGCCATTTGACTGAGATCGGCCTTGCTAAGCTGCGCCCAATCGAGCGTGACCATCGCAGTCGCAATCTTCGTCAAGCTGGCTACTTGCAACTTATCGTTCGGCCTCTGTGAGGCCAGGATCATGCCGGTTTGATTATCGACAACGATGTAACTTTGCGCGGCGAAGGTGAAAGTCGCAGAGGCGAAAACCAGCACGGCAGACATCGTGCTTATGAGTTTCATCGCCAACCTCACGCGTGCAGATTATCCGCGGCGTTGATGAGTTCAATCCGAATTCTCGAACGCGCATCGGCCCGACCATCAATTTGTGGGCAGAGGCTTTGAGCTCCTAAGAATTTGCTGTTCGCTGGGCAAGGGCGGCGGTTTTGAGGTGCCCCAAATGAGCTGGGAGGGACGTTGCGAGAGGCTCCGAATGAGGATCTTTGCGTAGGTGGAAGTCACCTTTAAATTCTCGGAGGTGACCTTGAAGTCGGAAATGACCGCGTTCAGCTTTTTCTCATTGTTCGCCACCAGGTTGTTGCCGTCGCTGGCAAGCTTCCCAAGAGCGGCGGCGGATTTGTCGAGTTGCTGGATCGCCCGGGAGACTGGCTCCTTATTGTCGGCAATCAATTGCCGAGCGTCCATAGTGAGCGCCTTGGCATCTTGCACGGCAGGCCTTGCTTCGGTGAGAAGCGATTGCGCGTCCTGCACGACCGGGTGAGCAGCTGCGAGGAGCCCTTGTGCCTCCGAGAGCAAGCGTCGAACCTGCTCGAAGATGTCGCCGGCCTCCCCTTTGGTGCCGCTGAGCATTCCGCGCAGGCTCTCGATCGCACCGTCCATTTCGCGAGTGAGCTTGTCAAAGGTGGTCGGCGGAATGCCTTGAAGCACCGCGTCTGCCGCTAAAGGCGTTGCCTGGGAAGACCCTCCCGACACGAGGACGAACTTGTCGCTGAGCAGGGTGTCAGCCGCGATGCTAACGCTGACATCTGACGGAAGCGGCGGGACCCCCGGGTTAATTGCCAGGAGCAACTGGACGGCATTGAGAGGGTCGCCTGACTTTGCGCGCTCTTCGGGTGTCAGCATCCGGATGCTGGCAACCTTTCCCGCGCTCGCCCCCGCGAACTTGACCTGAGAACCAAGGGTCACTCCCGTGACATCGTGGAAGTTGACACGCAGCGGCCGCGAAGGCGCGCCGAGCACTTTGCCGCTCAACGCAAAGGCCAGCGCCAAAAACAGCATGATGCTGCAGGCAATGACGATTAGGGCGACTGCCCAGTCGTTGAAGTTTTTGTTTCTCATAATGCCCGCAGGGCCTAGCGGGCGTTTGGCCCTTTCTCTAAGCGCCGTCAGTCCGTGCTTCAAGTCGGAAACCGAGGGAGCTTCTACGTGCTCCGACCCCCACAATGTGGTAAATGGCGATCGGATGAACACGTTGGTTGACGAGCGAAGAGCGCGCTGGATTCCGTGGCGAAGCCTGCTCCTGCTGGCGGCGTGTGCTCTGGTTATCTGGCTGATTCATCCACCGGTTTTGTCGTGGGTGCTTCGTCTCGCGTTAGATCGCGCCGCCACGAAGGCAGGGTTGCAGCTCGAAATTGGGGAGATACGCGCCCAGCTGTCGCAGCCGATTGTCTTTGAGCGGCTGCGCGTTCGCGCCACCGACCCCGACGAATCTCAAACGGCCATCGACGCGGCGCGCGTCGAACTCTCGCCAGGGCCGCTCTGGAGCATCCTGTTCGATCAAGGCAGGTTTTTTCGCGCCTTCACAATTCAAGACGTTCGCGCGGTGCTCGATTTACGGCGTGGACATAACCGCCAACGCCAGCTCGCTGGACAGGCAAACGAGAGAGAACAGCGAACCCAGAAACAACGCATGTTGCGCTGGCTACCCGAGTACGTAGGTATCCAGCGCGCCAATCTCGAGGTCCTCGCACCCGGCCAGTCCTACTTTTTCGAAGATATCTCGGCGGACTTTAGCGAAGAACGTTTGGGTGAATTTCGAGCTGTCGGTGCTGAGATCCACGCTGGGCCGGTGAATCAAAGCCTTGGCTCCCTCAAGGGAACAACGGCATGGAAGGATGGAACAATCTATTTCGCAAGCATCGACCTGTGGGAAGGGGTCAAGCTCGACAACTTGGAAGTCCAACTGGCGCAGGCCGCTGGTGTCGCGCTCGGCGTTCAGGCGACGCTCTTTGGCGGCTCTTTGCGTTTCGATGTTTCACTCACTTCCGAACGGGGGATGATGGCGGTCGATTCCGCGGTTTCGGCTTCGAATATTGAGGTTGCTCCGGTCGCGGCGCTGTTGGGTTATCACGCAGACCTCGAGGGCGTCATGCGCGATGTGAAGTTTACTTTTCGCGGCGTTCCGGAACGCGCCCTCGATGGCCAGGGTTCGCTGCGACTGGCGGCCGACGGCTTCCGCCTGAACAAGCGCGGATGGGAATCTCTCGAACTCGGCGCACGCATGATCCATCGCCGCGTCGCTGTGAGCGATCTCGTGCTCAAGCAAAAGGAGAATACCCTCACGGCCAGCGGCGAGTTCTCGCTCGATCAAGGCTGGATGGGAATGGCGAAGGCACCTTTTTTGCTCCACCTTACCGCGTCCATTAACGAACTCGGCGCGCTGGCAGGCTTGTTTGGTTCGCCGTTCGATGAGATGAGTGGCAGAATGAGCCTAAGCGGCTCAATCAATGGTCAGGCAAACAAGCTTGGTGGCTTCCTCACGCTCGAGGGATCGCAGATGGGGTTTCGCAAGCAACCCATCGATTCCGGGCGAGTCGAAGTGAGCTTTGCCGGCAGCGAAGTCCAAGTGAGGCAGTGCGAATTCTGGAGCGGGGAGGATTTCGTCCGCGCCAAAGGAAATGTCGAGATCAGTGTCCCCCACACCTATACGGGTGAGATTCAGGCGCGCACCAAAGATCTTTCCGCATACCGCGATTTCTTTAAAGGCAGAAAGACTCCGGAGGTGCGCGCCGGTGCCGTCCAACTGCGCTGGCAAGGCGACGGAAATGCTTCTACGCATTCCGGCGCGTTTAATGTCTCCCTTGAGAATTTTATCTCCGAGTTTACGCCCAGCGGAGTAACCGGTCGGTTTGCCGGAACGTATTCTCCGGAGAACGTGTATTTCAGTGGGTTCGAATTGGAACGCGGCCCGTTGCGCTTCACCACGCGGGCGACTCTCGCCAGATCAGGCATTAAGCTCGATGATGCACGCCTTCAGGCCAGTGGCCGCCAGCTCGCCTCCGCGGCAATCTATCTTCCCATCGATCCGTTTGATGTCGGGGCTGGGAAGCCACTTAAGAATGCCCTGCATCTGGACAAGAAAATGTACGCTGAAATCGTCGCGAACACTCCGCTGAGCATTCGCGAGTTGCTTCGTCTGGCGGGAAATGACAGGCCTTTCGAGGGGACTTTCAAGGCGAATCTTAGAGCCGAGGGTCCACTTGGAGACCCAAGCGTGGAAGCGAACGCTGAAGCAAAAGGGCTCTCCAGAAGGTTTGGAGAAGGTATGAGTCCGCCTTCGCAGGTTCGCGCTTCGATTCAGGGTGCCGGCGGATCGGCCACGATTACTGGGGAGCTGACCTCCGCTGGGCTCTCTCCGATCACTTTCAAGGCCGAGGGTCCGTTTGGCGTTGTCAGCGCACCAGATGGCGCGAGACATTGGATCGATCCGGAAGGCCGGATTTCAGTCGATCTTAATGTTCCGAGCGCCGATCTCGCCACCCTTCGACCCATCCTGCCGAATGTTCGTCGATTAGCTGGTCATTTGTCAGGCGACCTTTCCGTTACTGGGACAATAAGTGCTCCATCATTGTATGGCCGACTTGCCCTTAGCGATGGTCAGTTAGAAGTCTCACCTTACTTGCCGGTAGTAAGCAAAGCGACCGGCGCTTTGGTCATCGCCGGCGAACGAGCGGACATCGAAGAACTCACGGGCGAGCTAGGCGGGGGATCCTTCGAGATTTGGGGCGGGGTGTCTCTCAAAGATGTCTTGGAGCCCTACTTCGACTTCTTCTTTACCGGAACCCGCGTCGACCTCACTCGCTTGCCCTGGCTGCAACTAAAGGCTAATTGCACTCTGCACGCGACGGGAGACTTCCACGCCGGGCTGTTTAAGGGAGACCTGCGTCTACTTGACGGGCGATTCTCGCGACGTTTGGAAGTAATCCCGATCTTGGTGGGTTCCGCTTCGGACGATGACTCGTTTCGCCCGCCGCGATTTGATGGTGTTTTTCCCCGACCTATCAACCGATGGAGGTTGGAGGTGTCGTTGACGAATGATTCGTCCTTTCTCTTTTCAGGCACGTCCCCAGCGGGAGAGATCCTTGCCGAATTGCGCCTGACCGGCACGCTTGAATACCCGCTCCCTCTGGGACAAATCAAACTACGAGATGTGCGCGCCTTTCTCCCCTTCACGACCTTAACCATTCCCGACGGCTATGTTGACTTCGTCGAGGCAAGTCCATGGGTTCCGCGAATAGATATCCACGGCACGGCGCGAGCCCTTGACTACGATGTCCAGCTCTATGCCTTTGGGACTCTCAGCGCGCCGCGGTTAATCTTGCGCTCGGATCCATCGCTGCCGCAGGGGTCGCTCATCCAGTTGTTGACCACCGGCATGGTGCCGGGTGTGTATGCGCAAGCGCCGCTGGTCGGTCCAGACCCGATCGATGGCTTGGTCGCTCCCGGAGGCTTTCCACGCAAGCCCTCGTTAGGTGGCAGCGTGGATGATTTCGCAGGGAACGACTTTCAGTTGAGCCCGCCTTCCGCCAATCCCTCCGGACGTGCAACCCTGCATCGCCGATTCGAGCTTTGGCGCGGGCTTTCGCTCTTAGACGAGAATGATGACCTGACGCCTGCAAGTGACCGCGCAACTTTTCGTTTGCGTTTGCGATGACTCATCGGTTTCAGATTCGGAGCTAACTGGTTCAAGACGTGACAAGGCTCGGAAGGACCTCTTAATCTTTGTCGATGAAAAGCATGACCGGGCACGGACGTGGCACCGCCGTCGCAGGGAATCTCCGTGTGGTCGCGGAATGCTTTTCGGTCAATCGGCGGCAATGTGAAGTTGCCTTAGTTACTTCGCGCGATCTGGCCTGGTTGGAGCCAGGAGTGCGGGAAGAGGTCTTCAAACGGATCTCGCGCGGAAAGGTGCAGGTCTCGCTGACTGTCGAGCATCCTCCTCAATCTGCATCCGTCCTCGTTGATCGACGGCGCGCGGCCGAATTTCTCCGCGAGGTGCGCGCGTTGCAAAAAGAGCTTGGCCTGGCCGGCGATATTTCGCTCGAGACGGTCTTGTCCGCTCCCGGCGTGCTCAGGATGGAGGACGCGCAGCAGCGGGAACTCTGGCCCCTTGTTCGCCAAGCACTCGCTCAGGCCCTCGAGGGCTTGCTCGCGATGCGCGTCCGCGAAGGCGCCCACCTCAAAAAAGAGCTTCTCCGCGCGGTTGCGCGCATGACCACGCGGCTTCGCCGGGTAAGGGTGCTCGCACCGCGTGTTCCCAAACGCCAGCGCGCAGCTCTATTCAACCGCCTGCAAGCGGCCAGGTTGCCCGTTGACCTCCTTGATCCGCGCATCACCACGGAGATCGCGGTCTTCGCGGAGCGATGTGACATCACCGAAGAACTGGCGCGACTCGAAAGTCATCTGGGGCAATTCGGCGATCACCTCGAGAGCAACGAACCAGTTGGCCGGACGCTCGAGTTTCTCGCCCAAGAGATGGGCCGCGAATGGCACACCGCAGGTGCCAAGGCGAACGACGCCGAGATTTCGCTTCTTGTCGTGGAGGCAAAAGCCGAGCTTGATAAAGCCCGCGAGCAACTGGCCAATGTTGAATAGCACCTTTGAACGCACCGGGATTCTTTTCGTCCTCTCGGCGCCTTCAGGCGCCGGCAAGACGACGCTTTGCTCGGCCTTGCGACACAAACCTGACTTTGTCTATGCGGTCTCCTGCACCACCCGGGCACCGCGCTCCGGCGAAGTTGAAGGCGAGGACTATCAATTTCTTAGCAAGGATGAGTTCGACCGGCGGATGGCAGCTGGGGAGTTCTTAGAGTACGCCGAGGTTCACGGCAACAAGTACGGCACGTTGCGGGAGCCTGTCCTTGCCAACCTTCGCAGTGGTATCGATGTCCTCATTGACATTGATACCAAAGGTGCGGCCACCATTCGCGCCTCCGCCGACCGTTTCATTCAAAACGCGCTTGTTGACGTCTTTATCATGCCGCCGAATCTCGAAGAACTTCGCCGGCGCCTGATGAAGCGCGGCACAGAAACTGAAGAGCAAATCGCCACCAGGCTGCAAAACGCCGCCGCGGAAATGGAACGCTGGCGCGAATATAGATATACTATCATCAGCGGCTCGATGGAGGAGGACATCGAAAAGTTTCGCGCGGTCATGCGCGCCGAACGCTACCAAAGCCGCAGACTTGTGCGCATCTCGTGAAATCGATCATCCTTGGCGTCGCCGGCTCCATCGCTGCTTACAAGGCCGCGGACCTCACCAGTAAACTCGTAAAGCGCGGACACGCTGTTTTCGTTGTCATGACGCAGAACGCGACCAGCTTTGTTGCACCGATGACCTTTCAGACTCTTTCGAAAAATCCGGTGACCTCAGGGGTCTTCGATGAGCGTGAATCTTGGCGTCCCACGCACATCGATCTCGCTGATCGCGCGGATCTTTTTCTCGTCGCTCCGGCGACCGCCAATGTCCTCGCCAAGCTCGCGCTCGGAATTTGTGACGACGCACTCACCTCCATCGCCCTGGCGACGCAGGCGCCGGTTCTCATCGCGCCGGCGATGAATGGCAAAATGTGGTTGCACCCCGCCACACAACAAAATGTCGCGACGCTAAGAGCGCGCGGCGCCTCCTTTATCGGACCCGAGGAAGGAATGCTCGCCTGTGGATACGAGGGTCTCGGACGTCTCTGGAACGTCGACGAGATCGTCGCCAAAGCTGATGAAATCTTGCTCCGCGAGCAGCAGCCAGCCAGCTACCCCGTGCAAGTCGCAAAAAAAATCAAGCGAAAATCCAAAAAAATTCGTTGACGTCTTTTTCTAAGAGAACTATTCACAGCCAGCAGTGAGTTGTTCACATGATTTTCACCGATTTTCGCAGTTGCGAGTGGAAAGGGGGGAAAACGAATGCCAGCTAAGAAGAAAGCCGCTGCCAAGAAAGCTCCGGTAAAAAAGGCTGCGGCCAAAAAACCCGCTAAGAAAAAGACCGTCGGCAAGAAATAATCATCGCCGAATCCCGCAACCCAACGTTGTTCGCCACGGGCGAAGAACACAACCAATTTGGGAGACGCCATTGGCTTCTCCCAAATTTTTTTTGCTCACGAGCCGAAGCCTCTCTAGAAGGGTAAGCGTGTCTGCATATTTGGATTTTGCGATTGAGGCTGCCTACGCAGCCGGTGGGCTCTTGCGGGCGCACTATGGGCGCACATTGACCGTGGATCTGAACGAGGCGCACGATATCAAGCTTGAACTCGACAGGCGTAGTCAGGCATTGATCGAATCGTGCCTGCTGGAACAGTTTCCCTCGCACGCAATTTATGGCGAGGAGGGAGTGCGCGGCGATGCCGACAGTGAATTTCAGTGGGTGATCGACCCGATCGATGGAACGGTGAATTATTTTTACGGGATTCCACATTTTGCCATTTCCATCGCCTTGCGACAGGCAAAGAGAATCATCGTCGGGGTGATCTACGATCCCATGCGCGACGAACTCTGGTCGGTTGAAGAGGGAGGCGTGACGATGCTGAATAACCGACCGGCGGTGGTTAGCAGCCGCACCGCGCTCTCCGAAGCCATCGTTTCCGTTGGGATGGCAAAGTCTCTCGCTAATATTGACCTCGGTTTGCCGCTCTTTCAACGCATGCTGAGATCGGCGAAGAAATGTCGCATGATGGGCAGCGCGGCGCTCGACCTCGCGTATGTTGCTTGCGGCAGACTCGATATCTACGTTGAGGGCAGCATCAGCCTTTGGGATGTGGCAGCAGGAATCCTCCTCCTGGAGAGAGCGGGCGGCAAAGTTGTGCTGAAACCGCACGAAACGGCCGAGGAGAAATTCTCGATTGTCGCCTCGAATGGACTGGTCGAGTTTGAGCTGTGATGGTTGCCTGTGGCATCGGCTATGACGTGCACCGCTTCGCAGCAGGAAGACCTCTCGTGCTTGGCGGGGTGACCATCGAATTTCCCCTCGGGCTCGAGGGACACTCCGACGCGGATGTTCTTTGCCACTCGATCGCCGATGCATTGCTCGGCGCCGCCGGCGAGTCGGATATCGGCCATTTGTTTCCCAATACTGACGAAGCGTTGCGCGGCCTGAACAGTCTGCTCATCGTGCGAACGGTGCGCGAGAAGCTTACCGCAATGGACATCGTGGTGGTCAACGTCGATGCGACCCTCGTGGCTGAGGCTCCTAAGATGGCGCCGTATCTGCAAGGCATGAAGGCGAATCTCGCCGAGGCGCTGGCGGTTTCTCCAAGTCGCGTAGGAATCAAGGCGACCACGAACGAAGGCTTGGGCTTTCTGGGCCGGGGCGAGGGAATCGCCGCGTTGGCAGTGGCATCGGTGGAAAGGAAATGAGCCTGCGCTTTTTTAATACGCTGACGCGTGAGATCGAGGAGTTCCGGCCGATTGAGCCGAATCGGGTACGCATGTACACGTGCGGGCCGACGGTGTATGATTACGCTCATATTGGGAATTTTCGCGCTTACATCTTCGAGGATCTGCTGCAGCGGCATTTGGAACTTCGAGGCTATCAGGTTGAGCGCGTCATGAATCTCACCGATGTCGATGATAAAACAATTCGCGGCGCGCGAGCGCAGAGAGTGCCGCTGGCGGAATTTACCGAGCCCTTCAAGCAGGCCTTCTTTGAAGATCTCGACTCACTACGCATTCGCCGCGCCGATCATTTTCCTGAGGCGACCGCGCCAAAGTATATCGCGCGGATGATTGAGATGATCGCAGTGCTCATCGAGCGTGAATGTGCCTACCGCGCCGACGATGGCTCGGTCTATTTCCGGATCAAATCATTTCCGCGATACGGTGCGCTCGCACACTTTAATCTCGACGAGCTCCAGGCAACGGGACGCGTGCGCAGCGACGAATATGAGAAGGAGGAGGCGAGCGACTTTGCCTTATGGAAAGCGTGGGATCCGGAGGATGGAGAGGTCTGGTGGGCGAGCCCGTGGGGGCGCGGTCGTCCTGGCTGGCATATTGAATGTAGCGCCATGGCAACGGCCATTCTTGGTCCGCAGATCGACGTTCATTGTGGCGGTGAAGATAATATCTTCCCACATCATGAGGCGGAAATCGCGCAAACCGAATGCGTCACCAAGATGCCTTTTGTCCGGCTTTGGATGCACTGCAAGCACCTTCTGGTTGATGGGCGCAAGATGTCCAAGAGCGAGAATAACTTTTTCACGCTCCGCGATCTGAAGGCGAAAGGTTGGAGCGGCCGTGAAGTTCGTTATGTGCTCGCAGCGGTCAAGTATCGCGAGCCATTGAACTTCACATTCGAGAGCCTCGAAGCGGCGCGGAAGGCTCTCGCCCGCTATGATGAATGGTTTGAACGCCTGAGGGCGATGGCGGCGAAGACTGCAGAGCCATTACCTTCCGAACTCCGTCCGGAGAAGTTCGCCGAAGCTCTGGATGATGACCTGAACGTCTCCGCAGGGTTGGGCGCGATGTTCGAATTGATCCGCGATTCTAATCGTCTGATCGATGCCGGCCAACTGTCGGGCGGCCAAGCGCGATCTTTGCTCGATTGGCGTGAGAAACTCGAGTCCGTCCTGGCACTGTCAGCGGACGAAGAAGGTATTCCCGAGGAAGTGCGCGAGATGCTCTTGCGACGGGCCGAAGCGAGAGAAAAGAAACAATGGGCACTTAGCGACGCCTTGCGTGATCAACTGCTCGCCACCGGTTGGCAAGTGAAGGATACCAAGGAGGGGCAGAAGCTCTCCCGTCGAGGTTGAGAGAACTGTTCTCCGCGCCTTAGTAGAAATCGCTTGAGGCGGTCATCTGCGTACTTTTAGCCAGCCAATCGATCGCTAGTCTGAGAGGATGTTCGCGCCTGAGGAATTTTTAGATCTGAGCTGTACCGAGCACCGCGTTATCTTCGATAATCTCGAGGCGGTCTGGCAGGCTTTGCCCAAAATTGAAGCCTACCTGAAGTTTCGACTTCAACCAGGTATCCACGGGAAGTTGCTAGGAAGGCCCTTTCTCGGAAGTACCGTCTTCATCGGAAAGGGAACTGTTGTCGAGCAAGGCGCGCTGATTAAAGGGCCGGCGTGGATTGGAGAGGATTGTCACATTCGGAATGGATGTTACATGCGCGAGAATGTCATCATCGGTAACGGGGTCGTCGCGGGAAACTCATGCGAGTTCAAGAACTGCCTGATTTTCGACGAGGCGCAGGTGCCGCACTTTAGCTACGTGGGAGATTCGATTTTGGGCCACAAAGCCCATCTGGGTGCCGGCGTGATTCTCTCAAATGTAAAGCTGGATCACTCACCGATCAACGTCGTCGACGTGGACGGGCAATCCATCGCGACCGGCCTGAGGAAGTTTGGGGCAATCATCGGTGATAGCGCCGAGTTAGGCTGCAATGCTGTCTTATCGCCCGGTTCGATCATCGGGCGCCGATCGCTGGTCTATCCCGGCGTGCAATGGCGCGGCGTCCTCGGCGC
>Ga0081540_1004001_pt1 | contig 11420 bp, 9 predicted proteins | sample TabmetS2T1R1_FD_71024 | JGI IMG/M metagenome (GOLD analysis project Ga0081540, IMG submission 71024) | Tabebuia heterophylla rhizosphere microbial communities from the University of Puerto Rico - S2T1R1 | ecosystem: Host-associated > Plants > Roots > Rhizosphere ...
TTGAAATCGTAGGGATACGCCACGGCGACCGCCATGACGTGCCGGCCGCCCATGCAATAGCCGATCGAGCCGACCGTGCCGGCGTTCACCGGCTCGTCACCGTTGCGGAGAAACTCGAGAATCGCGCCGGAGTCCGCGACCACCATGGCGTCGGTCAGCTGACGCGCCGGTGCCAGCACCTTGGCCTGCTCCTCCTTGCTCAGCCGGTTGAGCGAGATGCGCTCGCCCTTGTCGTTCATGTAGGTGCTGCGCACCTTGCCTTGGCGATAGTAGAAGTCGGGCACCATCACGTAGTAGCCGACCGTCGCGACACGGCGCGCGAGATCGTAGAGCTCCTCGCGCACGCCCCAGACGTCCATGTAGAACACCACGGGCGGGAACGGACCGCCCTGCTCCGGATGGGTGACGAAGGTCTCCATCCGCCCGTCCTTGGTCGGAACCTCGACGAAGCGCTCTTGCATTTTGTTTCCTCCCGCCTGCGTTGCCGATCGCAGGCGGGGACTCTGCCACGCCGGCGGGGCTCAGAACACGCCTTCCGACCTGTACGCCGCCAACTCCTCGTCCGAATGGCCGAGCCAGTCGCCGAAAACCAGGTCGTTGCTGGCGCCGAGCGGCAGGCTGGGCTCGATCGGCCGACGGTCGGTACCGTCGAACACGAGCGGCGAATGGGGCAGCACGACGCGGCCGAGCTCCGGATGCTCGATCCATTGCAGGCTCCCGCGCGCGTGCATGTTCTCGTCGCGCATGACCTCGTGCAGAGTGCGCACCGGCGCGCAGGGCACCGCCGCCGCCAGCATGCGGCGCGCCACCTCGTCCTTGGGGAGCGTCTTGGTCCAGCCCTCGATCAGCTCGTCGACGGCGGTGAAATTGGCGACGCGGGTCGCGCGCGTGAGGAAGCGCGGATCCGTCTTGAGGTCGGGCCGGCCCATGACGTCGAGGATGGCGCGGAAATGATGGTCGCCCGGCGCATTGAGCACCACATAGCCGTCGAGCGTGGGATACGCATTGTAGGGCGAGATGCCGAGGCCGCCGTGCCGGTTGCCGGTGCGTTCCGGCGCGGCGGCGCCACGCGCATGCACCATGCCGAGGTTCGAGGCGAGCGACGCATAGGTCGCGTCCTGCATCGACACTTCGACGACCCGCCCCCTGCCGGTCCGCTCGCGCTCATAGAGCGCGGTCATGATCGCGGCGTAGAGATGGATGCCGGCACTGAAATCGCACAAGGCCGCGCCCGCCTTGACCGGCGGCTGATCCGGAAAGCCAGTGGAATTGATGACGCCGCACATGGCCTGCATCACCAGGTCCATGGCCGGATAGTCGCGATAGGGCCCGGACTTGCCGTAGCCCGAGCTCGACCCGTAGATCAGGCGCGGGTTGATCTTGAGGAGGTCGTCGGGGCCGATGCCGAGCCGGTCGGTGACTCCCGGCGCAAAGTTTTCGACCAGGATATCGGCGCGCGCCGCCAGCTCGCGCAGGAGCTCGCGGCCCTTCTCGGTCTTGAGGTTGAGCGTGACCGACTTCTTGTTCGAATTCAGCATGGCGAAGGGCAGCGCGGCGCCGCCCATGTCGCCGCGGCTGCGCAGATGCTCGCCCTGCTGCGGCTCGACCTTGATGACCTCGGCGCCGGCCATGGCCATGAGAAACGTGGCGTACGGCCCGTTATAGACATGGGACAGGTCGATCACCGTGATCCCCGACAGGGGGTAGCGTCGGTCGGCGGCCGCGCCGCGGCGATCATGGTCCACAGGCATCCTGGCGCGCGTGGCGGTCAGATCGGTCTCGCTCATGTCTGCTGGCTCTCGGCTGCTTGAGAAGCTCGTTCGTTGCGTCCGCGCGCGATCAGGCGCTGGGCGTGGCGCAGGTGCGGGCGGTCGAACATGCGGCCGCCGATGCTGACCGCCCCGGCGCTCGGCTGCTGCGCGAACGCGGCGACGATCGCGGTCGCTTCGCGCAATGCGTCGTCGCCGGGGGTGAACACGTCGTTGATGGTTTGAACCTGCGCCGGATGGATCGCCGCCTTGGCGCCGAAGCCGGCCGCGACCGCGGCCTGCGCTTCGGCCCGCAGCCCGTCGAGATCGCGGAAGTCCGTGTAGACGGCATCGATCGCAGGCACGCCGGCGGCGGCGGCGCCGAACAGGCACAGGCTGCGCGCGAGCTGGAACGGCGGCGTGTAGCGCCCGTCGGCGCGATTGGCCGACGCACCGACGTCGGTCGCGAGATCCTCGCCGCCCCACATCATGCCGCACAGCCGCGGGCCTGCCTCGCGCGCATAGCTCGGCATTTCGAACAGCGCCGCGGCGAACTCGGTCACGATCGGCAGGATGCGCAGCGCGCCGATGCGGATGCCGCTCTGCGCCTCGCGCATCGACAGCTCGTCGGCGACACGCGCCACGTCGCGGCCGCTCCCGCATTTCGGCAGAATGATGCCATGGGGCTGCGCCCGCACCACCGCGGCGAGATCGTCGAGCATCAGACCGGTCGCCGCCGCGTTGATCCGCACGAACAGTGGCAGCCGGTCCCGATTCGCACTGACGAACTCCGCGCCGATGCGGCGTGCGCGCGGCTTCTCCGCGTCGGGCACCGAGTCCTCCAGGTCGACGATCAGCGCGTCGGCGCCGCAGGAGAGGCCCTTCGCGAGCTTGCGCGTATCGTGCGCCGGAACGAACAGCAGCGAACGCATGATCAGAAGGTGCCCATCGCGAGAAACCCGTCCGCTTCGTCGAAATCGCTCATCAGCTTCTTGCCGACCAGGTCCTTCAGCGTTTCGGTCGTGCCGCCGCCGAGCGTGCCGTAGCGCGCGCCGCGATAGAACCGCGACACCGGATATTCATCCGTGAAGCCGTAGCCGCCGTGCACCTGGATCGCCTCGCTGGTGACCCGGATCGCCATCTCGTTGACGTACATCTTCGCGATGGCAGCCTCGTAGGGGTCGGGAAACGGGTTCGCGGTCAAGCACGCGCGATACAGCAGGCTGCGACCGGCCTCGATGTCGCGGTACATCTCGGCGAGCTTCCAGCGCATGCCTTGAAACTCGCCGATGGAGCGCCCGAATGCGGTTCGCGAGCGGGCATATTTGATCGCCTCCTCGAATGCTCCCTCCGCAAGACCGAGCGAGACGCTTGGATTGAGGCACCGCTGGGTGTTGAACGCGGACAGAAGCTTGCGGAATCCGTCCTCGCGCAGGATCACATTCTCGAGCGGCAGCTCGCAATCCTCGAACTGAATCTCCGCCAGGTTCTCGCCGCCCATCGTGTGGTAGCGCGCGGTCACGTTGAAGCCCGGCGTGTGCCGGTTGACCAGCACGCAGCCGATGCCTTCGCGCCCGGGCTTGCCGTCGATGCGGCTGAACACGACGAACCATTCCGCTTCGTCGACGCGGCTGATCAGCGTCTTGACGCCCTTCAGCCGCGCGCTGTCGCCCTTGATGGTCGCATTGGTCCGGTAGTTCGCCACGTCGGTCCCGGCGTGCGGCTCGGTCATGCACACCGCGAGCAGCGCCTCGCCCGCGCACACCTTGGGCAGGATCTCGCGCTTCAGGTGCTCCGGCGCGTAGGTGGAGATGATGCGCGTCTGCACGCCCACCTCGCCCATGAGGGCCATGGCGGTCGGGTAGCAGACCTTCGCGACCTCCTCGATCACCAGGGCGGTATCGAACACCGGAAGACCGGAGCCGCCGTACTCCTCGGGGATCGCCATCCCCAGGATGCCCAGCTCGGCGAGCTCGCGCATGTTCTCCCAGGGAAACGTGCCGTCCATGTGCTTCAATGTGCGGCCCTGGAACTTGGTGCGCGCGAGGTCGCGGACGTTGTCCACCAGCGCGCGCTGCTCGGCAGAGAGTTTCACCTTCATGTCGCTCGTTTTCATGTCGCTCATTCTGTCGTTCCTTGGGTTATGCATCGCACTGATCTCCATCTCAGCGAACGCCGCGACGGTCACGCACCCGCATCGGCTGCCGCAGCAAATGCTGGTAACGGTCACGCACGAGATGCTCGAGCTCGCCGACGTGCTCGGCCATCGCTTGCGCCGCGCCGCGTGAATCCCGCCGGCGACAGGCATCGAGGATCTGCTCATGTGCCGCGATCACATGCTGCCGGTTGCCGAACGTGTAGCGCACGCCGTGATGCTCGCCGTGCGCGAGCAGGCTGATGGCGCCCCAGAAGGTCTCCAGCACCTTGTTGCCGCTGGCGCGCGCCACGATGCCGTGGAAGATCCGGTTCTCGGCGATGAACGCGGCCTGGTCTTCGCCGAGCGATTTCATCCGCTCGATCGACTCGGCCATTTCGCGAAAGTCGCCTTCGGTCCCCTGCTCTGCCGCCTCGGCCGCGAGCGCGGGCTCGATGACCTCGCGCGCCTGCAGCACGGTCACGAACGGCACATCGTTGAACCGCAGGTGGACGGACAGGGTGTGCGCCAGCATGTCGAGGCTCGGCCGCCGGACAACGAGCCCGCCGCCGGGACCGGGACGCTGCTCGAGCACGCCCTGAGCTTCCAGGATGCGGATGCCCTCGCGCAATGTCGGCCGGCTCACGTCGAACTGCTGCAGCAGCTCGGCTTCGGTCGCGAAGGTCTGACCGGCCTCGATCTGCGACTCGGCGATCCGCGTCAGCAGCTCCTGCGCAACCTGCTGCGCTTTGCTCAGGTGCGCTGCGGGTGGGCGGGCGCTCATGGCATGACCTCCGTGAAGCGCGGCGGCCGGCGTTCCGCGAACGCAGCAAGCCCCTCCGCATAATCGGCTGAGCCGAGAATGTCCGGGAGCGCTGCGCGTTCGATGCGCAGGCCCTCGGCGAGCGGCAGGTCGAGCCCGCGGTAGACGAGCTGTTTGATCGCCGACAGCGCGGGCGCGGAGCGGCCCGCCAGCATCTGCGCGAACGCACGCGCCCGCGCGTCGAGCTCCTCGGGCGCGACCACGTCATTCACGAGACCGATGCCGAGCGCGTATTCGCTGGTCACCGGTTCGCCGCTGAGCATCATGTGCAGCGCCCGGCTCGCGCCGATCAGCCGCGGCAGGCGTTGCGTGCCGCCCGCGCCGGGGAAAGCGCCGACGCGGCTTTCCGGCAGCCCGAGCGTGATGCCGGCCGCGGCCATCCGGAGGTCGCAGCCGAGCGCCAGCTCGAGGCCGCCGCCGAGCGCGAGGCCGTTGAGAACGGCAATCGTGACGAACCGCGCATTGGCGATGGCGTCGATCGCGGCGCGGATCGACGCGTTGTGCGCGAGCCGCGCGGCGAGATCCATTCCCTTGCGTTCCTTCAGGTCGGCGCCGGCGCAGAAGGCGCGGCCGCTGCCGCGCAACAGCACGACCCGGGCCCGCTTCGCAGCGGCCTCGGACACCGCCTGCTCCAGCGCGGCGACCGTCGCGATGCCGAGCGCGTTCATGCGTTCGGGGCGGTTCAGCCGGATCTCGAATACGTCGCTGCCAAGCGAATCGACGACGATGTCCTGGCTCATGGCGATCCTTTGCAGGCTGTGGCAACGAGACTCATGCGATCAGCGGCAATATTCGGCATGCCGGCGCGGCGCTCGTACACAGCGCGCAGCAGCGCCTCGCGATGCTCGGGATGGGCGATCGCGATCAGGCGGCGCGCGCGTTCGCGCAACGGACAGCCACGCAGCTGCGCGGCGCCGTACTCGGTGACGATCACGTCGACGTCGCTGCGCGCCGTCGTCACCGGGCGGCCGTCGAGCGAGGCGACGATGCGCGAATGCTTGCCGTCCGGGGTCGTGGACGGCACGGCGATGATCGACCGCCCGCCGGCCGACGCCACGCCGCCGCGCACGAAATCCACCTGCCCGCCGACGGCCCCGAGATAGCGATCGCCGGCGATTTCGGCATTGGCCTGCCCCGACAGGTCGATCTCGATCGCCGAATTGATCGTATGGAATTGCGCCAGCGCGGCGGTGACCGCGATGTCGTGGGTATAGTCCGCGCTGCGCATGTCGATCGCGCCGCTCCGTTCCGCGAAGTCGCGCAGACGCTGCGTTCCGAACAATCCGCCGGTGACGGTTCGTCCGCCGTCGCGTCCCTTGTGTGCATTGGTGACCACGCCGCGCTCGACGAGGTCGACGAGCGCGTCCGACACGACGCCGCTGTGCACGCCCAGCTCGCGATGGTCAGACAGCGCGCGGGCCACCGCGGCCGGCAGGGTACCGACGCCGAGCTGGACCGTCGCGCGATCCGGGATCAGCGCCGCCACCTGTCGCGCCACCGCGCACTCCACCGAGGAGGGCTCGGGATCAGGCATGTCGATCAGGCGGTCGTCACTCTCGACGAAGATGTCGATATCATCGCTGTCCACCATGGCATCGCCGCCGGTGGCGGGCAGCGCAGGATTGACGAGCGCGATCACCAGCCGCGCCTGACGGATCAGCGCTTGCGTGAAATCGGCAATGACGCCGAGGGTGAAGCCGCCGGCCGGCAATGACCTGACCTGGATAAGCACGACGTCGACGCGCAGGTGGCCGCTGCGCAGCAGCGCCGGCACCGCGCTGATGTGGCAGGGGACGATCTCCGCCAGCGCCGAGATGCGCCGATTGTTGCCCGCGCCGTTGAGCGCACGGAAGGCGAAGTGCTCGGCAAGCTCGGGGCGCAGCGTGGCCGACGCCGTCAGGCCGAAGAACAACACCGGCGACCGCAGATCCGCGCGCTGTGCCACCACCGTCTCCGTCAACGCGAGCGGCTCGCCCGGCCCCTGCGGCCAGCCGATCACGTCGTGCGGACGCAGGTGGTCCGCAAAGCGCAGCTGGGCGAGTGAGATGGTCGTGCGCATCGCCTGGTCACTCGATCTGGATCTGCGCGGTCTTGACCAGCTCCGCCCAGCGTGTGAGCTCGGAGCGGATCAGCGTGCCGAACTCCTCGGGCGTGCCGGGATGCGGCGCCGCGCCTTCACGCGCAAGCGCGTCACGCACCTCGGGCAGCGTGAGCACAGCATTGAGCTCCTGGTTGAGCCGCTTGACCACGGGAGCCGGCAGTCCCGCCGGGCCGAGCAAGCCCCACCACGCTTCGAGCTGGAAGCCCGGCAGCCCGGCCTCGGCGGCCGTCGGCAGCTCCGGCGCCAGCCCCGAGCGCTGCGCGCCGGTGACGGCGAGGCCGCGCATCGTTCCGCCATGGATGTGCTGTGCCACCGACGCGAGCGTGGGCAGCAGCATCTGCAGATTGCCGGCCATCAGGTCGTTGAACGCGGGACCGATGCCCTTGTAGGGGACGTGCACGAGCTTCACCTTGGCCGCCGCGGCGAGCAGCTCGGTGCCGAGGTGGTTGATGCCGCCGACGCCAGCCGTGCCGTAATTGATGCTGTTCGGCTTGGCGCGCGCGAGCGCGAGGAATTCGCCGAGCGTCGTCACCTTGAGCTCGTTGGACACGACGACCGCGAACGGCCCGGCCCCCACCTCGCCGATCGGCTCCAGGTCCTTCACGGGGTCATACGGAAGCTTCTTGCCGCTCGCCGCATTGGTGGTGATCGACGTCGAGGCGAACAGGAGCGTGCCGCCGTCGGGCGGCGCCTTCGCCACCGAGTCGGTGCCGATGGTTCCCCCCGCGCCGCCCTTGTTCTCGACGATGACGCTCTGGCCAAGCCGGTCGGCAAGCCTGATCGCCAGCACGCGGGCAATGATGTCGTTGCTGCCGCCGGGCGCGAACGGCACGATCAGCCTGATCGGACGGCTGGGCCAATCCGCCTGCGCCCCCGCCTGCGCGGGGAGCAGGACGGCAAGGCCGGCGGCGAGCACGGCCCGGCGGGTCATGCGGTTCGAGAAGATCATGTCGGCTCCTTGGTTGCACGTTTCCATGCTGCCCTCTTGTCGGGGCATTACGAGTCAGGTTGCAGCACGCTCGCGAGCGCGCGCACGTCGTCGAGCGAGTCGAGACCGTCGACGAGATCGCGCAACCGGCGCGACGCGTCATCGCGCAGGGGCCGCACCGCGGCGCGACAGCAATCGACGGCCTTTGCATCGAAGTCGGCGGCCGCCATGGGACGGCTCGGGTGACCGAGCGGCCAATCGACCCGCAGGCTGTGCGCCGCCCCGTCGTCCGTCTCGACGTGCAGCGCCGACGGCGAGATGCTGCGGCTCCACTCGCGCTCGATCTCGGGATCGACGAACGCGTCCACCCGCTGCGCGAGCGCCAGGATGTCCTCGCGATGGAGCGACGCTTCGCCGAAGTGGCCGAGCCTGACGCAGCCGTCGATCAGGGCGGTCGCGACGGTGAAGGGAATGCTGAACTGCGCATGGACAACGGTGCGTGGCGCCTTGCGCACGTCGACCGGCGTGCACACCGCTTCGTAGGCCTGGCGGTTCAGGCCGACGCGAATGCGCCGCACACGCTCCGCACGGATGCCCGGCGAAACCCGCAAGGCGAGCGCGGCGTCGATGGCGGTGTGATTGAAACGGCAGCACGGATAGGGCTTGTAGCTCAGCTGCGTGAGCTCGTAGCGCTCGCCCAGGCGATCGCGCAGCGCGTCGCGATCGCAGCGGTCGTGCAGGTAGACGCGCAGGAATCCGTCGACGCCTTCGAAGGTCGCCTGGGCGCCGCGCACGTTGCGGCGCGCGAGCTGAACCGAGACGAGCGCGGACTGCGCGGCAAATCCGGGCTGCATCCGCTTGGTGAGCGCGCCGTCGCGCGTGACCTGGTGGTTGCCGGCGACCAGCGAGTAGACGATGCCGAGCGCGTTCACCATCTGCGCGACGTCGAGCCCGAGCACACGCCCGGCCGCGACGGTCGCAGCGAAGTGACCGAACAGCGGCGTGTAGATGAAGCCGCTCTCGATGATGCCGATGCGGGTCGCAACCCCGAGCCGGCAGATGGTCTCGAGACCGGCCGCGACCGCCGCGATGAAGTCCGCGCCGTGCGCGCCGCCGCGCAGCTCGGCGGCGGCGAGCGCCGCCGGCACGACCGACACGCCGGCATGCAGCACGGCCGCATCGTGGGTGTCGTCGTAGTCGCGGGCGTGCGCCATGGTTCCGTTGACCCACGCCGCGTGATGCGCCGGCACCTTGTCGCCGAACGCCAGGATCGTCGCCTGAGGCGCGCCGCCCCATTCGACGGCGAGCTCGCGCGCCTCCGCGACCGCGGGCGCGCTCGAACCGGCGGCTGCGCAGACGAGCGTATCGAAGAGGTTGACCTTGGCGGCGGCGATCACCGGCGCCGGCAAGTCGCCGAGCGAGAGGCCGCAGGCAAAGCGGGCGAGAACCGTTGCGAAGTCTTCGCTGGCCGGGCGAGCGGCTTGGTGCGCGCCGAGCATCGCCCCAGCGGATGAAGGTAACGGGATAGCGTTGGATTGAGCCACGTTTCTCCCCGAATTCATCTAAATGATTTAACTCAATCCGTACGCCTTTCCTTCGCCCGGTGTCAAGCCGGCACGCGGGAGGCTTTTGTTGTTTGGGGAACTTGGAGGCTCGGAAAGCGCAATCGTGAATTGACATGCGGGGGACGGCATTCGCTTGCGCCTATTGATATGATCCACCGAGGGCCGTGCCGAAGCACCTTGTCCGGACGCTGACGGAGAACCGGCCATGGATACGCCGACATCAGGCTTTGTGCCTGCAGGCAACCTCGAGGACCTGAAAACCAAGGGCCGGCTCGTCGTGCACGGCCGCCATCGCCCGGTCCTGCTCGTGCACGACGGCGGACGCGTGTTCGCCCTCGACAATCGCTGCCCGCATATGGGTTTCCCGCTCGATCGCGGCAGCATCGAAGACGGTATCCTGACGTGCCATTGGCATCACGCGCGCTTCGCGCTGGCGAGCGGCTGTACGTTCGATCTGTGGGCGGACGACGTGCCGACCTGCCCGGTCGAGATCCGTGCCGGCGGCGAGATCTGGGTGAAGCCCGTGTTCGGCTACACCGACGCCGCCGAGCACTGGCGACACCGGCTCGCGGACGGACTCGCACATGATCTCAGCCTCGTCATCGCGAAGGCTGTGCAAGGGTTGCTCACCGCAGGCCGGCCACCAGCGGACGTGGTGCGGCAGGCAGCGCTGTTCGGCTGCCGCAACCGCGATGGCTGGAGCACGGGGCTCACGATCCTGACCGCGCTCGGGCAACTTCTGCCGTTGCTGCCGGACGAGGAGACGCATCTTGCGCTGTTTCACGGCGCGCGGCGCGTAGCGGCGGATTGCGACGGTGAAGCGCCGCGCCGAGAGCGAGCACCGCTCGAGAGCCGGACCGACCTCGCCACTCTGAAGCGCTGGCTGCGGCGCTGGGTGGCCGTGCGCCATCGGGAAGCGGCTGAGCGCACCGTGCTGACTGCCATTGCCGGCGGCGCTACGCCGGCCGAGCTCGCCGATCTCCTGTTCGCGGCCGAGACGGACCGCGCCTTCGCGGATACCGGGCACTCGCTCGACTTCATCAACAAGGCCTTCGAGTGTCTCGACCTGACCGGCTGGGAGCACGCGGCCGATGTGCTGCCGAGCGTCGTGGGGCAGATGACGCAAGCCCGCGGCGCCGACGAGTCGACCGCATGGCGCCAGCCCGTCGACCTGATCGCGCTCTGCCACGAGGCTGCGCGCGAGTTGCCCCGCCTGTTCGCCACGGGCCGCAGCGATGACGGCTGGTCGGATCATGCGGCGCTGGCAGAAAGCCTTCTCGGCGAGGAGCCGACCGCCATCATTGCCGCGCTCAAGACCGCGGCGCAGGCCGGCGCATCCCCCGCCGATCTCGGCAAGGCGCTCGCCTACGCAGCAGCGCTCAGGGTGGCACGTTTCGGCACCGCCAACGAGCATTCGGATTGGGAGACCGCGCATCATGTCTTCACCTATGCGAACGCCCTCCATCAGGCGCTCAAGCGGATCGGCACGGTGAACTCAAATGACGGCGTTGACGCCGCGCGCGGCCTCCTCCACGGGGCGATGGCGCTCCACCTTGCCCGCTACCTGAATGTGCCGCCTGCGTCGGTTCCCGGTGAGGCCGGCGATCGACTCGACGACCTGCCCGTGACGGTCGAGGACATCCGCGCGCGATTGTTCGATGCGTTCGATCGGCAGCAGCAGATCGATGCTGCGGCGCGCCTGGTCGCCCGCTATCTCATCCTCGGTCACTCGCCGGAGGGTTTGATCGCAATCCTCGCGCGGGCGCTGCTGCGCGAGGACGCGGGCTTTCACGCCTACCAGATGCTCGAGGCGGGTGCACGGCAGTTTCGCGAATGGGGCAACGGGGCAGCGGGCCGACATATCCTCATCGCCGTGACCCGCTATCTCGCCGCGCATTCACCGACCGAGCGCGCCATGCTGCAGACCGCAGATATCGCCCGCCGGCTGATGCGTGGTGGCGAGCTTCACCAGGCTCAGTGACGCTTTTGATTCCGTGCGATTCAGTCGTTGCGGCGCCTCTGGCGTTCCCCCCCCTTGTGGGGGAGGGACAGGGAGGGGGCTCCCACGAATGCATGCGCAACTGTCTACCCCCCTCCCCAACCCTCCCCCACAAGGGGGGA
>Ga0081540_1004002_pt1 | contig 11419 bp, 4 predicted proteins | sample TabmetS2T1R1_FD_71024 | JGI IMG/M metagenome (GOLD analysis project Ga0081540, IMG submission 71024) | Tabebuia heterophylla rhizosphere microbial communities from the University of Puerto Rico - S2T1R1 | ecosystem: Host-associated > Plants > Roots > Rhizosphere ...
AATCTAATACGCGGGGAACCGTAAAAGGGGTATTGGTGGATACTCTCGGCGGCCGGCAGCCGCTGGTGAATGCGACCATATCTATCACCCCCCTTGGCGGCGATTCCACAGAGACGGAATATACGGTTTCCGGCAAGGGTGGGGTCTTCCAGATCAGGGGCATCCGGGTCGGCCAATACAGGCTGTTGATCACCTATGAAGGATACAACCATATCGACCGCCAGGTCCGGATCTCGGACAGCAGTTCCAACGTCGATCTTTCCACTGTTTATATGACGCGCGCCGATAAAATGCTGGCCGAAGTGATCATCCAGCGCCCGCCGGTCGGGGTCAAAAAAGACACGGTGGAATACAGCGCCGGGCAATTCGCGACAAAACCCAATGCAGTTGCCGAAGACCTTCTGAAAAAACTCCCCGGGGTGACCGTAGACAACAGCGGAACCGTCACCGCCCACGGCGAACAGGTGCAACGCATCCTGGTTGACGGGAAGCGCTTTTTCAGCGACGATCCCAAGCTGGCGACCCGCAATCTGCCCCCGGATATCATCGACAAGATCCAGGTGTTCGACGACCTGAGCGATCAAAGCAAGTTCACCGGCTTCGACGATGGGAACAGGGTAAAGACCATCAACATCGTCACAAAGAAGAACAGCCGGAAAGGATATTTCGGGCGGCTGGTGGGTGCAGGCGGAACGAATGAGGACTATGACGAGAGCATCAATATGCATCGTTTCAACGGCAACTCGCAGCTTTCCCTGCTTGGCCAGGGCAATGATATCAACAAGCAGAACTTTACTCCCCAGGATATTTTCGGTGGCGGCGGTGGCGGCGGCCGCCGTGGCGGCGGTGGTGGCGGTGGGGGTGGTTTTGGCGCTGCCACGAGCCCGCAGTCCACGGGTGTGACGACGGTATGGGCAGGGGGGATGAACTACAGGAACACCTTCGGCACAAACCCTAATCACTCAACCGACATCTATGGCAGCTATTTTTACAATTCCCAGCACACGGTAGTCCGGCAAACCGACAGCTCTATATCCCCGGTGCAGACAAACTATATCTCCGATTCTGCACTCGTATCCAACGGCAACTCCTATAATATCTCCCGGATCCAGAACCATCGCATCTCCCTGAACATAGAGAGCCGGCTTGACAGTAATAACTCCATCATCTTCCGGCCCAATATCTCGTTCCAGAAGAGTACCCCCAATGGGACAACCTTCACGGAAGAAACAGACAATCATCTCAACCCGATAAACAGCAGCTACAACCGGACAGCGAGTTCGAACAGCGGTTTCAACATCAATGGCTCCAACCTGCAGCTCCGGCACCGTTTTGCAAAACCGTTCCGGACGATCTCGCTCGACATCAATACAACGGCCAATATCAACAACGGCACGGGAACCAATTATGCGATCAACAATATTTATGTCCGGCATGTCACCGATACGCTGAACCAATTCTATTACGATTCGCTGCATAGCTGGACGGTAACCCCCACCCTCTCCTATACCGAGCCCATTGCCAAGAACCAGATCCTCCAGTTTACTTACAACCACACCTGGACCCGCAGCACCACGATCAACCGGACTTTCGACTTTGTAGACTCGGCAAAGGGCTTCACCGCCTTTGACAGCCTGTTCAGCAATTCCTACAAGTTTACCCAAAATTCGGACCAGCTGTCCCTGGCCTGGCGGCTCCAAAATCGAAAATACAATCTGTCGGTCGGGTCGGGCATCCAATGGACGGATTTCAATAGCGACAACACGACCAAGAACATCACAGTGAAGCATAACTATGTCAATTATACCCCGACGGTCAACTTCAACTACCAGTTCTCGACGACCCAGCACCTGCGCCTGAATTATTCCGGCAGGACCGGTACGCCCACAGCTTCCCAGCTGCAACCCCTGACCACTACATCGGACAGCCTCAGCTTTCAGGTGGGTAACCCTGGCCTGAAGCCGCAGTTCACCCACTCCCTGCGCATCCTGTATGCCAATTTCAACCCCGGCAACCAGCGGGTCATCTTTGCAACGTTGAATGCCAGCACCATCGTCAACGATATCCAGTCGGCGGTGTATCGAAACGGCAATGGCGGACAGACCAGCACCTATGTCAACCTGGGGGGCACCTATAACGTAAGCGGTTTCTTCAACTACGGCTTCCCGTTGAAAAGACCGAAATCGAACCTGAACTTCATGACCAATATTACCTACGCGCAAAGCCAAAGCCTGCTTGCGCAGGATTCGATCTCGGCTGCGAACAACAGGTATGCGCACGAGTACACACGGAATACCGGGCTGAACGAGACGATCCGGTGGACGACCAATATCCGAAAGAACTTCGACATGAACTTCAGCTCGACCACCGGCTATACCATCAACAAGAACCCCGGCGTCCAACGCGCCGGCTCCGACAGCGTCAAGACGGGGAGCGGCAACGTCAGCAGCAGCAACAACCTGAATACTTTTACGGAAACGCTCTCTGCGGAGTTTACCGCCTATACCAACAGCGGGTGGCTGATGGCGGCAACCTTTGACTATACCTACACCTATACCCACTCAAATACCTATACCGCGCATATCCCGCTCCTTACGCCAAGCATCGCCAAACAGTTGTTCAAAAAGAAGAATGGCGAGCTTCGGCTGACGGTATTCGACGTGCTGAACAAGAACACCTCGGTCAGCAAGACGGTTGGCAATTACGGCGCGGTGACTTATAACCGCACCAATGTGCTCAGCCGTTATGCCATGCTGACGTTTACGTACAATCTCAACAATTTCGCCGGGGCAAATCAACGGCGGATGCCGGGGGTCTTCCCGGGAGGTGGCCGGTTCCGTGGTGGCGGCGGGGGTGGTTTTCGCGATGGGGGCGGGAACTTCCCGATCAACTAACGGCGACGTATCCCGGGGTTTCCGATCCGGGACTGACCCTGAAGAAGAACGGAGAGAAGCGAGCCCAGAAAGCGAAAGGGACTGGTTGAGGGGCGGTAAATATCCTTGTAAATACGCGCCTTACGAATTTCGTAGTGGAGATGATCTTTCTTCATCGATATTGGATTTCGCCGGTTTAACGTATGGATTGCCGGATTATTGTGCAAAACCTTGTTAAAGTGACCAAGTAGTTTTGCTATTGCAGGAGGCCGGTACGCACCGTATCTTGCCAAAAATCCTTACTTATGAGAAGCGCAATGCTCGCGATAGCGCCGGTGATGCTCTCAGCTTCCCTTTCAGCCCAGGGGGTCTTTTCAAACAAGACCCAGACCGTAGTCGAAAAGGTCATCCAGGATTACCCCAATCATTTCTTGAATATCAAAGGAGAATTGATCGAACGGGCTATGCAGACCACCCTCTACAGATCCACCCTGGCGCTGCCCGGGGCCACGTTCAGTACGATCACCCTGGTCTCTTCCCCGGGGACCGAAGGCTTTGGCTGGACCTGCACCGTTCTTCAAACGGCCTCCTTCGAGGAGGCGAAGGCCCGGTTTTCAGAGATCTATGGCCAGCTCAGCAACAGCATTATCACGGCTGCGGGGCAAAAGACCTTTATCCTCAGCGGACAGTACGAAGCGCCGGTTCCCGATAAAAAAGATAATGAAGTGATGCTAACCCTCCTGCCCGGTGTCGGGGAGATGAAGAGGGTTCGCGTCGAACTGCTCCTCCGGAGCAAGGGATCCGACTGGGTCGTCGCAATCAGCATAAATGATGGCGATCCCCGCTCGCAGGCGCAGCTGGCGATCAATGGTCGCTAATCTGCCTACACCATCAACGTATAATCTCTTAAGACTTCGTCTATTTCTTCCAGCCGGAACGGCTTGGAGATGTATTTATTCATTCCCGCCTCAAGGCATTTTTCCCGATCGCCCTTCATGGCGTCCGCGGTGAGGGCGATGATGGGCAGCCGGCACCAGGGCTCCGGCATCTGGCGGATATGCCGGGTGGTGGTATAGCCATCCATCTCGGGCATATTGACATCCATAAAGATGATGACGGGATCGCAGTGCGGCAGACGCTCCAGCGCCTCCTTCCCGTTGCTGACCTGGATCACTTCAAAGCCCATGCGCCGCAGGACCTCGGAGATCAGCAACATATTGATGGCATCATCATCGGCGACCATGATGCTGGCCGGCTCGACCGCTTTCTCCACCCCATTGGCGCCCGGAGCGACAAAATGAGCGCCTTCCTGCTGCAGGTTTATTTCGGAAAGAGAAAGCAGGGCGGCATAGAGCTCATGCATCTTGACCGGCTTGGAAAGGAATTTGGTGACCCCCGTCCTTTCTGCCTCGTGCTGATAAAGGTCCTTTTCCAGCGGGGAAAGCATCAGGATACAGGGCGGCGCCTGCGCCGCAAGCTGACGTTTCAGTTCTTTTATCAGGGTCATCCCGTCCATTCCGGGCATCCCATGATCGGAGATGACCAGGTCGAAAGGATCCATCTTCTGCCTGGCCTCCTTTACGCGGGTCAGGGCCTGCTCGCCACTGGCCGCCATCTCGACCCCGATATGAAAATAGGAAAAGACCTCCTGCATCAATTGCAGATTGCTCGCGTTGTCGTCGACAAGCAGCACTTTCTTCACCAGCGCCTTTTGCGGCAGCTGGAGCTCCGGCTGCTGATTGGCTATTTCCAGGATGAGATGCAGCGTAAAGGTGCTGCCCCTGGCGGGCTCGCTTTCCACGGTAAGATAGCCGCCCATCAGCTCTGCCAGGCTCCTCGAGATGGTAAGACCCAGGCCTGTCCCGCCATACTTACGGGTGGTGGAGCTGTCGGCCTGCGTAAAGCTTTCGAATATTTTTTGCAGTTTCTCCCGGCGGATACCGATGCCCGTGTCCTTTACCTCGATAGCCAGGCGGATAAAAGATTTATGGTCCGACTCATAGATATTGCTGGTTTTCCTGATCGAGACGTGGATCTCTCCTTCACCGGTGAATTTGATGGCATTGCCCAGCAGGTTGACGACAATTTGCCGGATGCGCACGGGGTCACCGATGAATTGTGAAGGAATGGACGGGTCCACCCGATAGAGCATCTCCAGCTTTTTCTCAAAGGCTTTGAGGGTAAGCATGTCGATGGTCTCTTCGATCAGCTCGTCCAGCTTGAACGGCGTATGATCGATAAGGAGCTTGCCTGCTTCGATCTTGGAGAAGTCCAGAATGTCGTTGATGATCTCCAGCAGGCCGTAGGCGGATTTCTTCACATTTTGCAGATAATCCCGCTGTGCTTTTTGCAGTTCGGTGGTCAGCACCAGATCCGTAAAGCCAATGATGCCGTTCATGGGCGTGCGTAGTTCGTGGCTCATATTTGCCATGAATTCGCTCTTTGCGTGGCTGGCGGATTCGGCCAGCTCCTTGGCCTGAACAAGCTCTACCTCGATCTGCTTCCGTTCGATCGCGGCGGCCACGGAAGAGGCATAGGAACGGAGGATCGCAAACTCGGCCTCGTACCATTCGCGCTCTTCCTTCATTTCATCGAACCCGACAAACCCCCAGAATGTGCCGTCCTTCAGGAAGATGGGGACGGCGACGCTGGAGAACACCCCGGTCCGCTCCAGGATGCCCTGGAGCTGGGGATCTTCTTCCTTGCTCTTATAGCTGACAAAGGGCTGACGCTCCAGCAAAGGCTCGATTATCTTCTTTATGTTGTCGAAAGGGATATCTTTTACGGTGGCATTATTCAACCGGAGATCTCCCGATCGTTCGGTCCATTCATGGGTTTCGGTGGTGCTCCAGATCTTCTTGTTCTTGTCATAGTGGTTCTGGAAGAGATAGACGCGACTAACCATGGCCGTGCTGCCCAATACCTGGATGGACTCATTGATGGCGGTGTTCAGATCGGTGTTGATCAGCAGGGAATGGGTTGCCTGCGATACTGCTTGCAGGAGGTGGTCCTTTTTCTTCAATTTCTCCTGCGCGATCTTCTGGTCGGTGATGTTCCGCGAGGTGCAGATCAGCTTCACCAGCTCGTCCTCGTCGGTGATCGGCTTGACGATGCTCTCCAGCCAGATATAAACCCCATCCTTTCGCAGGATGCGGTAACGGACAATGATAATGCTTTCAATGGCGTCCTTGTCGGCGAACTGGGGTACCTGATCGGCCGGAAGGAACTTATGCCTGTCATCGGGGTGGACGAAATGTTCGAAGCTTCTGCCGATGATATCATCCACCTCATAGCCAAGCACGGTGGTCACCGATGGCGAGAGATACCAGATGGTGCCGTCCGTGGCGTGAACGCTGATGATGTCCTCGGAGTTTTCGGCCAGGAGCCGGAATTTCTGCTCGCTGTTGAGCAGCGCATTCTCCGCCTCCTTCTGGGACGTTATGTCCTGCGCGATGCCGAACTCCACCTGCTCGTCCACTACTTTTCCTTTTACGGAGATATATCTCATCCAACCTTGCTTGGTGATGATGCGGCAGGAGAACGAGGTCTCATAACCGGTGCTTTCCTTGTGCTGGATGGCCCGCGCGAACTCTTCCGCAACCTGGTTGAAGTCTTCGGGCACCACATACAGGTGAAGGAAGTTGTCCATGGGTATCCTGTCGGGATCTTCCTCGTCCATGGCCAGCAGGGCCTTGAACTCCTTGCTGAGCGAAAGCTCGCTGGTCATGAAGTCCAGCTTCCAGCTGCCCATCCGGGCATAGGTCATGGCATAGGACAAGGTGCGGATGGCCTCTTCCTTGCTCTGCTCCATCTGCAGCTTCTCCGAAACATTGGACCCGATACCCTGGATCTCGTTGACCTCACCCGCCTCATCTGTGAGCGCAAGGAACTCCCATTCGGTCCACAGAAACTCCCGCGAGCGGCCGATGGGCTTGCGGATCAGCAGCCGGGCCACTTTTCCCGGATTGTTCCAGCAATCGCTGGCAATCTGCTGGCAGCGGGCCATGTCCTTGGGGAAGATGGTCGTGTAGAAAAGCACGTTCTGGATATCGTCTTCGCTGTAGCCGAAGGTTCTTAAAAATGCCGGATTGGCATAGGTGAACTGGCCGAGACGGTTGATGCGGATGACATAGTTGGTTTGTGACTGCAGGATGGATGCGAGGAATTTCTTTTCGTTCAACAGCTCATTGCGGGCCAGTTGCAGTTCCTTGTAGTTCGTTGTTCCCTTTTTGAAGGCCGGTTCCAGTACCAGCAGGATAAGACCCGCGATGGCGACGACCAGCGAGATCAGCTTCACGGTATCGATCTTGGCTACTTCGCCGTTCTGCTCGGCCACCAGCTCGGAGTAGTGCTGGTTGATCTCATTCATCAGCGCGTTGTAGTTCTGTTCATTGTGCAACAGGTCGCGGAGATACAGCTTCCGGTTGGTCGCGATCAGGACCGAATCCGACCCGATCAGTTCCTGCGCGATGGCATTTATCGATTCGAAAAATGCCTGGGAGGAATTGAGCAATAATTTGATCTGGAAGATATGATGGGGAACCGGCGTAGGTGTCGAACCGGCCTGTTTTTGCAGCAGAAGCTGGTTTTCGGTGAAGCGGGCGACCAGGCGGGAAAGGGTATCCCGCAGACTTGCCGCAGCCGCCTGATTGGGATTATTCAAAAGAAGGATGGATTCCTTGGCAAGGCGTTGACAGAGAGCCTGCTGGTAACCGGATCTATTGACGGACGCTATCAGTTCCTTGTTTTCAACGGACCGGATCCTATTGATATAATATCCAAAGAAGTTGAAAAGGAGCACTAAAACCAATAAGACGACCGAAATGCGTATAAGTTTGCGAAACGGGCTTTTCATGAATAGTTGTGCAAAGGGGCTTCCTTATACAAACGTAAAATCAGGAAATTAAGTTTCTAAAAGCCCGAAAAAACCTCGGTAGAAACACTTACATATTGAAAATTAGTAATTTATAACCTGCTCTTCCATTGTAACGGGCAGTTCCCTCCATTCGTATTGCTGGTTACGCAGCTGGGGCTCGAATCCGGCTTCCCTGATGGCTGCCTGGATACCGCGCGCTGTAAAACGGTGTGGAGCGCCGGCTGCGCTGACGACGTTCTCTTCAAGCATAATGCTGCCGAAGTCGTTGGCGCCGGCGTGCAGGCATAGCTGAGCCGTTTGCTTGCCTACGGTGAGCCAGGACGCCTGGATGTTCCTTACATTGGGAAGCATGATCCTGCTGATGGCGATCATCCGGATATATTCTTCCGGTGTGGTCAGGTTATGTACACCGCGGATCCTTGTGAGCAGGGTGTCTACGTCCTGAAATGTCCAGGGGATAAAGGCCAGAAAACCCTTTGCCCCGGCCGGTTTCCTCGCCTGTACGTCGCGGATGCTGATGAGATGCTCCATTCTTTCCTTTAGGGTCTCTACATGTCCGAACATCATCGTCGCAGAGCTCGTAATATTCAGCTTATGCGCTTCGTGCATGATATCGAGCCATTCCTGCGCCCCGCATTTCCCCTTGCTGATGAGCCGGCGAACCCGGTCGACCAGGATCTCCGCGCCTGCGCCGGGCAGTGAATCCATCCCGGCGGTCTTCAGCGCGGCAAGAACATCGCGATGGCTCATCTTTTCCTTTTTGCAGATATGCGCCACCTCGGGTGGTCCCAGGGTATGCAGCTTCAGGTTGGGATACAAGGCCTTCAACTGGCGGAATAAGTTCGTATAGAAATCGAGTCCGAGCTCCGGGTGGTGCCCGCCCTGCAGAAGCAACTGATCGCCACCCCAGCGGAAGGTTTCCTCGATCTTCCGCTTATAGGTATCCATATCGGTGATATATGCATCCGCATGACCGGGGATGCGGTAGAAATTGCAGAATTTGCAGTTGGCGATACAGACATTGGTCGTGTTTACATTTCGGTCGATCTGCCAGGTTACCTTCCCGTGCGGGACCTGTTTTTTCCGAAGCTCGTTCGCGACGTACATCAATTCGGTGAGCGGCGCCGTTTCAAAAAGAAGTATACCTTCCGCCGCGTCAAGAAATTCAAAGTTCAATGCCCTTTCATATAAGCCTGGCAGATCCATATCGATAGTGTGTGTGTCTGCAAATGTACGCAACCCGGCAGAATATCTATAAACGGCTTGAATTCCTAACAAATAGGGTTTATATTTAATGGACCAAAGTCTAACTATGCTTAGCTACGAAAAACGCCTTTCACTGCCTTATCGTGTCCGGTACCGTTTCTCTCGCTGTCTCTTCCTGCTGTTGCCGTTACTGGCTCATGTTCCGGGAGGAACGCTGAAAGCCCAGGAAACTTTTGTCAGGCCGGCTGCCAGGCTGCTCACATCCTTTCCTTTTACGGTCTTCACCGGCGGCGTCGTCCTGCTGAAGGCAAGAATAAACGATTTCCCGGACAGTCTGAATTTCATCCTGGATACCGGCAGCGGCGGCATCTCGCTGGACTCAAGCACCTGCGTCCGCTTGCGGATGACCCCACAACCATCGGACAAGACCATCCTGGGTATTGCGGGAGTGCGGCAGGTGAAATTCCTCTACAACCAGGTGCTGCATCTGCCGGGTCTTACCGTGGACAGTCTGAACTTTCACGTCAACGACTATGATATTCTCACCAGCGTGTATGGGGAAAAAATAGATGGCATCATCGGCTACAGCTTTTTCTCGCGCTATATCGTGCAGATCAACTATGACAGCTCGCGCGTCTCGATCTGGTCGCAGGGGAATTTCAGGTATCCGCGGGGCGGCTACATGTTGCGGCCGATCATCGCCAGCCTGCCGATCCTCGGGGCCGTGATAAAGGACGCCAGGACGGTCTTCGCACGGTTTTATTTCGACACCGGCGCCGGGCTTTGTTCGCTGCTGTCCACGGATTTTGTGAAGGATAGCTCCCTGCTCGACAGCCGGAAGAAGATCTACTACACGTCCGCGCAGGGTCTCGGCGGGAAGGCCACCATGCGGCTGACGACCCTGAAAGATCTCCGGCTCGGACCCTACCGGTTTCACAAAGTTCCTGCCTATGTATTTGATGACCAATATAATGTGACGTCCTACCCCAACCTTGGCGGCCTGGTGGGCAACGATATCCTGCGACGATTCAATGTGACACTGAATTACGATCGACGCATTATCTATCTGCTGCCAAATACCCACTATCGGGATCAGTTTGACTATTCCTACACCGGGCTGGGACTTTACTGGATAAATGGTGAGATCCGGGTCGGAGATGTCATGAAAGACTCGCCGGCGGAGAAGGCCGGATTTAAAGAGGATGACATCGTCCTGGCGATAGGCAATAGCTTCAGCAACAACATTCAAACCTACAAAACAATGCTGCAGAACATAGGCGACAGGCTAAAGATCATTATCAACCGGAAAGGCGAGCTCATGCAGCTTACGCTCCCGGTAAAAAGCATCCGCTAGGGGCATAGGGCCGGCAGGCCGAAAGGCGGAAGGGTATTTTCCTTAAATTTGTCCTCCTATGATATCATACGACAGGTTTGTATTATCGAATGGCCTACGTGTTCTCGTTCACGAAGATGCATCCACTCCAATGGTCGTTGTCAATGTTCTTTACGACGTCGGCGCCCGGGATGAGGATCCGAAAAAGACAGGGTTCGCCCATCTTTTCGAACACCTGATGTTCGGCGGATCCGTCAATATCGAAGACTTCGAGACTCCGCTACAGCTTGCGGGCGGCGAGAACAACGCATACACGACAAACGACTTCACCAATTATTATATCCAGCTCCCTGCGGAGAATATCGAAACGGCTTTCTGGCTGGAAAGCGACCGGATGCTGTCTTTGGCCTTTAGCGAGAAGAGTCTCGAAGTGCAGCGCAAGGTGGTGATGGAAGAGTTCAAGGAGCATTATATCAACAAGCCTTATGGCGATGTCTGGTTCAAGATGCGCGAGCTGGCCTATCAACAGCATCCTTACCGTTGGATGACCATCGGCAGCAAGCTGAGTCATATCGAGGAAGCGCAGCTGGGTGACGTAAGGGACTTCTTCTTCAAATATTACCGGCCCGCCAATGCGATCCTTGTGGTGGCAGGGAAGGTGACAACCCCGCAGGTCCGCGAGCTGGCGGAAAAATGGTTTGGGGATATTCCTTCCGGGGTGAAATATGAACGCAGGCTGCCGCAGGAGCCCAAACAGGGCGAGGCCCGCAAGCTCACGGTAAAGGCGGACGTGCCGCTGGATGCGCTTTACAAATGCTATCCGATGGCGGCGCGAACCGAACCCGGGTATTATGTCGCCGATCTTCTCACCGAGGTGCTGGGTGGCGGCGCTTCTTCGCGCCTGCACCAGAGCCTGATCAAGGAAAAAAAGCTTTTCAGTCAGATCGAGTGTTATCACACCGGTTCGAATGATCCGGGCCTTGTCGTCATCGAAGGAAAGCTTATCAAAGGTATTAGCATGGAAATGGCCGATCAGGCCGTGGAGGAGGAGCTGGCGAAGCTGAAGTCCGGGCTCATCCCCGAAAAGGAACTGGCCAAGGTTAAAAACAGGACGGAGTCTGCCATCGTCTT